>Ga0207996_1000108_pt1 | contig 70648 bp, 65 predicted proteins | sample AntAceMetag02UKG_FD_184773 | JGI IMG/M metagenome (GOLD analysis project Ga0207996, IMG submission 184773) | Saline lake microbial communities from Ace Lake, Antarctica - Antarctic Ace Lake Metagenome 02UKG (SPAdes) (version 2) | ecosystem: Environmental > Aquatic > Non-marine Saline and...
ACAAAGGTAAGGTAGGCAATCACCGAAACGTCCTGCTTTGGATCATACATCATAATCGAAAGGTATCCCACCCGGCAGCCGTTATGACCATAACCCAGATTGGGCGTATAGAAACAGCCCAACGCATAGTTTTTGCTTCCCGGACTGATCGAGTTTTGCATCATGGCCACACTTTGTTTATTCAGGGGGCCTTGCCCTTTCATAAGGTTACGAAGCCATGTATTGAGCGCTACCGGTGTGCCCCATCCGTTGCCCTCTGCTACTTGTGCTGACATGTTGGCCCCAACAATAATTTCCGGCTTCGACCCATTTCCTGTATAAAAAAGCGCTTTGACAAACGGTGGTTTCATTAGGGTATCGTCAGCCCGTTCAGGAAAATAAAGGGGAAGTATGCCAATCAGCTGTTCTTTTAGATAGTCACCATAGGTTTTTTGTGTATCTGCATGTTTCGAATAGACCCGAGCGATAATTTCACTCAGTATGGAATATCCGGTGTTACTGTAATGGTGATTCTCTCCCGGCTTGAAATAGGAAAGTTTGTTACGGGTCGCCTGGGTGACTAATTCGGTAGCGCTAAACTGATGATCCGGATCGTTTTTCATGATCCAGGCGGTATAGGACTGCCCATCACAGCCAGGAACTACATCATTATCAACGTCGTACACTCCAGCGGAATGTTGCAGTAATTGACGAATGATTATTTGATCTTTGTAGGGAATCTCCCATTCAGGGGTATTCGGAACAAGCGGCGTTTTTGTGCCGGGAATGTTCTCAATAATATGCTGGTCAATATTAAGCCATTTGTCCTGTTGCATTTTGAGAATGGCTGTGGCTGAAAAATTCTTAGTATTACTTGCAAAACGGAAATTTGTTTCCGGTGTGGTTTTAAATTCTTCCTCGCCCACGCTGGTATAATACACTCCTTCGGGTGTGTTAATCAGGACATTTATGCTGGAAATTGTTTTGCCCAGTTTTTCCGAAAGTCTTTGCCGTACCTCTTCGATTGCGGCGGTTAAGTTCTTCTGCTTATCAGCAGTAGCTTTGTCAACGGCTGATACAGTATGAACGCAAAACACGAAAATAAGCATCATAAGCGATAATATTCGATACATGATAGTCTCCTTTTTTATAATTTTTTAGATGGCCAACGCTCACATTCTACATCAAGTTATCGTCAAGCCAGTTAAGAATTCGCTCATTGGAGATCATTATTGCTCCCATCTGGCAGTGTTCTCCAGCTCCTTCTTCTTTTGTAAAAAGCATGTATTTTTTGGGACATTTTAGAGCGTTATATAATTGCTTAGCTTGACCGGGAAGATCCTTATCTCCCTCCGAATCGATCACCAGCATGTTACAATTTATCTTTTCTGCGCAGTCTTTCATATTGTACGGTTTGAGCATTAGAAGGAATTTACTTGGGGTTTTTGCTTTGAATGTGAACATACTGTTCGCGAAAAACCAACCGGTATCCACATTCGTTTTCATGTTCCCCATGATCTTCTTGTCAAACTCTAACGATGCCTCTTTATTTCTGAGGATATCCTCCATATTGGGCGGAAATTTTTTAATGGTATTTTCATAGAAGTCATAGACTCCACCGTTGGCAATGCATAATTTGATGCGGTGTTCGAAAGCAGCAGCGCGAGGAGCGAGATATCCACCAAAGCTGAATCCTATAAGCCCAATCCTCTCTGGGTTCACCTCCGGAAGCTTCATGGCAAAATCTACAACCGGAGTTACTACGCTCTCCCAGTTCGGCCGAAACGGGATTTTTTGCTTGCGTATAACTTCGCCCTGCCCGGGCCCCTCGAACAGAAGGCAGTTATAACCACGTTTCACTGCGAGAAACCCGATTTCGAAATAAAGCTCCTCAGCTGTACCGTCGAAACCGCTATGGATGATCAGCAGCGGTCTTTTCTTCCCGGAATTGTCCACAAGACACAAATAACCGGGCAATGCTGTCTTCTCAAAAGGGATCCTGACGAATTTTATAGGGCACTCGGAGAGTTTTGCGGCTTTCAGGAAACATTCGCGGTTTTTCCCCCAAGTTTCCAGGATCCGGGGATCCTCAGGATTGGTGTGGAGGAAGAACCCTGCGGTTCTGTAGTAATTGGAGGCACGGAAATAGGCTTCCCTTGCGCTTTTGTTGTGTCCTTCTGCAAGGAACCTGTTTGCCGTTTCTTCAAGCCGTTTTGATGTTTTGGACCATTCCTTATACCAGCTTTCATTGTTCCCTTCTTTTATCCGGGATGCAGTGCTGAGGCACTCGCCAATGTCTGCGCCGCCAGTGCTGGTGTAACCCATGGTTCTGAGGCATTGAAAGGAATATTGAGGGTCTTTGAAAACGCATTCCACGGCCTCCAAAAGAACGGTCGAAAAAAGAATGCTCATGGTAAAAAAAAGAATACTTGTGCAAATCCGGTTTCTATCTCCGAGTTTCATTTGTTACCTAACATATATCATTGAATCGCTACCCTTATTGTGTTCAAGATAGCGAATAATTTTATATGTGTCAATTGTTAAATTCTATATTTGTACTATAACATCTGCCCCCAAAAGTCTGCTTGATAATCCTTATTAGCTCTTTCTCTCTCTTGCTACAAAGACATATTATCAATAGGCACTGATAATTGATAATTGATAATAAGGAAATAATCTGTTAAGATTTCTATGTGAAAAAAGTTGAACGCCCGAGGTCAATGGCACCGCGAAGCGGCGTCAACTGCACCGACTTGTTCGCATTTCCTTGTATCTTACTCACCCTTAAAGCTCCAGTGAATCCAGCTCGTCACGCATTGAGCCGTCCGGACCGTAGATCACAGGGGCAATGAAGCAGTCTCGGATTCGGTCGAGGCTGCGGTCACGGTATCTACACCAAGTATGATACCATTGATCCTTCCATTTGAAAAAATCGCCGTGAGCATAGCCTGTTTCAAGTTGCCAGCCTCTGCCGACGAGCCCCTGGTATTCGTAATGGCCGTAGAGTTCCCGTGATGTGGCGTAGTACCCGGAGCAACTAAGATAGTAGATGCCGTTGTGTTTATGAAGTGAGTTCTTGTCAGTGCTGGGAAACACGCCTTTGCGGTCCAGTAAGATCTCCCGTGGCTCTTCGTCTAGTTCGACCATTGAGTTCTTAAGGCGCGCGATCCGGTAGTCGTGCATGCCATATATGATGTAAGGCGTGCCGTCATCCTCCACGAACACCGTCGGGTCGAATGAGTTGATGAGCGGGCGCCCAAGGGCATCGATATAGGGTCCCTCGGGTGTTGACGCAACCATAACGCCCGTTTCCTGGTGACCATTAGAGAAGTACCAATAGTAACGACCGTCACGCTCCGCGATGTCGCCGGCCCAACAATAAGTGTGACCCTCGCCCATGAAGTTGTCCGCGGGACTGATGGTACCCACATGGATCCACGTGCGCAGATCGTAGGAACGGTAGATGCGCCAGTCGGGCATCACCCAGTCATTTACGCCAAAGCCGACATCGTGGCCAGTAAAGAGATAACAGACATCGTCAAGGACCAGAGCATGAGGGTCTGACATGCCCGGGTCGGCAATAAGTGGGTTGGTTAACCATCTTTCTGTCATACAGATCTATTTCTTAGTGCGAACATATATCATTGAACAGTCACCCTTATTATGTTCAAGGTAGCGAATAATTTTATATGTGTCAATTGTTAAATTCTATATTTGTACTATAACATCTGTCCCCAAAAGTCTGCTTGATAATCCTTATTAGCTCTTTCTCTCTCCTGCTACAAAGACATATTATCAATAGGCACTGATAATTGATAATAAGGAAATAATCTGTTAAGATTTCTATGTGAAAAAAGCTGAAGCATCTCGGAAGATTGAAGCAAAGAAAAGGGGCAATACCCTTGGAGTCTGGTTTTTTAAGGTTTTTTTGCGCTTTTTTGGATTAAGGGGAGCGTATGGATTATTATATATTGTCTGTATCTATTATGTGCTGTTTGACCGAGCAGCTGTTTGTGGAGCAGCTGCGTATATCAAGAGAAGGTTTCCGTCACATGGTTTTGTAAAAAGGCTGAGACATATATATTTGTTGTTTGTAAGTCAGGGGAAACAACTTATTGACCGCTATGCTATTGTTTCAGGATGTGAAATATTTGATATGCAAATACGTGGATATGAACAAATTGAATCTCTGGTTCAGAGTTCACAGCATGGAATAATTTTATTGACCGCCCACGTCGGTAATTGGCAGGTCGCTATGACAGCATTAAAAAAACTGGAAAAAACGGTTTATCTTGTTATGCGTCCGGAAGATAATCCTGCAGTGCAAAGTTCACTGCGTATTAGCAGAGAACAGAACCATGTCAAGATCATTTCTCCTGAGCAGGATCTTGGGGGAATTGTTGAAATCATGAATAAGTTAAAAGAAAAGAATATTGTGTCTATTATGGGTGACCGTAGATATGGATTTAGGGCCGTAGAAGCTTCATTTCTCGGGGAGAAAGCATGGTTTCCATACGGCGGCTTTACAATTGCCGCAGCAGCAAAATGTCCAGTGGTCGTTCTATTGTCAGAGAAAGTATCTGCTTATAAGTACATTGTTGACGTATCTAATGTGCTGTATCCATGCTATGTGAACGGGGAGGATAAACACCATCAATTACAGCAATGGGTTCAAAAATTCGTCACCATACTTGAGGAATATACACGCAAACATCCTTACCAATATTTTTCATTTCATGATGTATGGGCGAAAGAAGTAAAAAACGAAGGCACAGGTAAAATAAAGATATGAGATTGATCTGTCTGATATTGTTGTTCACAGTTGTTACAATTAACGTTGCCTTTGCCGATGCGGATAATACTGATGACTCATGGATGATGTTGAGCGGCTATAGCACTACGCATCCGGGTCTCGGTAAAACTCGTGAACATGTTGAGACAGTTGATACAATTCTGCGATATAAGCGAAAACTCAAGGACACTGGACGTGACTGGTACCGCGGGAGACATGACTTCCTGATAGAACTGCCTGTCTCTTATATTATCAATTCTGATGATGGCCAGATTTTTGGCTTGAACCTTCTTTCATCCTGGACGCTGAAGATATCGCAAAGATACATGCCATATTTCTTTGTGGGCGGCGGTCCTGTCTATACGGAAGCGAACATACCCGGTGTGGGAGCCAATCTCTGCGGGAATTACCAAACAGGACTAGGACTTAATTATAAGACCAAAAAAGGCCGTTCATTTGTATTAGAATATAGATTTCATCACATATCTAATGCTGGCATGAAACAACCAAATATACCGCTTAATTCGAGCAAAGTTCTTATTGGGATCAGTTTTTCATTCTAATTGTTTCTTGAAAAAAGGGTAGGAAGAGGATATGATATTACTTATTGAATACTGCTTAATATAGGAGAAGATTAAATGAAGGAGGCAATGTATGGCAATTTCAAAACTATCTTCTAAAGAGCTTGAAAAAATGCACTCGTTTATTTCGAAGTGCTGTCTTAGATGCAAAAACCACTCGGAAGAATGCTTGGTTCATTTCGCGCTTTCAGGCATTAAGCAGGCATCTGAAACAGGACACGTGATAAGCCACGATCCGTCATTAGCGGACTTACCAAAAGATCTTAAAAAATACGATTATATCGGACTTGATTTGGCGCTTCAGGCCATTGAAAATATGTGCCAGAAATGTGAAACCCATGAAAGGGATTGCATTATTAATAAGGCGAGAAAATGTTTACAGCTTCTTCTTTACGGAAAGATACTTCCTTTTAAAGATGAGACCATGTTCGACGAGATTCAAATGAGGGGAAAAAGTTATGTGCCTAGCGAGGCAATTAGGGCAGCTGCGGATCAAAAACCAAAAAAAGACTTTGCCGGAGAAGATAAAAAAGAAATACTAGTGGACTCATCTCCTGCTGTAAAAACGGTAGAGTATGTACTTAACGAGGCTCTTCAAATGAACGTCAGCGATATACATATCGAACCAAAAGAAGATAGAGTCCGCTGTCGCTACAGAATAGACGGGTTTTTAAAGGAACAGGCGCCGATTCCGATAGACATCATGCTGAACGTAATATCACGCATAAAACTTATGTCGGGTATGAACATAGCTCAAAATCGCTTGCCGCAGGATGGCAGGTTCAGTATTTTGTCCAATGAGAAGACGATAGATTTTCGTGTTTCAGCCTTCCCATCGGTCATGGGTGAAAAGATAGTGATAAGAATTCTTGAGAAGACTCCCAAGGTTTCAAGTTTGGACGGGATCGGGTTTATGGAAAAAGACCTTAATATTGTCCGTAAAACCATAAAAGCTAGCTATGGAATGTTTATGATAACAGGTCCTACGGGTTCGGGCAAAAGCTCAACTCTTTACGCGGCCTTAAAAGAAATAGCATCCTCTGAAAAAAACATTGTTACGCTTGAGGATCCTGTAGAGGCCATATTGCCAAATATTACCCAAGGTCAGATTAATCCGAAGATAGACTTTACTTTTGCTTCAGGATTAAAGTCTATATTAAGGCAGGACCCGGACGTAATAATGGTGGGGGAGATAAGAGATAAGGAAACAGCCGAGATGTCTATAAGGGCTTCTATTACGGGACACCTTGTATTCAGTACCCTTCACACCAACACTGCGTGTGGGGCGTTCATGCGGCTTATTGATATGGGGGTAGAATCTTTTATGGTCGCGACAAGCGTGAAATTGGTAATGGCCCAGCGCCTTGTACGCACTCTCTGTCAGACCTGTAAAAAGAAATATAATCCTGATGAGAAAATATTAAAAGAATTGGGGTTTTCTCCGAAGGATAAGAATAATTTGTATGAAGCAGGTGGGTGCAAAGAATGTTCCGGTGTGGGATATAAAGGGCGAGTCGGTATTTTTGAGGTCATGCCTATTGATGAAGAAATAAGAGCTCTTGTAATAAAAGGCGCGTCTGCGGATGAGATCCAAAAGAAAGCCATTGAAAAAGGTATGACCACGATGAGAATGGACGGACTTGAAAAAGTGAAAAGCGGAATTACTTCTATGGAGGAAGTTTTAAGAGTAATAGGTGAAGAATAATAACTAAAAAACCTGAAACCAACTTATTGTGGTATTCACATTAAAAACCACTATCCCCTGTGTGCTGTAGTTCACATAAGATACATGCCATATTTCTTTGTGGGCGGCGGCCCTGTCTATACGGAAGCGAACATACCCGGTATGGGAGCCAATCTCTGCGGGAATTACCAAACAGGACTAGGACTTAATTATAAGACCAAAAAAGGCCGTTCATTTGTATTAGAATATAGATTTCATCACATATCTAACGCCGGTATGAAACAACCAAACGTACCGCTTAATTCAAGCAAAGTCCTTATTGGAATCAGCGTTCCGTTCTAATGGTTGCCGAAAATCCACTCTTATATCGTATTGGAATTGTTTCTTGAAAAAAGGATAAGAAGAAGATATGATATCGCTTATTGAATACTGCTTAATATAGGAGAAAATTAAATGGCAGAGCAGAAACAAAAAGAATTAGAAGAAATACGAAACAAGTTAAAGAAACTGCTTGTAAGCAGCCTATCATTAGAGAATATAAAACCTGAAGATATTAAAGATGACGAGGTCCTGTTTGGAGAGGGACTTGGACTTGATTCTTTAGACGCAGTAGAAATTGTTGTGCTATTGCAGCGAAACTTCGGCTTGGAAATTAAGGATATGGACCAGGGCAGAAAAATATTTCATTCAATCGACACTCTGGCGCAATATATATACGAAAATACGAAAGTATAAATCCGCATTTTCTCTCAACGGAGTTTCATGAAAAAAACAAATATAGTAATAACAGGTATGGGTGCGATTTCTGCTGCAGGTAATAACCTTCCCGAAACTCTGGATACATTTCGACTTGGACAAACAAATAAAGAGCCGGTCTTTGAACACAGAATGAGCACTTTAAGTCTTGCTTTGTGCGCAGTAGAAGAAGCCTTAAATGATGCAGAGCTAAAAAAAGATATTGAACATTTTCGTGTAGGAGTAAGTCTCGGAACTACCGTGGCAAGTCAGTTGAATGATGTTGAATTCTATCGTTCATACAGGAGCTCGGGAAAGGCATCAATGGAACCTGTTGATCGTTTTTTAAAAGGAAATCTTGCCCAATCCGTTGCAGATATCACAAAAGCAAAAGGCCCATGCGTTACTGTGGTTAACGCATGTTCTTCGGGTGCTGATGCGATTGGAGTAGCGTTATCCTGGTTAAGGAATGGGGAGTGTGATATTGCTATTGCCGGCGGCGCGGATGAATTGAACCGTATTCCTATATGCGGATTTGGGACACTTGGTATTGTCAGCGAATCGTTATGTGCTCCGTTTGACAGAGATCGTAAGGGGTTAAACTTAGGGGAAGGCGCTGGAATTCTTGTGCTTGAGAAAGAAACATGTGCTCGTAAGAGAGGCAATGCCACTAGATTGTATCTTGCTGGATACGGCGCTTCAGCAGACGCATATCATCTTACTGCTCCCAGGCCTGATGGCACAGGATTGGAGGCAGCGATTCAGAGAGCGCTTTCTGAAGCAGGCATTGGTTCTCAAGATGTCTGTTTTGTTAATGCTCACGGAACTGCAACCCGAAATAATGATAAAGTTGAGGGCATGGTACTGGCAAGAGTTTTTGGCAAGGATGTCAAGGTTCTTTCCACAAAAGGATTTACAGGTCATACGCTTGGCGGCGCAGGGGGACTGGAAGCTGTTTTTACGGGTACTGCACTTCTGGAAGGATGGATACCGGCAAGTGTTGGCTTTGAGCATCAGGATGAGGAAATACCTATAACTCCTGTCAGGGAAAAAACGTGTATACAAGGATCTTTTGCTGTTTCTACGTCCCTGGCTTTTGGCGGTAACAATGCCGCAATTGTTATTGGCAAGGTATAGAAAAGTGAATATGAATATTGCAGGAATAGGCATTGTTTTTAGCGGAGGACGTGGAATTAACTGTTATGACAATGCGTTGAAGCATGGGTGGATAGAACCTGAAGATTCCTGTTATCATGTGAAGAAAGAATCAATAATAGATAAAAAGATTCTGGGCGGAATACGCAGAGCGGATAAATTTAGCAAAATGGCAGTATTAGCATCTGTAGACGCTGTAGCGGATAGTAATATTAATTTTGATAAAAAGAAATCTTCTCTTGGTATTATTGTCTCAACAGCATTTGGCCCGCATGTAACAACATTCCGCTTTCTGGATGATATGCTTGAATATGGTGATAGGAATGCTTCTCCAACGTTATTTTCTCATTCTGTTCACAATGCTGCAGCATCCTACATTACATCTGTATTAGGAAGCCGTGGTCCATCCATAACACTTACCCAGTTCGCATTCTCGTTTCATCAAGCTCTTATTCTTGCCCGAGCCTGGCTTTATGAAGAACGGTGTGAGTATGTTCTTGTCGGAAGCGTTGACGAATGTGGAATAGTTATGGAATACATCTGCAGTCAAAAATTAAGAATTGCTGAAGACGGCAGAATCAAACCATTTAACTTTTCAGAAACACCTGTAGCAGTGCCGGGGGAGGGAAGTGCTTTTTTTCTGATGACACGTAAAAAATCTCATAAGAAATATTGCAAAATAACAGATATCTCTTTAGTTGATAAAAGTGTTAAAAAAAATAAACCTGATATGTGTATTCTTGATGCCGACGGTATGGGGAACGAGAGAGAATATCAAAAGGCTGCCGAATCAGGTGTTTGTATCTCAGGGTATTCGCCAATATTCGGCAGTATGATGACAGGAACCAGTTTTAATTGTGCTGCAGCTGCGCTCATGTTAAAAAAACAGATGCATTATGCCTGTCCTGTTCAGGATAATCCTCACAATATAAATATATGCACAAAGACTGAACCTGCTCAAATACATGAAATTAATTGCGTTAGGTATAATTGTGGGCGTGAAAAAGCAGTGATCAGATTGAAACAATGATAGGATTAAAACATATGGCATTACCCATCCTCAGTATGGGCAGCTTCCCTGTGCAAGAATCGTTCTTCAGGATAAAGTAAAAATAGGTTTTGATACCAGTAAGGTTCGCAAATTTTGCTATCAGAGATTAGCTTCATATAAGGTTCCAAAAGAATTTCATTATGTCTCTCGATTATATAGGACAGCAAGCGGCAAACTCAAGCGGTAGGAATAAAGGATTATTTAAGTAAAATAGTCAGGTCTTTCTTTCCTCTGTAAAACCTACAAAAAATTCTGTATAATCGTAGATTGAGTATATAAACTAGACCTTTAGTATGTGGAGGGAAACAATGAAAGTCAAAATCGTTGTCGTTCTAATTGTGTTTTTTATTTTTGGCACCTATCAAGTTGGGCATGCTTGGGGTCGTAGATGGCGTCCTGCTCCTCCTCCGGCTGCTCCGCCAGCTACTCCTCCTGCGGCAGCTAAAGCTCCTCTGCCTGGTTCAGTGGTTGTTGTGATTGTAGCGTCAGGAGTTCTTCTTCTTGGGTTATGGAGAAGAAAAAGGAATGAGGATTCAGACTGACAGAGGAAAAACATTTCTGATATTACTGGTTTCTCTCATTATTTCGATTCTATTGCATAGATATTTTTTATGGATACTAAGTATTTACCACCAGCAGCCTATGTATTTTTATATTTTACTTACACCTCTGATATCTTATCTTCTTTTCAGGCATGCTCAGACAAGCTCATCTTTTAAACAGGAGAAGAATGCCAGTGGTACATTTTGTTTCTTTGTTTTTCTCCTTTCAGGTTTTCTGATTTTCTTATATGGGTTTTTTTCTGGAATGTATTTTTTTGAAGGAGCTGCACTCGTTGTTTTTGCGTTTAGTCTGTGTTGCCTTTTTTATGGTATAAAGAAGGCAAAAAAAGTTCTTTTTCCGTGTTTTTTTCTTATTTTTCTCTATCCTTTTGAATGGAGACTCTCTTTTTTGAGTCACTGGATTAACCGTCTTAATGCAATTATCGTAGGTGCTTTTTTTGGTCGGCTTGGTATGCCGGTTAAATTGTCATTGGAGAATTATTCGGTAACAGTATCTGATTTCACGCTTATTCTTGTGGAACGTTGTTCAGGGCTGGATACGCTGATTATATTGCTAATGTTCTTATTAATTTTGCCGTGGATATGCAGATTTAACCTCGCACAAACATTGATATGGGTATCCAGCATACCTCTATTCATTTTAGTATCAAATGTCTTGCGGATTTTATTGTTTACTATTGCAGGCGTAGCAGGCATGAACTGTGTCCAAACTGAGAGTTTTGATAAGATTATGGGAACGTTCTTTCTGGTTTTTCTTGCCCTGCTTTTTGTGTATGAGAAAAACTGTTTGGGAAAATGTTATAATAGCAGTCAGCGGAAGTAAGTAAAATTATGAACGAGGTATAATGAAATATGATGTGATTGTTGTTGGTGCGGGGCATGCAGGATGCGAGGCAGCTCTGGCAAGCGCGAGAATGGGCGCTAGGACACTTCTTATTACCATGCATAGAGATAATATTGGGTTTATGTCCTGCAATCCGGCAATTGGCGGAATAGGCAAGGGGCAGCTTGTTAAGGAAATAGATGCTCTTGGCGGTGAAATGGCAAAGGCTGCTGATTACGCAGGCATACAGTTTCGTCAGCTCAATTCTTCAAAAGGTCCTGCAGTACGTTCCTCGCGCGCGCAAATAGACAGGAAAAAGTACAAGTTTTATATGAGGGATGTTGTAGATAAGCAGGAAAATCTGGATGTAACAGAGGGACAGGTTGTAGGATTAGTTATGAAAAACATGTCTGTTATCGGAGTAGAAACCAGTTCAGGGAACATTCTATCTAAAGCAGTAATTATTACTCCCGGCACATTTCTGAATGGGTTGCTTCATGTAGGACTTAAACATTTCCCTGGCGGTAGAATAGGAGAAAAAGCAGCAACAAAATTATCGAATTCTTTAAAAAATCTGGGCTTTAAACTTCTTCGTTTTAAAACAGGAACCTGTCCCAGATTGGATGGAAGAACAATTGATTTTTCGGGACTCCAGGCTCAGGAAGGAGATAGACATCCAGTTCCATTTTCTTTTTCAACGCAATGCATATATCAAAAACAAATTCTCTGCTATATTACCCATACCAATCAAAGGACCCACAAAATTATCCGATCAGGACTGAGCAAGTCGCCTCTGTTTACCGGCATAATCCATGGGACAGGAGTGCGATACTGTCCTTCAATTGAAGACAAATTAGTAAAATTTGCTGATAAAAGTCGACATCAGATATTTCTTGAGCCAGAGGGGTTGGATACGTTTGATTTCTATCCTAACGGGCTTGCTACAAGTTTACCGGAAGATATCCAATTGGATTTTTTGCACTCAATTAAAGGGCTGGAGAATGTGAAATTCACACATATGGGTTATGGAATAGAACATGATGTTCTGGATCCTACGCAGATTTATCCTACTTTGGAAGCAAAACAGGTTTCTAATTTATATCCGGCAGGACAGATTAACGGCACTACAGGATACGAAGAGGCTGCGGCACAGGGACTGATTGCGGGAATAAATGCTGTGCTAAAGATGAGAGGTAAGGCTTCCCTTATAATGGACCGTTCTACCAGTTACATTGGTGTACTGATTGATGATCTTGTAACCAAGGGGACGAATGAGCCGTACAGGATGTTTACTTCACGCGTGGAGCACCGCCTTGTTATTCGTGAAGATAACGCAGATTTACGGTTAAGAAAAATCGGGTATGAAACGGGTCTTGTTTCAAAAGAGGATTTTGATAAGACTGTTGAGAAGCAAAGAAAAATTGAACAGGGATTAAAGTATTTAAAAAGAGGAAAAATAACGCCATCCACTATATCTTCCCTTAAAAAAACTATTTCTCTTGAGGAATTTCTCAGGCGTCCGGAAGTTAATATTAGTACTTTTGGGATTGACCTGCCCCGCGATGTATTAAACCAAATGGAGATAGAAGTAAAATATGCAGGGTTTATCAAACGGCAGACGAGTGATATAAAGAAATTTAAGGATCTTGAGAGGATAAAAATTCCAAAAGATTTAAACTACGCAGATGTTCATGGATTATCTTTGGAAATTAAGGAAAAACTAAAGAAATTCCTGCCTGTATCTCTAGGACAAGCAAACCGCATTTCTGGCGTAACTCCTGCAGCAATTATGATTTTAATGGTCTTCCTGAAGAAAGCTAAGTAATTTTTTTTGACAAGATTTATGCTATGTGATATAAATAATCATAATCAAAGGCAAATAATCATATTTAAGAAGGAAACGGACAAAAATGGGACTTGAGTTTGCGGAAAGAAAAAAAGTAATACTGAATATCCTAAATGCAGAGAACAAGATTGAGGTTGTAAAACTTGCGGGTAAACTTGAAGTATCAGAGGTTACGGTAAGAAGAGACCTTTCAATAATGGAGGGACAAGGTCTGCTTGCCAAGACATATGGCGGAGCGGTGAAGCTGGAACAGACACTTCTGGAGACTATGTATAAAGATAAAGCAAGAAAAATGCCTAAAGAAAAAGAAGCGATTGGTAAGCATGCATCGGAACTTGTTAAAAGCGGAGATGTGATTTTTCTTGATGCTGGTACTACAACAATGCAGATTGCAAGAAATCTTAAAAGCAGGAGCAATATAACTGTGGTGACAAACTCTATACTTGTCATGTTAGAGCTCAGAACTTCTCGTAACATAAGTACAATATTATTAGGTGGTAATTGCAGAGTAGGGAGTTTTGATTTAAGCGGACCTCTTGCAGAAAAAGGTATAGAGAGTTTTCGTGCCGATAAAGCTCTTCTTGGAACTGATGGAATGAGCGTGGATGGAGGGGTAACCACAGGAGACATATATACTGCGAAAATGACAGAATTAATGTGTCGTCTTGCAAACGAGGTCATCATTGTGACAGATCATACAAAGATTGGCAAAAACTCGTTTTCAAAGTATGCAGATATTAAGGATATACACAAATTAATAACAGACAAGAACGCTGATAAGACGTATCTAAAGAAGATAAGAAAAATCGGGGTGGAAGTAATAATCGTTTAAATGGAGGGGATTTAAATTGGTTTTTTCCGATATCGGTCTCTGGGATGTCATGCTGATTATTGTGGTTACAGCTACAGCTACAACGTTAGCATATCTGCATGACCCGAAATTTAAAGCTGCAATGATAAGTTTGCCTATCCCTTTTACTCTGGCGGCACTGGCAGTAGACAGGCCTTTAGATAGTACCAATATTATGGGATTGGTTCTTTTATTTTGCTATACACATGGGGTGAGAATTCTTTATAAGAAACTTCACTGGCCAATTGTTGTATCTATTGTAACTGCGGCAATTGGTTATTGCCTTGTCGGAGCTATTCTTGTGCGAGTACTGCCGCCACAAGAAATCTTCTTCTGGATTAGCAGTTTGATTGTTTTAAGTGTGGGTATTCTTCTATATATAAAACATCCTTACCGCGAAGAACAGGGACATCGCACGTCTCTGCCGGTTTGGATAAAGGCTCCCATCATTATGATGGTAATTATCTGTCTTGTATTGATTAAAAAATGGCTTGGGGGTTTTATGACGCTCTTTCCCATGGTAGGCGTTGTAGCTTCTTATGAGGCACGTAACAGCTTATGGACTATGTGCAGACAAATCACGGTGGTTATAATTACATTCGTTCCCTTAATGTTACTGTGCCGTCTGACACAAAATTATGTTGGGCTTGCTCTGTCTCTTGTTCTGGGATGGGGCGTCTTTTTAGTTATATTTATACCGCTTACGCAGTTTATGTGGAAACAAGAAAAGAAAATTCTTGGAGGATTAAATAGAAATGCATGATAAAAATTGGGCAAAAATAGATTTAAGTAAAGTTCCTGATGTAAAAGTAACACCCCCTGGTCCACAATCTCAGAAGTGGCATAAGCGATGTACAAAGTATTTTAAGGGATTAAGCGGTCAGGTGAAACTTTTCCCTGTTGTTTTTGAGTCCGGGAAGGGTTGTGTTTTGCGGGATGTAGATGGTAATAGATATATAGATTTTTCCTCAGGGATTTATGTTACCACATTAGGGCATTGCCATCCTAAAATTACCGAAGCCATCCAAAAATATGCGGGCAAGCTTCAAAATGCACATGATTTTACAACCCCGATAAAAACACAGTTAATGGAAAAATTGGCAGAAATTCTGCCCGGCGATTTGAACGGATTTCAATTGTATGATTCAGGAACCACAGCAGTTGAAGCAGGATTGCGTGTATGCCGCGCCGCTACTAAACAGCATGAAATGATTTCCTGCTTCTATGATTATCATGGAAAAACTTATGGCGGTGTATCATTGGGACATATTCGTTCTGCAGTGTACGGACCTACAAGAGCGCCGGGATTCCATATGGTCCCGCGTCCTGACCCATATCATCCTCACTGGACCAAGGATGACGGAACAATTGATACCGATAAATATATTGAATTTTATGAGGAATATTTAGATAGAGGCACAGCGCATCAGGTAGCAGCATTTGTTCTTGAACCGATTCAGGGTTGGGGCGGTTCGGTAATACCTCCTGATGATTTCTTTCCGAAAATGAGGAAATTTTGTGATAAGCATAAAATATTATTAATGTGTGATGAGGTACTTACCAGTATGGGACGTACAGGGAAATGGCTTTGCACGGAACATTGGGATGTTGTGCCGGATGTGGTAACACTTGGTAAAGGTTTTGGCAATGGTTTCCCTGTCACATGTGTGGCTGTACGTGAACCTTACAAGGAATCATTTGAATCAATTTCAGCTTCCAGCAGTTATGGAGGAAATCCGATGGCATGCGCAGCTGCCCTTGCATGTATTGAGGTAATTGAAGAAGAAAACCTGCTTAAACGGTCTATGCATCTGGGTAAAATAGCGTTAAAACGTATGGAGAAGATGAAGAATGAGCGTTCCATTGTGGGTGATGTACGGGCAAAGGGATGTCTTATGGGTATAGAGCTTGTAAAAGATAAAAATACAAAAGAACCATTTAATGAAGCAGGAAAACTGGTTTATCAAAAAGCCTTTAGAAAAGGATTAGCATGGATTCCTGCAGGACATATTTTGCGTATGAGCCCTCCTATTATTATGGAAGACGAAGTTCTTCTCAAAGGATTGGACATCATTGATGAGGCTATTTTTGAAGTGGAGAGGGAATTGGGGAGTTAAGTGGATTTGCTTATGACTTCACGTGAAAGAGTTTTAATGGCTCTCAACTTTGAAGAGCCGGATAGGGTTCCCATGGATCTGGGTGGGACGATTATGAGTGGAATTATGGCCCATGCGCTTGACAGGTTAAGAAAATATCTGTGGCTTGAGAGAAGGCCAGTAAAGGTTTATGAAGTCTTTCAGATGCTCGGTGAAGTGGAAATGGACGTAGTGGATAGGTTGGGAATAGACGTACTTCCTGTTGAGCCATTAGTTCAGTTTTTTGGACTGAGACGTAAAAATTATAAGCCATGGAAATTGTGTGATGGAACAGATGTTTTAGTGCCGGGTCAGTTTGAAGTAGAGACAGATCCTGAAGGGAATTATCTTATTCATAATGAAGGAGACATCAATAAACAGGTTGAAGGAAGAATGCCTAAAGACGGGTATTATTTCGATATGCAATCTATGACTGAAACTCATTTGGATTTTAATCCTCCCTCATTGGATGAAATAAAGAAAGAGAATCATCTATCAAGGAAGGAATTGGAGTTTCTTCAGAAAAGGGCTGAAAAATTGAGGAAAGAAACTGATAAAGCTCTCCTTCTCGGATGCTGGGGAAAAGTTGGGCTGCCATCCGTAGGCAGTATACCTGATTTTCTATGCCTTATGGCTATGGATAAGACATATATCAAGGATATGTTTGCCATACGTACAGAGACTGCTATCAAAAATATGGAGCTTTTAAAAGAATATCTTGGAGATAATATAGATATTTTAGGATTGGATGGTTATGATTATGGTTCGCAAAAGGCAGAATTGTTTTCTCCAGAATGGTTTGATGAGTTGTTTGTGCCCTATCTCAAAGAACAGAATGACTGGGTACATAACAACACTAATTGGAAAACATGGCAACATACCTGCGGCTCTATAACCAAAATTTTTCCTATGTTGGTAGAAACGCATCTGGATATTATCAATCCTGTACAATGTTCCGCTGAAGGTATGGATCCTGCATGGCTTAAGAATACTTTTGGCAAGAAACTGGTTTTCTGGGGTGGTGGGGTTGATACCCAAAAGACATTACCATTTGGAACAACAGAGGATGTAAAAAGTGAGGTTATGGAACGCCTAAAGATTTTTGCTCCTGGTGGTGGTTATGTCTTTAATCCAGTTCATAATATCCAGCACGGAACACCACCAGAGAATATTGCTGTCGCCTATGATACTGTAAAAAAATGGGAATATACTCTATAAAGCTATGAAAAGCGGAATCGGCTACAGGAAATGAAGTAACATAATAAGAAAGGGAGAAAATGAATTCAAAAATTAAACTAGGATTTTGTCCTATAGGTAAATTTGTTTTCAGTCATGAAGATGCTTTGAGATACAAGAAGCTCATTAAGACAAAACTTAAAAACTGGCATATAGATTATGAATCCATAGATGATGTAATAAAAGACGGTATCGTTCGTTCCCAACATGATGTAGATAAGGTAGTTAAGCATTTTAGCAGAAAAGAGATAGACGGACTCTTTATTCCTCATTGTAATTTTGGAACAGAGGGAGCAGCGGGCATGATCGCTAAAAAATTGCATGTGCCTGTTTTGCTCTGGGGACCAAGAGATGAAGCTCCGCTCAAGGATGGGACAAGACTCAGAGATACACTCTGTGGTCTTTTTGCAACAAGCAAAGTGCTGCATAAACTGAATGTACCCTTTACCTATATTGAAAACTGTAGAATCGATGACGTTCCTTTTGAATACGGGGTGAAAAATTTTGTTAAGACTGTGTCTTTAGTAAAAGGTTTTAAAAATATGCGCATAGGACAAATTGGCAACAGAATAGATTTTTTTTGGACAACAATAATAAACGAAAGTGAGCTGTTGGAGAAGTTTGGCATAGAAGTACTGCCGATAGATATTATAGAGTTCATAGAGAAAGTAAAAGAAAGAGCAATTAAAAATAGAAATAAATATTCCAGAGAACTTAAAGAAGCAAAGACACACATGAAATTTTCTGGATTCTCTGATGAGAAAGCGTTGTTAAACCTTTTTGCAATGAGGGATGAAATGCTGGAACGGGCAGAAATAGAAGGCATTACGGCTTATTCAATCCAGTCGTTTATGAGCATATGCGAGCAACTTGGATGTATGGTTGAATACGCAATTGCAATGGTAACAGAAACAGGTATTCCCGCAGTCTGCGAATCAGATATTCATGGCGCTATAAGTTCAATAATACTCCAGAAGGCTTCATTAGATACAAGTATGACATTCTTTGCAGATCTTACTATTCGTCATCCCAAGGATGATAATGGTATCTTGCTGTGGCATGGCGCATTTCCTCTTTCTTTGAAAGATAAAAACTCAAAGGCTGAGATTGGAACACACTGGATTCTTCCGGGAATACCTTCTGGATCATGCCATTGGAGACTGAAGGGAGGGGACATAACAGTATTAAGATTTGATGGAGATAGAGGAAAATACAGTATAATTGTCGGGGAAGGAAAAACGATGAAAGGACCAAATACTCAAAATGCCTATGTTTGGATGAAGGTTAGTGATTGGGAAAAATGGGAGAGAAAGTTTATCGAGGGACCCTATATACATCATGTAGCATGTAGTTATGGGAAATATCTGCCTATAGTGTATGAGGCAATAAAATATCTGCCAGGAAATATAACATTGGAACTGGCGGATGCGAATATTGAGAAGGTCAAAGAAAGTTTCTTTAAAAATTATTAAAGGGAGAGGAGAAAATGTCAATTTATTTTGCGGACAAAAAATGGCCTGAATTGAAAGAACTAATTAAAAAAAATGCCTTAATTATCCTGCCAGTTGGTCAGGTGGAGGAACACGGCAAACATCTGCCGATTAAGACCGATACCTATATTGTCGAAGAAGTGGCAAAAAGAATTGGAGAATCGCTGAAAAATGAGATTTCTTTACTGATTATGCCTGCAGTTTGGAGCGGTTATTCAATGAAAAGTGTTGCAAAATGGCCAGGAACAATGAGACTAAAACAAAAAACATTTATCAACATGGTATTTGACATCTGTTCTTCCGTCATTGAGATGGGATTTAAAAAGATTATGATTATCAGTGGGCATGGAAATCATACAGGCGCATTAAGAGTAGTAACGCGTAATATTGCCGATGAATATAATATCTATATGGCTCTTACATATCCTTCAGTAATGGCCAAAGAAGAGTTTCTGGAAATTAGCAAAGCCGGACCAAAAGGAAGTTGCCATGGTGGTGAATATGAAACATCTCTAATGCTTTATCTGAACGAAAGCCTGGTAGATATGAAAAAGGCGACTAGTCAGGATAAGATAACAGTATCTTCCAAATTCTATCCGGACAAGGTGTTTTGGTCCACATGGGGATTGCAGAAGAGTAAAACAGGTATTTATGGTGACCCAACAAAAGCAACAAAGGAAACGGGAAAACAGATTATGCAGGCAATTATTAACAATTATCAGAAATTCATTAAAGAGTTTTATGAAAATGGGAAATAATTGGACAAAAACTTTTGAATTGTCCTGTAAAAAGGAGATATTTTCGTAACTAATCAGGAGAAAAGCATGAGAAAAAAAATACGATTTGGTGTTATAGGCCTTGGCTTAATGGGGCGGGAGTTAGGTAGCAGTATTGCCCGCTGGTGTCATCTGCTTTATGATGGACCTGTGCCGGTTATCACAGGTATTTGTGATAAGTATAATAAAAAAACCGGAAAATGGTTTTTGGACAATTTCCCGAGCATTGAAATAGATACTGATGATTACCGGGAATTAATTAAATCCGATAAAATTGATGCAGTATATTGTGCTGTTCCTCATAATCTTCATGAAAGGCTGTACATTGATATTATTAAGGCAGGAAAACATTTGCTCGGAGAAAAGCCATTTGGTATTGATAAAAGGGCTAATGACAATATTCTAAAAGCTATACGAGAAAATCCTGACATAATTGTCAGGTGCAACTCTCAATTCCCTTATTTCCCTGGCGCTCAGAAGATAATTAAATGGATACAGGAAAAAAGATATGGCAGACTTATGGAGGTCAGAAGCGGTTTCCACCACTCCAGTGATATGGATCTTGATAAACCAGTCAATTGGAAGCGGATGGTAGAAATTAATGGAGAATATGGATGCATGGGCGATCTGGGAATGCATACCCAGCATATTCCTTTTCGTATGGGATGGATACCAAAAACAGTGTATGCCGATTTATTAAATATAGCTGAGACGAGGCCTGATGGAAAAGGAGGATTTGCTACCTGTAAAACATGGGATAATGCTGTGCTTACCTGCAGATGCGTTGATCCTGATAACAGGAAAGATTTTGCACTTATCCTTGAAACCAAGCGTATGGCTCCAGGCGCAACAAATACATGGTTTATAGAAGTCTACGGTACGGAAGGTTCTGCAAAATTTACAACTCACGATCCTAAGGCTTTCTATTTTTTAGAGACCAAAGGCAAAGAACAGGGATGGACACGTATTGATACTGGATCTCAGTCAGTAATCCCATCGGTTACTGGCGGGATTTTTGAATTTGGTTTTTCAGATGCTTTTCAACAGATGTTAGGAGCATTTGTGTATGAATTTAAAGAAGGTGGCTCTGACCATTCTTTTAAAAATGTAATGCCGGAAGAAACTGCCCTGAGCCATAAAGTCCTGACGGCAGCATTAGAGTCAAATAAAACTGGTAAAAAGATAGTTATATAATTTTATTTCAAAATGAAAAATGTCTTAGCAGTTCTTGATATAGGTACCAGTTCCCTTAAATGCGGAACTATAGACAGAGAGTTCAATATAATTGAGAGCACTCTCCGAGATTTTAAGATTGATCGTAGACATGGAAGCTATGAATCCGATTTTGAAGAATGTTTTACCAAATCCAGAGAAATCTTAAAAAAGATAATCCAGTCCACTACTCAAAAAGACTATTTTATTGAAGCGATATTGATTACCAGTCAGGCACAAACCTTTATGCCTGTGGATAAGGATTTTAACTCTTTAGACAAAGGGATCGTCTGGCTTGATACCCGTGCGATAGAGGAACAGACATATTTATCCGAAGCATTGCCCGAGTTTTATAAAACCGCTGGTTTTTCTACCCCTTTGCCATCTTTATATGTTTCAAAATTATTGTGGTTGAAAAAGAATAAACGTGCCATATACAAAAAGGCTGTTTATTTTCCTCTTATTAACGAATATATTATCTTTAGATTGACTGAAAAGTTTTATTCTGATTACACCAATTTTGGGATGACAGGTGTTTTCGATATACGCGAAAGGATACTAAATCAAAAAGCTCTTGATATCCTTGAACTCACTAAAAATAATTTCCCTAAAATTAGAGAAGCCACAGGTGTTTCTTATAAATTAACTCAAGAAGTGACCTATGATTTTGGTCTAAGAGAAAAAATACCCGTATATTCTTGCGGCAATGACCAGTCAGCGTCAGCGGTAGGAGCAGGGCTTGAAGCTGAGGGAGATATAAGCGCCAATTTCGGAACAGCAATGGTACTTTATATCATCATAAAAGAGCCACTAAATTCTATAAAAGAAAATCAAATTGTAGGCATAAATCCTTTAACCAATGATTATTTTCTGATGAGTCTTGACTCTCAGTTCGGCAACCTAGTTGATAAATTTAAAACAAAGTATTTCCAGGATATAACCTATGATGAATTTTTATCAAAGTTTAATACGGTGAAAAAGAATAAAGCATTTATTGATATCAGGATTGATAAAGGCAACCTTAGATATGATGAATCCTTGGACAGGGATATAATAGCAGGTTCTATTATTAAATATTTTTTAGATCGGTTTATATGCCATCTTTCAGAAATAGAAAAAATATCTCATCCGAATCAAATTTATGTATCCGGCGGAGTTTCCAAGTCCAAGGTATGGCTCGATATTTTACAAGAGAATTGTAAATACAAGATAGTCTCTTCAGTAAATCGTGATGCAGGGATTATCGGTGCGGCAAAAATTTATAGAAAACAAAAGGAGAACAAATAATAATGAAAGAATTTGATTATAGTCCATCCAAGTGGGTCCCTTTTAGGGACAAGGAAGTTCTGGAAAGAGTCAGGAATATCAAGCGAGAGGATATTACCAAGCATTCCAATCTCGACTTAAAAATCAAGGTGGTCAAGGATTTTGAGATATGGTTTATATTTATGATGGATATTTTCTTCCGTATCAAAGAAGCTATGGAAGAGGAGAAAAAACTGGTTATGATATTACCTCAACCCTGGCCGCTCTACAAAAACGTGGCCTATATGATCAATCGTTCTAAAATCAATTGTAAAAATCTCTATACGTTCAATATGGATGAATATGCGGATGAAGATGGAAATATTGCACCGGAGACATGGCCTTTGGGCTTTACTCATGCACTCAAAAAATATTTTTACAATGAACTTGACGATAAACTTCGTCCGCCAGAAACCCAGATGATTGGTCTTACCAATGAAAATTTCAAAGATTATGGGAAAAAGATTGCTGATCTTGGCGGAGCTGATATTTGTTATGCCGGACCAGGCTGGACAGGACATTTAGCCTTTGTCGAACCAGATGCGCCTGAGGTCCCCAAGGATCTGGAAGAATTCAAGAAAATGGGGCCGAGTATTGTTACGCTAAGTCCATTCACATTGGCCCAGAATTCGTTGCACGGCAGTTTTGGCGCCAGCGGCGATATTGCGGCTGTACCGCCTAAGGCTGCTACCATTGGCCCGCGTGAATACCTGGCAGCTAAACACAGGCTCAACATTTATTCTATCAGTGTTCACGGAACTAGCACATCGTGGCAAAGACTTATAACCAGGCTGGCCCTACACGGTCCAGTAACCCCTCTGGTGCCGGACTCTATTGTTCAGTTGACATCAGCGGATGTATTCATTTCAGAAACAATTGCTCAGGATATAACGCCTGATTGGGAGAAAGGATATTAATTTTATGAATAAGAATAAAATTATCGAAAAAATAAAAACGTCTGAGTGTATAATTGATGCTCATTCCCATATAGGAATAAATTATAAAAATTACGTGAACTATTCATATCCATATTGTCTGAGTTTTGAAGATCTGGTGGTTCGAATGAAACATCTGAGGATATCATACTCAGTCATATTTCCCATGGACTCAAGTTATTATACTGTTGAACCGGGAGCATCAAAAGAAATTAAAACAAGTGAGGTGTTTTCAAAATTCCCTTATGAGATTGAAAATCAAAGCATGTTGAAAGAGATTTATGAAATATTTCCAGAGTATTCTGATATAGCCCTGCCTTTTGTTATGTTTGATCCATCGAGAAAAACAAAAGAACAGGCAGAACTGTTGGAGAAACTCTATAAAGAATATCCTTTGTTTGGCTTAAAAACAGTCCCAACCTACATACAGGCATTTGTAAAGGATTTAGAGACTAAAGGTCGACCTATTTTAGATTTTGCTGTTAAGTATAGTTTGCCAATAACATTTCATAGTTCATATTATAAAGGTGATCCTTGGGCTTCAGTCTTTGATATTATAAAATTTGCTGAGAAATATCCGGAAATTAGAATCTGCATTGCTCATTCAGCGCGTTTTGTAAAATCCGTGCTGGAGAGAGCGTCAAAATTAGACAATTGTTTCGTTGATCTTTCTGCGTTTCATATACATTGTATCCTTGCCCAGCAGGGATCCCCTCATATTTCCTTAGAAAGGGAGCGAATGGAAGCGGATTATAGCGAACCTTCGTCTGTAATGGAGAAAATTGTCAGCAATTATCCAGATACAATTATCTGGGGAAGCGATACTCCTGCGAATTATTTTATACAAAAATTTTATGACGTTAGTGGAAATCTGATAGATATGTCTTTAAAATCGTCTTTTGATATGGAAATGAAAATATTAAAAAGTCTTTCAGAAGATAAGATTTCAAAAATAACATATAAGAACACCTTGAAATATCTATTTGGATAAAACTCAGAGTTCTTGCTTCTTTTTAATAATGGAATGAGGCTCTTATAAGAAAAAGTAATGAGTGATGAGATAAGAAGATATTATAGATTTTCTGAATATCTCAGGAAACGTTTTGGAGTGCGGGTTTATAAGGTAAGCATAGATGCTGGATTCTCCTGCCCTAATAGAGACGGCTCAAAGAGTAAGGACGGATGTATCTATTGTGATAATAGGGGATTCAGCTTTAACAGTCGTATTGCTTCGTTGCCAATAGAAGAGCAAATTGCTAAAGGAATAGAGTTTGGTAAGAGACGGTTTAAAGCTGAGAAATTTATAGTATATTTTCAGGCATATACAAATACATACGCTCCTTTAGAAGTTTTGAAGAAAAAGTATGATAGCATCAGAAAATTTGAAGAGGTTGTAGGCATATCCATTGGTACCCGTCCTGATTGTATAAATGAGGAGATTCTTGATCTAATTGAAAGTTATACATCTGATTACGAGGTATGGATTGAGTATGGGCTTCAAAGCATACTCAATAAGACATTAGAGTTTATAAACAGAGGACATGTTTATGAAGATTTTCTAGAGGCTGTGAGTCTGACAAGAAAAAGGAAAAACATAAAAATATGTGTTCATGTCATTATAGGACTTCCTCATGAGACTGAGAGAAACATCTTAGAAACCGCAGAAGTTGTAGGCAGGCTTAAATTAGATGGGATAAAGATTCATCCTCTTCATATAATAAAAGGAACAAATCTGGAAGAGATTTATAAGAAAGGGCAGTATAAGCCATTGGAATTAGATGCATATGTGAATTTGGCTGTAGGATTTCTGGAACGTATCTGGTCAGACACTGTGATTCAGAGAATAACTGCAGATTGCCCAAGGGAGTTTCTTATAGCGCCAATGTGGATTGTTGACAAAAACAAAGTGCTTGGTAGAATAGAAGAGAAACTTCTACAAATAAATGCGTTTCAAGGCAGACTATATCAGGAGAGGGGATAAGATGAGTATAAGACAAAATGTGTTAGAGAAGATTGGTGGTGTAAAATTGAGCATGGAAAAATTACCTAAAAAAGCATCAAGCTACTTTGGGGAAAACACGTTTAGTATTTCTGTGATAAAAAAGCACATAAGTAAAAAGACCTTTGCCTCATTCAGGCGCTGGCTTGATGAAGGGAAGACAATCAGCATGAAGGAAGCAGATGAAATAGCAAAGGCAATGAAGGATTGGGCAATTGGAAAGGGGGCAACTTATTATACGCACTGGTTTCAGCCTATGACGGGTCTTACGGCTGAGAAACATGATAGTTTTATTTCCCCTGATGGAGAGGGCAGAGCTATTGAGAAGTTTAGTGGATCAATGCTTATTCAGGGCGAGCCTGATGCGTCCAGCTTTCCAAGCGGAGGTATAAGAACTACCTTTGAAGCTCGTGGATATACAGCATGGGATCCTTCAAGCCCTGCGTTTATTATAGAATGCGAACTTGGAAAAACTCTGTGTATACCATCCATATTCATTTCATATCATGGAGAAGCGCTTGATAAAAAGCTTCCTCTACTGCGCTCTGATGAGGCTATTAACAAAGCAACGGTTGGGCTTTTAAAGCTTTTCGGGCATAAGGATGTAAAAAGGGTCTTTTCAGATTGTGGCGCTGAACAGGAATATTTTTTAATAGATAAGCGGTTTTATAGAATACGACAGGATTTGCTTATGACAGAACGCACACTAATTGGAGCATCATCTCCAAAAGGACAGCAATTGGAGGATCAATACTTTGGCTCAATTAAAGAGCGCGTTATAAACTATATGAATGACGTAAGTATTGAAGCGTATAAATTAGGTATTCCTTTAAAGACCAGACATAATGAAGTTGCTCCTCACCAATTTGAGTTTGCTCCTGTTTTTGAGGACTCTAATACTGCAGCAGATCACAATCAGCTTCTTATGGATATTATCAAAAAGATCGCTTTGAAACATGATATGGTATGTCTCTTACATGAAAAACCATTTGCAGGTATAAATGGAAGCGGGAAGCACATTAATTGGTCTCTGTCAGATGATAAGAAAAATAATCTTTTTAATCATGGGAATACGCCAGAAGAAAATTTGCAGTTTCTGGTATTGTTAATAGCTGTAATCCTGGCTGTTTACAAACATGCTGATCTGTTATATGCCAGTATAGCCTCAGCAGGTAATGAACACAGGCTTGGAGCTAATGAAGCTCCGCCTGCAGTTATGTCAGTGTTTGTCGGTGATCAGTTAACAAAGATTCTTGATACAATAGAAAAAGGTAAAAAGGCAGAATTCAGCAAACAGGATATTGTAAATCTTGGCATTGGCAAATTACCAACATTTAATAAAGATGCAGTTGACAGAAATAGGACTTCTCCTTTTGCTTTTACCGGTAGGAAGTTTGAATTTAGAGCAGTTGGGAGTTCTCAAAATATTTCAACGCCTATTATGGTTATTAATACAATTGTTGCAGAATCTATAAATTATATTACAGAGAGAATAAAAAAGGAGTCTAATCACAAGAATTTTAGTTTGAAGGTGCTGTATGTATTGGAAAAAATCATTAAAGAAACTAAACCAATTAGGTTTGAAGGTGATAATTATTCTAAAGGCTGGATAAAAGAGGCGAAAAAAAGAGGGCTGGTTAATGAACCTTCAACACCTAAGGCCTTGAAGGCTCTTATTAAGGAGGAGAACATAGCGTTGTTTGAGAAGTATGGTGTGCTTACAAGGGGAGAATTAGTTTCAAGATATAATATATGGATGGATATGTATTGTAAGAAGTTAGAGATTGAAGCCAATACTTTGCGTGAAATGGTGGACTCAAATGTAGTACCAGCAGGCTTTGATTATCAGGGGCTTTTGGCAAAGAATCTTACAGATCTGGTTAGTTTAAAGAAGAGTGCAGGATTAAGAGTTAAAGAAGAAGTTTTTGAAGATCTTAAAAATCACTTAATTGATGTAACAGATAAGATATATTATGTGAGGAAGCATACACGTAGAATGGAGGGGCTTCTGAAGAAAGTCAGCAATCTGAAAGTAGAGGAAAAATCTGATTTATTCTTTAAAGAATTAAAACCGCTGATGGAGCATATAAGAAAACATGTTGATGAGCTTGAATGTGTTGTAGCTGATGAGCATTGGGACCTGCCAAAATACAGGGAGATGCTGTTTGTGCAATAATGGATAATATATCAACAAATATAGTTTCATGGCTTAAAGAGCAGGTGGAGAAGTCCGGAGCCAAAGGTTTAGTTTTTGGTCTTAGCGGAGGTATTGATTCTGCTTGTGTTGGGGTTCTTTGCCGAAAGGCAGTAAAGGACAATTGTCTTGGACTGATAATGCCGTGTGAGAGCCATGTAGATGATGAAGATATGGCATCTCTGGTTGCAAACAAGTTCTCAATTCCTATTACTAAAATATGTCTTGATAAACCATTTAAAAAGCTTCTGGATGTCTTACCTGCTTCTAAAAATAATATAGTCAGGGCAAATCTGAAACCAAGATTAAGGATGCTTACGTTATACTACTATGCAGCTAACTATGGATATCTGGTCTGCGGATGTAGTAATAAGACAGAAATAAAACTCGGCTATTATACAAAATACGGAGATGGAGCAGCTGATATTCTTCCTCTGGGTAATTTGCTTAAGACTCAGGTAAGACAGCTGGCTAAGGACTTAAGCATACCGCCAGAGATTATAGCGAGAAAACCCTCTGCAGGTCTGTGCCCAGATCAATTTGATGAAGATGAAATAGGCCTTTTATATGACGAAACAGACACTATCCTAAAGGCAATCGAACGCAACGATATCAGAGATATAGATAAACAAAACCTCGGTAAAATAACGAGTATGATATCAAATTCACAGCATAAACGAGATTCTATTCCAACCCCTTAGTTTACTGCAACAGCAGTTGGCTCAGCAGGCTCTTCTATAAGCGAGGGATTAATCTGCTCTTTGTATGTTTCTGCTTTATGTCCTCTGTAGCATTTTCCGCATACTTCCTTGTTGTCTTTAAAATATACTGAGTCTACCTCTTTTTTGCATATTTCACATATATACATTTACTTCACCTCCTCACATTTTTATACATTTGCGCTTCAAGCCACTCATCTATTGTGTTTTTCTTAAAACGCCACTGATTTGAAAGTTTCACAGCAGGAATCTTGGCATTATTGGCAAGCTTATAAACTGTTCTTTCGTTCATTTTAATGTAATCAGCTACGTCTTTTATAGTCATTATTTCACTCATGTGCGAAATTCTAACATCAAAATACATAGATGTCAAGAAAAAAGTTTATTTTTTGGAAAAAATGCTATTAAAATACCTTGTAATGCAATAAACTGACAGTTCTAAGTGCGTTTCCAATTCTCTTGATTTTAGTTTGCGGAACTATTACACTGATCTTAGTTATGAAACAAAGGTTAACTAGCCTAATTTACATGCGATCACGAAGGAAAGCGATCCTTGTTATCTTTATAACAGCCCTGTTATTCAGGCTTATAGGTCTATTTTTTGTTGATATACATAATCTTGAATACGGAGACCTGACATATCAGGCAATAGTTGATAATTTATTAGACGGAAATGGATATTTGGAAGGGGAATTCCGTGCTTTTAGACCTCCTTTGTTTCCACTGATACACGCAGGGGTATTAGCTGTTTTTGGTAGAGATAATATACTTGCCTTGAGACTCTTTTTTATAATGATAGGGTCTATTACGTGTGTTGGCATATATTTGATTGCAAGAGATATCTTCAGACTCAAACTTGCCATATTGACAGGCTTATTGCTGGCTCTAAGCCCGCAGCATATCTGGTATAGTATTCATATATTGTCAGAGTGTCCATATACATTATTTCTGGTATTTCTTGTGTATTTTCTGCTTAAAGCTGTTCAGAAAAACAAACTGGTATTTTCATGTGTAGCGGGTATTTTGCTTGGGCTTTCTTTGCTGACAAGGTCCATATTAGCAGGTTTTCTACCTTTATATCTTTTATGGGTGATTGTTGTTTATAAAAACAAGTTAAGTGCCATAAAACATTTTGCTGTTCTTTTAATACCTGTTTTATTAATTCTTTCTCCATGGGTTATAAGAAATTATATGGTTTTGGATACATTTGTTCCTCTGTCTACTGATGGAGCAGAGGTCTTTATTAGAGGCAACAATCCTGGCACACTTCATTCAAAAACTGGTTTTTGCAGTAAATATGAAGATAAAGTTGCAGAAGGGCTAGGTGAAGTTGAAAGACAGAAGGCATATTACAATTTTGGATTTAAATTTATAAAAAACGATACTGATCAATTCCTGAGGAATGCGATGGATAAATTTATACAGCTCTGGCGTCCATTTCCAAATACAAAATTTCCTCAGGTAAAGCCGGTATATGCTATAATATATTTTTTAAGTTTTTCCCCTGTTTTAATATTGTGGTTCATAGGTATGCCGCTATCCTTTATACAATTCAAATACACAAGCTTAATATATTTACTGATTATCTATTATACGGGTATTCACATGATAATGCTTGCGTGCATGAGATACAGAGAGCCACTAATGCCGTTTTTAATACTTTTTGCGGTTTTTGGTATAACACAATTAAAGAAATACAGATATGTGGAAAGATAAAATAGTTTCTGTAATTTTCCCTACATACAACGAGAAAGACTCTATTCAGGAGGCTATTCAAGATTTCTTTTCAAGTGGATATGTTGATGAAATAATTGTGGTAAACAATAATGCTGCTCCTGGTACATCTCAGGAAGTAGCAAAGACAAAAGCAAAAGAAGTATTTGAACAGAAACAAGGCTATGGATTTGCAATAAGGCGGGGGTTTGAAGAAGCAAAAGGAGATATTATTATAATAAGTGAACCTGATGGGACATTTGTAGGGAGGGATGTGATAAAACTGTTAGCCTATTCTGAGGAGTTTGAGGCAGTCTTTGGTACCAGGACCACAAAAGAGCTGATAATGCAAGGCGCAAACATGGGGTTCTTTCTCAAATGGGGAAACTGGACAGTTGCAAAGCTCATAGAAGTATTATTCAATACAACTATTCTTACAGATGTTGGCTGTACAATGAAGTTGCTTTCGAGAAATGCTCTTAAGAGGATAAAAAACAAGTTTACAGTAGGAGGCTCACACTTTGGTATAGAACTAATGCTTCTTGTAATATTGAACAGGATAAAATTCTTTGAAATACCTCTAAATTATAGCAGGAGGGTGGGTGTCTCATCTGTTACAGGGAAAAAACATGTGGCTTTTTTGCTGGGACTTAAGATGATTTTTCTGATTATCAAATATAGAATAAAAAGTATGTTTTGTAAATTTAATACATAATATTCTTACATCATGAAATCTAACATTTTGATTATAAAACTTGGTGCTTTAGGAGATGTGCTTCGAACTACATCGCTGCTGCGAGTTTTGAGCGGCAATATTTTTTGGGTAACTGCAAAAGATCCATTGCCGTTATTACCTACTGATAAATTAAAGGTTGTTGAAATAAATAAAGCATCGGAAGTTCTAAAAGGATTTTTTTTTGATTTAATTTTATGCTTGGATGACGACTACGAAGCAGCAAGTTTAGCAACAATATTAAAAAAGAAAATGCTTATCGGCTCATATATTGATGATAACAATTCCTTAACCTACACTGATTCTTCAAGAGAATGGTTTGATATGGGGCTAATATCGCGATTGGGTAAAGAGAAAGCAGACACTATTAAAAAGGCGAATAAAAAAAACTATCAGGAAATAATATTTAGGATGTGCGGGAAGAAATTTAATGAAGAGGAATATTTATTGAATCAAAATCTGCTGAAGCCTAGAAAGCAAGAAAGCAGGACAATTATAGGTATTGAAGCAAGAGCAGGGAACAGGTGGCCTATGAAACAATGGAATAAGTGGCAGGAACTTGCCAATACTTTGGAAGCAGACGGTTGCGAAGTAAGATTCTTCAGGCAAAGACAACGAATTGCTGATTATGCTCAGGATATAAATGAATGTGATTTAGTAATCTGCGGAGATACGCTAGCTATGCACATTGCTCTGGTTCTCAAGAAGAGAATTGTGGCAATTTTTATCTGTACAAGCCCATCTGAAATCTATGATTATAGAAGAATGATAAAAATAACAAGCCCTTTTCTGGGGAAAGTTTTTTATAGTAGAGATTACATTTCAGAGGCTGTAGACGCTATTTCCATTAAAACTGTATATAAAGCAGTAAGAGATTCATTGCGTTATGTCAAGTAGAAATTCCGAATTAGCCATTGTAATACCAACATATAATGAAGCAGATAATATAGAATTGCTTGTTAAAAGAATTCTAGCGATAAAAGACAATGTTGAATTAATTATAGTTGATGATAACTCTCCTGACGGGACAGGGGCGATTATTGATAGATTATCTGAAATATATCTACAGATTCATGTTATACACAGAAATGGGTCAAGGGGAAGGGGTCTTGCAGGAATAGAGGGATTTAAGTATGCTCTCAGTTTAGATGTGCCTTATATCATGGAGATGGATGCTGATTTCTCACATAATCCAAAATATATTCCGGATTTTTTATGCGCAATTAAAGACTGCGATGTTGCAATCGGCTCAAGATATATAAAAGCAGGAAATGATAAGAGAGGTTTTATGAGAAAACTAATATCAAAGCTTGCAGGTATATACATAAGAAAAGCGCTTAAAACAAAAGTCAGCGATCCAACGTCAGGATATCGATGTTTCAAGCGCAACGTTCTGGAGAGAATAAATCTTGAGTCTCTGATTTCTGAAGGCCCTTCTATTGTTGAAGAGATTCTTTCTCATTGTATTAAAAACAAGTTTAAAATTGTGGAAACGCCTATCAATTTTGAAGACAGAAGACACGGCAAATCAAATCTCAGCTTGCTTGTTTTGATAAGAACACTAAAAAGCGTTTGTAAATTTAAGGGGAAATAATGCATAAAAATATTTTTGTCATCATTCCTGCTTATAACGCTACGGCTACTATTGAAAGTGTGTTACGTCGTGTTACTAAAACTATGCTCTCAAAAATAAAATCTTTCATTATTGTAGATGATGGAAGTATAGATAATACTTCAGAAGTTGTAAAAGAGCTATCCAAAAAATTCAATATTCATTTAGTCAAGCATGAAGTAAATAAGGGCTATGCAATGACTCAAAAAACGGGTATTAAAATAGCTCAGAAAAAGGGGGCTGATGTTGTTGTAATACTGCATGCAGATGGACAGTATGCCCCTGAAGAAATGGGAAAATTAATAAGACCTATTGAAAATAATGAGGCAGATGTTGTCCAAGGTTCCAGAATGCTTGCTCATCCAATCAAAGGAGGAATGCCTGTTTATAAATTTCTGGCAAATAGAATATTAACAGAAATTGAGAATCTCACTTTTCATATGAACTTAGCTGAATATCATAGCGGATATATGATATATTCAAAAAAAACACTTGAGAAAATTCCATATGAGAAGCTGAGCGATACCTTCCATTTTGATGGAGAGATGCTAATGATGGCAAACATTAAATCCTTGAGAATTAAAGAAATCCCCATCCCAACCGCTTATGGTAATGAAAAGTCGTATCTTAAATCAGTACCATATGGTTTTTGTGTATTGGCGATTATCATAAAATACTTATTTGGGAAATATCACGCCTTATAAACATGGCAAACAAAGAGTCAAATCGTAGCATTCTCAATTTAAACAGTTTAATACTATTACAAATAGGGATTTTTGTAATTATTAAAATCTTTGTTGATTTTGATACTTTCTTTATTCAATGGGATGAGGGGAAGTATTTGACACTTGCTCGCAATTTTCCATTCCACAGGCTCTATAATCATTCACTATATTTAGCTCATCCGCCGTTATACCCTTATTTTATTAGATTCTTCTCCTTATTCTTTACTGATTATCTGGCTGGCATTATCTTATCATTTCTCTCAATATGCGGTTTTATAGTCCTTTTTTACAAACTGATGGGCATTGTGAAACTTCGCAAAAAAGAGCTGTTTTTCAGTATTTTTCTCATAACATTTAATTGGATAACATATTACTATTCACACATGATTTATAAAGAAGCCTTCTATTTATTTTTAGTTACAGGAGCAATCTACTTTTTCATCAGAGGAGTTTCCAGCAACTCCACAAATCGGTTAATCGTTTCTGCAGTGTTCGCTTCTGCTTCAGCGTTTACAGCGGATCAGAGTTTATTGTTGCCTCTGATACTGCTGGCGGGTTACATTGTGTATGCGAGGAAGGGTTGGAAAGATATAAAACCAATCCTTCCAATATTAGCCTGTATTCTATCATCTGCAGTGTGGATTCTTATCAAAGACAGAGTCTTCGCCTCAAACAGCTATTATCCTGCAGGAGCTGATGGAACTATTGAATATCTTAGCAAGACAAGAAACATAAAACAGGTCATTTTTCTATGGCTTTTACCAAATACTAACAAATTTGTCGGCTTTGGAGGATTTTCAACAAATATTCTGCATTACATAAATGAAATGGGCGTGCTAGTAAACGTTGTATGGCCGGTACATATAAGTCAATCGTTACACAAAACACATAAGATACTATTACTTTGCCTTGTTTATATTCCACTATTTACAGCGCTGATTAGCGGAATACTCCTCTCTTTTATAAGGGCAATTAGAAAAAGATGTATTGCGAACAATACCGACTTATTTATGCTTATCTTCTTATTTATATCCTTTCTTCCTCTCACCAATAAAATGGGTGCTGCCAGGTATGCAATTATTTCAATTATACCAGTATACTACTTTATAATAAAAGGTGTTGGCTATATGGTATCAAAAACAAAATTAGCGGTTCGTAATTCAACAATTTTAGTTCTTATTCTTCTTGAATTAGTAGTTTTTATCCCTCTATGGATATCAAAAAAGCCACATATCATTTTCAATCTAAAAAAGGAAGTTCAATGTCAAAAAACAGGTAAGTTTTTATCAAACTTAAAAGAGGATGGTATCATGGCAGAGTTCGGGTATCCACCTGAAATAGCCTATCTTACAGGTAAAAGAGTTATGTGCTTACCTCGTGAGCCGGGAGAATTGGATGAATTTATTAAAGAGCTTAGTATTAATTACTTAGTCTGTGCTATCACATATGAAGGGATACAGAAAAGCACTGCGACCGATATAGGAAATTACATTGCTAAAAGCAAAAAATATATAAAGGTAAAAACGATAGATGAAGCCTATTCTTCAGTCCCATGGAGGAACAAGATAATCATTTATAAGACATCTTCAGATATACAAAAATGACATTTATGTTAAAAAAAATACGTAACAAATGGGTTGTTATTCTAATTCTAATTTTAGGATCTGTTCTACGCCTCGCTAACCTTGAAGGCAGATGCTTTTGGTGCGATGAGCTTGAATCCTATAGTAGAGGAATACAGCCGATTATGCATATGTTATCCGGGCTCATTCGTATCACTCCTCACATTCCATTATATTACATTTCTTTAAACTTCTGGCTGAATTTCGGGACATCCGATGCTTTTGCAAGAACGCTCTCATCTATCTTTGGCGTAATGACAATTCTAATCTCATATTACTTTTTTAAAAAACTGTTTGATAGAAAGGTTGCATTATTATCCGTATTTCTTTTGGCTATATCACCCTTTCACATAATGTTCTCGAGGATAGTCAGGGAATATTCATTAGTTTGCTTGCTGTCAGTATGTTCGATGTTCTGTTTTTGGTATACAATATCAGCTGAATCGCATAAATTTCGAAACTGGATTCTATATGCCATAGTCTCACTTCTATTAGTATATACCCACTATTATTCATGGCTTATTATTCTTGCACAGGGTATCTTTCTGTTAATCTACAAGAGGAATAAACTGAAGCCATGGCTTATTACAAATATAATACTGTTTGTCTTCTTTCTTCCATGGTTTGGAGTAAGTCTATGGTTCAAGTTAACTGGAGAATGGGCGCCATACCTATCAACATATTCATCCTCAACTTTTGGATATCTTATCAAAGCAGCATGCTTTTTCTATAGTTTCATTCTTGGTCAGACTGTGTATCCTTTTAAACTATATATTACAATTCCTCTGCTTCTGATTTTTTTCGGTGTGTTTATTTATGGGACAATTGTTCTATCTAAGAAATACAATCAATATAAAAAAATAATTTTGTTCTGGGTTTTTATCCCATTCATTGTAGGTATGCTGATGCCGGCGTGCGCTCCAAGACAGCTCTTGCTGATTTTACCTGCATTTTGCGTAATACTTGCAACAGGTATTGTAAGAATGAAATATGCATGGCTTAAGTGGATTGTCAGCGCAGTAATTATACTCGCATCTTTGTATTCAAATTATAACTATTTTACAAACAGGCAGTATTTTGATGTTGATATGATAACTCCCTGGCGAAAGATTACAGACGAAGTTGCTGTTAATGAACAGAAAAATGATGCTGTCATTCTGGGAAGACTGATGGAGGGATTCCCTCATTATTATAGAGGCGTTTTGCCTGTTCGCAGGATAAATTCCACTTCTAGTCCAGAACAAATTAGGGGATATGTAAAGAAATATAAGCGATTGTGGGTACTCCTGCACTCTGCAAGACCAAGGGAAAATATTGAACAATGGATGAAGAAAAATGGAGAAATTATGTTGACTAAGAGGTATCTTTATGAAGAAAACACACTTAAGGGACTAAGCGAAGGACTTAAAAACATACACAAGTATCACGAATATAAATACAAATTGTACTTATTTAAGTTGGAATAAAGATTAATTTTAATTCTAGCTGGTATGACAATAGAAAAAACATTTTTTATTACAATTCTTTATATTTTAGTACTACTATAATCGGATTTATGTACCAGAGATCCTGTGAAGTGCCAAACTGGTTAAATCTAATTCCCATGAATGAAAGAGGCTTATAAAAGACCTTATATATTTCATAGTCCCGGGATGCAAATAAATCATGAAAGAATCCTGCAGAGAGAGCACCTTTTTTAATCTCTGGGATGGTGTGGCTAAATCCATACTGCGTATTGGATGTTAAAAAATACATGGGCTTTTTCTTCTGTAATGCAGAATAGTCATTACCAACTATAATTAATTTATACCTGTTCTCATCTATGGGCGGTATCTGATATTGCCATGGAATCTCTGTCATTCCAATTGTTGAGGATTGCTTTATGTTTTTCACAATCCATTCTCCTGCTTCGGTTCGTACATTTCTTTTCGCAATAAGCTTAAGATACGCACTCCCGTAGCAAAGTGTAATAAAACATACAAACGCAGTAGTAATAAGAATTGGTATTCTTGTTAATTTAATCTTTCTCCATAATAGTTCAATTCCATATGTAGCAAGAATTATTATGCATGGGACAACAGGGAGAATATACCTGTAGAATTTCTGAGCAAACATAGAAATAAACGCAAAGTACAATATTATCCATCCAAATAGCAGCAATGACTGTTTTTCTTTTTTATTCGCAAGGAAAGAGCCAATACCTATCATGCACAGAATACATAAAGCTGTGCCAAGACCATATCTTAGCGCCGAGATATAGAATTTAAAATCAGGGCTGATAATTCCAAGAGTTTTTACTTCTTGCACGGTTCCAGGCAACCCAAATAAAAAGAATGGATTACTAAACAGAAAAGCGCCTACACAAGATAATATCCCAAGCAAAAAATATTTGCTTAAAAACTTCTGTGATTTGTTTTCATATATGTAGAGTAGATGAGCCAGAACTAGAATAACAACAGAAAAAACCGCTGTCATCTTGCTGCCTGCAGCAAGTCCTATTCCGATTCCTGAGAATATATAGGATCTAAATTCGCCATGTCTAATAATGTTTAGTCCATTATAAACAGCAAAGTATATCCAGAAGAGCATTGGTATATCTAGATACATATAATGAGAATTCAAAATAAATAAAGGGGTAAAGCCTAAGAGAATACAACTAAGAATTGAAAATATCTTATGTGCGCAAAATCTTCTGGATATCAGATAAGTAAGAGCTATGGTGCCTGTTGCATATACTGCATTGGTAATGCGTCCAACAAGAAAAATATGTGCCATAACTTCAGGGTTTATAAAGTAATACTTAATATCAGTAGTCAATACAATTATCTTTATTAAAGAGAGGATCCCGAGAATAAGTCCTATTAAGTATACCTGTGTTCCTCCCATTGAAAATGTAAAAGGCTTGAGTTTTAGCTTCTTGGGATTCATATATGAAAGCACTTTTATTATTCCGTATTCATCAGGATGATAGGATCGGATAGGATTGAATAGAGAGCGAGGAAGTCTCTTGCTTCTTTCTTCCGGATGCATAAGGTCGTATGGTCCCCAGCTTTTCCATGCTTCTTTTATCTTTTTTGGATCTAATAGATTAATATGTGTCTCTAGTGACTGTTTAGTAGAGAAGTAGATATTGTTTCTCTCTTTAGAAGGCAGTCCCCAATTAATTCCCAACAGGTTTACTCCAAACATGACGGAAACAAGTATAAGAAGTGCAATTTTCTCTTTAATGCTCATCAGAAACATTCCCTTTTTTAATCAGGAATATAGATTTTAGTCCCCAGTTTGGGAAAAGCCTTCTCCATATCCATTCCAAGTATAAAAAGGGATAGATAAAAGGTCTTTGTATGAGCAGAGGGATTTTCCACATGCAGAGATTAACGTAAAACAACCATAGAATAAAATCTGTTATGGTCTCATTTCTAATTACAAAGTGTTTAGCCAGTAACTCTTTCAACTCATTATGATAGAAGTACTGCTCTATTTTCATGCCTCTCCATTTTTTAACAAATCTTCTGGCAAATCTGTGAATTGGATTGTTCTCAGTTGTATCTGCAATTATGCAGTATTTCCCTTTATTTAAACATCTATGTATCTCCAGAGTAGTATCCTCTAAATTTTCGACATGGTGAAGCACATCAAAAACCACGATAAGGTCAAAGGAATTTGTTTTAAAAGGAAGAGTTTCCGCTTTGCTTTTGCACTTCCACTTAATGCTATTTTCCTTTAATGCATTAAAATCTATATCAATACCGAATACCGCTGGGTTGGGATATTCTTCCCCTGCAATTTGTTTCCCGCATCCCACATATAATATTCTTGGATTTTTTGGTAAAATCCCTGATATCCTGTTAAAAAATTCATAAAATTCCCCAAATCTTATAGTATTGAAAAATTTTCTTGATTTTGTATATCTTGTATCTATCACTTTCTAAAGTTAATCCCCGTTTTTCCTAAAGAGGCATTCAAAAATCCTAATAAGTAAGAGACGTGAGTTCCAAGAAGCCCTAAAAATAAAGCATGAAAATATCGTGTTTTTAATCTTAACGATTCTGTTAGCAAGAGAAAAAGATAGAGGAAAATTATTGTCAAGATAAAAATTCTAATCTTTATAATGAAAAAACTACCTATTACACAGAAAATAATAAGAAAAAAAACAGATGGAATAAAAAAATAACACATCTTAGAAAATCTTTGGCGAATAGGTATCTTTCTAAGTAAGGAACTTTTGTCTCTTCCATATGTGAAGATTTGCTTGAAATATGGAATAAATAAGTGTCTGCGATGATGAAAAACTATAACTTCAGGTGAATAAAAAATTTTTTTATTTAATTGACTGATTTTAAAACAAAGATCAGCATCTTCGGCAGTAAGAAAATCCGGGGCAAATCCATTTACTTTTTCAATGATATGTTTTTTTACTATCAGATTGCAACTCGGTAACTCAACAGGAAAATAAGGATGAGAAATTTTATATCTTGTAGAGAATTTTCCACAAGCAAGAGGAGAAGATAAAACTAATCCAGATAGTTTTTGTGAAATAGTATCTTTTCCCGGGGTGAGGTTTGGTCCCCCGACTGCTGCAATATCTTCGTTTTGAAAACAATTAGCCGCTTTTTTTAGCCAATCCTTTTTAGGAAAAGCATCAGAATCAATAAAAGCGCATATTTCTCCTGTTGAATAACGAACTCCAATATTCTTTTTTACCCCCGGCAATAAATCTCCAGCAGGTATTAATTTTACTCCTGGAATTTCTTCGGATATCTGCTTATCGCAAACTACCAGTATTTCGTAATCTTTATAATCAAGTTTTTTGCATTCCGCAATACACTGTTTCGTATAGGCATCTATAGAACGAGTTGGAATTATTACTGATATTTTAAAACTCATAACATATTAAAATTTCAGGTTCAGGTGCCCTTTAAGTAAAGAGATTAATCCTCGAAAGTACCATCTAAGATGCAGCAAATCTTTCAGGCGTTTTATTTTTCTCATTATAAACAGAGGTGAAAAATAAATACTTAACCATGCTCTCTTACATAAAGCAGTGATTTCTTCTGGTTTCAGCAAAGGATGTTCAAGCGGTGGTACTTCCATATCATAGTGTTCCCAATTTCTTCCAAAACGCAACCATCCATTTGCCTCTGCTTGTCGAAAAAGCTCTGTTCCTGGATAAGAAACTGGTATAGAAAACTGGCAAGTATCTGGATTTAATGTTTTTATAAAATCAATCGTTTTCTGCATTTCCTTTTTACTTTCCCATGGAAAACCAATCATTGCAGTAGAGTGTATAAGTATGCCTTCTTTTTGAGTTAAAAGAAAAGCTTTCTTTACCTGATCAATAGTGTATCCCTTTTTAATTATATCAATGGTTTTTTGGTTAGCACTTTCTACTCCATATTTTATAAGTCTGCATCCACTTTTTTTCATCATATGCAACATTGAGTTATCAACATTATCTACTCTTCCGTTACAGCTCCATAGAATTTCCAGTTTTTTTTCTTTTATTCTACTACAGATTTCTAATACCCAATTTTTGTTACATGTAAAAGTTCCGTCATCAAAGAAGATCTCTTTTATTCCATATTGTCTTACCAGTAATTCCATTTCTTCTACAATTTTTTCAGGTTTTCTAAATCTCACTTTACCTCCGTATAACATTTGAGGCCATGAACAGAAGCTGCATTTATAAGGACACCCTCTGCTTCCATACATATATGTAAACTTGTCATAAAGTCTCCATGCTTCATGATAGTTTCTCCATGGTATTACTTCCCTATCAATAATAGGTAAATCGTCAAGACATGGGATAAATAACGGTTTGCCAGGATTTACGATATTCCCATTAGAATTACGATAAACGATTCCCTTGGGGAATTTAGTTTTGCCATTTAAAAAATTACATATTTGAAGCATTCCATAGTCGTAATCTCCTCCAAGGATAATATAATCCACTTTTGAATTTTCCATTGTTTCCTCCGGCAAAACACTCACATGGTCGCCACAACAGATAATAACCATATTTTTGAAGCGGGTTTTTAAAATTTCAATTATGCCCCAATCTCTTTTTACTGAAGGAGTCTTTGTTTCAAATATTAGAATATCCGGACCAATATCAGAAAGCTTTTGAATATACTCATCAATAGTAAGTTTTTCAAATATTCCGTCTAAATAATGTGTATCATAATTATTGTTTTTGAGAAGTGTGAGTCCAGAAGCAGGAATTAAAGGATAAATCAATTCCGGAGTTCCTCTGTATTTTGCAAATCTATTCTGGCTCAGAAGCAAGAACCCCTTCTCTTTTGAATAGTGCGGAAAATATGAAAATAAAACTCTCATTTTAATCCTTGTCGTTCTTTTTATTTTAACATACTTGGGAAATAATTTAACAGTATATTACTCAAATTGAAATTAAACGCTGTTTTAAGTATACTATTGTGACATGAAAAGGAATAAAGAGGTGCTTTTATCACTTATAATACCTGCTTATAACGAAGAAAAAAGAATATCAAATACACTTGATTGGTTCGTTAAATATTTAACCGGACAGAATTATACATATGAAATAATAACAGTGAATGATGGAAGCACAGATAATACACAGAATTTACTGATTAATTATAGCACTAGATATAGTTTTATAAAGATACTCAGAAATGCAAAGAATATGGGAAAAGGGTATTCTGTAAAAAGAGGCATAGAAGAGGCGAAAGGAGAGTATATCCTATTCTCCGACGCAGATCTTGCTGTGCGACCAGAGTATATATATTCGATAATTAAGGAACTGAAAAGTGAAGTAGATATAGTCATAGGTTCAAGAGCAGCAGAAGGGGCAGAAACAGAAAATCCACAGCCTAAGTTAAGAGGGATGTTTGGAGGATTTTTCAACAGCATTGTTAAGAGATTTATAATTCATGATTTTCTGGATACTCAATGTGGGTTTAAAGGCTTCAAAGCCAATGTTGCGAAAACAATTTGCAAAGAACAGACTCTCTGCGGATATTGCTTTGATATAGAAATATTGCTTATTGCAGAGAAATACGGATACTTTATAAAGGAAATACCTGTAGTATGGAATGACAAAACGGGTAGTAAATTGGGTATTCTCGACAGCCCTGCTATTCTATTGGAACTTGCAAAAATAAAAATAAATCAAATCAAAGGCAGATATAACAAAAATAATGCCAGATAAAAAATATAGACATATTTTTATACTCTATATCTTCTTGTTTTCCTTTGTTGTCAGATTTATTTATCTATATTTCTTTTCTCGGGACATAATACATATTGAACGTTCGTTTTTTGGTGATGCTGCTCAGTACATTCTGATTGCAAAGAATATTGCCTCAGGTAATGGATTTAACATGTTACCTGAATCGCATTTTCTAGCAAACAGAGCTCCTCTTTTTCCACTTATTCTTGCCGGAGTTTTTAAATTGTTTGGAGCAGGTTACTGGCCGGCAAGAATCTTTCAAGTTTGTATAAGCTCTCTAATTCCTGTTATTACCTATTTCATTGGAAAAGAGATTGCTCCGAAAACTTTCGGAGAAAGAGCTGCGACGATTTCTGCATGCATTTCTATATTTTATCCATTTTATGTTTTTTATAGCGCATATGTTCTTACAGAAACTTTGTTTGTTTTTCTCTCCTGTTTATCCTTGTTGTATTTAATCAGATTTATAAAAACAGGTTCCTATCGAGACTCATGTTTAGCAGGTGTGTTTTTAGGACTTTCAGCGCTTACAAAACCTATTGCGCTAGGATTTGGACTGTTTTTTGTAGTATGTTATTTTTTTGTACCTAGACGCAGACCTAAAGGCATAGTAATAATTTTAGCAACTATGTTTTTAGTAATATTGCCATGGACTATAAGAAACTACGTTGTTTTTAAGAAATTTGTTCCTATTACTACTGAAGCAGGGCGAGTTTTTTATAGCGGAGCTAACCCGATGAACAAAACTGGCGGGTGCATTAGACATGTGGATTTTACAGAACCAAAAGAGACAGGAACCATGGGAGAAGTTGAAGCATCTAAATACATGTTTAAGAAAGGGTTGGAATTTATAAGACACAATCCTGTAACTTTTCTTAAAATGAGTATAAAAAAAGCTGGGAGATTGTGGAGGGTTTTTCCTTATTGGACATCCGGCTTCGTCAACCTAAAATACAAATTAATAAGCATGTTTTCTTATGGATTGATCCTTCCATTTTTTCTTGTTGGGATATTTTTGAGTATAAGAAACTGGAAACTTGTTTTACCTTTGTACTGCCTTATACTATATACCAGCATTTTTTGCATGGTATTCTACGGCACTATGAGATTCAGACTTCCCATAATGCCTGCTGTTATTATACTGGCATCAATAGGAATAGATAAACTAATAAAAAATTACAAATGCCAAATTGCAAATGAATAGAATTAAGGTTCTCCACATAATTACTCGCCTGATTCTGGGTGGAGCGCAGGAAAATACACTGTACACAGTAGAAGGATTGATGAGGGACCCTGCCTATGATGTTACCCTAGCTTCAGGCCTTACCACAGGTCCTGAAGGAAGTCTCGTGAGCAAGGCAAAAAAATCCGGAGTAAATTTAGTAATTATTAACAGCTTAACAAGGAATATAAATCCCTTTGGAGACATAAACGCTTTTTTATCTTTGTATAAACTAATAAAGAGAAATGATTTTGATATAGTGCATACGCATTCCTCAAAAGCGGGTATTCTTGGAAGAATTGCAGCAAAACTGGCAGGATGTAGTGTAATCATACATACAATACATGGTTTGCCGTTTCATCCGTATCAGAACAAGTTTTTAAATTTTCTTTATATCCGTCTTGAGAGACTGGCAGGGAGATACACAGATAAGATAATTACTGTTTGCGAAAGCATGGCTCAAAAAGCGCAGGCTGCAGGCATAAAACCTGTTAGTGGATATGTAACGGTTTATAGCGGTATGGATTTAGATAAGTTTATAGATGATAGAACAAGTTCTCGTCAAGCAAAAAGGAATATCGGGCTACCTGTTGACGCTAAGGTTGTAGGTAAAGTAGCAAGGCTTTTTCCTCTAAAAGGTTGCGAATATTTTATCAGTGCAGCGAAATATATTTCGGAATGCGTGCAGAATGTATATTTTTTAATTGTAGGAGATGGAATTTTAAGAGAACAATTAGAAGAGATGGTTAGGCAAATGGGATTAAAGGATAGATTTATTTTTGCTGGACTTGTCCCGTATAATGATGTGCCAAGATTTATTGCTGCAATGGATATAGTTGTGCATACTTCATTACGAGAAGGATTGGCAAGAGTTATACCTCAGGCAATGGCCATGTCCAAGCCTGTAGTGAGCTTTGATATTGATGGAGCGAGGGAGTTAGTACATAACAACTACACGGGTTATCTTGTTAGTCCTAAAGATACTAAAGGACTATCAGATAGAGTAATAGATTTGCTAAATGATGCAGAAAAAGCAGATAAAATGGGCATAAATGGCAGAAAACTTGTGGCCCCGGTATTTCGCATAGAAACAATGATTGATAAAATAAAAGGAATATATGATAATCTAAACAATAAATGCCAAATAATAAAATCCAAATGTCCAAAAATTTAGTCATTTGAGCTTTGGCATTTGACATTGTTTTAGATTAGGCGTTAGGCTTTTAGAATTTATAGGGATTAGTATATGTGGTATATAGTTTATTTTTGCTGTTTTATAGTGTCCTTCCTTTTAAGTCTTATCTTGGTTCCTGTTGCTCGAAAATTTGCAATAAAGCATAACGTACTTGATCAGCCGGACGACAGGAAGATGCATCTAGAACCTAAACCATTGCTTGGAGGAGTAGCAATATGTATAGCCTTTATAGTAACAATACTTATCAATTTGTTGATACTCTTCTGTTGTTCTGAGATTTTTTCTCTAAGTCACTTAATGCCTGATTTTTTACTCAATGAAATCGTTTCAATAAAGGACGTATTACCTAAACTGGTTGTTATTTTGTTTAGTGGAATACTTATACTGGGGTTGGGACTAGTAGACGACATTTACAAATTATCCGCGAAGACAAAACTAATGGCACAGATAATGGTTGCATTACTGCTTATTAGTTTTGGTATAAGAATAACGCTTTTTATAGAAAATAATTTTATTAGCAGTATTGTCACACTTGTATGGATCGTTGGGATTACAAATGCATTTAACTTGCTGGATAATATGGATGGACTCTCAGCGGGTGTGGCGTTTATTGCATCTATAATATTTTTCGTGATAGCAGCCTCACAGAGTCAGGTTTTTACTGCAACAATACTTTTAGTTTTTGCTGGAAGCATATTTGGTTTTTTGCGGTATAATATGCATCCTGCCAAAATATTTATGGGCGATGCAGGTAGTATGTTTATAGGCTATATACTGGCTGTGTTAACAGTTGTAAGTTCCTATTATACAAAGAGCAGCCCCACGTTGTTTCCTGTGATTATGCCTGTTTTAATACTTGGAGTGCCAATCTTTGATACAATCTATGTATTAGCTGTAAGAATTAAAAGCAAAAAAGATCTTTTACAAGGGGATATGAATCATTTTTCACATAGGCTTGTTAATTTAGGAATGACACAAAAACAGGCAGTATTGTTTATCTATCTGATAACCTTCTGTGTTGGTATTAATGCTTTACTGCTTTGTTTTGTTAATATATGGGGTTCAGGTGTAATTTTGGTTCAAGCCGTGTGTATCTTCATGATTATTATAATTTTAGAGAGGATAGCAAAGAGAAATAATGATAAGAAAAGCAAAAATAGCTGACATAAAACAGATTTATAACTTGATTATGGAATTTGCAAATAAGGAAGAGATGCTTCCGCGTTCATTTAGTGAATTATATGATAATTTAAGGGATTTCTTTGTGTTTGAGGAATCAGGGAAGGTTTTCGGGTGCTGTGCTCTTCATGTTATGTGGGAAGATCTTGGTGAAATACGATCTCTTGCTGTGAAGATTGAAAAACAGGGCAAAGGAATAGGCGCCAAACTGATAGAAGCATGTATTGGAGAAATGAGCCATATAGGGCTGAACAAGGTGTTTGCACTTACTTATAAACCTGAGTTTTTTGAGAGAAAAAAGTTTTTTAGGATTGACAAAGCAGAACTTCCTCACAAAGTCTGGGCTGATTGTATTAAATGTCCAAAGTTTCCTGATTGTGGAGAGGTTCCGGTTATGTATAAGGTAAAAACAAACATGGAGATAGAATGATACTAAGAATTTTAATGCTTGTTTTAAGTTTTGTTCTGACAGGAAGTTACTCAACGGCAGAGGAACTTGTTCTTAGTCCAGGGGGTGAGGAATTAAGACTGGCAGTTGATAAGCCAGCTGTTTTTTCATTCATCAAACAAGATACATGCAAAACATATCTATCGTTTCTTATAAGAGCAGAGCCAGAAAAAACCAAAGGATATACAAATGGCTTAGTAATACATATTAATGGGACTAGAATAAAGACTCCAGGAAGATTGATAAATAAACCATTCAAATACAAGGTAGAGGGAAAGGAAAAGGAAGGAACAAATGATTGGTGTAATGCTCATGGTCTCTGGACTGTTCCTGTTTCTAGGGATTATTCCTTATTTATCTTTGATGTTACTGATTTAATTAAAAATAAGAACAGGATCATATTTCTCAGAGTTCCACATTCCTCGTCTGAAGCGCCATTCTTTCTTAAGGAAGTGAAGATAGTTTGTGAATCAGGAGACAAAGAACTAAGTATAGAGAAAGCAGAAGAAGATATTAAACCTCGAAAAGTGAAGATCAGCTCGGCTCCAAGGGTTAAGCCCAAGCATCTTAAGAAGGAAGTTGACTTAACTCATAAGGAAAGAGAAGTCAAAGCAACTGCTCTGGAACCAGTTAGTTTTTCCTTTGCTCTGCCAAGCGTGAAAAAAGCACATCTTTCTTTTTTGGTAAGGGCTAAGTCAAGGAAACCGGCAGGTTATGTAAGTGCTTTAATAATTGAGATTAACGGCACTCAAATAAAAGACAGAAAAAGATTGATAAATAAGCGCACAACTGGCGAATCAAATGTTACAAGTTATGGGCTCTGGAAAGTGTCGAAATCCAGGGACTGTTCTTCATTTGTTTTTGATATATCTGACTTAGTGAAGAAAGAAAATAAGCTTGTATTTAAAAGGGTTCTCTCTTCTGAGGAAGCTCCTCTCTTATTCAAACGAGTAAAAGTGATGTATGAATAAGTTTGAAAAACTCGTAGCAAAAGCTGTTGACGAACTACCAGATGAGTTCCAGCGGAGAATGGAGAATGTGAGTATATCAGTAGAAGACAGGCCTTCTAAGGAGATACTCAGGAAACAGGGGATAAAGAGTCCTAGCACTCTTCTCGGATTGTATCAAGGCATTCCACTAAAGAGCAGGGGAGTGTATTATTCAAATGTTCTTCCGGATATGATAACTATTTATCAGAAACCTATTGAAATGTTGTGCAGCAATGAAGATGGAATAAAGCAAAGAGTTAAAGAAGTGGTTATGCATGAGATTGGTCATCATTTTGGAATGACTGAGGAAGACCTGGCTCGCTAATAATAAAATATTTACAAAAAAAGGAGGTGGCAAATGACATTTGATATATTACGTGAAGTACTAGGATGGTGTGCTGTAATCAATATGGGATTACTACTTTGGTGGTTTTTATTCTTTGTATTTGCTCATGATTGGGTTTATCGTATGCATAGCAAGTGGTTCAAGATTCCAGTAGAAACGTTCAATACAATTCATTATGCAGGCATAGCTTTTTTTAAAATAGCTATATTTGTTTTTAATATTATCCCGTATTTTGCGTTAAGAATTGTTGGATAAAATCATAGTCTCAATGAAAAAGAATTGGAAGTAGGCGTAAAATACGCATTTTTGTCTATTTTTATTGAGGTTGCAAGCAATTTTGAGTATAATAACATTAAAGTAACAGTAAACGTTTAATGATTAATATTAGGAGCAATTATGGAAAATATTTTAATTAATCAGTCGGTAGCCATACTATGTGATGGAAATAATATTGAACGGAGTATCCATGGACTCTCTAAAACAAAAAACACAATGATCAATTTTGATAAGTTGATTCCGAAATTGCTAAATGGCAGAGGATTAAACAGGTTGCTTTATTTTAGAGAAGGGAAGTCCATATCTTCGAAATTCGCAGATAGATTGTATGAGAACTATTATGGCTCTGTTATTCCGTGTCATAAATCTGCCGATATTCCGCTCTCTATCAAAGCAACACAACTTTCTTCAAAAGTTGACACAATCATCATTATGTCAGGGGATTCGGATTTCGTGGATTTAGTTTTACATCTGAAAGGGGAAGGTGTAAGGGTGGAAATTGCTGCAATAAGGGAAACAACTGCCAAGATATTAATCGATGAAGCAGACTATTTTCATGAAATAACAAAAGAAGATTGGTTTATATATAAACCACCAAAAAAGACAAAAGTAGAAAGAAGTTAAGAAGTACTTGTCACTCAAATCTGCCGTTATAATTCAGGATAGTAGTATTAAATATGAGCACTAAAATTTTAATAATTCGACATGGGGAAACAGCTTGGAACAGGGGCCGAATTTTTAGAGGGACGCATGATATCCCATTAAACGAGAACGGAAAGCAACAGTCAGGGCTTGTAGCTCAATCATTGAAAAGTATTAAGATGGATGTAGCTTATACGAGTCCTCTCTCCAGAGCGAAAGAAAGCGCTGAAATTGTAACAAAAATTCATGGTATTTCTCCTATAATTCACGATGGTTTCATCGATATGGATTATGGGGAATGGACGGGCAAAGAGGAATCCGAAGTAGCAAAACTCTGGCCCAATGATCATGCTGCATGGACAGCGAAACCACACACTTTCAGGCCTCCAGGAGGTACAACTTTGAAAGAGGTGTTCAACAATTCGTTTACTGCAATGGAGGATCTTGCAAAAAAACATGACGGTGAGACAATTGCGATATTTGCACATAGGGTTGTAAATAAAGTATTAATCATAGGTGCCCTTTCTCTGGGGCTGGAGCATTTTCCATTTATCATTCAGGGAAATTGCTGTATAAATAAAATTGAGAGAATTCAGAGCGGGTATTTGATACAGTCAATAAATGATGTGTCGCATATTAAGAATGCAGGAATGAATCTACTACAAGCTGATTTTTGAATTATACACTGAACGCGTAAATGCACTGGTGATTTTAGACGCCAGGTTGTGTGAAAACTTAATTAAAGAATAGCTCTTGATTGTCGACTCCCATAATAATAGAATAGCGATAAATTACATGGCGAGAATATGTTTGCGAAAGTTTATGGTTGTGCGGTTGTTGGAATTGGCGGCAAGTTAATAGAGGTAGAAGCTGATGTAGCTAACGGCTTGCCATCGCTTACAATTGTCGGGCTTCCTGACAATGCGGTAAAAGAGAGTCGTGACAGGGTTAAAGCTGCGATAAAGAATTCAGGATTTGTCTTTCCTCAAAAGAGAATAACAATTAATCTGGCACCAGCAGAACTCAAAAAAGAAGGTTCAGCATTTGACCTGCCCATTGCTTTAGGAATACTTGCATGTTCCGGCTATATAAGCAGTCAAACTATAAGCAAGCATTGCTTTGTTGGAGAACTTTCGCTAGATGGCGATATTAGACCTGCTAAGGGAGTCTTACCAATGGCGTTAACTATTAAGGAAAATAGCGGGCATTCTTTTTGTGTTCCGGCAGATAATATTCAGGAAGCGGCCGTTGTAGACCGAATAGATACATATCCATTAGAGAACCTTCAGCAAACAGTAGATTTCATAAATCAGGTAGAAGATATTCCGCCTTTTAAAGTGGATATTGAAGAGATTTTTAGAATGAACTCTGTGTATGATGTTGATTTTTCAGACGTTAAAGGGCAGCAGCATGTAAAGAGAGCAATAGAGGTTGCAATAGGCGGTGGGCATAATCTTCTGATGATTGGACCTCCTGGAGCTGGAAAAACAATGCTTGCAAGAAGAATACCAACTATAATGCCGGATATGACTTTGGAAGAGAGTTTAGAAGTAACAAAGGTTCACTCTATTGCTGGTATTCTTTCTCAGGGAAAGGGACTTATAGCAACCCGGCCTTTCAGAGCTCCGCACCATACAATTTCTGATGTAGCCCTGATTGGCGGTACACAGCTGGTAAGACCAGGAGAAGTAAGCCTTTCTCATTATGGAGTATTGTTTCTGGACGAGCTTCCGGAGTTTAAGCGTAGTACTCTTGAGGTGTTGCGTCAGCCGCTTGAGGATGGAGTTGTCACTATTTCCCGCGCAAGCGCATCTCATACATATCCTTCTAGATTTACGCTTATAGCAGCAATGAATCCATGTCCATGCGGATATTTTACGCATCCTGTAAAAGAGTGCAGATGCACTCCGTATCAAATACAGAGCTACATTTCTAAAATAAGCGGGCCTCTACTTGATAGGATTGATATTCATGTGGATGTTCCGGCTCTTAATTATCAGGAGATATCTGACAGGTCACAGTCTGAAACCTCTGCTGTAATAAAAAAGAGGATTAACAATGTTCGAAGGATCCAGCAGCAAAGATTTAAAGGAAGGAAGATTTTTTGTAATGCTCATATGCGTGCAAAAGACATAAAAGAACATTGTCAGCTTGACAATCAGACCCAGTCTCTTATAAAAGTTGCTATAAATAGTTTGGGGTTAAGTGCAAGAGCTTATGATAAAATATTAAAGATTGCGCGCACAATTGCAGATTTGGAGCAAAGCGAGAATATAACTGCTGCTCATGTCTCAGAAGCGATTCAATATAGAAGTATGGATAGAAACTTTTGGGGAGGTAGATAGGGGAAAGGCATTATGGCAGATATAGTAGTAAAGACGGTAAATCTTACAAAAGAATATGTAATCGGCATCCAGAGAAAGACAAGTGTTTTGGCTTTAGACCATCTGGATATAGAGATTAATAAAGGAGAAACATTTGGACTTCTTGGGCCAAATGGTTCCGGGAAGACAACAACCCTTAAGTTATTACTGGATTTTATATTTCCCAGCGAAGGGCAAGGATGGGTTTTAGGTAAGCAGTTAGGCAATATAGAGGCAAAAAACAGAATTGGCTATTTATCAGAGGTTTCGTATTTATATGGCTATCTCACAGCATGGGAGTTGCTTGATTTTTGTGGAAGCTTGTTTGGAATAGCATCAATAGAAAGAAAGAGACGTATTGATAAGATACTGGATTTAGTCGGGCTTACAGAAAAAGCGCACATCAGACTTTCTTCATATTCTAAAGGCATGTTACAGCGCGCTGCACTTGCGCAAACTCTGATTAATGACCCGGATCTTCTGCTTCTTGATGAGCCAACATCAGGTTTGGATCCTATTGGGCAGAGGGAAATGAGAGATGTGTTTTTGAAATTAAGGGAACAGGGCAAAACTCTTTTTCTATGTTCTCACCAGCTCTCTGAAGCAGAACTAATTTGCGACAGAATAGGCATTTTGCGTAAAGGAAGACTAAATAAAATTGGAAGGCTTGATGATCTTTTAACCATGAAACATGCGGTCAAAATCAAAGCGATGAACATTGATAAAGAAACTCATAATAAGCTAAACAAAATTACAGAAGTTTCTATTGCTGAAGAAGGGACTGATAAAGGCATGTTTGAAGTTAGCCTAAATGAACATCTTGTTAGTACTGTTGTAGACATTCTAAGATCCAGTAATAGCCAGATACTATCTATTATGCCAACAAAGAGGTCGTTGGAAGAAATCTTTGTTGAAGCAGTGGAGAATAATGAATAAAGACTGGGTAGCTATTTTAGACTTTGGGTCTCAATATACACATCTTATTGCACGACGTGTGAGAGAATGCGGTGTATATTCAGAGATAATCTCTTATGATACCAAGGCGTGTGACCTATCAGGGAATATGCCGACTTGTATTATATTATCGGGAGGGCCAACCAGTGTTACTGAAAAAGGTAGTCCTGTGTGTGATAAAGATATTTTTAATATTGGATTGCCAGTACTTGGAATATGCTATGGTGCTCAGCTTATGGCAAAGATGCTGGGCGGTAAAGTTATTGCTGCAAAGGCAAGAGAATACGGAAAGGCAGTTCTTAATGTTAAATTCAGTGAGACTTTGTTTGCGAACTTATCTACAAAAGAACCGGTTTGGATGAGCCATGGAGATAAGATTACACAACTTCCTCGAGGTTTCAGGACGATTGGTGCGACTGACAATTCACACATTGCAGCAATGGAACATAAACAGAAGAAGTTTTATGGAATTCAGTTTCATCCTGAAGTGGTACATACGCCTAAAGGTAAGACAATCATTAGGAATTTTCTTACTGAAATAGCATATTGCAAGCCGGGATGGAATATGAAGTCATTTGTTAATAATGTAATTAAGGAACTAAGGAAGAAAATAAGCAAAGAGAAGGTTTTATGCGCAGTAAGCGGGGGGGTGGACTCTTCAGTTCTTGCTGTACTTCTTAGTAAAGCCATAGGCGGAAATTTGATATGTATTTTTGTTGATAATGGATTACTTCGCAAGAAAGAGGCTAAACTTGTAGAGAGTAAACTTAAAAATTTTGGTATTAATTTAAAAAAAATAAATGCTCAGTCTGATTTCTTGAATGCGCTTAAAGGAGTAACGGATCCTGAGAAAAAAAGAAAAATAATAGGCGGGCTTTTTATAAGGATTTTCGAGAAAGAGGCAAAGAAATTAGGTAAAATCAAATTCCTTGCGCAAGGAACACTATATCCTGATGTTATTGAAAGCATATCTCCGTTAGGAGGTCCGTCCGCAACTATTAAAACACATCATAATGTAGGAGGGCTTCCCAAAAAAATGAGTTTTAAGTTAATAGAGCCGTTAAAAGAGCTTTTTAAGGACGAAGTAAGACTTGTTGGAAAGGAATTGGGGCTTTCTGATGAGTTGATTAAAAGACAGCCTTTCCCCGGTCCCGGACTTGCAGTGAGGATTTTGGGTGATATAACTAATGAAAAGCTTGACATCCTGCGTGATGCGGATTGGATTCTGATGGATGAAATCAAAGCTTCAGGCATGTATCAGAATCTGTGGCAGGTATTCTGTGTTTTATTGCCTATCAAAACAGTGGGTGTTATGGGGGATGAAAGAACGTATGAAAATGTTGTTGCAATAAGGGCTGTTACGAGTGAAGATGCCATGACAGCAAATTGGGCAAGGCTACCGTATGAACTGCTTGAACGAATATCCAATAGAATAATAAACGAAGTAAAAGGCATAAATCGCGTGGTATATGATATTTCCTCAAAGCCGCCAAGCACAATAGAATGGGAATGAAAATCAAAAAAGGAGAGTACGTAATGGAAAGCACAGTTAAAGTTGATGTGGAAGCAGCAAAAGGTTTAGGGCTTACTGAGCAGGAGTTTGAACAGATCAAAAAACTCATGGGTAGAGAGCCAAATTTTACAGAATTAGGGGTTTTTTCAGCTATGTGGAGTGAACATTGCAGTTACAAGAATTCACGCAAGCTCTTCAAGCTTTTTCCAACCAAAGGTAAACAGGTGTTAATTGGTGCAGGTGAGGAAAATACAGGAATTGTTGATATAGGCGATGGATTGGGAGTTGCCTTCAAGATAGAATCGCATAACCATCCTTCGGCAGTAGAACCGTTTGAGGCTTCTGCTACAGGTATAGGTGGATGTTTGAGAGATATATTTACAATGGGAGCAAGACCTGTTGCAGTTTTAGGCGCATTGAGATTCGGAAGTTTAGATAATAAAAAAGTTAAATTTTTATTTAAAGAAGTAATTAGGGGATTAGCTCATTATGCTAATACTGCAGATATTAATGCTGTTGGTGGCGACAGTTATTTTGACGAAAGCTATGAAGGGAATCCGCTAGTTAATGCTTTTGCTATAGGAATTGTAAAACATAAGGATATTGCAAGAGGTGCTGCATCAGGAATAGGAAATTCTATATATTACATAGGGGGAGATACGGGTAGAGACGGGGTAGGTGGAGCGAGTTTTGCATCCAAGGAAATTACTGAGGAATCTGCCTCTGATACAAGCAGTGTTGCTATAGGTGACGCAGAACTCGGGAGACGATTGAGAGAGGCGTGTCTGGAATTGATAGAAAAAGGACTTGTTGCAGGGATGCAGGATATGGGAGCTGCAGGGCTTACCTGCTCGTCCTGTGAAACAGCCTCAAGAAGCAGAACTGGTATTGAGATAGATGTTGCTCTAGTTCCTCAAAGAGAAAAAGGAATGACTTCTTATGAAATCCTTTTGTCTGAATCTCAGGAAAGAATGCTTGCCATATTAAAAGATGGAAAGGAAAAAGAGGCATTAGATATATTGAAAAAATGGAATATCAACGCGGTAAAAATCGGCAAGGTTACAGACGATAAGATGATGAGAGTTAAAGAAAACGGGATAGTGGTTTGCGAAATTTCGCCACAAGCTCTTACGGAAAAAGCACCTTTATATGATAGAGATACTAAAGAACCTTCCTACTTAAAAGATGCTCAAAATCTGGATAGAAAATCTATAACAGAACCTGATGATTTCAATAAAGTGTTATTGCAGCTGCTTGATTCTCCGACTATTGCCAGCAAAGAATCAGCATATAAAAACTTTACTGCTATAGATAAGGATGAAGTTATAGTTGGAGCAGGTTCAGATGCAGCTGTAGTTAAAATTAAAGGCACTCAAAAGGCTTTAGCAATAAGCGTGGATTGCAACGGGAGATATTGTTACTTGAATCCTTATAACGGTGCGATGATGGCTGTTTCGGAAGCTGCAAGAAATATAGTCTGTTCTGGTGGAAGACCTCTTGCTATTACTGACGGCTTGAATTTTGGCAACCCGATGAAGCCGGAAAATTACTGGCAATTTAAAAAATGCATAGAAGGGCTTTCCTCAGCGTGCAGGGCATTAGAAACACCTGTTGTAAGCGGTAATGTAAGTTTCTATAACGAGAATCCTAAAGGAGCGGTAGATCCGACACCTATGGTAGGTATGGTAGGTTTGATAAACGATGTAAATAAACATATTACACAAGAATTCAAGAATAAGGGTGATGTAATAGTTCTTTTAGGTGAAAACAAGGCTGATCTTTCAGGGAGTGAATATTTATATCTGGTTCACAATCAGAAAAAAGGCAATCCTCAGATAGATATGCAAACAGAGAAGTCTGTTCAGAAAACATGTCTTGAGGCAATTGAATCAGATATTATTAATTCCGCTCATGATTGTTCAGAAGGCGGCTTAGCTGTAACTTTGACTGAATCATGCATCTCAAGTCCAAACAAAATGCTTGGCGCTGTAATAGAATTGGATGGCCTAAAAAACAATGATATAAGAATGGACGAAATTTTATTTGGAGAAGCGCCTTCCAGAATAGTGGTTTCCTTAAATAAAGACAAAATGGATCTTCTGGAAAAAATAGTTCAGAAACATTCCATTGCATATGCTATTCTTGGAGAGGTCAGTGGAGAGAATCTGGTAGTTAAAGACAATCGGGAAAGCATAATAGATATTTCTATTAAAGAACTAAGCGATACATGGAGGAACGCAATTCCACGAAGATTAGAAAAATAAAAAGAAAGGATAATATAACGATGCAGCAAGTAAAAATAATTCCATGTCTGGATATAAAAGACGGACGAGTAGTTAAAGGTGTTAAATTTGTTGAATTAAAAGATGCACGTGATCCTGTAGAAGCAGCAATTGCTTATTGTAACGCAGGCGCAGATGAACTTGTTTTTTTAGATATAGCTGCTTCTGTTGAGACAAGAGCAACACGCCTGGATTGGGTAAAGAAGGTAAAAGATGTGACCACTGTACCATTTTGTGTTGGTGGAGGCATAAGAAATTTAGGCGATATGCAGACTCTTTTTGACCTAGGAGTAAACAAAGTATCTGTTAATACATCTGCTGTTAAAAATCCCTCCTTAATCAAAGATGCTGCTGAAAAATTTGGCAAAGAAAGAATTATTGTTGCCATTGACGGGAAGAAAAATCCATCTGAGGGCAGCCGTCCGAGATTAGAGCTTGTGATTATGGGTGGAGGGGAATCAGCTGATATGGACGTGGTTGAATGGGCAAAAAAAGTGGAGCAGTTAGGCGCGGGAGAAATTCTCCTGACAAGCAAAGATGCGGATGGCACAAAAGAGGGGTACGATATTGAGATGACCAAAGCAGTATCAGAAGCAGTCTCAATTCCTGTTACTGCCTCAGGCGGCGCAGGAAAACTGGAGGATCTTTATGAAGTCATAATCCAGGCTAAGGCAGCCAATGTGTTATGTGCTTCAGTATTTCATTTTGGAGAGCTTACAATTCCTGAGGTAAAGCAATATTTGCAGGATAAAGGTATCTCTGTAAGAATATAGGAGGGTAGTTGTGGAGCAAGAGCAATATATTCAGGCAGAAAGCGAGAAAAAAAAGAAAAAAGGTTGTTTGTTCTGGGGTCTCATAGGTTGCGGAGGACTGGTGCTGTTTGTTGCGATATCGGTTGGAGCGCTGCTCTTCTTTGTACGAGGTAAATTTATAAAATACAGCTCAAATGAACCAATTCAAATTGAGCAAGTATCTTTCTTATCCGGGGAAGATAGGGATATAAAAGGAAGGATTAAAGGTTTAAAATCCATATCACGAAAAGGGGGAGAATTTGTTCTTACTGACAGAGATTTAAATCTGCTTATTGCGTCTAATCCAAAGTTTAGAGGCAGAGCTTATGTTGATTTTGAAAATAACAAAATCAATATAAAGTTTTCTATACCATTTATGAAACGATATATTAATGGAAATCTTTCCGGAAAACTGATTATGAAAGATAGCTTATTGAAGCTGGAAATAGACAGATGCAATGTAATGGGATTCAAGACACCTTCTAAAGAACTAAGAGACAAAATTGCTTCCAGCTTAGTTGAAGGGCTGGAAAACAATCCGGAATTTAGAAAGATTGAAAGAAAAATTGAACATGTGTATCTGGAAAAACAGAAGTTGCATATAAAGTTTAAGCCTGTAAAAGAAACATAGTATTGATTTAAAGATTATACAAAAACACTTTTAGAAACATGCTCATTTCTAATGCGTATATCCCCCAGCTTGATCATATCGGGTGTAATCTGCTGTGAGCCAAGTTTTCTTTCGGTAAATGTACCGTGATAGTCAGAGCCCCCTGAAATGATGAGGCTATTTTTAATACAATATTGAATGTATTGCTCGTTCTCTCTCTCTCTGAAATATGGAGAATAACATTCTATTCCTGCAATTCCCCATTCACGCCACTGGGCAAGTTCTCTCTCAGGAAAATGATCAAGAGAATTATAGTAGGCGGGAGGATGAGCCAAGAACGGATACCCTCCTGCTTTTTTTGCAATGTCTATTACTTCATATGGAGGAGAGAATATCCTGAATCTGGAAATAAAATCTCCTGCAAGAAAAAAAAATTCATCTAAATTTTTAATCACTTTTTTATCCAGCAAATAATTAAATAATTTACTTCCGCCTCTTCTGCGGTCATAGGAATACATATTGAATTCTTCCTGGCTGAGCTGGGGAATTTGGCTCAAAAAACTTTTTATAAACTTATTGCAAAAGTTTCCTTCTACGTCTTGTGTATGTTTCCTCAAAAGCTCTCTCAATTCTTTGTTAGTTTCATCAAATCCATAAACCGTAATATGGAATTCTTTGCCTTTAAATGTTGATGAAATCTCAACCCCTTGAATATATGATATTTCTTTTGATTTTATAGACCTGCATATTTCCGCATTGCTTGCAATGGAATTATGGTCTGTAACAGAGAATAGAGCTATATTCTTATCTATACTAGCGTCTATAATTTCCTCTGCAGTCAATGTTCCGTCAGAGGCGCATGAGTGAATGTGCAAATCTATATACATTGGAATTTATTCCTTCTTTAATTAATTCGTCTGCGTAACAGGTTGCCTTTTTTTAGCTTATTTTTTGTTTTTATAAATACAATCTGTCCATGATTAGCGAATTTCAGTCTATTACTGTCTTTATCCGTCATGTTTGTTATAATCTCCTTGTAGTCATTTTCCAAACTTGGTCCGATTATTTCAAGTTCGTCTCCAAAACATATTTTGTTTCTAACTTCAATTCTTGCAATGTTTGATTTTACAGCTTTAACTATACCAACAAACTCGTAATTTTTTATGTAGGACGAGGACTTATATACCTGCGCTTCATCACTTGGTTTATTGAGAAAAAACCCTGTTGTATAGCCGCGATGGCTGATTTTTTCTAATTCATCCAACCAAGTTTTTTTGAATCTGTATTTTGACGGATTAGACGCATATTCATCAATCGCAGTCCGATATACTCTTGTTACACATGCTATGTAGTAAAGGCCTTTCATTCTTCCTTCAATTTTTATAGCGTGTATGCCTGCCTTAAAGATTTCGGGAATATGTTCTATCAGGCAAAGGTCTTTTGAGTTAAATATGAATGTGCCTCTTTCTCCTTCAAAAACAGGAAAGTATTCTTCATGTCTTGTTTCTTCATTAAGAAAATATTTCCATCTGCAGGGCTGAGCGCAGTCTCCAAGATTAGCGCTTCTTCCTGTCATAAAACTACTAAGCAGACATCTTCCTGAATGAGCTATACACATAGCCCCATGAATAAAGATCTCTATTCCGCATTTTGTTTTTTTAGCAATGTTTTTTATCTCTGTTTTTGAGAGCTCTCTGGATAATACAATTCTTTTTATGTCCTGTTTTCCCCAGAACTCCGCGCTATGTTGATTTGAAGTGCTTACCTGAGTGGAAAGGTGGATATTTGCCTCAGGGCTTACTTTCTGAATAATGGATATAATTCCCGGATCAGAGACAATATATGCATCAATCCCTATACTAGATAGCTTCTTTATATAATTTCCTAATCCTACAAAGTGTTTATTATGTGCGAATATATTGAGAGCAATATATATCTTCCTGTTACGTTTATGAGCATAGTCGGTTGCTTTTTCAATCTCAGATAGTGTGAAGTTATCTGTTCTCGCTCTGAGGCTCCATCTTTTTCCGCCAATATAGACAGCGTCAGCTCCATAATCAATTGCCATTTTTAGCTTTTCAAGATTTCCTGCAGGCGCAACCAGTTCAGGTTTTTTCATCCGCTTTTTACATCCCCACAGTCCCCCTTCGAAGGGGGATTAAGGGGGATGTTTTTCTTATATATTTTTCTTACTTGGTTAAATATACTGAGATATTCCTTAGACGCATAATCAGGATATGTGCATTGAAAAGGCTGAAAGCTTCCTTTGGAGCGAGTTTCTTTTTTAAAGACGAGTGTTATTTCCGCATAGATGCCATGGTTAAGATATATTCTGTGATAAAAGTCTTTTGTGCTTGCAAGAACAAGTTTTGAAAGGCTCAAATATCCCGGATCAATGTTGACATCTCTTTTTCTCTCAGTCTCCCACGATGGGGAAATGTTTTTCTCAAGTTCGTTTGTATATATCTTTATATCACTGATGCTATCAGGCTCTATCAGCTCCTCAAAACTCACGAATTTTCTCAACAGAGCTTTACCCATTTCTCTCTCATAATAGTTAGTTTGATTAAAGTCTAATAACTCTGTGTAAAAATCTATTTTTCCAAACTTATCCACAAGCACTTTTATTACAGAATCTATTAAATTTTTATCCCGAGAAAAAATACTCGTTACTAATTTTACCGGCTCGTGTTCTTGTATTATGCCCATTTGTTTCATAGTATCTCAAAACCGAAGATTAGGCAATATTAGTGTTGCATTAAAAGTTGGTTATGGATATAATCCAACATTAATAATAACTAAGGAAAGGAGATTTTGATGAAGAGAGTTTTGGTAATGATGGTCGGAGTAGGGTTGTTGTTGGCGGTTCAGTCGTGCGATGCAAAAAAGGAAGAATCGCTTGTGCCTAAGGATAAGAGTGTAGTTAAGGAAGAAGTTGCTAATGTTAGTGGGCTAAAGACTGCTCGTGAAAAGCTGAGCTATTCTATTGGTCTGCAGCTCGGGACCAGTCTGAAAGAAATAAAAGAGGATATTGACTTCTCTGTTGCGGTTCAGGGCATGGAAGATAGTTTTAATGACAAAAAACTTCGGCTTACAAAGGAAGAGATAATGAAAGAATTAACGGCTTTCTCTAAAAAGATGCAGGAGAAGCAAATGAAGATTATGGAGAAACAAAAGAAAAAAATGGAAGCGCTTGGAAAAGAAAACAAAAAGCAAGGGGAAGAATTCCTGTCAGAGAATAAGAAAAAGAAGGACGTTGTTACAACCAAGAGCGGCTTGCAGTATATAGTATTGAGCAAGGGCAAAGGCAAGAAGCCTAAAGCAACTGATCAGGTTAAGGTTCACTACAAAGGCACGCTGATTGACGGCACAGAATTTGACAGTTCCTATAAGAGGGGAGAACCTGTTATCTTCCCAGCGAATCAAGTTATTCCTGGTTGGACTGAAGCGCTGCAGCTTATGAATGTAGGAAGTAAGTATAAGCTTTTTATTCCATCGGATCTTGCTTACGGGAAACAAGGCCCTCCTCAAATCGGCCCGAATGCTACGCTTATCTTCGAAGTAGAACTATTGTCAATTGAGAAAATACCAGAACCTGCAAAGAAGTAGGGGCTGTTACATATCAGGGTTGGAAAGTTTCTCATAGTAGGCTTTGAGGAGTTTGTTGTATTTTGGGATGTATTCCTCGTCTTTGACGGTTGTTAGTTTTCTTCGTAAATCCTTTGGCACACTTATTGATCTATCGCGCTGTATCTTACTTGTTTGAATAACTGCTGCTTGTGAATCTTTAAGCTTAGTTAATATAAGCTGTTGTCTCTGGAGTAGTCTTCGTGCTTGGTAATTTTTGATGTCTCCACACACGTCTTTCATCAAATTAATACTTTCATTCAACGTGTCTGATGGATAATTTAGTCTATCCAGTCCTTTTGCAATATTTTTTGCTCTGCTCAGAACCTGAAGCTGTTGATCATGCAGCATTCTTAATTTTAATTCTACCTCAGGTGGCGGTGTGCCTGGCAGTCCTCCTCCTCCTGCACCGCTTATCTTTCCTCCACCGGTTGCGCCACCCGTTTCTGTTGCCTTTTCTTCAGAGATAATCCCTTTTTGAAAGGGGTCAGGAGTAAGACGAGCAGGTGTTTTTCTACCTCCAAGTCCCATAACTTTATTTTGAACAAGTTCTCCTGAAGTTTTACCGCTTCTGCCTTCTCCGCTTCTTCCTGTTATTTCAGAGCTGTCCGGAAGAACGTTTCCAGTTTTACCCTTTGCGCTGAAATTGCTTATTGGCCCGTCTAGAACATCCCACCCGGCTTCACCCAGGGAATCAGCCCATGCACTTGTAATATTTTGAGCTTCATCAATCAGGGCTTCTTCCTGTTCAATAAGTTCTCCAATCATATCTTCAAGCTCATCAGGTAGATCTGCCATAGGAACTTCATAGTCTCCAATAGGCTGTTCCATATTCCATTTTACTCTATCAGGCTTATCAGGTAGCCATATTTCGAGATCTTGTTTTAATTGTTTTGCTAACATTAAACCTGCATCTTCAATGGGAACAGCGATTTCTATTGTGTTAGGGACAAGATTATCAGCAATCTTTTCAACATCACTAAAGAGTTGATTTGTCTGTTCAATTAATGTTGAAGCAGGGAAATCCACATCTGGCAGGCGCGAAAGATCGTTAGCAGCTTTTTTGAATATCTTGCCCCACTCGCTTTCAAGCATAGAAAGCTTTTTTAGTTGTTCTTTTTCTTGTTCTGAAAGTTTCTCAGAACCTATTTTTGCCAGTTCAGATGTTTGTTTTATAATTTCCTGTTGATCTTTAAGGAATTTTGAAAGATTTTTATCAAGTTTTTTAAGAACAGGATTGGCTTTTTCTGTATCCTCTCCAGACTTTTCTTCAGTAACTGCCTCCTGATTCTGAGATAATTGTTCAATGCGGCATAATATCCCTTTAAGCACTAGTATTATTTCTTCTTGTATTAATTCAGTTTCATGGAGATAAAGTTTGAATTTTGCGGGAGAAGTAGAGTTTTTTGCAGAATCCAGACCTTTGATAGCTTTTATCATTAGAACTGCAGATGTATAGTCTAAGCGATCTTTGTATTTATAAACAGGATGTGTCTCGTCTATAGAAGAAATAATCTCAATAGTTTTCTTTCGAATATCGATCTGTTTGCCTAATATTTTATCAATATTCGTTTTGTTGTATTCTTCAGAGTTTAGCATAGTTACACTTTTTTTATTTTCTGTCTGTTCAGAAATAATTTCTTTTAGTTTTGTGATTATGTCCTTTATTTTTTTATCCTTATCCAAGTTGCGTTTTTTGTCTACAATTTTTATGTTATATTTTTTTGAAATTGTCTTATTGGGTGTTGGATGTGTGTTATCAACTGCTTCAACGTAATAAGTTAGAATTTCTCCTACTTTTATATCTATTTTATTTAAATCAATTCTAAAGCTGGATAATATCTCTTTTTTCGGCATGTCATATTCTCTGGTTATATCTTGTAGAGGCGAGTCTCTGTGTTCGTCCTGTGCATCTCTTGTGCATTTTAACGTTATTGTTTTTATGCCATAGTCATCAACTGATTTACTGGTTATAGAGATAGAATCTTTTTTGCTTAATTGGAGATTTTTTGCTGGAGAGGCAATTTTGACAAAAGGAGATAGATCCTTAATTGCCTTAATCCTATACTCATCAGGAGTCAGATTTCTACATCCATGCACGTCGGCATAATACACAGTATAGATTCCATCATTCAATACAGGAATTCTCCCCTGTGCGATTTCAGGTCTGACCATAGAGAAACTAATTCTCTTTTTGTTTAGTTTAACTTCCAGTGTTTTCAGTTGTTTATTGAAATGGAATTGCGTATCCACTCTAGTTCCTATTAGTGCCTCTATATGGCCATTAGTAGACTCTACTGTTTTAATAGGAAGGTTTGTGTATCCAGGATACCTGTAAGTGAGCTTTACCTTTTTGATCTGCGGTCTTTCTTTTACTTCTATTTTGTATAAAGCGCTCTTTCCATCACCAGCAATAATTCTGTACTTTACGGGTTGAGTTATGTTTTTGAATTCGTATAAGAAAGAGTTGTTTTTAAAATTCATTTGTGTATGTGAATATTTCCTCTCATTCTCATATTTATATATGATTTCTGCTCCATAAGGCATTACTCCTTTAATAGAAGTAATGACGATAACATCATCGCCAGTAAACACAGTACAATTCCCCGGCACTATATTTAGTGTGGTTAGTGTAATTGGAGGAATGTCTTTGAGCGGATGTATGAGTCTTGCATAAGAATTCTTGAAATATTTTGGAAATGCCGCGCAGTAGAGAATAGTCAAAAGAACAGAACCTGCTAAAAGATAGGCAAATACACATAACTTCCTTTTATTTACAGCTTTTTTCAGGCTTAACATCTGTGTGGTTTTTAAACTGTCTGTTATGAGTGCATCAGTAAAGGTAGCTGTGTTAGAATCTAGTTTCCTTCCCAATTGGATAGCGTTTATGAGACGGTTATTAATATAGGGGTATGCTTTTTCTATATGCACTGCGACTTGGTCAATGTTGAAATATTTTATCATTGGTTTTATGATAAATACTACGAAGCAGGTAATGACTCCTATCCAGAAAGCAATAAGGCAAACTAGACGCATACTGGTGGAAAAATGAATTAGACTGTCCAAACCTAAAACAGTTATTATTGATATTAGAATTAAAAAAACGAAAAGGGTAATTCCCTCAAATAGCCTGATGCATTTCCAGAATAATCTAAATTTGTTTATTCTGGATTCCAGCTCTACAAAGCTAGTAGCTGTGCGAATATGGTCCAATCTTAATTCCCTCCTATACTGAATTCTATCATCAGTTTGCATTTGAATCCATTATAAATTAAAGGTATAATAAATTTCGTGGATATATTGAAAGCTATTAAAGAAAGGCAAAGTGTACGAGGATATCTGGATAAGACAATTCCCAAAGAGGTTCTTGATCGTGTTTTAGAAACTGCAAGATTAGCTCCCACTGCTGCTAATAAACAGCCGTTTAAGCTTATTCTGGTAACTGACAAGCAAACCAAGTCAAAACTAGTTAGAGCATCCAGAGAGCAGACGTTCATAGCAGAAGCACCAATAGTAGTAGTTGGCTGTGCGTTTTCAGAAGAGAGCTATCAGAATATAGGCGGAACTCGTACAAGCGAAGAAATTGACCTTAGTATTGTTTTTGACCATCTCATGCTACAGGCAGCAGAGGAAGGTTTGGGCACTTGCTGGATTGGAGCATTTGATGAGGAGAAAGTAAAAGCAATATTAAATATTCCATCTAATGTCAAGGTCATAGGATTAACTCCTTTAGGATATCCCTCAGGAAAAGAGTCCAAGTCCGGTAAACATCTTGAGCGAAAGCCGCTCAGCAAGATTGTGCTTTATGAAAAATATAAAGATGATTGAAATAGGATGTATTATTTATGAAAAGAATAAAGCAACTTTTTAAAACGGCAACTCCTGTAAAATGGCTGTTTTACGGCGACAGTATCACCCATGGCTCATTCCATACCCATGGCTGGCGCTCTTACTCGGAACTTTTTAACGAAAGGATACGTTATGAACTTTTACGATTGCAGGACATCGTCATCAACACTGCGATTTCAGGAGATACCACAAATGGGCTCCTGTCTTCATTTGATTGGCGCGTCAAACAATTTACACCCGATGTAATTTTCCTGATGATCGGGATGAACGACTGCTGTGGTGGTTCCCTGAAGAGAGGTGTATTCGAGAAAAACCTTAATTTGCTGGTCGATAAGTTCAATGAATTGGAAGCGATTACAGTCATGCAAACCACTTGCCCGGTTATTTCACACAACGCTGATGAAAGAGAACCATATCAAACATATATCGGCAATTATATGGATACCGTCAGAAAAGTCGCTGCTGAGCGCAATCTACCGCTGATTGACCATTACGCTTTTTGGCTGAAAAATGTTCAGAGTCAATTATTTTGGCATAGTGACGCCATTCATCCAAATGAATACGGACATCGAGTGTTTTCTCATTATATTTTTCGATGTCTCGGTATTTTTGATGAAGCATCCCCTACATGCAGTCTTGATATTTCCATTAAACCTGGAACTGTTTATATCAGTTCTGAATGAGGTTTTCAAACAACATTGTGGCGATAAAATCATAGTTAAAAATAATAACTAAACTGTAAAAAAAAAGGAGAAGAATGAAAATTTCAGCAGCAATAAGTTTTGAGGATTGGACAGATATTTACGGAACCTGGGGAAAAGTAGGAGTTTATCGTATCCTCCGTTATTTACGGGACAGTGGTGTAGACCGGGTGTACTGGCGAAGCATGGGTGGCGGCGTGGTAGCATATCCATCCAGGCTTGAGGACAGCATCCGGACCGCTTGGGTATCACCGAAAGCGGAACGGTCAGGTTTCAAGGTTAACGTTATGAGATCAAAGGAATATGAAGAAGTCCATTTACTGAACGGAAACATTAAGGAATCCGAAATCGTAGATATTATTTTTGACATGGGAGAGTTTGATTCCATTGCCTGTGCCAGAAAGGTTTCAAAGATACTCGGTTTGGAGTTTTTCCTATGGCATGAGGCGCATCAGGAATGTCATGGACCTCATGAATTCTCGAATTTTGTCCGTGAGAATCCACATTTATGTCCTATAAATTGTTACGGTGAACGACTTCCTGGACATCTTTCATGGGGGTATCCAGAGACTATAGAACGTCGTATGGACATCCTAAAAGAAGTAATGGCGTATAAACCTGACGGTATTATGCTGGATTTTGTAAAGGGTGGAGACCATATGTTTCCACGTATAGACGGTAAAGGTTATAGCGCAATAGGATACGAGAAACCCATTCTCAACGCATTCAAAGAAAAAACCGGCAAAGACGCTAAAACATTAACAAATGATGACATGGAATGGATAAAGTTCAGGGCTAGCTATGTCACAGAGTTTGTTAAAAAAGCACGTGAATATCAGAAAAAGTGGTATCCTGAGATGAAGTTGGGTTCTTTCGGAGTGCATAAAGGCAGACCAATGGGAGCTTATCAGGATGAAACAGAAAGCAATTCCATTGTTGACAAAAAAGGAATTATGGGAGCAACTCATGGGAAGTATAATAAAAGAAAAATTGTTACAACAGGAATGGTCGGTCCTCTGGAAGGCAATCTGGAAGATCATGAGACCTGGACAAAAGAAGGGCTAGTCGATTCTCTGGTTGCGGATATTTCACCTTTATTAACCTTATCTGATGGGAATCTGAATTCTGAAGAATATGGTAAAAGAATAGACTATTCCCGTTCTCTGTTAAAAGGAGACTGCTCATTCGGCACTCAATTAAACACCTGGGCTGCGAACAAAGCGCAAATACTTGACGCTGCCAGAGTTGCAAACGAGCACGGATGTAAAGAAGTTGTTTTATGGGAATTTATCGGTGTTATCAGGAAGAACACTCTTGACGCAATAAAAGAAATCTCGGGAAAATATAAGGAGGATATGTGTCAGAAATAAGAAAAATCGCAGAACAAATAAAGGATAGATTAATACAAGTCAGGCGGGATTTTCATAAATATCCGGAAATAGGCTTTCAAGAAAAAAGGACATCCAAAAAGATTGCAGAAATTTTAGACAAAATAGGGATTGATGTAAAAATAAATGTTGCAAAAACAGGTGTGGTCGGGCTGTTGAAAGGAAGCTGTAAGGGGAAGACAGTAGCGTTGCGCGCAGACATGGATGCTCTTAATGTTAATGAGAAGAATGCCGTATCTTACAGATCTAGAAATAAGGGCATAATGCATGCTTGTGGACATGACGGGCATATGAGTATGGTTATAGGCGCAGCAATGGTATTGTCAAAATTTAGAAAGCAACTAAGTGGTAATGTTAAATTCATATTTCAACCCGCTGAAGAAAACATGGGTGGTGCAGATGTAATGATAAGAGATGGAGTTCTGGAAAACCCTCATGTAGACGCAATATTCGGCTTGCATCTATGGCCATATATAAATTTTGGCAGTATTGGCATTAGGTCTGGAGCGATGATGGCTTCAATGGACAATTTTAGTATTATAATAAAGGGAAAAGGAGGACACGGCGCTATGCCTCATGCAGCAGTAGACCCTTTAATAGCTGCAAACAGTGTATTTCAGGCATTACAAACAATCAAAGCTCACAATATAGATGCACTTGACCCATTTGTAATATCAATATGTTCAGTTAATGGAGGTACTTCTTATAATATAATTCCTGATGAGGTGGAAATGAAAGGGACTTTTCGAACCTTAAATGATAAAACACGAAATAAGGTTAAGAAGAGAATGATGGAGATAATAGAAGGAATAGCAAAAAGCTTTGGTGTAAAATATGATTTTTGTTTTGAAAAAGGATATCCAGTAACAACAAATAATCCATCCTTAGTCAATCTCGTGGTTTCTTCGGCAAAAAAACTTGATGTAAAAGTAATTCAACCCAATCTGTCAATGGGAAGTGAAGATTTTTCCTTTTATCAAAAAGAGATTCAAGGAGTATATTTTTGGCTTGGAGTAAAAAGGGATAAAAATCCTATTGCACTGCATAACGGAAATTTTAATTTTGACGAAGATATTTTGCCTGTAGGAACATCTCTATTAGCAGAATGTGCACTTGGTTATTTGTCCCATTGATGTTTATAATGTTCTTATAAAAGCTTTCACTATGTCAGGATCAAATTGATTTTCTGAACATTTCTCTAATTCTAATATTGCTTTCTCTTTTGGCATAGCATCTCTATATGGCCTTTTTGATGTCATTGCGTCATATGAATCTGCAACAGCAAGTATTCTTGAGCCAAGAGGAATTTTTTGTCCTTTTAGTCCATCGGGATAACCAGCGCCGTCAAGCCGTTCATGATGATGGCGAATTATATATCGAACATCATCAAGAAAAGGGGAATGGGATAGTATCGATTCTGAATAAGTAACATGTGTTTTTATTTCTTCATATTCTTCAGGCGTTAATTTAGCAGGTTTTGTGAGAATGACATCGCTGACGCCGATTTTGCCTATGTCGTGCAGAGTAGCTGCAAGATTAATATTTTCTATGTCGTTACTATCCATTTTAAGTTCTTTGGCTATAATAGCTGCATACTTTGCAACATTATCAGAGTGGCCACGTGTGTAAGTATCTTTAGATTCAATTGCTACACTTAGAGATTGTACAGTCGTTAAATATGCCTGTTTAGCATCCCTATAAAAGTGTGCTTTTTCCAGGGCAATAGCAACAAGATTTGCATAGTTTATTATTAAATCAAGCTCCTCAAAAGTAAATGGGCTATTGTCAAATTTGTCTGTAAAATTAAGCACACCTATTGTTGATTGACCTTTTAGGGTTACATTAAGAGCGTATTGTGATTTATATTTAAGATTTAGAGGTACAACAATAAAAGAACCTGGTTTGTTTATGATCTCAAATCTTCTATCTTTTTCTTCTTTCCCAACGCTTTTGATTAATACAGGTTCTCCTGTTTTCCATACCCAGCCAGATACCCCTTCCCCGAGCTTTCTTCCACGTCCTACTATCGACTTGTCCGTACTTTCTTTTACAGCCAGAATTGGATCTTTATTTTCTTTTTGTTCTACTAACATGATAGATGCATTTTTACATTTTAGAATTTCGGCTCCTTTTCTTACTACCAGTTCATATATCTCGTCTAGAATATTGGTCTTGTTAATTTCTCGTATTATTTCATTGATATGAATTAGCTGTTCATTTTTTTCTTCAAGTTTCAAACTAGTTCGGCAGTATCTGGCAAGCATTGTTGCGAGATGCAAGTCATTCGCAGTAAATTTTTTATTATCCAGTTTGTTAATTATGTTGATTACAGCAATTGTTCTTCCCTTATCTATTACAGGGACAATAATGGAAGTCTTGTATTTTTTACGATTTGTTTTTAATGTGAGATCAGGATGTTCCTTCAAGACATCCCTTATATCATTTATAATAAGCGGCTTCTGGGTTTTTGCGACAATTCCGGAAATGCCTTTTCCTATCTTGACTCTTGTAGTTCTTAATACATCATCTTTGAGTTCGGTTTCAGGGTTTGTGGAACAGGAAACCTGAATATACAGCTCATCTTTAGCATTATCAACCAACATCAGAGAACCCCTTTCAGCGTTCAGGTTTCTGACTGTTTCTTCTAACACATCTTTTATTTTTTCCTGTCTTGGAATTTTGTTCATAGAGCTTTCCTTGTTGTTTACTCTGTAAGTTTACACGAAAATCCGACATTTTTCTACAATTTTTTATTAGATAGGACTATAATGCATACAATTGCAGTTCAGATAAATTATTATGAAACAGATAAATATTCTCCAGATAATAAGTTCAAAAGATGCAATAGGCGGCGCTCAGGAGCATACAAGAATTCTTTGTGCCGGATTAGATAAAAACAAATACAGGGTTATTATAGTAACGCGTCCAGGCTCAATAGTTCCGTATTATAAAGAACAGGGATTTGAAGTAGTTCCTGTAGAGCTTAGACACAAACCAGGTTCTATTCTTAAGCTTTTGGGCATAATAAAAAAATACAAGATTCATATTATTCATACTCATAATATGCTTGCGGATAGAAGGGGCTGTGTTGCAGGATGGTTGGGGAGAGTTCCTATCGTTGTTACTACAATACATACGTTAATGAATACAGACAGGTTTGGAGAGCAAAAGAGGGGAACATCAATATGGCAGTATAATTTTTTATTGAAACATGTTCCGAAAAAGATAATTGCATTATCGGAAGAAGTTAAACGTCACACTCGGAAAGAGTTAAATTTAGAGGATGATAGAATAAGTTTAATCCCTAACGCGTCAGATCTCTCAAGATTAAACAAGAGCGTTAACAAACAGGAGAAAAAAAGAGAATTCGGAATTGATGAAGACTGTTGCGTTGTGGGTACCGTGGGAAGACTTGTTGAACTTAAAGGATATCCTTATTTTATTAAAGCAGCTTCTTTAATACTTCAGAAATTCCCCGAAAAATTGAAGTTCTTAATTGTGGGAGACGGATATATGTCTGATGAACTCAAGGACTTGGCTGGGAACCTGGGGATTGCAGATAAAATTATTTTTGCTGGGCAGAGGCGGGATGTTCCCGAAATCCTTCATATTTTCGATGTTTTTGTTTTGCCGTCTTATTATGAAGGCTTACCGCGCTCTATTATTGAGGCACAGGCTTGTGGAGTTGCGGTGGTAGCAACAAATGTAGGCGGAACCCCTGAAGTTGTAATTAATGATAAGACGGGCATACTTGTTCCTTCTAAAGATGAAAAGGCCATTGCCAAAGCAGTAATTGATTTGCTGACGAATAAGGATAAGGCTAGAAGAATGGGAAATGCAGGGAGAGAATGGGTGCAGAAACAGTTTGATGCTCCTGTATTCATTAAAAGAACAGAAGCCCTTTTTGAAGATCTAATAAGAAAGTACATATCAGATGCAACATAAAATACTTTATCTAAGCAGTAGCGTTAATTTATGGGGCGCGCGAAAAAGCCTTCTTGACATATTGACTCATCTGGATAAGAAAATCTTTTCCCCGATTGTTGTATGTTCATCCAGCGGTCCTTTGACAGAAAAACTGGATGAAATAAAAATTCCATATAGAATTATAAGAATGAGATTATGGAGGAAAGGAAAATATTTTCCATGGATTCCTTCTACTGTTATGTATCTTGCGAAATTGATAAGAAAGGAGAGAATCTCCCTTGTGCATAGTAACTCTCATAGTGATGCTCCGTATGGAATTCTAGCATGCAGGTTTAGAAAAATCCCTGTAATCTCACATATAAGAGATATTATTCAGCCTGATAAAGTAGGTAAATATTTATTAAAACATGCTGATAAGATAATTGCAGTTTCAAATGCAGCGGCAAAGCCATTTGGAGACATAAACAATAAAAGAGGGAAGTTGCTGGTTATTAATAACAGTATTGATTTAAATAGTTTTAAACCTATAGAAGATATTAGAGGGGAACTGAATATTTCTAAGAACGAATTAGTTATTGGTATTGTCGGACAGATAAGCAAACTAAAAGGACATGATGTGTTCTTAAGAGCAGCATCAATTATTTTGAAGAAAAACAAGAATATTAAATTCC
>Ga0207996_1000109_pt1 | contig 70539 bp, 43 predicted proteins | sample AntAceMetag02UKG_FD_184773 | JGI IMG/M metagenome (GOLD analysis project Ga0207996, IMG submission 184773) | Saline lake microbial communities from Ace Lake, Antarctica - Antarctic Ace Lake Metagenome 02UKG (SPAdes) (version 2) | ecosystem: Environmental > Aquatic > Non-marine Saline and...
ACCGGAATCCCTCCATCGGTGTACACATAACCAAAGATATTCAATTCCTTTGGCAGCATATTAAAATCTGCTGTAGGGGGTTCAGATCCACCATCAGACAATATTATCTCTATTTCATCGATCGGTAAATAAGCGGGATGGGATGCCTGAACATAATAAAGCCCATCAGCAAGTGGACTAAAAAAGAAAGTACCATCAGGTCCTGTAGTAATTTCTTCCAGAATATTATGCAAACTATCTGTAAGTACCACCTCTGCCCCACTTATCCCAATTCTGGTACCTTCTCTTTGTACAATTCCGCTGATGCTGTTCTGTAAAAATGTCATATTTACTGGTGAGAGCACAATATCCTCTCCAGCATCGAGAGTAATTATTCCCGGTAAATTGCTAAATGTATAACCTTCGCAATAATAACTTACCGTGTAACTCCCCGAGGGCAATCCAGTCAATTCATATAATCCATCCTGCTCAGTGATATCCCTCGACCATCTTCCACTATTGAGATTTGTTGCGGTTACACTTACACCAGGTTTAGGTTCTCCCTGATACAGTGTTAAACCGGAAATCGAAGCGGCATCAATCAGCTCAGGGAAAAATCGTTCCGAGCCACCTGCTGGAATATTTACTCCAAAACTTATACTCGTATATTCTTCTCCATATTCTGCCCACACATCACGGTAGCCATTAATATTTGAGAACATATAGTCACCAAACTCATCAGTTTGTGTATCAGAAATTTCCATTGCCTGATCTCGTATCACAACGCGAGCATCAGCAATCTCATTTTCATCCAGAAATACTGTACCACTTAGACTGTTTTGCCACTCGCTTAGAACTATCTCCAGCATCAAGCTGTCCACAGCTACTGAATCAGGATATATATAATCAATAAATCCTGTTTTTGTCACAGAAATTTCATATAGCCATCCAGCTGGTAATGAATCAAGTTGAAATGCTCCACTGGCATAGGTTGTGTCCCTTGCAATAATTTCAATATCATGCCTGGCAGTAACTACTGCATTTTTTAGTCCGGCTTCCTCCCCACTTCTTACTACACCGCTGATTGTCCCGGCTAACTGTTCTATGATGATATTCTCTATAAGTTCATCATTATCATTGATCTGAATATTCTCTGCAAATAATTCATAACCCGGTCTGTAGGCAGAAAGTTCATATTGTCCTTCATATAGTTTATCAAAATTGTAGTAACCATTTCCAATAGTGATATCAGTAAAAGTTGTATCGGCTGAAATCAGATTTATTTCCACACTCCCAAGGGAATTAAATCCATCTGTAACCTGCCCACTTAGATTGGCATTATGCACATCCATTTCCAGAAGGATACCAGTGATATCCTCATTCGTTATAATTAGCTCTACCCAGTAATTATCATATTCCAAAGGATTCATATCTGTTGTGACTATTACCTCTGAATGAGGTATCACCTGATCAAAAGTAAAACTTCCAGTACTATCTGAAGTAGTTGCCATACTGATATCTGAGCCAACTATATCGATTAAAATAGCTGACATCGGTCGATTATCCGTATCTCTCACGTTACCACTCACTATCAGTGGTTGAGTGAATTCCATTTCAAAATCAAGTTGAATTTCTTCCCGATGGCCGAGATATATGCTGTCAATCTCTACTGATGCATATGAAGGCTTCTGAGCCTGAAGTGTATAGATACCTTCATATAAATATCTTATTCGGTAACTGCCATCTGATTGAGAAACTGCCCCACTTGTCTGCCCACCAATTATTTCATTCACATTAATAAGAGCACCTGCTACAGGTTCTCCCGTATCTATATCTGTGATTATACCTGAAATTATACTAATATGAACTGGTATTACCACTTCTCCAAGATCGAGATCACTATTGAATATTTCTGATTGCCAGCTAATATTTTCGTAACCATTTTCAGATGCTATTGTCCAGCAATTATATATACTGAAAGGAGCTAATGGTTCCAGCACAAAACTTCCATCTGCTGAAGACTGGGTTTGGACACCAGTGATCTGACTCTGACAATTTACCTGTATGCCTGGCAATTCATAACCCACCTGGTCGACAAGTATCCCCGTTATCTGGTAATTATGTTCATAAATGATCAGATCAAGATTATATGGCTCAGGTGTGAGATAGATATTCACGATCTCGTATTGAGAATAGCCCTGTTTGAGCACTTCTATCTGATAATACCTGTCCACAGGCATATCCTCAAGTATATAGGCACCATTTGCTGAAGTAAAACAATTTTCTTCATAACCATCATCACTGGTAGCAATTACGTTTGCGCCTACCACAACATTATTCTCCTGATCACGTACAAAACCATAGATAAGCCCATCAACCCGGATCAAATCAAAATTCAGCTCTAATGTATCTCCCGGCACTGGATAGACCAATGTATCACTGCTGGTATAATTCTCAAGATTTACACTCACTTCATAAGGTTGCAGACTTGCCAGATCAGTTATCAAACTCACTCCAGATTCATTAGTTACATCATATACTACTTCACCATTGACCAGGTTTTCAGCTGCAACTGTCACTCCCCCCAATCCTTCACCCTGATATCTAACTATAGATCTTATCGCAGCTTCATAAGGTTCTAATAGCACATCTATATTAGTAGTATAACTTCCAGGTAATAATGTATTTGCTTCAATGTGAGAATAATATCCTTCTCTGGAATATATAATGGATTCATATAGTCCTGGGAGCAGATTTTCGAGACGATAATATCCATAAATATTGCTGTAACCGCTATTCCCCCCCCCATTATTATAATTAGCTGTTATCAATACTTCCGACAGGGGTTCTCCTGTATTCTGTCCGATCACATAACCCTCAAGTATCGCAAAATTCTCCTCAAGATAAAAATCAAGTGAGTCTAATTGTGTTCCCGGCACCAGAGTGATTTCCATACTATCTTCTATATAACCGGGCTTTGCGGCTGTCACCAGATATGTCCCGGCAAAAATGCTTATTAACCAGCTTCCATTCAGGCTGGTTTCAGTACTGTAAACATCATCTCCTTCAGCAGTCACGTTCACACCCTGCAACGATATTCCATTCTGGTTATAAACCCTTCCCGAGATCGTGGAAGGCATTTGTTGAAGCATTATCTCAAGTTCAACCTCTTCTCCAATCTCCAAAATACCGGTTTGTCCTGATCCACTGCTATATCCCGCTTTACTTGCCATAACCAGGTAATCATTGCCGGGTTCTACTGTTACACTGAAATTACCATAATTCCCGCTTATGGAATTATAATAAATATCTCCACTCACCAATTCCAGCAAAGCACCTGATATTCCCAGTCCCTGATTACTGATCACCTGACCATTCACATAAGCTTCTACTGGTGTAAGATTAATATCCACATTCTCCAGTCCTTCTCCGGGTGCTACTGTCACGAAAACTGTATCTGCCGGCATGCACACAAAATTCGTTTTCTCTGCCCATAATTTATAACTCCCATGCAATAAACTGAAACTATATTCTCCATGCTGATCAGAAATTTCCATATTAGTTATTAATACACCATTCTGCTTCTCGGCATATACATTTGCTGCTGCTATATTGATCCCCTCATGATGGATTCTTCCATTAATCACACTCGCATTGGGATAAAGGATAAAATTTATGTTTTCCAAAACTTCATCAGGGGCTAATGAAAGCTGATAGCTCCTGTTGGTAGTATAACCCTCGCGATAGGCAGTCAGTTCATAAGTTCCCGGATACACGATCAGTTCAAATTCTCCATTCTCATCAGTATAAGTTTCATTATCTCCTGCTCTTATCCGCACAGCTTCCAGCCGGTCTCCTTCACTATCTACTCTTCCTCTGATGATTGCATCATTGGGTAATAATACAAAATCAAGATTATCAAGAGTTTCACCGGTGTTTAAGGTTACTTGATAGGTTGTCTGATTTGTATAATGGGTCTTATATGCTCCAATGTAATATGTTCCTGCAACCAGGTTCAGTTGATAATCCCCGTACTCATTTGTAATCGTTTCCACGGCATCACCCATAGCTGGCACAGCGGTTATCGTTACCATTTTAAGTCCCACCAGACCGTTTCTGGCAGTTCCAATTATCATACTCGATGGCTGTAATATCAGATCAATAATATTCGTCATCTGGGGAGAAGCAGTAGAAATAATAACACTTCCTTCATTTATTGGAGTATAACCTGCCTTTTCAGTTAATATTCGATAGCTGCCATAATTTAAACCACTGAACTGGTAATATCCATTTGCATCAGTGATACTTCGCACAAAACTTTCATCCGTTTCTGCTGTTATCAGACATCGCATCAAAGTAAGTCCACTGCTGTTATACACATAACCCTGAACGGATTTAGTGCTTTCTGTCATTTGAATATCTTCTAATTGCAGATTCTCTCCTGCCTCAATAATTACCTCGATATTATTCGTTTCAATCCAGCCATTTTTTTCAGCCCAAATACTCCATTCACCTGATGTTACTGATAATAGATAAGTCCCATTGATGGAAGTTATCTCACGTCTTTCTCCCTCATCACTTTCTGCTTTTATTATCACATTATTTAAATTATATCCTGCCAGACCAGTGACTCTTCCATAAAAACAGGAGGGAGAATATTCCAGAATCACTGTCACATCCGTAAATTCTCCTTCGTTGATTGTGAACACTGTATCAGCCGGCTCATAGCCATCTTTACTCACTTCCAGAATATATTCACCTTCCGGAATTATTTTTGTCTCATTACCACCTGCATTTACTGCCAGTGGAAAATTATCTGATGAACCCTCAATGGGATCTAGTTCTGCAGTAGCAAACGATACTCCACTCCCATAATTATCTCTTACGTGCAGGTTCAGTGTTCCCACTGCAATATCATAGCTGAAATTCTCTGATGCACTCACAGAACTGATCTCTGTGGAACTGGTGGCGTACACCTTCCAATTATAATCTGCTGCTATCAGGATAGAAGATGCATTCATATCTATATCTGTATTTGTGGTTACCTGATCCCATACCAGGTAATTGCCAATATTGCTACCCTCTTGTCGTATCTCAAATACCTGTACCTGGTAATACATTGCCTCTGCTACATCTGACCAGTTAAAATTGATCTCACTGCTGGAGAGCATTGTTCCATTAACGGGTGAAATTAATTCAGGAGACTCTATGGTTTCATCGGAACTGAAATAAAAAGAAAATGGATTACCGGCTACCCTTGAAGTGAATAGGGGATCGTTGTCATAGGTATTTGCCACTATCCAGTTATATTCCTGTCCAGGGATCAAAGGTGGAGCATTATCACTGAAAAATCCTGATGGATCGGGCATACCATACATTATTGACGTATCATAAGTGATCACCTGCCAGACAGTCTCTATTCCCGTTATTATTGTTTCGCCATTTTCATCATGCTCAATTATAAAAGGAGTATCTGATATACCAAGTATATAGTAAGGTACTCCAGGATTAACCTGCCACTGAAATATCGGCAATGGGTCTGAAATTGTTCCTCCATTAGGCGGATAGATCATCTGTGGAGCTGTGGAACTCTCCACTATCAATGGAAACTCTATTGATAAATAATTAAACTCAGGATTATGTAATACCCCACGGTAAACACCAACCCCTAACCCCAGTTCTGCTGGACTGGTCAACAGAATATCTTCTCCCCATATTCCACTTGCATCGTAATTGGAAAGTATCTCTCCACCTGGTGAAGAGCTGGTATATAGCTGATTATATAATCCCGCTGGTCCCCAGATAATCTCTATGGTCTCATCAGATTTATATAATCCAGCTGGTAATTGACTGATCTCAATATAGCTGGAATATCGGGCATAATAGCTCAAATGGGATGGATACCCCTCATATTCCTCACCGCAAGTGAAATAGGCATCATCTCCATAACTCCAGCATATAGCCTCTCCCTGGGGTTCTAGCTCATAATTCACTTGAACACCTGACTCTGAAAACAATTCCTCAACTGACATTCCCGGTTCTATTTCCCAGAAATATACCCTATCATAAGTTTTTAATAATAATTCCAACCCGCTGCTTGAAAGATCACCCCCTGTTATACCATAACCCTGATATAGATCTAAAGACAACTCACTGACCTCTTCCAACAGGTTCACATTGATCAGATCCTGCGGATATTCTGCTTTGAAAATAATATCAGTATCACCACTAAATGGATTAGCAGGATTGCGTTTTGTAACCACATATATGTCATTACTCTGATTATCAATAAACACCGTCTCAGCATCGTAATTCGCCCCGTCAGGATAAACCACAGCAATGACTTCGATATCTTCTGCGGAGATATAATAATCTCCTGGTATTTGCTGAGCATCCACCTCAGGTTCTTTTATCCTGTAGATATATTTTTCCGGATAGATCCCTGAATTATCACCTACATCTGCCAGATAAAGATATGAGTCTCCGGTTAATGGTCCTGACCCGCTGGCAATATCTTCCACATCCCTGAAATCTATACCTTCCAGATAGTATTTCCCCAGATGTTCGCCATATACACTAAGGGCATAGATCGCAGTCTCACCTCCAGAATCATTATGAGTCCACAGCACTTCAGCATCCCAGCCAGATACTGCCAGTCCTGATGCCTCACTGATCTCATCATTCTGCAGCATCCCTCTATCAATCCTGGGACCAAAGGATATCCCATACAAAAGACTTGATATTGTCACAAAAATAAGTATTATCAGCTTCAGCTTCATTGTTTTTTACCTAAATCATAAATCAGATTGAGCTTCATAAAAGGTCCCGGAAATCCAAAAATCAGGCAATCTGCGGTTAAATTACTGCTTATTTGCCAGCTCATCCCAAAATTTCCCGTGATTAGATTCATCAATGTCTCTGGCTCTATCTCTACACCGTTTTCATCCTTGATATTATCCATCACTTCTTCAAGTGAATAATACTGCAAACTCAAAAATATCCCAAATTTATCTGATAATAGATGTGCCAGATTATATTCCAGTTTAGATTTCAGCTTGATTCCATAGGTATAATCCACATCAGTTGAATTTTCATAATCTTCAAAATGATTGCCATTTTTCTCTCTGCCCGTTTCATATACATTACCCTGATACCTGAGTGATAATTCTCCGGGATAGGTGGACATGCTGATCTGATGCTGAGTTCTACCTCTGTCAATCCCCAATCCCAACCTTATTATCCCCGGATAATTAATGATCAAACTTCTGCAGCTATACACAGTTTCATAGGTAAATGTCATCTTACTGGGTTCCAGAAGGAGCTCATCAAATAATTCTTCCTCTGATTCTCCTATCAACGATTCATAATTAACTGCCCCCAGTCCATGAACTATCAATTCACTATTACCTGAAACCTCCTGTTGATATGGCTGTGATAAACCAAGATCAATTATGGTTCTTTCTCCTATTTGATATGATAAACCACCATTAAAGCCAAATAGAGTCTCTTCAAAATCAGATTGCCACGTATTATCAAGCGTATTGCGGAAGTACTGACTGTCTTGTGGATCATTAAATGCCTGATTTATATCAGTATCTCCACCAAATTGCCTGATGTAACCTTCAGTACGCGTGTAACCATCTCCTTCAATCTTCAAATTCAATATATCAATCCCTAAACCAATATTGATCCCATTATTTAGACGATGTACATATCCTGTTCTGATCTGTGACATCTCGATATTCAAACCTATCCGGAAGTCATTTCCTAACACTATTTTGGTTTCTTCATCCTCTCCCATCCCGGCATCAGTACGTAAGGTCATTAAAAAGGAATTTCCTGTAATATTTCCACCCAAAACCAGGGGCTGCCACATTGATATCCCCCAGCAACCACCATAACCGGATTCGATTTTACTGGTTAGTTCCTGAATCCCTCCTGCCTGAGCCAATTGCAAATCCATCTCTGGAAAAACAATCTCCAGACTATCTGATTTCACGCTCGAAACCAGGCTCTCCAATTCTTCATTCAAAGTTGATCTGTAATTTGGATATAATGATCCTGCGTTGATTTTTATCCCTGGTGAAATACTTGTCTTGATTATATTGTCTTCACTCTCCGCAATCAGAGCAGGATTCTCCCGAAATTGCCCGGCATGATTTATTCCGCTATCCCAACCTGAAAACATGTCCAGATAGTAATAGAAATCTGCTTTTACTCCGCCGCATTCAAGCTGACTAAGCTCACTCGCTCCCGCCAGACCATAAAATATTAACAGAATGAATCCAAAAATAATATATCTTTTTAACAAATTGCTCCCTTACCTCGCTTTTCTATGTTTTAGTCAAATATTCCCATTTGAAAAATACTGATCAATGTTCCCCACATCATTATTGCGAACACGTAACCTATTACCTGCAATACTAACCATGCTTTCGCCCAATTTGCCTTGCATATGTTTGTGCTGCGACTAAATGCCCACATCAGCAACATAATTATACCTACAAATGGTATTGATGATATTATCAGCGTGCCTAACCATTCTCCAACTGTCATCTCGTGATCTGATCTGCCATCATAATTTTCCATTGCTTACTCCCGGTTCTTATATTGATTCTTCTCTTTTCAGTGCCTGACAAATCATCTTCATACCCTTAATCACTGTCAATCCCTTTATTTCCAAAATCGTTCTCAGCAATAATCTGCCTTCCCAGTGCCACAACTCAACCCGGCATGACATAAAAATGTTATGCCGGGTTGAGTTGTGGTACTGGGTGTATTCTGGTTATCTGGAAATATGATATTTTAGGACTAATAGGCAGGATGGGTCAGCAAATAAATAATGCCCTCTATCGGATGATAGAGGGCATTATCAGTATATTAATGATCAGATTATTTCATCAGGATCATTTTCTTTGATGTAGTATATTTTCCAAACTTTGTTTTGTAGAAATAAACTCCAGAAGGAACTTCTGAGCCATTATCATCAGTACCATTCCAGGTTACTGTGTTGATACCAGCTTCATAAGTTTCATTTGTCAGAGTTCTGATCTTCTGGCCTCTTACGTTGTAAACATCAATTCTTACATTACCAGCAGTTTCATTTCTGAACTGAATAGTAGTAGTAGGATTGAAAGGATTAGGATAATTTTTGATCTCTAATGGAACAGAAACAAGATCATTTTCATCAGTATCGTCACCAATACCAAAATAAATACGCATTGCAGCATATTCAAATGTAGAGCCATTATTAAGACCATGCTGCTGGCTGTGGAATGATCCATAATCATTATCATCGAGGAAGAATAAATGAAGAATACCATATCCATCACCATCATCTTCAATTCTGTCACCAGGATAAGCAAAGCAGGGGATCATACCATCAAGTTCTTCAACATAAGTTTCACTGTTTACATTAGCATTCATAAAGATAGGATCACTCCATGTAGCACCCCAGTCATTGGAAACACATATAGCCATTTCTGGTTTTGCTACCCAGTCTTCGTAACCTTCCCATCCTTCATTAGCAGCTTTTGCCATCATTCCATCAACCCACATGTAAGCCATCCAGCCATTTTCTTCATTAGTAGTTAAATAATATTCATTATAATGGAAAGCACTATCTTCATCATAATGGAAAATGGGCCAGTCTTCTGCCCAAAGAGGATAATGAGGAAGACTTGGATCATCATCTGGAGTAAATTCATCAATTTCACCATCTTCATCCAGATCCCATGGTAATACGGGATTACTATCTGCAGGATTAGCACCCTGAGGATAAACATCAGCCTGAGTGAATTCTTCATTAACAAGATCAAAGGTGAAAGTTTTTGGATAGATCATGAATCTCAGTGGCCAGTAGTAACCTGGACCTGAACCGCTGTCAAAAGTAAGACCCATAGCACCAGCCCAGGTAACAGCTGTATTACCATGAGTGGGAACCAGGTTAAAATGTCCAGTATGGATTATATCTTGATTTACAGAGGGATATGTATATGTGGGTGGATCTGTAGGATATCCGGCAACGTTGTCTTCAAATAGATGCCATGTAATACCGTTCCATTCCCAGGAAGGATTCTCAACATCATATACCCAATCCTCATAATATTCCTGCCAGTTATCACCTTCACCATAATTATCATTGATAAAGCAGAACATCTTATCCTGCTGGTCAGGAGCAGCATCTCCAGCGACTCTGTAACCCATAAAGATAAGCTGGTTATCTATAACGCAGAAAGATTTGAAAGGACGATACCAGTACGGATCACCAGAATTCCAGGTATCCAGAACTGGAATTGTATTGTAGTTCCAATCCAGATCACTTTGTGCACTTAAATCTAATTCATCAAAATCAGCATACATGATCATTACATTTTCTGAAGGATTAGCTTCTGTGCCATCCGCAGTCTGATGGTTGCTGGCAACGCAATAAATTCTCTGCTTGCCTGCTACTGGTGAAGGGCCAATAGCCAATTGGGGCCAGATAAATTCATCATCTACTGTAGGATCAAGATCATCTTGAACGTCAGAATCAAGAACTGTGATCACTGGATCTTTCCAGAGACCATGTCCCTGAATGATATGATAAAGGTCATAGATTGCAATACAATCATAAGTGTCAGTACCATCATCAAGAGCATAATGCCAGGTTCCGAATACATCTCCAGTTTCCTGATGTACTACTGCATCAGCATAGTAACCTGGGCTACCAATACCCTGAGAAGCTTGAACTACTCCCATATTATCAATGTAACTGTAACTGATCTCGCTGTTTCCAGCTTGATCTTTCACACGATACATGATATAAACGCCACCACCGTGATCTTCTGGTTGAAGAGCAATCGGAGTCTGGTTATAGCACTGGAAGTAATCTGCATAATTAGTTAACAGATCCTGTGGTGTTACCGACCATTCCCATTCAGGAACGTCACGTGAAATAGTTTTTCGAGCAGGTGCAGATACTGAGCGATCTGGTGTAAACTTGTCCGTTTTCACCGGCATCAATTCTGCCCATAAGCTTACTACAAAAATAATAAGTAAACTGATTAATAATACTTTCTTCATTTGTCCTCCTAAGATAAATTAATATAACAATTTTATAGTGAAACGCTGTGGCGTTTCGATAAATGATTCGGTCAAATCTCCGAAATCAGAATATGAGTAATCGAGCATAATGATGAATGAACTGGTGGGAATGATGAATCCCATTCCACAACTGAAACCGGCAGCATCATATTCAAACTGATATCCACTTCTCAGGAAGAATTTCCCGATTTTATATTCAGCTCCAAGATTATAAGTTTCCTGGCGGTCAACATAACTATCTAACTGCAAAGAAGCAAGCAGATATGAACTTTCATCCGGATTGCGGAAAACATCACCAGCAATAGCTAAAGAAAAATTCATTGGTAATTTGAAAGGCATCTCATCTCTATCTTCATCGATTAAGCCATCACCGTCATTATCCAGCAGGTCAAAAACGTCCTCGTCATATTGACCATCACCATCTTCATCGACGTCAAATTCCATGTCCGGTCCAAAATTCCTCATAGCCATACCAATAGTAATATTATTCCAACCAGTATTATAAAGAGTTCCCAGATCAAAGGCAAAAGAGCCCCAATCATATAAACCAGTGGCAACATATTCATCAAGTTCTTCTCTGATATATTTTACTGTAAAACCAAAAGAAAACTTATCTGTGAACTGGTTAGCATAGGAAAGTCCTGCTGCCAGATCATAGCAATTAAACATTTCGCCAGTAGGTCCAAATTGCTCCTCAGTAGTCACTTCCATTTCTGGCATGTGCAAATATGACATACTAAATGCCAGAACACCAAAATCATAGTAACGGGAAGCGGCAAAATATTCATGCTGAATGTCTGCTACCCATTCGGTGTGAGAATAGAATACCTGATTTTGTGTGCTCAATGCAAGTCCTGCAGGATTCCAGTAAACTGATGAGATGTCATTAGTTACGGCAGTATAGGCCTCTCCCATTCCAATAGCACGAGCATCAATTCCTAATTTCAGGAATTGAACTCCCGCGGTTGCAGATTTTGGGAAAATATCCGCTGCCAGGAGCAGGGGTAATAATACTACCAATGTGATTATTAATAATTTCTTTTTCATGATTCACCCCCTACTTTATTATGACAAACTTGCCGACTTTCTTATCGCCGGAATCTTTGTCTTTTACTGAGAATAGATAAACACCTGGGGCAATGATCTGATTATGCCTTGATAAAAGATTCCAGGCATGAATTCCACCAGCAGCCTGAGCTTCATTAGCAGCTTTGGATACTGTCAGGATATCTTCGTAATTCTCGTTACCATTATGCTCCAATTGATCAACCAGGTCTCCTGCCAGAGTCCATATCTTGATCGTGCATCTTTCTGGAAGATTAACAAACCATAACCTGCGACTCTTATCACCTTTATTATCTGTATCATACTTGCCATCAAACTTGCTGAAACCTATATAAGGATTCGGTACTACATAAATATTATCCATAGCACTATTAGAAGCGGGTCCAGGGAAGAATATCTTCATGTTTGCATCAGCATCTCTGGCAGATTCCAGTACAGGTATATCCAATGAAGGCATACCTCTATCCCAGGATGATACTGCCACGTAATATTCAATGCCTTTGGGTGGATGATTGATAGTTTCAGTATAATAACGACGGGCAAGTCTATCTTTTCGCAGCTTTGCGATTTTTACTTCATCATCTATATTTGATTGACCAAGGTGATTTGAGATTGGAATTAACCTGTCATCATAGAGTTCAAGATATACATCGTCACTGACATCAGGATGTTTAAATAATAATGCCTGATCATTAAATGATTTGCCTACTGCCTCAGTAGCTGCTGTTGCTGCATCCATCTGATAATTATACAAAGGTGCACCATAAACAGTTATACCATCATTAAAATCATCTATGGTATAAGGAATAAGGTCATATAGCTCATTAAAATGATAATAACTTGTATCTGCTTCAGTAATTTGATGAGCATCAGGGAGTCCTTTATCAATACCCAGGTCTCCACCAAAATCCAGGAAAAATTCAGTACTATAATTTACCATATAGTCTTCATAATCCTGATCAGTTTCAAACTTATCCCAGCGTCCTTTCTGCATCCAGTATTCCTGAGAACCACTTCCTGATCTTCCCCAGAGTGAATAGCCCTGGAAATCATGACGAAGCCTGTAACCTGTCCAGGGATTCAGATAGGCATTAATATTGCGATTTGCTTCTATATCTGTATAAGCTTCCAGGTCTTCATCCCAAACATAAGGAGCAAATTCATGAGGACAATCTTCTCTAAATTGAGGATCATTTTCCCAGACGGTCATATAGCTATTAAGAGTTGAGAGTGTATCTTCTACCTGCCAGCCAATCTGCTGAATTTTAATTGTTTTTGTATCTATATTATCAATTTCAGAGCGGTTATCCCAATATACATTAATTGAATTTCCGGTCTCTGATAATTCACCAAACATCATAGGAATCTCTGGTGGTTCCGGCGGAATATAATGAATAAATGTATCTGGTTGAGTAACAGTTATCAAATCCTGTGCCTGTCCATAAGTATCCTTGGCATGAATTGATGTCTGCATCAGATCAAGTCGGGAATCTCCAGGAAATACTGCCACAACAATCTTCATTGTTTTACCAGGTGCCAGATTCCAGCGTTTGTAGTAGTTTCCTTCATCATCTGTCTCATTATATTCAGGAGTATCTGGCAGAGCACCATAAAATCCAAACAAATAACGTGTATCCAATCCACCAGATGCTTCCTGAGCATTGGGCTGATCTCTTAGAGAAGTATATTTATCATCATTAGGGTTTATATTAGTTAATAACCAGTATTTCTCATTTGCTGTTGTAGTAGGATTAATATCTAAAGGATCTGAATCATCAGGGCCATCACCAACATCCCATGTCCAGCAGGCAAATTCCAGAATATCAGGATCAGGAGTACAAACTCTTGAACCGATCAAACCGGTTGTAAGACCATTATCACCATCAAAATCTTTGGTGTAGGCAAATTCATATCCAGGTCCAGCCACGTAGGAACTGTAATCATCAGAATGCACATTATCCCAGGCTTGAGGTCCCACATCAGAATCCATATAAACACCCATGGCACAATCAAATAATGTATCCTCATAGGTACTGGTAAAATTCATATTAGTAATATCAAATTCCACATAAACCAGATTTTTTATATGTTCATAACTCCACTGGTAACTAAGCTGTCTTACTCTTACTTTCAGTGGAAAATGATCAGATGAACCCTTGCTGTCTCCCCAGTCACGTTCAGTAGATGTACCAAAAGGACTATAGTCATAATAATAGGCAATAAAATCCTGCTCTGATACCGGATATCCATCTTCATCAAGTAAGCCATCGCCATCATCATCATGTGCTTTTGTAAAGCAGAATACATCATTACTGGGATCCTGAGAAAGATCAACAAAACCCAGTGGGAACCAGATTTCTTCATTATTTATTACTGGTCCAAACTCTATAGGATTCAATTCGTGAAGATACATTCCTCCGTAACCTGAAAAGGCAATTGGTAATTCATCAGCAACTCTAAATGGGAAAGCAAAGCCAACGGGATCTTCATCAATCCGTCCATCACCATCATCATCTTCACCACGACGCTGCTTTCTGATTGAAGTGGTCGCTACAACGTCTTCACTGTTATAATCATTATACATCTGCCCCAATGGAGAAGTTTCCAGCGGATTATATGCCGGTAGAAATTCCTTTAGATCAAGGTCTCCATCAAAACCTACTGTCACTAAAGTATCAATTACCAGTTCCAGATCCTCTGTCCATTCATCAGAACCTTCAGGGATTACGTCATTTTCATCTTCAGGATCTTCTGCCCAATACAGCTTCTGTCCCAAACCGTTTCGTCTAATTTTCTTTGCTCCAAACCATAGTGCTCCACGATAGAGATAATCTATGCCGCTACCACCCGGATACTCGAGTGAAGGCCACTCAGGGGTGATGTCTCCACCAGAACCAAAAAAACCATAGTTACTGATACGTAACCAGATATTTCCAACATTGTGGTAACGGACAAGATCGAGCTTCTTTCCAGAAGCAGGTTCTACCAGGGCTTTGGCATATAATACGCCAAAAGCTATTAGCAAAATGAGGCAAATTACAAATATCCTGGTTCTCAGTAAATTCATATATCTTTCCTCCATTGTCTTAATTTTCTAAATAGAAGTTCACGGGAAATGTTACCCAGACAGCAATGGCTTTACCATTCGTCTTTGCTGGTTCAAATTCCAGTTGACGTGCATATTCAATAGCAGCTTCATCCAGACCGCCTGGTCCGGGTAAAACTGATTTTTTTACATCTATTGCCCCAATTTTACCGCTACGGAGCACTTCCAGTTCCAATATTACTGTACCCTGGATATTTGCTTCTTTGGCAAATTTGGGATATCTCAGTGGCGCTTCATTCAACTTTTTGGGGGGTTCATCGTAATATATGAATTCTTTAGGTGTAGTATTCCAGCCATCAGGTTTTGCGATCTCTTCATACGGATCTAAAGTTGTCTTATCTATAGTATCCAGTTCCATCAATTCATCATCATCATCATCATCTGATAATTGATCATCGATCACGATCTGGATCTGTGGTTTAATTTGTGTCTCCGGTGGTTTGATCTTCTCTTTGATCTCTGGTGGGATCTCAATAGCTTCAGTAGTTTTCACCTCTGCTTTATATGCTTTGATTTCAATATTTGGTGATACCAGAAAGGCAAATAAAATTAATAATATAGCTAAACTGAAAGCTTTGTCATAGTAGCTGTTGGCTACGTCTTTCCAATCCTGATATTTTCTTTCCATATCCGTTACCTCTTCAGTTTAGCTTCAAATTGTACCCGCAGAGCATTCGCATCCTTGAGTTGATTTAATATATCTGACATGATACCGTAGTTTGTATCTTTATCTGTCCGGAAACAGGTTATGGTATTGATATCTTCTGCCAGTTTCTGCTGCATTATCACACTCACCTGGGGAATTTCCACAGCATAATCATCAATCGTAATAGTTCCCGTGCGGTTCACATAGATAGTAGTAGCATGTTTGCGAGGAATCTTTTGGATTTCTTTTGCTTTTGGCAGGATCACATCTAAACCTTTCTCTTTTACAAATACCGTACTTACCATAAAAAATAACAGCAAGAGAAATGAGATATCTCCCATGGATGTTGTAGGTATCTGTGTCTCAGGTTTTGCATTACGTCTAACTTTTGCCATAATACCTTCCTAGTTAGTGGATAACGAGATTTTTTCTGCTCCCGCTGCCTGTAAAAGGTCAAGAACCCTTACCATGTAATCATAATTGCTTTTTCTATCAGTTTTTAAAGAGATAACCATATCAGGGTTACCCTTTACTTTATTCCGAATTACTTTCTCAAGGTCTTCCAGAGGGACTTCTTCTTCGTTTACAGCTACCAGTCCGTCTTTATTGATCCAGACCTTGGTGAGATTTTCATCTTTGATCTTTGCCTTTTGCTGGGTCGGATCGCTCGCTGGAGGTAACACCAGACCTAATCCCTTTTTGATATCAAAGGTAGTGGTTGATAAGAAGAAAACCAGAAGCAGGAATGATATATCAGACGTAGATGTTGTCGGAATACCACCCAGATTCTTTCTTTTCCTGCCTAATTTCATCTTTGCACCCCCTGTTAATTCTCAATCAGGGTTTCCACAACCTTCTCTGAACCTCTCTGCATATCAAGAACTATACCATCTACATTACCAAGAAGTAGATTATTAAAAAACTGTACAGGGATTGCCACTGCCAATCCGGCAGCAGAAGTAATCAAAGCTACATTAATACCACTTGCCACAATAGTAGGATCCACTTCACCAGCTTTGGCAATAGCATCAAATGCCTGGATCATGCCCACAAGAGTTCCAAAGAATCCCAGCATCGGTGCCAGATTAATAACTGTGGACATTGGTACAAAACCCTTTTCCAGAAATGCCATCTCGATGGTTCCTGCGCTTTCCATAGCCTTTTCAACAGCATCCACTCCGCGATCTGCTTTCAATAGACCTGCATGGATTATAGCTGCTACTGGTCCCTTGGTTTTAGCGCACACATTTGCTGCATCCTGGTACTTTTTTTCCTTAAGTAAAGGTATAATTTTATCAAATAAGGCATTAATATTGATTCTGGCATATGATAAGGCAATAATCTTATATATTATAACTGCTATTGCCCATATAAGAAGAACCAGAATCGGCCACATGGCGAATCCACCATCAAGGAACAGATCTACAAATCCGCTTCCAACCAGACTTCTGGCAAATGCTTCAAATCCACCTACCTGGGGAGATTCATCAAACATCATCTCCTCATTTGCTGCTGATGTAGTTTCTGTTATTCCTGTTGCATTATTCTCTACATCCTGGGCATAAAGACTCACTCCGAAAAGTAATGTTAAGATTGTTACCATCATGAAGAGATTCAAAAACCTTTTCTTCATTATATCCTCCTAAATATTATTCTCTTTTTTTACCAGTTAAAGGTGAAACCAATACTATATGTTCTGCCTTCGCTGGCTCTTGACGGGTCATCTATGCCCATCTGATGAATTAGATATGTCTCTTCTGAAACATAGTCACCATTATCATCTATATAACCATCACCATTAGGATTTGGTTCATATAATCCGTCATCATTCGGTCTGCCAGTTCTTGGAAATACACCATAATAATTAATCTTATCGAACAGGTTACTGATCGTTAGGTAAAACTTGACTGATGATTTTTTACTAAAAGAAAATTTCTTGTAAATTGTCAAATTTGCATTTGATGTATAAGGCTTATTTGAACTATTGATATCATCAGAAGTATCTTCATCATTTACGCCTGTATATGGTGATCCGGAAGCAATATTATAGAGGAAATTCATTGAGAAATCATCAAATGGTACACGTACATTAATAAAAGGCAGATAGAATTCCTCATCATTTTGAATCCTGAATCCCATATTGAAATTGAAATTGTGTCGTGTATCCCAATCCAGTGGAAATTCGCGAAGATTAGTAGTCTCATCCTGAACTACAGTACTGGAATTGTTTCCATTTGCCCATGATAATGAGTACGAAGCTGATCCCGAAATGAAATTAGATAATTGCTTGCTCAAATTAAGATCAATCCCTTTTGCAGAGCCGTAATCCTCTGAATAATATTCGTACCAGTAAACTGTCTCATCGCCTTCCTTTTCTACTTTACGTGTACTTACATAATTATATATATTTTTGTAATAAGCTGTTAAATCCATCATTATATCTTCTGTCAACTGCTGTTGTAATCCCACCTCGTATGTTACTGTGATCTGTGGTTCCAGTGAAGGATTACCAACTACTACATTGGAATCACTTGTATAGGCATCAGTGGAATCCACTGTAGTAAATATATACTGCATCTGAGGTAATTGATTTTGATAATTATAAGCAAAATGCAGCACTGAACCCTCAACAATTGGGTGAGATACGCCAAGACGTGGAGAAACCATCATCTGGAATTTCTCATCATTGTCAAAGTCACGTTCGCGATATGATCCATCTTCCTTTAATATCTCATAGCTTTCACCCAGATACCAGAAATCTAACCGGACTCCGGCATTTACTATCATACCTTCCCATTCCATCTTGTCCTGAAGATAATAAGCTGCCTGCCAGGGATCTGCCCTGTAACCATCAGTAGTTCCCGATGCAGCAACTATTGCATCAAAATTATCCTGTTGTGAATAAAAATCAGTATCTTCTGATAATTCCAGATCCATTATCCCATCACCATTTGTATCCAAACTGTCACCAGCATCATAATGCTCTATTGCAATACGACTTGCCAGATATTCATCATAGCGATATGGGTCTATTATCCAGGGATTATACAACCTGTCTTTTTCAATATGATGTTTGATCAATTCAAAACCTGATTTAAAACCATGAATTGTATTAACCTGATACTCAAAATCAGTTCTTAAAGTCATTTGCTCACTGGAATCATCCTGATAAGTTCCATAAATGGCTCCAGGAGTTACAAATGAGCCTACCGGGTATTCATTACCATCACTAAAGTACTGCCAGTTATATACTTCTCCTTCTCCTATTACACCATTACCGTTCTCATCCAGAAAATATATTCCGCTGGTATTACGACCATTGGAATCCATATAATAAATATCCCATTCTGAACTATCCATCATTGTATAATAATCATCTCTATCAATATCCTTAGGCTGAAGAGTATAGCTCTTTTGGTAATATGATCCCTTTATTTTTAAATTCATTTGTGAATTGAACATGTGATCATAGGTGACAATATACTGGTTCTGCAACTGTTCATACTCCAGATAATGCTCAAGTGCATATCTCCAGGCATGACTGTATGGAGTACTGTTGCTGGTATCCCCACGCATGGCAAAAGTAATATTCTGACGAGGATTTAACTGGTATTTAACCTTTAAATTTGCATTATAGTAATTATAATTTCGCTCATCTAAAACAATATCATCAAAATCCATTAACCAGTTTTCATCATGGTATGGATTATAACTGGACCATTCACCACTAAGGTTTGGTATATCATCGTTAGGGTCAGTGGAATAATAATCTCTGTATCTACCATCAGTAAATTTAATTGCACCGTTTAAGAAAAAGGTTAAATCGTTTCGAAGGTTGGGTCCCAGGTCACCTAGTACAGGTCCACCAAGGGCAAATTTTAATTCATCTTCATTAGAAGGATTGTCAAAATTCAGTTTTTCAGACAACAGATCAAAAGTTAATTCTTTCAAACCTAATAAATGATCAGTATTAATTTCCAGCTTACCACTGTAATTCTCTCCACCACTCTTGGTTACGATATTTACAATTCCAGACTGAGCATTACCGTATTCAGCGGTAAATCCACCAGTCATCACGCTCATATCTGCAATTGCATCCTGATCTAAAGTCAAGGCAGAACCTCCATCAACTGGATCTGAGACGCTCATCCCATCTACAGTATAAACTACCTCATTCGCTCTACCACCACGAACGTGAAGCTCTCCACCGGTATTTACAGCACCTGCCTGGATCGCTACGATATCTTCAATACTCTCTGCAGCTATTTCTTCGATTGTATCCGAAGTTACTGTTGATGAAGAACCAGAGCGATCTCTTTTCACTCCCTGATTCTTTGCTTCAATAATCGTTACACCTTCCAGAGCTAATGCATCTTTGCTCAATGTGAAATTCAAGGTCGTTGTCTCATCGATTCCGATCTTAACTCCTTCAACCAATTGAGTACCAAAACCCATTGAAAGGCATTTTACATTATAAGTCCCGGGAGGTATGTTTATGATTATATATTGACCGTTGTCTTTTGCTGCTGCGCCAATCTGCGTACCCTCCAGAATAATATTTGCCGGTGCTGGTCTACCTTGTTCGTCTCGCACCTTTCCTGCTAATTGTCCTGTAGTTCCCGCATTTAACATCAGACCGATGAAAACAGTGAATATAAATATAAACAATATCTTCTTCTTCATCAAAATCCCCCTTAGTTATTGGATTTCATTCATTACACAAAAAAACTTTGTAAAGTATAATGTCAATTTAATTTTTTTGCCTGTCTTAATCATCTTTACACTATCTTTATTCTTTTTGTTGTTCTTGACTCTCGGTTTGAATTGTATTTCGCCAGTACTCACCAAAATTTCTGCCATTTGGACTGATTATAAAACGAATTAATAATATTAGAAGGATAAAAATCGCCAGCTTGAATAATAAACCACCCCAGGTTGATGCTCGCTTACTGCGTCGTTCTGCCTTTCTTCGCTCTATTTCTTCCCGAAATACTTTCATTAGTCCTGACTTATCAGTGAACGTAGACCTTCACCAAACCACTCAATTCCACGACGAATATTATCTACACTATTGGCATAGGAAAATCGCACAAAGCCTTCAGCCTGAAAAGCACTACCTGCAACTAATGCCAGATGATACGTACTCAAAAGATAACTGCATAGTTCTTCACTGGTATTGATACCTCGCTGATTTTTTTTCAGATACCAGCTCACATCTGCCATTATATAAAATGCCCCTTGTGGTTTCATGCAATGCACTTCGGGAATTTCATTTAATCCCTTAAACATATAATCTCGTCGTTGGGAAAATTCCTTCCGCATATATTCCACACTTCCATCATCTTCATCTAAAGCAGTCACACAGGCTCGCTGGGTTATAGAATTTACGCAAGATGTTGTATGGCTTTGAATCTCACTCGCTTTACTAACTATCTCCTCTGGTCCCGCCATATATCCCAGCCGCCAGCCGGTCATGGCATATGCTTTGGATACTCCATTCACTACCACAGTATTTTTCTTTAATTCAGGTGATAATGAGGCTATTGAGACGTGCTCAGTACCATCATAGATCAGCTTTTCGTAGATTTCATCTGAGAGTATGAGTATCTCATTTTCCAGACATACTTCACCAATTGCCTCGAGTTCTGAGCGGGTATAAACCATTCCTGTTGGATTATTGGGACTATTAAGGATCAATACCTTTGGATTGCTTAATTTCTTGATCCGTGCTGAAAGCTGCTCAGCAGTTATTTTAAAATTATTTGCCATACTGGCTTCCAGTATTTCCGGATGTGCATCACATAACCATACCTGGCTTTCATAGCTGACCCAGCTTGGTGTCGGGATGATGACTTCATCCCGGGGGTCACAGATTGTCATTAGTACATTGATCAGAGAAGCTTTTGCTCCAGGGCTCACCAGAATATTTTTGGGTTCATATTCCAAGCCATTATCACGCTTGAATTTCCTGATAATTGCTTCTTTTAATTCTATTATTCCTGCACTGGGCGTATATCTGGTATAATTATCATCTATTGCCTGCTTTGCTGCTATTTTAATATATTCTGGAGTATTAAAATCAGGTTCACCTACTCCAAAATTAATTACTTCAATTCCATCCTTTATCATCTTTTTAGCTAATGCAGATACTTTTAAAGTTGGAGATGGCTGCATACACCTTGCGCGATGAGATAATCTTTTTTTCATTTCTCTTCTCCTTGATTTTGGGCTAAAAGAATTACTAATGCTGTGGTATTAACCACATCTTCCCATTCGCAACCTCGCGAAAGGTCACAGATTGGGGCTGCAAGTCCCTGGATTATGGGTCCTATCATTTGTGCTTTGGCAAAATGCTCAACTAATTTACAGCCGATATTGCCACTTTGTATTTCCGGGAAAATCAAGATATTTGATCTTCCGGCAACAGGGCTGTCAGGTGCTTTTCGCTCAGCTACCATAGGCACGATAGCTGCATCAAGCTGCAATTCACCATCAAAATCAAAATCTACGTTGCGATCTTCAAGAAGCTTCTTGGCTCTGCGAACTTTGTTTACCCTTTCATGCTCAGCACTGCCTAAAGTGGAAAAACTCAATAAAGTCACTTTAGGATCCATTCCCAGCAATTGTCGCCCGGTATGAGCAGTTTCGATCGCAATATCTGCCAATTGCTCTGCTGTAGGTACTGGTACCACTGCACAATCTGAAAACAAAAAGATTGACTCTTTCCCCTGAAAATCCGGCACAACCATGATCAATGCACTGGATACAGTATTTAAACCCGGGGTTATTCCCACAACCCGTAAACCTGCCTTGATCACACTGCCGGTTGTATTTGCTGCTCCTGCCACCATGCCGTCTACTTTACCAAATTTCACCATCATGGCGCCAAAATATAAGGGTTTAGTAACTGTCATCAACGCTTCATCGTAGCTGATTCCCTTTTTCTTCCGCTTGGCATAATAATAATCTGCAAAGGCTTCTATTTCATGATATGAGCCAGGATCCACAATTTCAATGCCACTCACATCCAAACCTTCCAGCTTGGCATAAGTCCTGATCTCATCAGGTTTACCAACTAAGACTATTTCCGCCAATCCTTGTTTAGTGATCTCTTGCGCAGCTTTCAAAATCCGCACATCATGCGATTCCGGCAAGATCACTCTCCCACCGATTGCTTTAGCCTTTTCTCTAAACTCTTTCAATATCTCCATAATTGTCCTCTATTTATTTTTCTATTTTTCTTCTACTACGATCAAAGCCAGATCTGCTACCCGTAAAAATTCCTCTCGGATCTTGCTCAATAGATTATATCTGTTCTTCCTGACTCCCTGATCTTCCACATTTACCAGCACTTCGTCAAAAAATCTGTTAATGTATTCACTAAAATGTACCAATTTCTCCATCATTTTATCATAATTTCCGGCTAACTCAGATAATTCTTCTGCCAGTATCAGGTATTCCTTAAATAATTGTTTCTCCGCTGTGTCTGCAAAGAGTTCTTCCTTTACCTTACCAAAATCTGATTGTTCACCAATGATATTTGATACTCGTTTAAATCCCAATACCAGCCTGATGAAATCATCTCTTTGCCGAAAACTTTCCACTTCCTTTGCCCTGACTAAGAGATCAGGAATATTTTCCCTGCCCACATGCATCACACTTTCGATCACATCATAGCCAATTCCATTCTGTTTCAATAACCAGTTTACTCTCTGGTTAAAAAAGTCCTGAACTATTATTAGATTATGATCTGGCTCTTTCAGCTTGTCTGCCAGTAGTTCAAAGCTCTTATCTATCGCCTTCTCCAGATTAAGCTCTATTCCCTTATCTGCCAGAATGCTAACTATCCCATTAGCTGCTCTTCGCAAGGCAAAGGGATCATTGGAACCCGTGGGAAGCATGTCCACTCCCATTATCCCGCAAACAGTATCAAGTTTATCTGCTATTGCCACAATAGTTCCCGTTTCTGTCTCAGGAAATCCATCATTTTGACCCTTTGGTTGATAATGTTCATATATTCCGGCAGCCACTTGCTGGTTTTCTCCACTCTTGATAGCGTATTTCATCCCGATGTAACCTTGTAATTTAGTAAATTCCTTCTCACCCAGCATTTGCGTCACTAAGTCTGCCTTGCATAAAAGGGCAGTTCGCAGTACATCTGATTTCCTTCCCTTATCTATTTGCAGCTCTTCACATATATATTCACTTAAAGCTGCAATCCGCTTTGTCTTTTCCAAAAGATTCCCTAAATCCTTCTGAAATAATACCTCTGTAAGCTTATCCACATAGAATTCCAGCTTTTCTTTGGTATCTTCCTCATAGTAAAATTCTGCATCTGCAAGTCTGGCACTTATCACCTTCTCATTTCCGCGCCGGATTAAGGATTCACTATTTTTATCTGAATTATTTGTAAATATAAACCGGTTAGCTAATTTGCCATCTGACCCGCGCAAAGCAAAACATTTCTGGTTTTGACTCAGGGTAGATATTATTATTTTTTCAGGCAATCTCAAATATTTCTCTGCAAAACTTCCCAGCGTTGCTGTGGGATATTCCACCAGATTTGTTACTTCTTCCAGCAATCTGTCATCTTTGATAACTTCCAGACAGTTCTTCTTCTCGATTGCTGCCATCTGCTCTGCTATCAATGATCTGCGCTCATCGCGATCAGCTATCACATCCACTTTTCTCAGCTTTGCCAGATAATCATCACTAGCGGAGATTTCTACCGGATTCACCAGTTTTTTATTTCTGTTTCCATAACTTATCCTGCCTGAGTCTATCCCATTGATATTTATTTCTATTAATTTATCACCATAAATACTTATCAGCCATCTTACTGGTCTGGCAAACCACATCCTGCTACTGCCCCAACGCATGGTTTTGGGAAATGTTATACTCTCCACTGCTTCAGTAATAACTGATGGTAAAAGCTCCTCGGTAGTCTGTCCCTTTTTCTCTATGCGTACAGCTATTTTATCACCTTTGGGACTGGATACCTGAAATATATCCTGTTCATTCGCTCCCGCACCTCTCACAAATCCCAATGCTGCCTTTGTTAGATTTCCTTCACTGTCAAATGCTATTTTCACTGCTGGTCCCACTCGCTCTATCACTTTATCCTGCTGTTCACTCTCCAGATCGCGAATGCACAATGCCAGCCTACGAGGCGTACTATATCTTTCTACTTTATTATATCCCAGCCCAGCTTTCTTTAAACTGGCTTCTATACTGGAGCAAAACTTCTCCATCGCAGGCTCTATATAACCCGCAGGGATTTCCTCTACTCCCAGTTCTATCAGCATATCTCTTTTATCCATAATGCCTTCTATCACGTTTTTTTTAGTGAAAAATCAAAACTTAATATCTTCCAGATATTGTCCATAAATTATTTGTCAAATATGATAATTATATCAATAATCCGTCAATCACCCATAACTTTGCCATCCACCTAGATGAAATCATATTTCTCAAATAATTTGACACATTTTAACCTCAATGGGATATTGCATTAATTAAAGTAAAAATACGGAGGATCAATGAAAAATATACTTAAACTTATACTGATTGCCCTTTTGGCAATGTTTTTCTTTGCCTGTGAAACTGATGATGAAGATAATGATAAGGATACAGCTGATATCCAGATATCAAACCTTTCTAATAACCCTGCCAAAGTGTATATTTACAATTCTGGCAGCAGTTCATATCTACAGGACACTATTCCTGCCAATGGTTCCAAAATTGTTACTGTTGAAGACGGAACAGCTGGACTTAATGTTAATGGTGGCAGAGCTATTATTGATTACAGACACGTGATCAATTCTGAAGAAGTTGATGTGATCTCTTCCATTTATGCTGATCTCAGCATCGCTACCACTGCCTTTGTTCAGATCGATAATGAATATGGATGCCTGGATATTGAAAGCTATAGTCAAAGTGATGAAATGTGGGTAAGTATAGATTTCGGACTTCCAGAAATTATCCCTGCCTGGAGTGATCTCACTAAATTCTATGACCCTCCCGGTCTTGCTGTTAATAAATTTATTGAGTATAATGGTTATACTCTTTTTGCTGGAGAAATTAATATCACTGTCGTTGAAGATGATTATTCCAGACTGGATATTTATCCAGATGCCGGCTGTTTCAGGATAAATAATACTTCCACATCATTTGTGATCGAGGAAGTATATCTTTCTCCTTCCACCGAAACCACCTGGGGAACAAATGATCTCATGTTCTATATTGATCCTGGAGAATTTTATACCTGGACCTGTACTTCTGATATGGAATGGGATCTCAAGGTTGTGGATGACTGGGAAGATGAGTTCACTTTCTTTAATATTAATATGGGCACTGATGATGTATATACCTATAATTATGATGGCTTCCGTGCATCCAAAAACCCAAATGCTGATCAGGATAAAATCACCAATGCCAAAAATGCTGAAATTACTGTAACTTCACCAAGATGCGAAGCTAATGATCGCCCTGCATCTGCCATCACCATCAGTTCAGTTAAATAATGTTATAATAATATTTCAATAAATAAAAAAGCCGGTACCTACCGGCTTTTTTTTATCCCTGGAACTACGAGCACCAGCTCGTAGAAATTTAAAAGCTACGAGCTGGTGCTCGTAGTTCCCACAAATACACACCCCTTATCCGTGAATATCCGTGTAATCCGTGGCTTCTTCCTTCTCGCCTGCTATTAAGTAGAAATTTTGAAGTTACATACTTATCTTCATGAAACATATTTTGTTAAGATGAACAAATTATGTAATATATAGGCAAATTTGTCCCACAGCACCAAACAAGCCATTGTATAAGCATCTTACAGCTTTTCAACAACCCCATAGACTGCTTAATGCCTGAGCAAATTAGCACTATCTAACAATATAATGTCACTACGTGCTAAGTTGTTGTGGGAGATATAGGGCTTATCGGTCGTATAGTACCTATAAAATGGGGTGATGGCAGATAGTGATCTATTTAAAAAATTATGGGAAAGACAATCACTACTATAAATGTCCATACCCCATAGAGAGGTAGAAATCTGGTGATGTTGCGAGAGATAGATAGCGGATCTCGTTTTGATATCTGGATTTGGAATAGATTGATACCGATCGTGATCAGGTTGGCGAATATTATCAGATTCATTCCGGTTACTGCCAGTTTATTGGGTGTGATGCCATAAGTGAAAAGGCGGTAGAGTATAGCCGAAAGCGCGATCAAATTCAAGACGCAGGCAAATAGAGTGAGAAAATAAAGGACAATAAATTGGAATTTATCCTTTTTTGTCCCAGTAATATTACTAAGCGAAAATATTGTAACTGACAGCACAGTGAATAGTATAATATTGAAAACGATCAGGAATTCGCGTTCAGCATAGATGTTTTTTCCTGCCTGGGCAATGGTGATCAGATAGATGATCAGAACGATCAGGAGCACAGGATTGAATATTCTGGCGATGAGGGGAACTATTTTATTAGTGAGAGTTGGTATGCGTTCAATGGCAAAGCTGGCAATCAGAGGTGATATAATTGCTGCGTTAATATACAGATCCAGAACCATCATATCACTGAATTTGATATCCATCGATTCAAACAGACTGATAGTAATCCCCAGCAGAATAGTCCAGCAGATCATTACCAGTCCCGTAAAGAGCAGCAGGTCACCATTATAGCGCAGGAATCCTGTCCAGGCTCTGGAATCATTTGATTTACCGATATTAAATGCTAAACCGAACATAAACCAGAAGAGTATGGGGGCATGTAATAATGCCAGGATAAATGTCTGCCCTTCAGGGTATCCGCTGAGACTGTTCAGATGCAATGTCATCAAACTGTAAAAAAACAGAAATCCCAGCCAGAAGAACAGTTTACTGTTTTCTTTGCGGAGCAGTTCATAAAAAGTGATACCAGCAAAGGCTATCAATAAAAGATTTTTTATTTCAAATAATTCTTTCATCGAATCAGAAAAGCCAAATATCTGGGGAATTCGAGCCAGAAAAATAACTGCAATAAGTGATATGATGAGAGGAGTGAAATTAACTTTCTGTTCAATTGTGTCCTGTAGTCTGACTTGCCAGAAGTGGATCAGGTCAGAAGGCAAAACTTCTGAAGTTACTTTTTGAAAGGCTGATTTAAATCCATGCTTGTCCTGCCGGTAAAGTTGTTCCAGGGCTTCGGGATCATTAAGAGCTTCTTTAATTTTATTTTCCATGATCATTCCCCACTATTAAAAGAAAAGGCAGCATAATAAATTTCTTTATCCTGCTGCCTGTATTTTTTATCACATGATTTAAAATATCATTTCATTAATGATCTATATACACCTTATCCATATCCACACGATCGCTCTGGAATAAATACCATTCCTGGTTAGAAATGCCACCGCTTTCTGCCCAGCCGGCAAACTGATCATATACTTCAATTATGCTGTTTTGCTCTGCGGGGTAATGCCAGCTTTCCGGCATATTCAATGCCCAGGGTAGATTTGTGATAGAGAGATAATAACTATCCAGAGAAGGAACTGAAGCGTCATCATGAGTTCCAAATAAGTTAAGATCGGCTCTTCCAGTGGGACTATGATTGATGAGATGGATTTCATGAGATACATCGCCCTGCTGGATCATAAAAATATTAAATGGCAGCAGGAAATCCAATGCTGATAAATCCAGATGACTGGCTAAGGTCATATTACAGTAGAATTCTATCGGAGCATGAGTTGGCAGGTCCATATTTGTGTTATATGCCGCCGGCACCGGCTGACCTGTCAATGATGTGGTGTTGCTGAATAGATCAAGTATCGTATAGTTATCTTCAACCAGTGCTGGTGTGAGATTATCACTATATCCCGTGATCGTTACATCACTATAAGTAAAAGGAAATTCAATAGAAAGACCATTATTATTGCTGGCACCTACTGCTCTGAGTCGTCCTAAAACATCAATATCCTTCATCAAACCAGCGGCATTTGTTACTATTTGATAACGGAAGTCAATAACCAAATCATTAAGATCATAATCACCATAATGGGGCCATAGGTCTTCAAAAACTACCGTGGCATATTCTGTGGATGGATAATATTGAGTAAAGGCACGATCAGGATCATTTGGAAATTCATCAATAGGATCACTTACTCCATCACCATCAGTATCTGGAGGAACGTCGATAGGGGGAATATTTGTGTTATCTATACCACTTAAGGGATTAGCATTAGCTATAAAAACGGCATCATTGAAATCATGATCACAAAAACTTTCCTGGCGATTTACATCTTCAAAGCCAAGCACAAAAAGCTCATGTTCGGCATCATACAATAAAACAGTATGCTCATCATCAGGAGCACCTTCGGGATTATACTGCTTGTCACTATAAAAGCGCTGGGCAGTTTCAGAGACGTTTGCCGATCCTTCCCAGCCATTTTGGACCAGGAACCAGCCTATTACTGTCCCTGCCGTAAATGTTCCCAGATATATCTTGGAACCCGATTCCAGAGCTCCACCATAGCCGGGATATGAACAATTGGGGAATAATATAGTATGATCTAAAGAAGCAGGATCAGCAGGAGGATTCCCTACAGGATATGTATAAAAACCAAAGGCATTTCGATAACTGGCACCTTCAGCTACAAACGTTATCCAGACATCCGCATCTTCAATAATAACAAAGTTTGATTCTACTCCGTCAGCTATATATTCAGGATGAGTAGTACCCACATCTTCATGTTCAGGCAGGGAAGTGGAAATACGGGCTATAACCTCCGGTTCAATAGCAATTAAATCTATGGGAGAGGGTACCCCCTGGCTATTATAGGTAACACCAGGAAGATAAGAAAATGATCTGGTTGCAGCAGGAGGTTCATAATTTGCATCACTTCTGAATCCCTGACCGGGACCCATTTCATATCTTGCTTCTCCATTGATGATTTCCAGTTCCTGACTGCTCATAAGACCACTTACAAATAGCTTATTAACATAGGAAGGCACAATAAGCTGTCTTTCGATAATTCCAGTTTCATTTGTTACTGCCTGCATAATATGCATATTTTCGTTATCACTATTCACATAGGCGATGTCAAAAACGATACCTGCAACCGGGGCAGTATTATAATTCTGGATATTGATATACAGGTCTACATTTTGTTCTGAGGAAAAATCAAATCCATCCGGAATTTCTAATTCCTGCATACCATTTGGTGCCTTGTTAATGTCATTATCATTTGAGGTGCAGGAAACCAGCACCAGCATAGTGATAAGGAGCAAGTAAATTAATCTCTTCATTCTATTCTCCATTTTATGGGGTTTGATATATTTTTTCAGGGTCAACTCTATCTTCTAAATAGAGGAACCAGTCTTGGAAGGATTCTCCTCCGCTTTCTGCCCAGGCAGCAAAATTAAAATATGCCTCTGTGATAGTGTTTCTTTCTATGGGATACTTCCAGCTTTCGGGAAGATTCAAACCCCAGGGCAGGTTAAGGGGTGACACGTAATAGGAGCCCGTATCAGGATTACTATTATCATCATCTGTCATGAACAGATTAAAATCATGTCTGCCTGTAGGTGCATAATTCATCAAATGGATTTCATGGCTTTGTGCTCCCTGTCTTGTGATAAATGGATTAAAGGGGAAGGAGAAATCCAGGCTTTCTATATCTATCGGATCAGTTAGCGTCACCTTTGCGTTGAAGTCAACTGGATCATAATATACAGCATCAGTTTCAGTATTAAATATGGTACCTGCCGGCAGACCAGTGATCATTGAAGTTGACTGGAACAGATCAAAAATAGTGTATTCTCCATCCTGTACTAATGCCGGGAAGATATTATCGCTGCTTTCAGTTAAAGTAAGATTAGCATATTCAAATGGCAGCAGAACACTAAATCCGTTATTATAAAAAGCGCCGGCAGCTCTTAAGCTGAATTCCAGATTAAGATCCTTCACTTCATCATCTGCATTGGTTACCATCACATAACGGTAATCCAGCACCATATCATTCATGTCATAATCACCATAAAGGGGCCACATATCTTCATAAACCAGCGTTGCTGTTTGAGTGGAAGATGGATAATATACATCAAATGCCCGTTCGGGATCATCAGGGTAATCATCAAATGGGTCATTTACGCCATCATCATCAGAATCTACAGGTATATCTATTGGCGGAATTCCAGAAGTATCTATATTCTCTATAGGGTTAGCAGTTACAAAAAATACTGCATCATTGAAATCATTATCACCACCAGGTCTCACCTGATCATCAAATCCCAGTAGAAATAATTCTGTTTCTGCATCAAATAGCAGCACCTGGTGCTGGTTGTATTCTTCGTCTTCTTCGGGATTATATTGTCTGTCACTATAGAATCGTAGAGCAGTTTCATCTACATTAGTACCATAATCCCAGCCGTCCTGTACCAGGAACCAGCCCATTATTGTGCCAGCCCCAAATCTGCCTATATAAAGCTGCATCCCGGAAGCTAATCCTCCACCACTACCCGCAAGAGAAGTATTGGGAAATAGCAGGATATGCTCTAGTGAGCTCGCATCATCCGGCGCTCCTGCTTCCTGATCATAGGTATAAAAGCCTAAAGAATTTTTGTAACCCGCACCCTCTGTGATAAAGGTCACCCACACATCAGAGCTGTCTGAGATTATAAAATTTGTGGTGATCCCATCTTCCAGATACTGGGGATGAGAATTTGGTAAACTAACGCCCTCAGGCAAAGAAGTATCTACTCTCGTAAGCATCTCAGCAGTTACAGGAAACATATCATAAGGATTGGGAACCCCTTGACTATTGTATGTGATACCATCCAAAAATGTGAAATTGCGGGAAGGAGCTGGAACTGTGAAATCACCTAATATTTCTCGTCCTCCCGGAACAAAGGAATACTCTACTTCATTATTGATTATGTCCAGTTCAATGCTGTTCATAAAACCTGAAATAAACACTTTCCTCACATAAGATGGCAGGTCAAGAATAGAGTTTATCACTCCAGCAGTATTGGTCATATTTGATCTGATGAACTGATAAGTGCCATTGTTATCTACATAAGATAATCCATAAACTATCCCCGGTACGGGTTCGCCCAGGTTTGATTGGAGAGTTATATCCACTCGCACATCATTTTCCAGTGAAAATTCAAAACCATCAGGTATTTCCAGATCTGTAATGGTCTCAACATTCTCCTCGTCATCACTAAATGAACATCCTGCCATCAGCAGCAGGGAAATCATTATAAATATTAATGAAAATTTCATTATTCCTCCTATTGCATTATTATAAATTCACTTATTTTACAATATAATTCAATAATATATAAAGCAATAAATATACCAAATTATTTCTTTTTTGATTAACATAATTGCACCTTTCTGATAAATCACATTAATTATCTATAAAATATATAGTTATCTGTCAATGATTTTTTAATAATCTTAGAATAAATCTCTTTTTAGCCCTTGATTTTTTTTGTCAGGTTTCAAGAAAAATTTGCTGATGACCATTTTCAGGCAAAATTATGACCGATTCCGGCTAATATAAATAATTATAATAAGATAGTTGCGCCTACGGTTTATCAGCGTTCATATTGCAGCCGATATAGATCATAATAAAAACCTTTATTAGATATAAGTTCATCATGACTGCCAATCTCTACAATTTTACCCTTATGCAGCACGATGATCCTGTCAACATGCTTGATAGTAGAAAGCCTGTGAGCAATGATCAGCGAGGTTCGATTAGCCATAACTTTGCCAAGAGCATCCTGGATCAATATTTCAGTTTCAGTATCGATATTTGAAGTAGCTTCATCCAGAATGAAAATTGCCGGATCATAAGCTAGAACTCTTGCAAAAGCCAGCAATTGTCTTTGTCCCACAGAAAAAGTAGCTCCTCTTTCCATCACAGGTTCATCATATTTCTGGGGTAATCCCTCGATGAATCTATCCACATTGACCATCTGAGCTACCTGCTGTAAACGATCATCGGATATATCCTTATTATTCAAACTGATATTATCTCTGATTGTACCTGAAAAAAGAAATACATCCTGCTGCACTATTCCTATCTGGGAACGGATATCCGGCATAGCGAGACTGGTGATGGGTTTATCATCTATCAGAATCTCACCCTTTTGAATGGGATATAGTCTTGAAAGCAAACTCACAATAGTGGTCTTGCCAGAACCGGTATGCCCCACTAAAGCAATTTTTTCTCCTGGTTTGATCGAAAAAGAGACGTCTTTAAGTATCCAGTCCTCATCATTATATGCCATCCAGACGTTCTGGAAATCTATCTTACCTTCCAGATCAGGCTTTTCGTTAGAAAATTCAATATCTTCCTCTTCCAAAGGCTGATCCATCAGGTCAAAGATCCTCTCAGCTCCGCTCATTGCCGCCTGTAATATATTAAAACGCTCAGCAATACTGTTTATCGGATTAAAAAATCTTTCCATATATCTTAGAAATGCCATAAATATTCCCAAAGTAATGATACCCTTGAGTATCAGTCCACCACCATACCAAAGGATGATAGCCACCGATAATCTGCTGAATGACCAGATCAAAGGTCTAAAAGCAGCATAAAGATTCAGCTCATTTAAAGAAGCATCCAGAAATTTATCATTTTTATCTTTGAACTGGGTTTGCTTGCGTAATTGCAGATTAAAGAGTTTTATGATCTTCATACCCGAAATATCCTCTGAGAGTGTAGCATTGATGATAGCTGTACGTTTGCGAACTTCCCGATAAACCACTCGAACTTTATCACGGAATATTTTCAGCAGAAATATCACAATAGGCACAATGATCATGCAGACCAAAGTCAATTGCCAGGAAAGGATGAACATGGTTACAGTGATCCCGATCACAACCACAAAATCCTGAATTATCTGGATCAAGCCATTAGCCAGCATCTCATCCAGTGTCCGTACGTCATTGGTCACGCGAGTTACCAGCCTACCCACAGGATTTTTATCAAAAAAGGAAGTTGGCATTTTTTCCAGATGACCAAAGAGATCGATCCGCAGATCAAACATAGCGTGCTGGGCAGCGATATTGATAAAAAATACCTGAAAGAAGGAAGCAAACAGCTGCACGGTGATCACAATCAGATATATGATCCCAAAATGTTTGATATTTTTGATATCATCTTCACGTAACAGTGAAAGGTTTTCATTTGTAATGTCAGAGTTATGCTGAAGCTTGGTAAATGAACTTCTGAATATGGCAGATTTATCAATACTGACTTTAATAGTTTTCACACTGTCTGGTAGAACTCCTAAAGCGCTATTATTGACTAGAACTACGTCTTTCCACCAGTTTGTACTCTGCTTAAATTTATCTATCTGATCTTTGGTAAAAAACTTCTCTTTATTACCCTGATAGATCAAATACTGGTCATATTGCTCAAATTTCACTCTTGGATTATCTTTGATGATCTCATCTGCCTGCTGGCTGGAGGTGCACTCTATCAAATTACGGTCACTTACTATATATCGATCCACAATAGTTTTGGTGATCACAGGAATTATCCAGGTGCAGGATGCCAAAATGACCAATAAGATAAATGAGATAACCACATATTTCATATACGGTTTCAGATATCTTACTAATCGCTTGAAAAGGTCCCTATCATAGATCTTTCCCTGCAGATCATCGGCATTAACATCAAAATTATGGCGTGGCATTAGTCCCTGGACTCCAGTTTTTCTTGTAATTGCTGCTTTTCCCACAAATTGTAATACAATTTACCTTCCTGCAGCAATTCGCTATGTTTCCCGCTTTCCACGATTTTTCCTTCATCCAGCACGATGATCTTATCTGCATGCTGTAAAGAAGAGATTCGATGAGCGATTATTATGGTAGTTTTCCCTTTTCTTACTTTGATCAGGTTTTCCAGAAGCTGCTTCTCTGTCTGAGTATCCACTGCCGAAAGTGAGTCATCAAAAACCAGTATTTCAGCATCAGATAAGATTGCCCGGGCAATAGCTATCCGCTGCTTTTGACCTCCGGAAAGCGTTACGCCTCTCTCACCCACTTCGGTTTCATAACCTTTTTCAAAACCTAAAATCTCTTCATGCACCTGGGCAAGTTTCGCTACTCTTTCCACCTCAATATCATCTGCATCCAGTTTCCCTAAGCGGATGTTATTTGCTACTGTATCCGAAAACAAAAATATATCCTGGGGAACAGTTATGATCGTTTTACGCAATAGATCCAAAGGTATTTTATAAATCTCATGCCCACCTATGAACACAGAATTTTCCTGAGGATTATAAACTCTCGTTATCAAATCTATTAAGGTGGTTTTCCCGCAACCGGTTCTGCCTACAATCGCCAGTGTTTCTCCCTGGTTCAATTCCAGATTAACATCATCAAAAATTTCAGGTGACTCTTCAGAATATTTGAATTTCAGATTACTGAGTTTCAAACTACCTTCTACTCCCTTCAAGCTGCTATCTGTTCTTTCATCATCGATTATTGCAGGCTGAATATCAAAAATGGAATTTAGCCTCAACATGGAAGCCTTGCCACGCTGATATAGATTGATTGCCATGCCAATTGCCATTACTGGCCAGGCAAACATACCCAGATAAGTGGAAAATGCTACAAATTCACCAATCGTGATCTCACCCTGGATCACGTTTATCCCACCAAATATTATTACGATCCCCATTGAAATCCCAATTATGAATCCAAAGGATGGATGGAATATCGCTGATAATTTTACCAGTGCTATATTATTTTTTACATAATCATAAGATACTTCCGATATCTTGTCACGCTCCGCTTCTTCCTGCACAAATGCTTTGATTACACGTATCCCGGAAATACTCTCCTGCACCCTGCCGCTCATATTGGCAAATATCCGCTGCACATGCCGGAAACGATGATGTATTTTCTGACCAAAGATTGTGATCACCAATGTAAGAATGGGTAGCGGAGTCACAGCTAAAAGAGTCAATTTTAGATTGATATCAGTCATAAAGATAAAGGTCACCACCGAAAAGAAACATATCTCTACAAGGATCACAAATCCAAAACCAAACAGCATTCGCACCGCATTCAGGTCATTTATGGCATAAGCCATTAAATCTCCGGTATGAGACCGGTTATAAAAATTCTGAGATAATTTCAGTAGATGATCATAATACATCTGACGCAGATCACGGCTCAATCGCAATGATGAACCTATCAAAGCCAAGCGCCACAACCGACGCAATAATGCCATCAAAAATGATAATCCGGCAATGATCAAGGCATATTTAACCAGATTTGCGCGTACAAAACCCGGGTCAGATAATTTATCAATGGCTATCTGCAATACCTTGGGTATGTAAAGTTGAACTATATCCACCACCATCAAAAGAAATAATCCCAGCAGAATTGGCAGGGCATTCTTCTTGAGAATGGGAAATACGCGCCAGAATATCTTCATATTAAAGGATTATTTATTTTTCCAGTTTGTCTGACTGACAGTATTTTGCCACATATAAAGTTGCACAGCTTTTTGCCATGGTTCTGATCCTGCCGATATAGGCTGCGCGTTCAGTAACACTGATCACACCCCGTGCATCCAGCAGATTAAAGGTATGTGAACACTTTAGCAAATGATCATAAGCGGGAAATACAAGCTTTCTGGTTAATAATTCACCTGCTATCTGCTCATGGTCATCAAAATGCTTAAACAGGATATCTACATTGGCTGCCTTAAAATTATATTCGCTGAATTCCACTTCACGATGAAAAAATAACTCTCCATAACTCGTTGTATCATTATATTTAAGCTCTTTGAAATCATTTACATCCTGAATATAGATTGCCAGTCTTTCCAGACCATAAGTAAGTTCTACACTGATCGGAAAACACTCCAATCCGCCTACCTGCTGAAAATAGGTAAACTGACTGATTTCCATACCATCCAGCCACACTTCCCAGCCCAGCCCCCAGGCTCCCAGTGTAGGTGATTCCCAGTCATCTTCCACAAACCGGATATCATGATGTGCTGTATCGATGCCGATTGCCTCCAAACTTTCCAGGTATAGTGTCTGGATATCATCTGGTGATGGTTTTATTATTACTTGAAACTGATAATAATGCTGTAACCTGTTAGGGTTTTCACCATAACGCCCGTCTTTGGGACGACGGCACGGCTGAACATAGGCAATGGATGCGGGTTTGCTGCCCAATGCCCCAAAAAATGTCTCGGGATGAAATGTACCCGCTCCCACATTCTCATCATAAGGTTGAATAATATTACAACCCTTTTCAGCCCAGAACTGCTGTAAAGTTAATATTATATCCTGGAAATTCATTGATACCTCTTAACAACTTTTTCAAAAGATTACTTCTTTCCGGGCACCAATTTCCAGTCAAGTTTTTAAATTTATCACGCATCCCCCCGGAATAAATAAATTCATACTGCTAAGTGCATGTGCACCGCCGGGTATTCCCAGGTAAGGCGCAAATAACGACCGTTATCTCCCATTCAGTACCTCCGCTTCTTCCTCTTCTTTATTAAACATCAGGCAGGACAACCTCCAGAGAATCAGGACAAACACATAGGCGAACAACTGCAAACCAGAATAATTCATAGTTATTATTATTTCCTCTGTTTGTTTTGAAATCAAACTTTTTGATCTTCATAACTGCATTTATGCAAAAAAATGCAGATTTTCTCCGCATTATCTTCATTAATTACTTAATATCAATATTTTACGATCTATAATTCACCATCTGGTATCTCTCAGTACCTCTACAGTGGGTTCCCTGTGGCTTGATTTATGTGATTTGTGACTTGCAGACCATTATTATTACACTTGTTTGCAATTGGAAAGTGCTTTTTCTTCCAATAATTACTTCTTACCCATCGTCCCGGCAATATTATATTATACCAAGGGTGTAATTCAGGTAATTGCAATTTTAGGTTGATTTATTTTCAGGGGTTGACAAATTTTGTTTTTGAAAAAGAGTAATTCATAAATGAAGAATATAATGAGATAGATTTTTAATAAATAGATCAGGAGGTAATGTGAGACATTTACTTGATGTAGCAATGAATGCGGCAGTAAGTCTGGGTGCAGACTATGCTGATATTCGTGTTCAGAAAACCAGGCGGGAATTCATTTACCTGCGCAATTTAAGTTTAAAAAACACTTCAAACAGCTTGACTCATGGTTATGGTATCAGAGTGTTCAAAAACGGAGCCTGGGGATTTGCCCACTCCAATGTATTTACTGCAGATGCAGTGAAATCTACTGTGCGCAAAGCTTTTGAGATAGCGCAGCAAAGCGTTCGTGTGCCTTATGGCAAGGGATTGAAGCTTGCTACCGAACGGGCATATATCGATACCTACCGTACTCCGCTTACAATTGATCCATTTTGTGTTGATCTTAATGACAAAATTGATCTGATGCTGGAAGTTAATAAGACTTTATTGAATTTTGACAAGGTCAAGGTGGCAACATTTATGTTTGAAGCCCAAAAGGATGAAAAGCTCTTTGCCTCCACTCTCGGTACTAATCTCGATATTTCTACTACTTTTGTATATCCCACCTTTACTGCAAATGCCGTGGGAAATAATGATTCTCAGTCCAGGAGTTTTAATCTTGGTGGTTATGCAGGTGGCTGGGAATATGTACTTGGTTTAAATCTCCTTAATGAGGCTCCGCGTGTAGCTGAAGAAGCAATTATGAAACTGGAAGCAGAAGTTCTCACAGAAGAAAAAAAACGCGACCTGCTTTTGGATCCCATTCATCTGGGACTCACCATGCACGAATCAGTAGGTCATCCCACTGAGCTTGACCGCGTGCTGGGCTGGGAAGCTGATTTTGCCGGGATTTCATTTGCCACACCAGAAAAACTTAAAACTTATCAGTATGGCTCATCAATTGTTAACTTCCTGGGTGATAATACCTTAGAGGGCGGATTAGCTACTGCCGGTTATGATGATGATGGAGTTCCTAATCAAAAGTGGTATATTGTCAAAGACGGTATTTTAAATGAATATGGCACAACCCGAGCAACTGCACCAATTATCGGACTTGATATGTCACGAGGTTGCAACCGGGCAACTAACTACTATGATTTCCCGATCAACCGGATACCAAATCTGTATCTTGAACCAGGGAAAAAACCACTTACTCCGCAGGAACTGATATCTGACACAGAAAATGCTATCTACATAGAAGGTCAAGGCTCCTTTTCCATTGATCAGCATCGGGTAAATTTCCAGTTTGGTGGTGATCTATTCTGGGAGATCAAGAACGGCAAAAAACATAAAATGCTTAAGAAAGTTATTTATCGCAGTAATAATCCAGAATTCTGGAATAGCGTAGATGCCATTTGTGATGAGAGGTTCTTCCGCAGTTTCGGAGTTAATAATTGTGGCAAGGGACAACCGGGACAGCGTGGTAGAATGACCCATGGTGCCAGTCTCACCAGATTCCGCAATATCACAGTGGGAGGTTCAAAATGATAGACTATAAAACAATGCAGAAAGCTGCTGATTATATTAGAAAAAACTGTCAGGCACATGACTGGTCATTTTCCATCCGCAGCGCTAATCATACCCGCACAAGGTTTGCCCAGAACGGGATCACCCAGCATATTTCCGGTGATTCAGATGGGATTTCTCTTTCAGTAGCCTTTGATGCCCAAACCGGCTCAGCTTCGGTAAATGATACTTCAGAGCAGGGACTTGCCTATTTGATAGAAACCGCAGAAACTATTGCCAAACGCAATCAGCCTGACCCGGAATATGTAACTTCCGAAGCAGCAAAAGAATTACCTGTAACGGATAATTTTTCTGAAGCTACCGAAAATCTCAGTTCCGCAGATCTAGTTGATGTAGTAGAAAAATGCGTCAAAAATGCCGTGAGTAAAGATGCTAAAGTATCTGGTATGACGGAAAAGGATGCAGCTTCTTACAGTTTATATACCAAAAATGGTTTTGAAGGATTCCATAGATCTACCAGTTTTTCTCATTCCATGACCATGAAAAAAGGTGGTGTGGAAACTAAGATCAATCGCTCCATGCTGGATTATAAAGATTTTGATGTAGATAAGATAATAGCTCAATTAAATACTCAGTTTGACAGCCTGACAGATCCCAAACCCATTGAGCCTGGAAAGATTTCAGTTATTTTGCGTCCCCAGGCTGTTGCTGACTGGTTTGTATACTTATTCTGGATGCTGGATAGACGTAGTGCTGATGAAGGTGTTTCACCATATTCAGGACAATTAGGCAAAAAGTTCTTTGGTGATGATTTTACATTGAAATCTGTTCTTGATGTACCCGGACTTTCAGCTCCTCCATTTACTGGTGAAGGACTGGCTACAGAAAATATTGACTGGATAAAGAATGGTGTGATAGAGAATATGTTCACTTCCCGCTGGTATGCACAAAAGACCAATTCCAAGCCTAATAGCCCTTACAACATATTGATAGAGGGTGGAAATGCAACTGAAGCAGAAATGATGAAAATGGTACCTCGTGGTGTAATCCTTAATAATTTATGGTATATCCGCAATATAGACCGCAAAGAAGGTACTCAAACTGGACTTACCCGTGATGGAGTACTTTATTTTGAGGATGGCAAAATAGTGAGTTCAGTTAATAATTTCCGCTGGAATGAGATACTTCATGATGTCACCAGGCGCATTATAGCCTCTGGACCCAGCGAACTTATTGAAACCTGGTGCAAAGTACCAACCTTCCTGGTTAAAGATTTTAATTTCGTAGATACTACTTCGTTTTAGTAGAAAAATCTATTTCATAATGCCCGGCATTTCTCTGCCGGGCATTTTTTTTACTCTATTTAATAATAAATAATTTACTATGAAAAACTGAATATTTCTACTCCAATTACACGATGATTTAATTGACAAAGCTGGGGCATCAACAGGGATGGTTTCTAATGGAAGAAATTGAAAGAAAACATATATTAGCTGATGAAAATATCGGTAGACTGCACTGGAAGCTGGCAATCCCGGCAATGGTGGGCATGTTCGTGATGGCGATGTATAACCTGGTGGATACGATCTTTGTGGGTCGGTTCGTAGGTACAAATGCCATTGCCGCCCTTACTGTAGCCTTTCCCATGCAAATGATCGTGATGGGATTTGGGATCATGAACGGGATAGGCTCAGCAGCCTTGATCTCAATCAGTCTGGGCGAGAAAAATCCGGAAAAAGCAAACCGAATCTTCCATAATTCCCTGCTCATAGCTCTCTTTTTGGGTTTATTTTTTACTATCATCCTGCAAATATTCCTCGACAAAGTGATAATCTTGTTTGGAGCCAGTCCGGAAGTTCTACCTCTTTCACGCCAATATCTGCGGATCATTATGCTGGGTGCCACTTTTCAAATTGCAGCCATGACCGGTAATAATATCATCCGCTCTGAAGGACAGGCAAAGATCGCCATGATCTCCATGGTCTCTGGGGCAGGTCTCAATATTATTCTCGATGCTGTTTTTATTCTGGTATTCAAAATGGGCGTGAAGGGAGTAGCAATTGCTACTGTAACTGCCCAGATTTTTCAAACTGTGTATCAATATATCTATTTTAAGAGTCCCAGGAGTGCTCTACTTTATAAATTCGGGTTTCGGGAATTCAATTTTTCTATCGTAAAAAATATCGTTAAAATTGGGGTAGCATCATTCCTGAGGAATACTGCTGGTTCTTTGATGATGATCATTTTCAATAATGTTCTCAGGTTCTATGGAGGTGCACTGGCTCTGGCATCAGCCGGAGTGATGTTCCGTTTTCTGCATTTTACTTTTATGCCGGTAGTGGGAATTGCCCAGGGTATGCAGCCGATAGTAGGCTTCAATTTTGGCGCAAAACGAACTGAGAAAGTAATTGAAGCCTGGAAATTATCTTCCATTAGAGCGTCCTTCATTTCATTAACTGCCTTTGCCATTGTGATGCTTTTTCCTCGGCTTATTATAAGCATTTTTACCACTGATGCTGAATTGATAGAGATGGCAGCTCATGGTATCCGCATAATGTTTGCAGGCACTTTTGTGATAGGATTTCAGGTTGTAGGTGCTACTTTCTTTCAGGCGATCAATAAGCCCCTGCCATCTTTCATTTTATCTGTCAGCAGACAATTGCTTATACTCATCCCCCTGCTGCTGATATTACCTAAGTATATGGGCATTAATGGTGCCTGGATGGCACATCCAATTTCTGATTACTTCTCCGTAATCATCACAATATTATTTTTATGGAAACAGATCAACGCGATGAAAAAATCATCGGATATATAATTTACCAGTTCTGGAGGTTTTATGCAAAATGAGAAAATCTATATCACTCGTATCGAGCGCTTTAAAAATGAAATTGCTCAATTGAGATTTACTGATAATATTTCACTTAAGGCTGAATATATATATGATCAGGAGTATCCTATCACTTACGATAAAAACCTGGAAGATTTCTCCAGAAAAGATATTACTACCTCAGATAATAAAAATTATCATTTCCAGCCAATCAGGCAGGGAGAAGAATGGGGCAAAACCTGGGGCAGCAGCTGGTTTAAATTCACTGGCAAAATTCCCGCTGGTTGGAAAGGTAAAGAAGTGGGTGCTCTGATTGATCTGGAAGCTGAAGGCTGTCTATTCAAAGATGGTACCCCTCACCAGGGTCTCACAAATAAGATCCACTGGAACGTAACCTCTGCCAAACGCCTGATAATTATCAATCAAAAAGCAGAAGGTAATGAAGATATTAAACTTCTTGTGGAAGGTGGAGCAAATGGATTATTTGGTGCCGGACAGGAATTTTATAGATTGCAGCAGGCGGAATTATGCCTTATAGATAGCAAAGCCTGGCAGTTATATTATGATCTGGAAGTTATATCATCACTGATATCAAAACTGCCGCAACGCTCTCCCAGACGCCAGAAACTGATCAGGATCTCGAACGATGCCATTAATCTGTTTGAGAATGGCAAAGGCATTAAAAACAGCCTGAAGCTTACAGGAAAATTGCTGGCAATACCAGCAAACAAAAGCGCGATTAACGTTTACAGCGTAGGTCATTCACATCTCGATCTCGGCTGGCTCTGGCCCGTACGTGAAACCAGACGTAAAGCAGGACGCACCTTTGCAACAGCGCTGAGAATGATGGAAGAATATCCTGAATATGTATTCGGCTCTTCACAACCCCAGCTTTATGAATGGGTCAAAGAAGATTATCCCAAATTATATCAGGAAATAAAAAATAGAATTTCTGAAGGCAGGTGGGAATGCCAGGGTGCCATGTGGGTGGAACCTGATATGAACCTGATAGGTGGAGAAGCCATGGTGCGGCAGTGTCTTTATGGCAAGAAATTCTGGAAAGAAGAATTTGACCAGGATGTTAATAATCTCTGGCTGCCTGATGTATTTGGATATTCTGCTGCCTTGCCGCAAATCCTCAAAAAATGCGGAGTTGATTACTTTATGACCCAGAAGATATCCTGGAATGAAACTAATATCTTTCCCCATCACTCCTTCTATTGGGAAGGAATAGACGGGACAAAGATCGCCACTCATTTCCTGCCCACAAATGATTATAACTGCTCAAATCTCCCTAAGCAGCTCCTGGAAAGCGAAGAACGCTTTGCTCAAAGTGATGTGGCTGATGAATTCCTTAATCTTTATGGCATTGGAGATGGCGGTGGTGGACCCGGCAGAATTCATATTGAGCTTGGTAAGCGTCAGCAAAACACCGAAGGTGCAGTGAATTTTATATTTTCTACTGCAGAAGATTTCTTTAAAAGAATGGGTAGGATACCTGCCTCCAGATTACCCCTCTGGAAAGGTGAACTTTATCTGGAACTCCATCGCGGAACTTATACCACTCAAGCACTAATGAAAAAATATAATCGTCAGCTGGAGCTTAACCTGAGAGATGTGGAATTCCTGGGTGCAATAACTGGTAATATGAATAAAGAGGTTATTGACCGTATCTGGAAAAACACACTCCTTAACCAGTTCCATGATATATTACCGGGTTCTTCGATCAAATGGGTTTATGAAGATGCCCATGCCCTAAGCGAAGCTAATCTGCGTACTTTAAGAGAAATGAAGAATTCTCTGCTGGCAGAACTGAATCTGCCTGCTGAAGATGGGCAGAAAGATTTCCATTACCAGATATTTAATACTTTAAGCTGGAAACGAAAAGATGTGATCAATCTGGAATTGCCAGATGATAATGAAAACTGGATTGCTCTTGACGCTTTTGGTAATCAATTACCAGCAAATTTAAAGCAGAACCTGATGCTGGTAGAAATTGAAGTGCCACCGATGGGTTATACTACGATCAAATTGCAGAAAGTGGATATGACCATCCGGAATACTCGTAAAATGAAGGTAAATGAAAACCTGCTGGAAAATAATCTGCTACGGGTAGAATTTGATGAACAGGGCGTGATTTCCAGTATTTTTGACAAAGAACTGCATCGTGAAATGCTCAGTGAAGCAGCAAATATTATCCTGCTTTATGAAGATAAGCCAAACGACTGGGGAGCCTGGGATATCAATCACTTTTATCGTGAAACCCAGCCCGAACAGGCAAAACTTTCAAATATCAGCTTCGTAGAACATGACTACCTTTGGGCTGCTATAAGTATGGAGTTCACTATCGGTAATTCTACTATCAGCCAGATCATCAGCCTGAAAACAAACTCTAAACTACTGGAATGCTGGACATCCATAAACTGGCAGGAGAAGAACAAAATGCTCAGAATGCGCGTTGTCCCCGATATTAAAACAGATAAAGCAAATTTTGAGATCCAGTATGGCAATATCACGCGCGCAACCCATAATAATACTACCTGGGAACAGGCAAAATTTGAGGTTTGCGGACATCGCTATGCTGACCTCAGTCAGTCTGATTGTGGTTTTGCAATTGTCAACGATTGCAAATATGGTCATTACGTGAAAGATAATATTATGGAACTCACCCTGCTTCGAAGTCCCCAATATCCAGATAATACGGCTGATATCGGAGAGCATACCTTCCGTTATGGTTTCCTGCCTCATTCAGGAAATCTGATCAATTCTCAAGTACTGCCCATAGCACATGAATTCAACAGCGAACTGATCGTGCACAAAATAGCTGAATTGCCGGAACAATTAGAAAAGGCTTATTTCTCTATCTGTGGCAAAAACGTCAAAATAGAAAGCGTGAAACCAGCCGAAGATGGCGATGGTATCATCCTTAGGTTATATGAATATTATGGAACTCAAACTGAGATCAAATTGAAATCTGACAGGAACTGGAAGGAATTCATAGAAACGGATCTCCTGGAAAACAGCCAGTATCTTCATTGCAAAGATGCCCGTGAAACAAGTTTATTCTTTGAACCCTTTGAAATCAGAACATTCCGACTTAAATACGGAAAATAGGATATTTTTTTCACTCTACTTAAAAACGTGTTGGGCAATTTTGGCAATATTACGGGCATCATCTATGCCACGGTGATGTGTGCCTGCAAGGGGAATATTCAAGATCCTGAGTGCCTGCTTCATGCCGCAGGGACGACGCTGCTTTAGCTTCGCAAATTCTTTCTTGAGATTAATATGCTCTTCTGCAAATCTTTCCGGCAGGTTAATGTCATGACGCCGGCAGTCTATCGTAAATTGAGTAAGATCATAACTGCCCCAGCTGACCATTTTGTAATCTTCTTCACCTATCCACTTTAGCAGCTCAGGAAAAACAATATTGAAAGGCTCAGCTTTATCAACATCCTGCTGAGTGATAGAAGTGAGTTCTGTGCAGAAATCACTAAGCTGAGGGATTTCTACAGGACGCACAAAATGAGAGAATTCACTTAGAACTTCCAGATTGTCACCAGCTAACTTCACAGCCCCTATCTCAATAGTCTCCATCTTAGTAAAATCCATATCATTCTTCCAGCAGGTAGCTTCCAAATCAATTATAATGTAATTCATCCAATCCCTACCTCAATATTCTTTAAATATTTACTTCAAAATTAGTTCAGCCTGCTGCAGATCCTGCGGTTGAGTGATCTTAAAATTGCTGTCATCACAAGGAAGATAGTAAACCGGTATCTGGAAATATTCCAGAATGGAGCTGTCATCAGTAAATTTATACTCCACCTGCAAGGCCTTCTGATGATACTCATAAATAAGCTCATAATCAAATACCTGCGGGGTATGGGCATTAAATAGATCACTCCTTGGAACGGTTTCCAAAATCCTGCCATCTGCTATTCTTTTAATTGTATATCTCACTGGACTGCAGGGTATCACAGCTTTTTTTATCTTTGCCAAAGCTATTAATTCCGAGATAAGCTCAGCGGTAACGAAAGGTCGCACCGCATCATGAATAAGCACCAGAGATGTATCTGGCGAACATGCTTTCAAACCATTAATTACTGAAATCTGTCTCTCTGCCCCACCTGGTATGACCATAATTTCCTGCTGGGGAAAATATTCCTGACAAATAGCTATAGTGCCATTAACATCATTTTCTGGAGACACAACGATTACTTTATCAATTTCAGAGTGTTCACAAAATTTTGCCAGAGTGTAAGCCAGAAGTGGTTTTCCATGAATTTCAATATACTGCTTTTTTAGATTACTCTGCATGCGCCTGCCTGAGCCACCCGCCATGATCAATGCCACATTCATTTTTAACTCCCCGCTTTTATTCCTGAATTTATAATGTTTACTTTCTATCCAGTTAAATCTATAAGTCAATCAAAATAATCATAACAGTTATTTCTCAGTCCCTTCAGGCATCTTTGTTATACTGCAAGTGAATACAAAGCAGCATCACAGAAATCCCCATCCAATCGCACTCGAAACGACACAACAAAAAAATGTGGTGTCGTTTCGAGTGCAAGCGGTAAATATGCGGGAAATGGGTGGGAAATATGTGAAGTGAAGTTTATATAAGAGGTAAGAGAGAACTAATTCGGGTAATAAAATGCTTTACATAATAATATGAAATAATTGAATAGGTATTAAGTAGAATTTATGGATTAAATTCTGAGATGCAGGTAAACACGGCAATCTGGAGGTAGATTTGGATAAATTAGATATTTCAATTTTATATGTAGAAGATGAAGATTACATACGCAACAATATGGCTAAGAGTCTTAGGAGACGAGTAAACAGAATCTATACTGCAAGTAACGGTGAAGAGGGTTATGAAGTATTTAAGGAAATTGAACCAGATCTGGTGATTACAGATATCCGTATGCCGGTGATGAATGGTCTAGAGATGATAAATAAGATCCGTAAGCTTAAGAGTTCGACTAAAATCATCATGCTTTCTGCTCATAGTGACACACGCTCGCTTTTGGAAGCAATCGAGATCGGAGTAAATGGGTATATATTAAAGCCATTTCAGATCAAGCAGTTATTTAAACTGGTAGAGGATCTGGCAGCAAATATCATTCTGGATAAGAAAGTACAGGAGCAATCCCTCAAAATCAATGAATTATATACTGCTCTGGTAAAAGATCTGGAAACAGCCGGCAGTGTGCAGGAATATTTATTACCTGATTATCTGATCATAGAGCAGGATCTGTTTTTTACCTCTACTTATGTTCCTTCAAGCAGAATAGGTGGAGATCTTTATGATATAATCAAGATCTCTGATTCAGAATATATATGTTATATCGGGGATATTTCCGGTCATGGCGTGAAAGCAGCACTACTTATGACAGCGGTAAAGACTACTATCAACCGGGTGATAGAAGATGAAAAGCTTCGGGAACCCTATCAGATATTAAACCGTTTGAGCGTGATATTGACAAGGGAGCTTTTCAGGGGGGATTATATGACCCTTCTTTTATGCTATATAAATTGCGAGGAGCATTATATTCGTTCTCTGAATGCCGGTCATCCACCAATATTGATCTATAATAGAGCCACAAAATCTATTAAAACTCATAAAACTGAAGGTTCTATCCCAGTTGGCTGGCTGCCAAATTATTTATATACTCCAGACGAAGAGAACCGGATGGATTTTAATACCCATGAGATCCTTTTTTTATACACAGACGGTTTATTTGAATGTGAAAATGATGCTGGAGAAGAATTAGGAATATCTGGATTAAAGAAGTTTATAAAGAAGAAAGCAGGAAAATATCCTGCCGTAGTATTGCCTTTGATGATCCGTAATACTTTGGTGGAAAATAATTATGATATCAGCACTGATGATTTCACTTTAGTAGCTTTCAGTAAAATACATGATGCTGATAGTCCTGAGGGTTTAACATTTTTTTCGGGAAATATCAAGACGGAATTGTGCTTGATCAAAGAGCAGCTTGTGAAATTTGCGAATTATAAGAAGCTTTCTGCCGAATTTGTGAAAGGGATAGAATCATTGGGTAATGACTGGTTCTGTAGTTTGATCAATCTGGAGATGGATATTCCAGATAAAGAAATCCGCTATTTATCAGAGATAAGTGAAGCGGAAGGTAATAATTTAGAGATCACGTTGTGGTTCATGACACCAAAGGCACCAGAAACTCTTTTAAAGTCAAACCTGGAGAAAATTCCTGTCACGGAGTCCAGTAGTTTAAATATATCCTTTAAGAGTATAAATTATACCGGATTTCAGGAGTTGAAGATTAAAATCAGTGATAAGCAACCAAAGAGGTGATTTATGGAAATAGGACATAAATTTATCGGTGATATACTTGTGATCAATATCTATGGTGAATTATATAGCGAACAGGTAATGCAGATGGAATACAAGCTTCTGGAATTTTCTACTAAAACTAATCGGGTGATAATTGACTGTGAGGAATTAGAATACGTTGATAGTAAAGGTCTGGGAGTATTAATAAGTTTTCAGAAGCTTCTTGAAGAACGAGGTGGAGAAATGGCCGTGTGTTCACCCAATGGCAAAGTTGAGAAAGTATTTGAGCTTACCCACTTTGATAAATTCACTAAGGTGTACGCAACCCTGGAAGATGCTTTAAAAGGCTTTGAGGACTAAATAGATGTTTGAGAAAAATGGTGAGATCTTTAAATTTGAAGATTCCGAACAATCTGATGAATTACTTTTTGCACCTGAGCAGGAAGAAGAAAAGCCGGTAGAAGAGAGTAAGAAGCAAAAAAGTAATAACCAGGTAGAACGCGAATTATCAGCAGATTTTACCATTTGGAAGATACTGGTTGTAGATGATGAAGAAGATGTGCATACGATCACGAGTATGCTTTTTGAAGATGTGAGTTATCAGGACAAACCTGTAGAAATCATTGATGCCTATAGCGGAGCTGAGGCGTGTAAAATACTGGCAGAGTCAGAGGATATAGCTTTAGTTTTTCTTGATGTGGTGATGGAAACATCTCATGCTGGACTGGAAGTAGTGCGCTATCTAAGAGATGAGCTTGGCAATCGGACTACCCGTTTGATTTTGCGTACCGGACAGCCTGGAGAAGCACCTGAGAGCAAAGTGATCATGGATTATGAAATAGATGATTACAAGCTGAAAACAGAGCTGACCGCCCAGAAGATGATCACCAGTTTGATTGGCGGTTTACGTTCATACGGTACTTTACGTAGTTTGGAATATGAAAATCAAAGACGAAAAAGAGCGGAAGTAAAATTACAAAAATCTTATGAAAGACTGGACAGAGTTTTTGAACAAACCGTAAGCAGCTTAAGCTCAACTATTGAGTTAAGAGATGCTTATACTGCAGGTCATGCGCGTAATGTAGGTGATCTGGCAAAGCTGATCGCAGAGAGAATGGGTATGCCATCAGAGACATGTAAAATGCTGAAACTTGCAGGATATCTGCATGATATCGGTAAGATCAAAGTACCTATGGAGCTTCTGGTAAAGGAAGGTGTACTAGATATTGATGATTGGGAGATATTACGCGGTCATCCGATGACAGGATATGAAGTATTAAAATCAATAGATTTTCCCTGGCCACTTGCGAGAGTGGTTCTGGAGCATCATGAACGGTATAATGGAGAAGGTTATCCTGAAGGGAAGAACAGCACAGAATTACTTCTGGAATCTCAAATACTTGGTGTGGCAGATGTTGTAGAATCTATGACCTTGTCCAGACCATATCGAAAAGCGCTTGGAATAGATATCGCCATGGAAGAGATATTTAACCGCAAGGGAGAACATTATCATCCTGAAATAGTAGAAATATGTCAGCAAATAATCGATGAGGGATTTGAGTTTGAAAAAAGTTGAAATTAATATTTTGCTGTTAATATCAGTGATCCTATTACTCACACAGCTAACTGGCTGCGCCATGTGGAAATATCATAGATGGAACGGATTTCAGAATACTGAAGCGGGTTTTAGTATTCAGATTCCAGGAAAACCCCGGCATTTCACAATGTCAACCAACTCATCTATAGATAAAGATGAGTATGATCAATGGACCGTGATTGATCCTAAATCAAATCAGCAGTTTTTTATTATCCTGGCAAATTATGAAAAAAGCCGATATGAAAATATGACAGCAGATGAATTGCTGGGCAAAGTAGATCGTCCAACAATTGGTTTTCTGAGTGAAGCGAAGCAGATCAATATGCAAAGACTTTTTGATAATGGTCATCTGATGGAGGAGCAGGAATGGCAGTTAGTGAAGCGCACTAATCATGCCCGAAGCAGGATATATATTTATGATGGTAAAATAATAGAACTGATCCATGTATATTCAATATCAGATAAAGAAATCGAGGTGGGAGATCATTTTTTTGATTCTCTCGAAATTGAATAATTGAACGAAAATTATAAAAAATATCCACAAGGATTGAGGTGAAATCATGTATAAGAATGTAATATTGATCCTGGTAATAGGCATTGTGCTATTAGCCGGTTGTCAAAAACCTGATGAGACCGAAGGGTACTATATTAAGGGTTTAAAGGCTGAACAAGATATGCAATATGAAATGGCAATAGCCCATTATGCCAAGGCATTGACATTTAATCGTCAAGATGCCTTAACCTGGTATGCCAAGGGGAGAACCCACATGCTCCTGGCAATGTCAGACTACTTTATGAACGAATCCAGTGATGAAACAACCACTCATATTAAGGGCAATCTAAGTAAAGCACAAGACTGCTTTCGTAGAGCTCAGCAATGGGGTTATACCTCTTCTATTGAAGTAGACACTTTGCAAGTGAAGCTTCAGGAAGAAATGTTTAAATAACAACAGGAACTTAATGTGATCCAGGTTTACACGGGAAACGGTAAGGGTAAAACTACCAGTTCACTGGGACTGATCATCCGGGCATTAGGTCATAACTGGCGAGTATGTCTGATCCAATTCATGAAAAATGACTGGAGTTATGGAGAAATCAAAACCTTGAGTAAGCTGCAGGGATTGGATATTTTCCAATTCGGTACAAAAGATTTTGTGAATCCCAAAAATCCAGCAGCAATTGACTTTCAGGAAGCTGAATCCGGATGGGCAAAGGCAAAAGAAATATTGATATCAGATAAATATCAGCTTGTGGTTCTTGATGAGATCAATGTTGCAGTATTTATGAAACTTCTATCTGTTGAAAAGCAATTGGAATTATGTGATCTGGCAGGAAAGGCTGAACTGGTGATGACCGGGCGTTATGCCGATGAACAGGTGATAGCAAGAGCTGATCTGGTTACCGAGATGCGAGAGCAGAAGCATTATTTCAATCAAGGCGTAGCGAGTAGAAAAGGGATCGAATTTTAGTGACCCGTCAGGACTTCATTAATCACCATTTACTGAATAGATCAATACTCTCAATAATTTTATATCCATTATCACTTATTAATCAAGTGATTCAGAGTTGCAGGCGAGAATGGTATCATCATTATAAGGCAAAAAAGGCTGATGTAAAGATCATTTCTATAGGCAATATAACTGCTGGGGGCAGCGGAAAAACGCCTTTCACCATCTGGCTGGCAAAAAAATTGATGCAGCAGGGCAGAAAAATTGCAGTATCTCATCGAGGATATAAAGGTGATTTTGAAAATAATAATACCCTGATATCAGACAGAGATAATGTATTACCTGCAGCTAAAAAAGCTGGCGATGAAGCACAATTATTGGCAGAGAAACTGCCAGGTATTCCAGTCTGTGCCGGGAAAGACCGCTGGAAATCAATCCAGATGCTTTGCGAGGCATATCCTGATCTGGAAATGATAATTTTGGACGACAGCTTTCAGCATCTCAAAGTAAAGCACGATATTGATATTGTGATCTTCAAGACAGCAAAACCATTAGGAAATGGGTTTTTGCTGCCTGCCGGTATTTTGCGGGAGCCATTATCAGCAATAAAAGATGCGGATCTGATCATCTTTAATGGTGAAGGTGATATACCAGAAACTTTCCCGAAGTATAATAAAGATATTCATCAGGGAAGTTATCAGGTTGAAGGGATTTATGTTAGTAACCAAACCAGGATAGAAGTGTCAGAATTAAAATCCAGAAGGTTAGGTATCATTTCTGGAATAGCTGATCCTCTTTCTCTGGAAACTACCATATCAAATTTAAATCTTGAATGGCAGTTTCATCTGAAATTTCCTGATCATTATCATTTTGCCAATACTAATGATCAACAAACCATGGAAAATCAGATAGAAGGAAGTCAAATAGATTATATATTAACTACTGAAAAGGATTATACTAAACTCAAGCATCTGGTCTTATCAGCGCCATGTGCAGTTATTAGAATTGAATTTTATCTTTTCAATGATGATGCCATCGTAACATCTATTGTTATTCATTAATATTAATATTAATTTCATGTCTATTATCTTAGCTCATCTTTCAAAAAACAATTGCTAAGTCATTGAAAATCAATGAATCGGGTTTTATTTTGGTACTACAAATAAAATGGATGAGTATCTGAATAGTTCTACAAACCTGGCAGTAAATAAAAAATAGAATTTTATATTAGGAGGATAAACAGGGCATCTGAGCAGCATAAATTTGCTTCCTGTTGATCCTCCTAATTCATAATTTTCAGCTCTTTTCTTAATGCCTGTTATGCAGAAATTCTCAGGTTATAACAAGCTTCAAGATTTCCCAGTAAAATTTGTGAGAAGTATAGCTACAACTCTTGAATTCATTTTTTACTGGGAATATTCTTAGATATACTAATGCAGCAACAGCATTTTTCTGCATTCAGATAATACTCCGTCTGCTTTTAATCCATAACAATAAACACCGGTACCTACTTTAACATTACTGCTATTGCGTCCATCCCAGATTATTTCTCCACATCGCTTTTCTTCTGGATTCAAAACATAGCTCCTCACTTTTTGTCCTTTGATATTATAAATAGCAATTTCTGCTTTGCTTATATCATCGCGCAAGGCATATTCTATTACTGTCCCTGTCCTTATATTGTTAGTTGCAATAAAAGGATTGGGATAGTTTTGTTCTATTATGTTATGAGAGATAATATCTTCTCCTGTACCCGTACCATTATCAACTGCTGTAATTGTTATTGGAAATACAATGTCTGGATAGTTAGTATAATCATTTGCCTCCAGAATTATATTCGCTTCATATACATGATTCGGTTGCAGCAAAAACCCATCAATTTGCAGAATTAAATCATTGCTTTCTCCACTTACAATCTCCAAGTCATCATTTCCCAGGGAAATTCCTGGAACCACGGAAATTTGATAATTAACATTGTTGTGCGGTGTTACATTCAGGGGAGGGTATCCTTGAACCAGATCATACCAGCTATTAGTATCATCAAATCTCCAATAAGCAATCAGATCATCATCACTGGGATCTACAACTTGACACATATTGTCATTTATTTCATCTACAGTACGGACATCATTCCAAAAGCGTACTTCATCCATTGCACCATTCAAGAAGGATTCCTGATCAACGTCATGATAATACCGATGAGCACCCAGATCTTTATTCACTACTCCAGCAATATAGTCACCACTCTCATCATTTTCTGCATGAGCTTTTACTTCACCATCAATATATAGATAAATATCGTCATCATTTACCGTAGCAGCATAATGGTGCCATCCTCCCAAATCAGGGGCAGAGGTAACAGTCAGTACGGTACCGGAACTATAAGATCCCTTAATAATGAATTTAGTCTCACCATTAGCTGTTCTGACAAAAAAGCAGATTACTGCACCATATCCTCCAGTTGCAGTATTTTTTCTCTGCTCATATAGAGTATTAGTTGCATGATCACCGTATGCGGCACCATCAACTCTTACCCAGGCTTCTATGGTAAAATCATCATCAGTGAGTAAACATTGGTTAAGTTGCAAATATCCATTGTTGAAATCTGCACAATAATTATAAATACCCTCCAAATGAGCTGAAAAATCAAAATTTGCCAGACCGACATTACTGATACAGATTGGGATATCTGTAAGTTCATCAATTAGTACGGAAAAATCTGTGATTTCTTGTACTTCAATTTCAGGAGGATCTACAACAGTACCGATTACTTGAATTTCATACTCATCATTAATTACAGAATTGCTAGATATTGTTATTGATCCCTCAATTTCTCCGTATTCTTCGCTTTCATAAGTGAGTAACAGTTCTGTAGTTTCTCCTGGTGCAATGGTTTGAGGTTCAAAATCACTTTGAAGCCCAGTACAGTCTAAATAAATATCTGTGAGTTCCAAATCTACTGCCCCAATATTTCCAATCTCCAAAACATACTCTTTCTCATAATTACGGAAAACTTCTCCGTAATCAATAATGCTTTCAGAAATATTAATTGAGGATGCTGTGATATCCGGAATTGAAATATAATCCCAACTCATTCCATTACATTGGAAATTAAGATTAAATCTTAACGTTTCCATTAGTGGAAAATTCTCACTAACATCGAATGAAAGTTCGGTTATTACTGCCGTATTTCCTGAAGCTATTGTAGAAGCTGTATATTCGCTGGTTGTCAGTTCAACATATTCTTCATGATCACATGACAAAGTAATAGAAATATCCCCGGTGGCTACACTACCTAAATTCTTTAAATCAATAGTAAGATTGATTGTTGTACCTGGTAGAACAACTTCCTCTGATTGGTTGTAATGCAAATCTTCCATTACCAGCCAGCAGGAATTTGCAGGTATAGTAACTCCACTGATCAGTATAGCAGTATGATTATCAAGTTGGGTTCCTGTATCAAAATATTCATTATTAAATGAATATTGAACTCCTATTGTTCCTGTCTGGTCTTCGATCCCAATTGTTGAATATAAACCATGTTCCGCACTACCACCACTATAGGAGCCAGCATTGACATTATTAAATGTATTATACTGAAACTTCATTTCATTATTTCCATTGGAAGTGGAACGCTCAGCTCTGTCATAGATGATTAGTTGAAAGGTTTCTTCATAGATTATTCCAGGTTGCTCATAATCATTTTCCAGATTATCCCATTCAATAATAAGTGTGTTATTTTGATAACTTGTATATACTCCTGAATTTGCATTCATAACAAGATCATCCCAGAATACGGCTATCATTGGTGACACTCCTCCATCTCCGGGAATTGGTCTGTTCATATAAGAAACACTCTCCGTACAACCAGGAGCTACCCAGCCATTTGAGCAAATAGTTATTTCATCATAATTTTTACCATAAAAACGAAAATCAAAAGGAAGATTTACCTGCCATGATGTGCCTTGATCTCCTACCCCAATATTATATTCTGGATCTAAAGGCAAAGCAGTTGTTGTGTTTATTTCAGTCCAGACATAACTAACCGATTGATCTCCGGTATCATTTTCATCGTAGATACAATATCCAAATTCATCTGGTCCTGTAGGATCACTTGTCCCGGCGGTTCCTATTGCCTGGATAACTTCTATCTCCTGCCAAAATCCCGCTGCATTAGATAATGTTAAGGTGAAAATTGAATCCGTTTCTGGAATAAACTCATCAGCAATATCAATATAAAAAGGATCTAATAATGATTCATAAATTTCCTGTGGGTCCAGATCTATCGGGTCACAAGAGCTTGGTGAAATAGTTATTAAGTTACTATTGCAGGTTAGTTCCAGAGCTATATCATTAATCTCATAATCACCTGTATTTTCTATTGCAAAATCAAAATCTACTATTTCTCCGGGTTCGGGATCATTATTATTATTAATTACACAACTATATAACGATAATTCCAGAAATGTTAGTGGTACAATATATGAGTCTGTGTATGAACATTCCAGGGATTCTATACTGATACTTATACTACAATCAGATATATCTGCCCCCCCCAGGTAATTTATGATAATATCATCAAGAAGAACTGATTGCTGCGCTGGAATCGTAACGTTCGTTATTTCCCCATTTTCAATTGTTATTTCATCTGAAATACTCGCTATAGTTACTTCAACCTGTGAAATATCATCATCGCTATCATTAAACAGATTAAAGGTTAATTCTCCTTCTTCTCCTGGTTCAAAACTTTCATTATTGCCTATGTTAGCAAAGGTCAGATTAGTTATTTCCAGTTCCTGGTTTACCAGATGTATATCACTCTGTACCGGATTATAATTTTTACCGCTAACCGTCAGTTTAAATAAATTAGATGTACATCCTGAAATATCAAAAAAAGCATTTCCGTTTTCATCAGTGAAACAAAAATATTGTTCATCATTGGGCTCATTATAAAGACATGCATATAAACCTTCTACTGGGTAGTTATTGTCGTTTTCCGCACAAATTATTATACCATTTTGATTACTTGAGTAATCCACTTCGCTTTCAACCACAAGATTTAGTGGTTCACCAATCCAGATTTCTACAGAAGGGTCACCCATCAAGTTATTCCAGCAATTAAATTTTTCAGTTTGATTATCTGGATTGTCAGGATAACCCTCCCACAATGAAACTTTTCCTCTTGTATGTGCAGCTCCCATAGTTTTTAAATCCTCTGCATATAATCCATAAGCAACTCCCTGAGCAAAACAGTTATTGAAACAAGTATTTGTCTCAGTTGTTGCTGTCCCTATAGCTCCGATTCCTCCTTGCGGAAGTGTGTTAGATCCGGCTCGAAGGAATGATTCACTACGGCAATTATTGTCATCAAAAAAACTTCCAGTATCACAAGTAGGTATAACTACAAAAGGCATCATATAGCCATTAGATAAAGTACACGCAGTTGCAACTTGCCAACCACTCATGTTATTATATCCTCGGTAGGTGAAAAAGCTAACTCCTCCATTAATATAGGATTCCATTTGTTGTACGAATGAGCCGTCATACACTTCAAAAAAGCTATATTCAGGATGATTATTATTTATCAATTCTTTGATGTTTACACAGGTATAAATACAAGATAAGCCAGAATCAGTTGGATCTCCAGTTAATAGAACTTGATTATACCAGCTTAGATCGTTTATAAATGGCTCTTTTTCATATTTTTTTGTTTTGAATACTATTATTTGCAATTCCTCTTCACTGCTAAAAGATAATCTCCCAATATGAACATCGCTGATAGCGTCATCACCTGCCAGCAGAGTGTATTGATGGTCTCCTTCTCCAGATCCATTGCCATTCAAGGGTGAGTAAAAGTTGGTGGGAATCGCGTAATCGCCATTAGCATCTCCAACCAGGCAAATATACTCTGGTGGCACATCCCAGGTATCGTAAGCATTCTGGATATAATTCTTGATGGAGGTCGTGGTTGTTCCGGTCTCGGTTGTAGTAGCAACAGTTACTAGATATCCCTTCTGTTTTTTCCATTCTACAAGATAGTTTAGATTAATCAATACATTCGCATCATCAGGATATATATATAGAATACTTGGCTGGGCTGGTTCTACATCACGCCAGTTCTCACGTTCTGCCATTTCGGGAAACATACTGATATACATCTTCAGAAATGAACCTGCCGGGTTATTAAACGTTATCCCCTCTTCGCTACTGCCGCTTAATTCTACACTTATAGTATCGCCACTTACTAATCCCAATTCAGGTTCTACAGTTAGTACAGTAAATTCCATATCCCGCATTTTCATAACTGAGCTTAATGCTGCTGAACAATTCATGGAATTATCTATACTATATCCACATCCGTCTATCACAGGCAGAACCTGATGATATACTGAATCCGCTTCTGAATTATATAAAGGCATTCTCAGGATAGTCTTTTCAACAGTAGTTTCTACTTGAAACTGATTGGTAATTGCACTTAAAAATAACGGTAACAACAATAACATTGCCAATATTTTTTTCTTCACTTTATCCTCCAGTTTAAATTGTTTTATTTGATTAATATGATTTTCTTGGTAATATCAAGATTGCGGGCTTTCAATCTGGCAAAATATATTCCCGTGCTTGTTGTTTTACCTGAAGCATTACGGCCATCCCAGATTACTGAATGATTGCCCTCTTCAAGATGTTCATTGATCAATTCCCTGACCAATTGCCCTTTGATATTATAAACACTGAGATTTATTTCAGTGTTTTCATTCAAATTAAATGAAAGGGTTGTTTGAGGATTAAATGGATTAGGATAGCTTTTTAAACTTGTCACTGCATTCCCAAAATTTTCTTCAGATTTTTCTCTTGCTGATGAATACACTTGAATATCATCAAAGGCAAATCCATCTTCATTGATGATCTCATTATCGTAATGCTGAAATTTAATCACATAATGTGAATTTAAATCCCATGTAAGATTGGCTGCAATAGCTGATATATCCAGCACAATATTTGTCCACACTTTATTAGCATGAGTTTCTCCATTAAGATTGTGTACTTTTACAAAATTCATTCCACCATTCTTAGATAAGTATATTCCATCTCCAGCCTGATATTCATCATTGTAATCATTCCACCAGAAATCAAGTTCTACATCAGTTTCATTCTCCAGGTTCAAATATAAAAATGCCCTGTTATACACATAAGTTCCACTTCCATCACCTGCCATAACAAGAGCTTCTTGACCTCCATGAGGATACATATTTTCAGAGGTGACTTCAATATAACCATGTGCATTACTCGATTCAGTATCCCAGTAACCATCCAAGCCTGATTCAAAACCCGTACTATAGGGAAGATCAGCATACATTGAATAGACTTGAATATCATCAAAAGCAAATCCATCGCTACTAATTGGAAAATTATCATACTGCTGGAATCTGATAATAAAGTTATTATTATATTCCAATCTTGCCGTGTATATTGCTGCATCCAGATCGATCATTATATTTTCCCAGCCAATGCCATTTATTAGTGAATAAATTTTGGTGAAGTTATCTCCATTGTCATCTGATATGAACACGCCATCATAATCATTATCTTCATCATAAAATTCCTTCCACCAGAAATCAAGCATTAGTCTGTCTTCTCCTGTCAGATTTAGATGTAAATCAGCACTATTGTGTGCATATTCATAGTTTGTATTTGTGTCCATGGTCAAATGCATATTTCCACTATGGGGTGAATTCTCGGAAGTAACTAAAATTCTGCCATAAGGCAAATCAGATTCCACTCTCCAATTCTTATCCAGCCCGTCCTCGAATCCCATCGAATAAGGTACCGTATCATTAGTCTTCAAATAACTGTATTCCCTTATATCATGAACGTAATTTGCCTTGTTGGCTGATATTACCCAGTCATTACCAACTGTGCCATTATATTGAAAAGGTGACATCCCTCTTCCCTGGAGCACTCCTACATCATCAATTACACTTACAAGCGCTTCAACAGGATTACCCTGAGTGTCAAAAACTTCAAATTCAGGCCATAGACTTTCAGGAGATACTCTGATATTTTTACTAAGAACAAGTTGCTTGGCTTCAGCAGACCATACATCCATACTTGGATCTCCGAATAATGTATGACCTAAAAATATTAACTTGTATAAATATATTGAAAATAGATTGTCATATAAATTCCAGGCTTCATTAGTGATAAATCCCATAGTATGTTCATCGTCAATAAACTGTAAATCCATATATTCTTGTACTATAAATCGTGAAATACTCGGATAATCAGTGGTTGATGACGCATATATTGCTACTGGACCTCCCACCTGATTAAAAAATACTTCATTTATGCAATTCTCATCATTATAGACCGTCACAGGTGCAGTGTTCACCCAATAGTCGGACCAGCCATTTTCATCCAAATTACAGATAATCTCATCCTGTTCATCTCTTGCACAGTCTTGTGAAAAACTTACATAATTCAAATCCATTGTCCTACAGGATGCTATCCAGGTAACGTATGTATTCCCATAAGTCTCTGGTAAAACGTCTTCAAGCTGCAGGTAACATTCATCTGAAATTGTGTAGAAATATTGCCATTCGCCATTTATCTCTTCCCCATATTCACAACTCCCTTCCTCCACTCTATTAGTATTTATGCTTAGAGATTGCATATGAGGCCCAAAACCCTGCAAGTATGCTGAATCGTTATGATCAAACTCACTGTCCAGGATTGTAAATTGATCCACTCCATGCCAAACTCCATATAAAAAAGAGTAATCCCTGTCCTGAAGCACATTCACTACTTCAGTAGCGGCGCCATTAACGATATCAACTAAATCTTCACATAACAAGAATTCGTTGACAATATTAGCCCCGGTATGTGTCATTATATCACTTACATAGGAATCGTATAAATCATATGATGCATCTCGAGGAACATTAGTGGATATAAAACTCATCCTGTCAGTATTATCAATATAATTGGTCCGATAATTCCGGTACTTAGTTATAAAATTCTCAACTTCATCAGAATTCCGTACAGGTAATCTACCAACATAAAGATCAATATCAGTAACTATTGCCATGATATCATCATTCTGGGGCCAGGCTGATAATACATTACTATAATAAAAATCAGTTGATGCAGAAATGGTACTTCCTGCATGATCATAGACTATTTGATGTGCCGGAACTAAATCAATACTACCTCCGATTATAACATATTGCAAACTTGCATATGTTGTTTTTCGAGTTTCCAGCCAACTTCTTATTGCAGTTGAAGTTGTGCCCGTGGTTGTCAATGTGAATATTTCTGTCACTATTCCTTCTTCAGTCTTGAGCTCAGCAAACTCTTCAAAATCAGTTTCCAGTGCATCAGTCGTAATGATTACTAATTCAGGACTAAGTAATCGGTTATCTCTCAGCTCTTGATGAGAATCTTCGTGTTTTGTATTCTCCATCGCTGTAATTATGGTCTCTGCATCAGCACTGTACTTTTCAGGAATAATAACATCCTGGTTACCTAATGTATCAACGCATAATAGATCATAACTTAGCAGAGTAAACATAATCATGCAGATCAGAACTAAAAACTCATTTCTGTTAATTCTAACTTTTGTCATTTTAAATACCTCCTGTTTAATTTATTTATATCGCAATATCATTTTCATCTTGCCAATGATATTTTCTTCAAAATAACTATCAATCTATTAACAATCTCGTAAAAATTCTTATAATTAAAATCATCTCTATATATATATAGTCCCTGAATTTGCCAAAGTGTGACAACATCACTCAATTTTTTTATTTTTTTATCTTTTATGATCTCACATAATCTAACAATGTTAATAATGTGATATATAGTATAAAATAATAATTGAACTTGAAACAAAATACAGTGATATTTTTCTATTTCCCGTATAAAGTGGTATGATGATTAAGATAAAAATAAAGAGCCGATTGAAGTTCCTGATTTAGAAGAATGGCGTAATATATACTCGCCATAGAAGATAGTCAGATAAAATACATTTGGCTCTCAGCAAAAATTAGTGGCAGATTTCAAAATTATCGCAAGGAACTATATTTAGTAATTTATCTTTCGCATAGTAAATACCCGGCTATTTATCATATCACCATACACTCGTTCACTTCCTGTCTTTACAATTTTACTCATTATATATTTTAGACTATATGTTACACTTTTCGCATTTTATCTCATTTTATATGCTTTTTGATCATAAATATCTGAAATGTCATTATTTAACTATTTTCTCTGTCCCAATTATTCTCCCTGTACCCTCCCTGTGGGTTCCCTGTGGGTTACAAGTGTATCAATATTCTTCTTCACCATATAAAATATCATTATTATTTTCATATATTGCTGCAACGTTTCTACTGAATAAAAGCTTTTTCTCCAATTTCTCACTTTTATCTTCATCCTCACCTAAAACATGATATTCTTCTGCACCCATATCCCCCAATTTGTAACTGAAACTTCTTTTGCTAATTTGAAGCTATTCAGATGACCTTTGTTTTATTGTCTACCCACTAATTTCTGCGGAGAGCCATACATTTTAACCACCGAGAAGGATTATACAAAACTTATGCATCTGGCTTTATCAGTGCCGATTGCTGTTATTAGAATAGAATTTTATCTTATTAGCGGAGAATGGACGGAAATATCCAATTTCGGAGAAGACTTTCTAAAACCTTGCGAATGGTCCATAGACCTCCGCAATGGTTGACCGATATGAGCAAGCTACTAATAACGCTAAATCGTATATTGGCTTTTGTTTATGTTCTTCTTCCCTCTGATCAACCATTGCGGAGGTGCAGGCACCATTCGCAAGGTTTTGGCTGGTAAGAATAGAATTTTATCTTATGAATGGTGATTTGCTGAATATATTTTAGTGCGCTTCGAACCAGTTTGATCCTACCCCGATTTCAACTTTCAGAGGAACAATCCCTTTAAACTCATCTGGTATGGCAGATTCCATAGTATTTTTTATCACTTCCAATGCCTCATCCATCACGTCATCCCTGATCTCAAATACCAGTTCATCATGAACCTGGATGAGCATTTTTATCTCAGGTCTATTTTCGAAAAACTTATGCAGTCTATTCATGGCAATTTTGATAACATCTGCAGCACTACCTTGAACAGGCATATTCACTGCTACTCTTTGGGCAGCTTCGCGTAATTGCCTGTTTGAGCTATTCAGATCAGGTAAAGAGAGTTTGCGTCTTAGAATAGTTTCCACATATCCCTTTTCAGCAGCTTCCAGCAGATGAACATCGATGAAGTTCCTGACAGAAGGGAAATTCTGGAAATAGTCATCAATAAATTTCTGAGCATCTTTGCGAGAGATAGAGAGTTCATTTGATATTCTGTAAGCACCCATGCCATATAACAAGCCAAAATTAATGATTTTTGCATAACGTCTCTGTTCTGGAGTAACTTCAGACTCTGCAATTTTATAGATCAAGCTGGCAGTTTTACTGTGAATATCTTTATCAGCCTGGAAGGTTTTGATCAAAGTATCATCACGAGTTAATATGGCAAAGATCCTAAGCTCGATCTGCGAATAATCAGCAGAAACTATAGACCAACCCTTATGTGAAGCACAAAATGCTTTGCGAACTTCCTTACCTAATTTAGTACGAATAGGAATATTCTGCAGATTGGGATTAGAAGAAGAAAGTCTGCCCGTGGAAGCAATTGTCTGATTAAAGGAAGAATGAATCCTACCGGTAAGGGGATTCACAAGAGCAGGCAGGGCATTAATATAGGTATTCAGAAGTTTATTGAGCATTCTGTATTCTAAGAGCAGACGGGCAATCTCATGTTCTGGTGCCAGCTTTTCAAGCACGCTTTGATCAGTGGAATAACCTGATTTAGTTTTCTTCACCGGAGGGATTTCCAGCTTATCAAATAAGATTTTGCCCAATTGTTGAGTGGAATTAAGATTAAATTGCACCTCGGAAATTTCATATATTTCCTTAGTAAGTTTTCCAATAGTTCCCTGAACCTGGGATGAAAGTTTCTTCAAAAACTTTTGATCCAGATAGACACCTTTGCTTTCCATTTCAGCTAAGGTAAACAGGAGTGGAATTTCCAGATCATAATAAAGCTTATCCAGTTCAGATTCCTTAATTCCTGTAGAATGCAATTGATATAATCTCCAGGTGACCCAGGCATCTTCAGCAGAATAACGGCAAGCCTGGCTGGTACCCACCAGGTCAAAAGTTACCTGTTTTTTCCCTTTACCAATCAGATCTGAAATAGGGATCATTTTATATGAGAAATACTTCTGGGCACAATGATCAAGGCTATGTCTATCGGATGGATGCAGCAGATAATCAGCGATCATGGTATCAAAAACTTGATTATCAAGCTGCCAGCCGGCAGATTTGAGTACCAGAAAATCATATTTATAATTATGAGCTATCAGGATTTTACCTTTAAGGGCATTTTGCAGTTTTTCCTGCACTATTTCTCTATCAAGATTCACTGCCATTTGATGACCAATAGGCAGATAATATGCCTTATTTTCTTCCCAGCATAAAGATATTCCCACCAGCTCAGCTAATAACGGATCTTTGGAGGTGGTTTCCGTATCAATAGCAATAACTGACTGTTTTTTTATTTGATCAATAAGTTTATCAAATTCAGAATTTTCATTGATCAGCACTGCTTTAAAAGGATCAGATTCATCAGCAGCTTCATCATCGAGCATACTGAATATATCCTGCTCAAGCGGCTGCACTTTATTAATTATTGATTGCAGTTCATATTTCCGCAAAAAATCAATAGTATGGGAAAGTCTGGCATTAGTGAATTTCAAATCCTTAAGATCAATATTCAGAGACAGATCACGGATAATGGTAGCCAGTTTGCGGGATAAGTAAGCATCTTCCTTGTGTTCAATCAGCTTTGTTCTGATACTTTTTGAGGAAATATCATCCAGATGTTGATAGATATTATCAAGATCACCAAATTCCTGAAGCAGCTTTTCTGCTCCTTTGGGACCGATACCTTTCACTCCAGGTATATTATCAGCACTATCACCGCAAATTGCCAGATATTCAATAAACTGCTCAGGAGTAACACCATATTTTTCTATTACCTTCTCACGATTGATAATGATTTCTTTTTTGGGATCAAAAAGTACAATATTGTCATCCACTATCTGAGCGAAATCTTTATCTCCAGTAACGATGACAACATCAAACTCACTTTTATATTGCTCCGCAACCGACCCCAGAATATCATCAGCCTCATATCCTGAGATACTCACTTCTTTCACACCAGCTAACACGAAGAAATCCCTGATCGGCTCAAACTGCTCAATCATTTCCGGAGGAGTTGGAGGACGGTTAATTTTGTAATTAGGGTCAAGTTTAGATCTGAAGGTTTTTTCCTTCAGATCAAATGAAATCAGCATATACTCAGGATTATAGCGTTGCAAAAAAGAGAGAAACATATTGAAAGTGCCAAACATGGCACTGGTATTAATGCCGGTAGAAGTATAAAGAGGATTACGGATAAGTCCATAATAGGCCCGATAGATCAGGGCGGTACCATCAATTAAAAACAGCTTCTTTTTCATTATTGCTCCTGTGTATTAAAGCTTTTATTCTCTGATTATAAATTTCTGTAAAGTAAAAATATCGTTAACTTATGAAATGTCTTATCTTTCTCTGAATCAGTCTTCGATTATCTCGCAGAATGCCGGGCAAAAATATAAACATTTCCGGCACTCAGTACATTTTTGATAATCTATCTGTGGAACCTTTCCCGGCTCATGGGTTACAGCTTCTGCCGGGCAGAAACTGATAACCTGACATTTATTGTCTTTAGAACAATATTCCGGTTTAATCACGATCATTTTCTATCTCCTGAACAAATACAGAAGGACAATTTATATATTGTCAACCAATAATTCACATGTTTAGGAACTATCCTATAATATATACATATAACTTGGGAAAGTGCAATAACTTACTATCCCGGATTTTTTTCTTTACTTTCTCTGTCTCTCAACAATAATGTATCTATGGTAATTTTAATATTAATTGTGATTATTCTGTTATCAGTACTAAGTACTGGTCGAGTATCTTCTCTGGAAAGCAAAATAGCCCAAATGCTGGTCATGGGATTTTTGGGTGACGATGAATCTAACCCGGAATTCGCTGCATCCCTGGAGAAATACAATCCTGGTGGTGTGATACTCTATAATCGTCCTTCATATCCTGAAGCCGGTAATATTAAATCCCCTGCTCAATTACTCCGGCTCACGAATTGCATTAAGCAGCATTCCAAAATTCCTCCTTTCATTGCTGTTGATCAGGAAGGTGGAAAAGTGATCCGATTAAAGCCGGAACATGGTTTTCAGGCATCAGCAAGTGCCAGAGAGATAGGAGAGCAAAACCTGGTATCTGTCACCAGTAACTGGGCAGGAAACATTGCTAAAGAGCTTCAGGAAAATGGGATAAATCTCAACCTTGCCCCCGTTATCGACCTGGATATAAATCCAGATTCCCCGGCTATTGGCAGGCATCAACGCTGCTTTTCATCATTACCTGAATTAGTAACTATTCAGGCTCGAATTTTCTGCCAGATGATGAATAATTATAAAATTTATAACTGCTTGAAACATTTCCCTGGTCATGGCTCAGCCAGCACGGATTCTCATTATGATAAAGCTGATGTAAGCCAGAGCTGGAATGATCTTGAACTTGAGCCCTATCAGCAGCTAATTCCAGAAAACATTGCGGATATGGTGATGGTGAGTCATATACAGAACAAGCATTTAGATGAGAACTATCCTGCTTCACTAAGTAAAAATATTATCACTTCTCTATTGCGAGACCGGCTGAACTGGCAGGGCGTAATTATCACTGATGACTTGCAGATGAAAGCTGTAGCTGATCAATATAGCCTTACTGAAATTCTTAGGCTGGCAATTCTGGCAGGTAATGACCTGCTGCTTTTTGGTAACAGCAAACCAAATAATCAACTCACAATTGAGCAGATAGTGGAGACAACCCGCGAATTGGTATATTCAGGAGAAATTCCCGAGTCACTCATAGAGCGATCATATCAGGGGATCAGACGATTAAAAGCCAAATTTATTGACATTTAAGATGCCTATAATGATTTTATCCAGCGAGTGAGGTGAAATGGTAAAAAAGAAATTTGATATTGGTCCATATTTATATTTACTTCCGGCACTGGTGATCATAATTGTATTCCGTCTGGTACCGATAGTTTTATCCTTTGTAGTAAGTTTTTATGAATGGACAATTAATGGTGCAGGTGATTTCATAGGATTTGCTAATTATCAAAAATTGCTAACTGATCCTGAATTCTGGCAATCCATGTTAAATACACTTTATCTGGTGATCTTCGTAGTACCTCTCAGCCTGTTTTTATCACTGGTTTTTGCCAATTTCCTGAATGGCATCACAAAATTACGTGCCTTTTTCCGAACCGTATATTACATCCCCACAGTCACTTCAATGGTGGCAGTCTCTATTGTCTGGAAGATCATTTTCAATCAGCAGACAGGATTAATGAACTATCTTCTGGGATTGATCGGCATAGATCCTCTGGGTTGGCTGGCAGAAAGTCGCGGTATTTTTCAGTTGATGTTCGGCAGTGCTGTTCCTGCCTGGGCTGGAGGACCTTCACTGGCACTTTTTTCCATAATTATTCTCACAATCTGGAAAGGGCTGGGTTATAATACAATAATCTATCTTGCCGGTTTACAGAATATACCCGAAACATATTATGAAGCGGCTTCTATTGATGGAGCAAATAAATTCACCAAATTCTTTAAGATCACATTACCCCTGGTATCCCCCACTACATTCTATGTGCTGATGATGACTACTATAACCACATTCCAGGTATTCTCACAGATCTACTTGATGACCGGACCTCCTGTGGGAGGACCATTGGGAACCACAAAGGTGATAGTCTATTATCTCTTTGAGCAGGGTTTTGGCGAAAGCCAGAATCTCAGTTATGCCAGTGCCATTGCTCTGGTTGTTTTCTTCATTATTCTCAGTCTCACTCTATTCCAGAGAAGGCTGGAGAAAAAAGTACACTACTAAGGATAGAGCATGCAGGACAAAAAATTATTTGCTTATATCATTCTGGGCTTATGCGGATTATTTATGATCATGCCCTTTGCCTGGATGCTGTCTACATCTGTAAAAGCGCAATTGGAGATCAATAAAGGAAATAACGGGTTTATCCCTTATGTGGAAGCTGATTATCTTGATCTGGCTGGGGATGGTGAATTATTACGCTGCAAAATCCTCAAACCTGCTCCGGGTGACAGTCTCTGGATCAATATTTTTGATGAAAATGATGTGATAATAGCGTCTTATCTTAAAGTTCAGGCGTCAAAAGTTACTCACAAGAAAAGCATAAAATTCTTTTTCAGTAATTTTGCTGAAGCCTGGAAAAAGGTACCTTTCGGCAGGTATTTCCTCAACACTTTATTCGTCAGCGGTATCAGTGTATTGGGAGTGATCATCACCGGCAGTCTGGCAGCCTACGCATTTGCCCGAATGAGGTTCAAGGGAAAAGAATTCATTTTCTATCTCTTTATTTCCATGATGATGGTGCCTCAGCCGGTTTATCTGATACCCTCATATATTCTGCTTCACCATCTTGGCTGGCTAAACACATATTATGCGCTCATAGTGCCCTGGCTGGCAAATATATTCACGATCTTCCTGCTGCGTCAGCAATTTAAATCTTTACCGCAGGAACTTTTTGACGCTGCTTCAATTGACGGCTGCAGCCGTTTTGGTGCTCTCTGGAGGATCGTGCTGCCACTTTCCAAGGGTGTGATAGCAACTGCTGCCATTTTTGCCTTTATTGGCTCCTGGAATAGCTTTATGTGGCCCCTGGTAATGATAGACAGTCCCAAATTGCGTGTGCTCCAGGTTGGTCTATCATATTTCTCAGCAGAAGCCAGTTCGCAAACTGCCCTGCTGATGGCTGCTTCCACATTCAGTATCCTGCCTTTGGTTCTGCTCTTCCTGATTGCCCAGAGACAGATCATGTCATCCTTTGTATCCAGTGGCTTAAAGGGATAATTTTACTTGACGATATAACATTGCTCTAAATATGTTTTTTATCAATTAAATGATGGAATAAAAAAATGATAAATAATAGAAGTATAACCTGGTTTTTCTGCCTGATCTTTTTGATGCTGGCAGCGGCGGCTCATTGCCATGAGCCTTCTGATATGACGATCAAATACAGTGCCATTAGCGGTGATCTTTCCGTGATAGTATATCACAAAGTGAATTCCACTTCGGTTCACTATATCAATAATCTGGAAATATATATGAATCGCCAGGGACTGGAACTGGAAGACAGATTGCTGATCACACAGAAATTCTTTAGCCAGCCTATCCGTAATGAACAGAGAGCTAATTTCATGGTGCGGGATCTTAATCCTGGAGATGAACTTACAGTCATAGCCTATTGTAATTTATTTGGCAAAATTGAACGCACAATAACTATTACCGAGGAAAACTGGCAGGATAACACCCCAGAATAAGACAATCGTTCTCAATCCGCAACTAATGATTACACACAATAGTTACACCCCTGTAAAGGTATCAAACTGTTAACTTTGTTTACTCATGTATATTTTTGGGACAGGTACATAAAAAAGTCGGACCTGCCTGAGGGAGGTAGGCAGGTCCTTGGGTGTATGAGGAGGGGTTCTTTAGTTTAATACACTGGAATAAATCGCCATTTCTGGTTCATGTTCCCAGTATAATCTTTTGCCATTATCTGATCTTTATGATCTGCTTCAGTGTCGCTGGTCAAAGCTCTGCCGTTATATTCAGAAACAATATAAAACAAGTCATCATCTGAGGTAGAAATAATTCGCCAGTGATCAGTAGTGCCATTTAATTCACCACCGATCCTCAGATGATTATCTTTGCCAGCCGGATCAGGAATAATATGCAGGTGCAGATTATGTTGCGCCTTCACGATATAATAGGAATCCTCGCTTGCCTGCACAAGATAAAATCTTTGAGCAAAAGAGTTATTAGGTTTCCATAATTGCAGGTATCTATCAATATCATTATTAGAAAGATCAAGGTTGTAAATCCCGCAATCAGCGCAATTTAGATAGTAAGCAGTGTTAGACATCAGCTCAGGGCAATCCACGATGGGATTTACCTGTGCTGCATCCAATCTGGTTTTCTGCGGTACTGCCGCTGCCAGATGGAAGGTGATGATCATAACTGTCACCACTGTTAACACTTTTCGTATCATACTATCTCCTTTATATACCATTTAAGCATTTAATGTTCCATACTATAGCAATATTTATTTTTAATAAAAACTTGCTAAAACCTTGCGGATGGTTGAAAACCTCCGCAATGGTTGACCGTTATGGGCAAGATATTTATAAGGAAAATGGAAGGGATTAAGCTTGATCAACCATTGCGGAGGTTTTCAACCATTCGCAAGGTTTGGCTGGGAGATGCGTAAATAAAAAAAGAGAACTTGACGTGGATTCACTATAACCCATAATCAATTCAATAAAATTACAGGATAAAATAGATGAAAAAGAATCTAATTGCTGATTTGCATATTCACTCTCATTTTTCAAGGGCTACAAGCAAAGACCTTACCCCTGAATACCTTGACTGGTGGGCGAGACGGAAAGGCATAAATATTATTGGCTCTGGTGACATATCCCATCCTGGCTGGCTGGCTGAACTGGAAGACAAACTGCAGGAATCTGAACCGGGATTATATCAGCTTAAACCTGATCTCCGTCTCCCGGTAGAGGATGCTTTCAGAAGTTCAGAAGTCAGATTCATTCTCACCGGAGAGATCAGCTCCATCTATAAGCATAAAGACAAAACTCGTAAGATCCATAATATCTTTATATTACCGGATTTTGCAACAGCAGCACGTTTTCAGGCTAATCTGGAAAAACGTAAAGTAAA
>Ga0207996_1000111_pt1 | contig 69976 bp, 54 predicted proteins | sample AntAceMetag02UKG_FD_184773 | JGI IMG/M metagenome (GOLD analysis project Ga0207996, IMG submission 184773) | Saline lake microbial communities from Ace Lake, Antarctica - Antarctic Ace Lake Metagenome 02UKG (SPAdes) (version 2) | ecosystem: Environmental > Aquatic > Non-marine Saline and...
GTGGATAAGTTGAACAACAGACCAAGAAAATGTCTTAACTTCAAAACGCCCTATGAAGCGTTTGAAAGCTTAACAGGCGTTAATGTCCAAAAAATAATGGGCTATGCACTTATCACTTGAATTCAGGCAAGATTAAAATTACTTGGTTTCAAAAACATTTTAACGCTGCCAGGACCCATTTTTTCTTGGTTCCTGCAACAGCAGTAAACGATAAGCTTTTTGTGAAGATAAGTGACAAAAACGGAAAATCTAAAATAAAATCATTCACCCTACCGCCCCTTGAACAACTCCCGAAACTTACTGATGTTGACCAGACCCCACATGTTTCTGAAGTTGTATTTCTTGGGATAAAACGCGGTGTCCTTAATTCAGCGTCAATAAGCTGGCAAACAGACAAACCTGCGAATGCGCAGGTCCTTTTTGGTATTGGAAAATTAAACCAAAAAAGTAACGTTGACCAGCAGTTCAGAACTGACCACGAAGTCACTCTATCCCCCATAAACATCGGAAATACATACAATTATTCCGTTATGTCCACAGATGTACACGGTAATAAAACTGTTTCCCCGCCAGCGACTTTTTCCGCTGAAGAAACTGCGCTGATTAATCCTCCAGATAAGACTTCTCGCCTCCCCAGCCAGTCATCCTCAGATAAAGAACTAACTCGTGAACTATGGGCCGTGGAGGATCAATATTTCATTAGTATCACTGCAAATCAAAAGACTTCTATTAGTATTGGATACGATGAAAATGCACGTCCAGCAGTCACCATGTCACCCACTGATACAGACAACAAGGCATTTTCTGAGACCCACGTCTCCTTCAAAAGCAGCTTTGAAATGAATATAACGTCTTGCTTGGTGTGCCATACAGAATATCAGTCAGAATACAGTCATCCTATCAATGTTGGCCCAAAACCAGGCATGACCTTTCCTGATAATTATTCAGTTTTGGAAAATGGAAAAATGCATTGCATGACCTGCCATGACAGTCATGCTTCTAAAAATGTAGCCAGAATTAAAGCATCTAGCAAACAGGAGCTCTGTGTCGGTTGTCACAAAAGTTATGGTTGATTCATGGTTGCTATTCAGCTCAGAAATTGGGGTAATATAGTGCCTCGCTGAATAGTTACGATTCATTATACATGTGCAGTTTTTAAAATTTAAAATTACTCACGATCTATCAGGAGAAAAAATGCCCCGCTATAAAAGAAAGAAGTTAAATCTGGGTGTAAAGAAATATTTTCAGAAGTGGCTTTATACTAGAATTCTCGGAGTAATTATCCTCAGCTCTCTGGTTGCCGCTTTGATCCTTTATTTTTATGCTCGAAATGAGATTACGAGCTCCTTTTTTGATGCTCATATAAAGATACGAAGGGTCAGTGATCTTCTCCTACCTGTAGTGTTGGCAGGTAGTGCAGTAAGTCTCATCGGTGGTGTCGTTTTGGCGTTGTTTCTCCCACAGAAAATTGCTGGACCAATTTTTCGTATCGAGCAGGGACTTAAATCTATCCAAGAAGGAGATCTCACTGCACGCATTACACTTCGAGAGGGTGATGTGCTCACCGATCTTGCGACTGAAGTGAATAAAACAACCACGGAAATCCATGACCGGGTGCAAAAAAGTAAAGAGGCCCTGCTGATCCTCATTGAAACAATGGATGATGTGACTGTAAATAGTCCTATGGTGAGTCGTATTGAAGATCTTCAACACGCCTTGGAACAATTGGAAACCAACAAGATAGTAGGAGAACAGACTCGGTAAACTTCACTGTATCCCGTACTCTTAGTGTTTACAAAGAAAAGTCTCCCGCAAGAACTGAAACTTTCCGATGGCTCAGTACAACTGGTTCTGGGCGAAGCATGACGATTGTCGATCGTCTCCCTTGTAGCAGCGTATGGCATGATAACAGATTGTTTTCTGTAATGTGACAGCTGAAAAGTTTTTACAATGCCCAAAAAATACTATAATTAATCCCACCTCCTGCCACTTAGCGGCGAGGTATTTTAGGAACTTGACCAGATGTCATCTACACATTACCGAAGATTTATCCGTATTATTCGGCCTGTTTTAATCTGCCTTTGTCTTATCCCTTTTTGGGCAGATTCAGGATTGACAGCCATCATCCTTTCTCCTGTATCAGATAAACAAATCGTGATTCAGAGAAGGCGTCCCCAGACCACTCTAGTCCTAAAAGTTACAAACACAAAAGAATTAGCTTCTTTACGGGTGGCTACAGCCCAAAACAGGGATGGCGAAGATCATGTTATAGACGCTACGGTGAGCTATGAAAAAAATGGTGTTACCTATATCCATTATACTCTTCCTTTAAAAAAAGGTGATAATACCTTTGTTCTTAATCAAGAAGAACAGGAATTAAAAATTCGCTACATACCGGTAAGGACTCTGCTTAATATAGACTTTGAGGATCCAAACGCTTTTCTCTTTCACCGCACAACTGTGATCCCCAAAGAATGTGCTCTCTGTCATAGCGAGGAGTTACCGAAAGATGCTGGTTTAGATACAGCCCGTTTGAAAAAGAATGCTGATTATTCACCGGTCTGCTTTTCTTGTCATCGGAAACTTCATAACGAAAATAAGTGGCTGCACGGACCAGCTGCCAATATTTATTGTATGAGTTGCCATAGAAAGGGAACAGGAAATACCCACATAACCATGCTAACCGGAAGGGTTGATGAAGTGTGTTTCCAGTGTCACCTAAATAAAATGAAAATTAAAAATATGGATCATGTTCATGGTCCTGTAGGCACCGGTGATTGTACCATCTGTCATGATCCTCACGGTGATTCATACAAGTTCCAACTCTGGGCAGATGGTAAAGCTGATCTCTGTATTGGTTGCCATAGAGACAAAAAAAATACTATTAAAGGCGCTTTAGGTTTCAACAATCATGGTATTATTAATGGGGGAGGTTGTGTGGCCTGCCACAGTCCCCATGCCACTAACAATCGTTTCCAACTCTACAAACCGATCAATGAGTTATGTGTTAGTTGCCATTTAGGTCTGGCTAATAAAGAGAAGGGGCATCCTGTCGGGAACCATCCTCTGAAAGATAAAAGTGATCCTCGCAGAAATGAAAGAAAACTTTCTTGTACCAGTTGCCACAATCCTCACGGGTCTAACTTCCGTTATCTTCTGATTGGAGATGTATTAGGAGGACATGTGTGCAGCATGTGTCATAATGATGACTAAGTCTTTTTTATTCCTCCTTCTCCTCATGCCTGTCGCCAATGGTTTTCTTACCTGTACAGCTTCTTTTGCCGCAATAGAAAAGGAAGGACAAGTTGACTTTGAAGTAGTTGCTATTCTCGACACTGATGAGATTGGAGAAAAACTTCGCTACCCATCATCTGTTACATATGACGATGAGATGGATGAGATCTATGTAGTAGGTGGTGGTGATGGTAAGGTGATTGTGTATAGCTCTAATTTCTTCCCTATTGTATCATTGGGCAAAGGCAGAAGTGGTGATTCTCCGCGAGGAGTACATATTGATAAATCGAGCAACATTTACTTGTGTCAGTCCAACTCTGCAGACACTCCTCCCCGAATTACTAGATTTAACCCCGCTTTTTTTCCAGAAGAACAAATTTTCTTGTCCTCAATGCCTGAAGCAGAAAACTTTATCCCTCAAAAAATGATTATTGGATTGACAGGCAACATGTACGTGACCGGCCTTAATACACGTGGGGTTCTGGTTCTAGATAATGAAGGAAAATTTTCTCACTGGTTGAAACCGAAGGACATAGTTTTTACTGAAAATTCCGGGAAGCGTGATGACGAAGTTGAACTGCCAACTGAACTGGCAGGTTGGCAAAATGTGGATCAAATTGAAAAAGAGCAGGAAGAAGATATCATGGATATGAGGGATCTGCTTCCCCCTGGACTTCTTCCTTCAGTTCAAGAAGAGGGGACGATAGCCATTAACCAAGAACTGCAGCCGGTGCAGATTGCTGATGTTACAACTGATTCATCTGGGCATCTTTATATCCTTAGTGAAGAAACCAGCAAGATCTATGTCTATACTCAGAGTGAAGAGTTTTTGTTCTCCTTTGGTCAGAAAGGTGGCTCAACTGGTAAGATGAGCCGTCCTAAGGGTCTGGTCGTTGATGAAAAAAAAAAGGCATTATATGTAGTTGATTATATGCGACACACTGTTCTGATTTTTGATCTTGGAGGAAAGTTTATGCACGAATTTGGAGGATTGGGGGCAGGACCTGGCTGGTTTCAATATCCTACTGCACTAGCTTTAAACAAGAAAGGAAATCTGATAGTTGCTGATCTTTTTAATCAGCGTGTCCAGATCCTTGATATTAGATTTGAGTACTCATTTCCAACATCTCTCGCTCCTCAGAAAGATCAGAGTCCTGTCATTCCAGATGAAGAAGAACCAGTAGTCCCAGAACTTGAAGAACAGGAAGAGGGTATCTTTCTTCCAGAACCGATCTACCTTTAGGCCACCTTTAGCCGTTCCTCAGCTCACTTTAACTATCCATTGGATGGTCTTCTTAAAAGATACAATGGTTAAGAGCTGAAACGGTGGCACTTTCTGGTTCTTGATTACCACTCAAACTCAGGTGGATTTTGAGTCGATTCGGTAACGAACCGATTTTATGTGCATAAATGTCTCTAGAGTGCATGTTGATTCTACTGGCTCATTATAGCTGATATTGGCTAATACCAGGACTTTCAGCAATTGTTAATAATTTTGCTAAGCATTTACGTGAGCTTAAGTGGTAATCAGGTTCTGGTTTGTTCTAACTATGAAGTGTTGGTGGAGGGTATCAGTGGAGAGGGGTGCTTGGTGCTTAGGCCATTTCCCCCCGGATTTACCGGGGGGGGGGGAATGGCTCCTTTCTATTCGTGGAGTGCGGTTGCGCGCTGTAAGAGGTCGTAGGCCTTACGATATGATATTGCCGCTTCCTCGTACTTTTTCTGTTTTTCCAGTAGTCTCCCAACGGTATACTGTAAGTCGGAATTTCTACTATTTTTAAACAATAAGGTTTTGAGGTCCATAACAGCCTCGTCAATTTCGCCCATCTCAGCACTCACCCTGGCCAGGCATATTTCTGCTTCTAAGGAATCAGGTTTGCCCTCAATACCGGCTTCAAGCTCTTTGATAGCATCATCAAGGGCACCATTTTCAAGGTGAAGGCAACCCAATTTAATTCTGGCTTCATGCAGGGATGGATTGAGTTTCAAGGCATCCTGAAATTCTCGTTGAGCAGTATCTGGCATTCCTTTATTGTTCATGACGATGCCCATTTGCATATGGCGCAGTGCGAGCTTCTCCTCTTTCGGAGTCTCCTTCATCTTGGGATTAAGTTCGGCCTCCAGTTCTTTCTGAGTCTTCAGGCCTAGCATTATATCAACCTCTCCGCGAAGACGCTGTGCTATATCCTTGGAGTAGCCAACCCCGCCGCTAACAGTACCTTTGGCATCGACCAGCAACATGGACGGTAGGACATACAACCCAAACTTTTCATAGACAGTACGAGAGGGATCCACATACAGCGGGGTGGAGAGTTCAGCTGTTCCCATGACTTCTTTAACTACACTGTCTGCATCATTTTGAACATTAACCACCAAAAGAGTAACGCCATTTTCTTTAAGATAAGGAAAAAGTTCCTTTACAACTTTTAATACCTTGACGGTCCGTTTCTTTTTTGCTTCGAGGTCACCGCCCCAGAAGACAAGGAGCAATGGCTTTCCAGCCTGATTCCCGATGGAGGTACCAGACTCATTTTTATAACCGGCAAGGGGTACATCAGGTATGGGTTTACCTACGTCCAGAGAACGAAAAGGAAAGGATTCTGCTCTGCCAGTTCCACTGACAACAAAAAAACCTGATATAAACAGGATGAGTAGAAGAGAATTGATCCTTTGACAACTATACAGTATTCTCGCCTTGTTCATAAAGAGCACTCCGTCAGACTGTTAATCAATTCTCCCACCTCACAGAGTCAAGCCCTGTCCCATTTCTGAAGATCATCATTTTATTTGCTTGGTTTGCTTACCGCTTTAACCCTGTCATATTTCTTTGGTGCATGACACCCAACTACACACCCACCACCGGTCTTGGTCGCAGTGAGCTCAATGGGGTACGACCAGCTGCCAAACGGCACCTCATAACGAACATGTTTATCCTGAACACTTGCGTGGGGATCATGACATGCAATACAACTACGACCCTTTATCCGGTTTACATGAAAATGATGGAGGTTATAGTCCCCATCACGAAAGTTGGTCAGCTTGGTTGTGAATTTTTTGGTGGCAATGTCCTTGTTGTGGCAACCAAAGCAGAGATCATATTTTTTCGTTTTATAGGCAGTATAAAATTCTTCGGGAAATTGCCGTATCAGGAGGCGACTAAAATCTGACCCATGTACGTTGTGACACTCATTACAACTACCGGTTTGAACAGGACCATGCAGGTTTTTACTCTCAGCAATGTCATAGCCAAGATCTTCATGACAGGTCCCGCACAGGTTGATTCCCTTACCATTAAGCAGAGATGCAACTTCTGAACCATGCGGCAAATGGCATTTTGTACACTCCCCTTTTGCAACCGGTTCATGCTGTACCTTGGCAGTATTGATTGCTTTATAAACTTCGGGAGATATTTCAAGATGGCAACTTTTACAGAGCTTCTTGGGGGAAGCAACCAGCTGAAATTTGGTCTCGGAACTATGGGGGTCATGACAGATGCCACAGTCCTCAAGCACCGGATCATGGGTGTTTTTCATAGCCAACTGATCTTTTACGCCTTCATGGCACTCAAAACAGAGCTTCCCCTCTTTCAGAGGAGCGATGAGTAGCTTCTCGTTGGCAGAAGCATGTGGGAAATGGCAGGCTATACAATCACCGGAACCAACAGGACCATGTTGATGTTTTTGGGTGAAAATTTCCTTTTCATGACAGTTAAAACAGAGACTGGAGAGCATTTTACCATCGCCACGTAACTGAAAGCGCATGGGAGATTGATGCGGATCATGACAGTCAACGCATCCCTCTTCCACTGGCGGATGGATGACCTCCTGGTCAAATTCTTTTCTCTTGGCCTCATGACAGACCAGGCAAAGTTCCTGACCGGTCCGTTCCATCTGCATTGGTTCAGAAGAACCATGCGGGTTATGACAGGATATACAAACACCAGCACCTACCGGCCCGTGGACCGCAACATCTTTACCCATTTTTGGATGACAGTTGCCTGTGGTACAGTTGGATCGGGCAGGGACGATACGTTTATAATCGATTTTACCACGGCGTTTTCGATGACACTCAGTACACTTCATGGGGGTGGCCTTAGCATGAATATAAAATCGCTTAAACCCTTTAGGCGGCTTAAATCCTTTTGGTAGTTTATCTCCGGCAGTATAAAAAATCTTTATCTGTTTGCTTATCCCGCCGCCTGAAATATTCAGGGTGTTGACTCCTTTTTTGAATGTAACCAGTGCACCAAAGGTATTATCCGTTACGGGAAGTTTTCCCTTTGCTTCTCTAACTCCCACACCGCTAATTATGACACTCTCCAGCTTTGCCCCGGTCACATGACCGGCAAGAAAAGCTGTTTTTTCGGTAATAAAAGCTCCATTGGGAGGGGAAACAATAATAATTTCTTTAACAGCCGCCTTTTTCTCAGCCATTACTTCACCGGTCCAGGGCAGCAACGTCAACAAACATACTGCCAGCAATGTAGACAGACATTTAAATCCTTTTCCTGCTCCTCTTACCCGTCCCTGCTGACCATTGTCCCATATCATTTCACTCACCCTCACGCCTCTCTCCTTTTTTGATACTCCATCCAAATCCCATCTTCCCTAGTTCTCATTTCCAGCAGCTCATCTCAACCATTCGTCTTCAAATAATAATGAACAGGACAAACCGTATCGGATTTCAATGGGAAACCGGACAACAGGTATTGGAAAGAGATAATATTTTATATATTACGCCATATCCACAACTAACAAAAGTAGGGTTTCCCTACAAGCAATGGTCGAAAACCCTACGGAAGTCAGTTTTTTTGCAGCAGAAACTTCCAGAGAATGCTCTGGAAACAGAAGATACCGGGTAACATGAGTGAAAAAGGGAATTACCCGGATAGTAGTTCTGCAGAGAGTTCACTAAAAAAACAAAGAACACTGTTTAAACAAAGGGAACCACTTCTACCTATTGTGTTTGTTGATAAGTTGGTTTTCGATAAAATAAAAAGAAGAATTTATTGTATTCCATAATAGAAAAGGGTGTCGAAACTATTCCTTTCCTTATTGCACTGATAACAGCAACGATAGGGAGGGGAAACATAATATATTTCGACACCGTTTGTGTTTAGGAGGCCCAGCCCAAGACTAACAGTTGGGTATTATTAAGTTGAAAGCAGGATTGTATCCATTGTATTAATCTTTAGTGGTGTGACATACAAAGCAACCAGTATTACTGGCTGCCCCACCATTTCCCGCTATTATAGTAGTATAATCCCAGCGTAACATGGATGCAAAATTACTGGCATGGGCTACATGGCAGGAAAGACACATTACTGTATCGCTTCCCGGTGACACCACATTGCTGGAATTGGCCGGGACAGTGAGGCGACCTACAGGGGCACTTAGGTTGTAAAGCTTATAGTCGGCGTACTCACCAGTTGTCGGTAATGATAAATCTGTGGGATGACGGATGAATGGAGATGTGGCATCGGTGCCAATCCCATCTGACTGGCCAACCTCCAAGGTATGGAAGTTACCATGACAGGTGGCACAGAATTGACTCATTGTGCCATCAGGAGGCTGTACGCCACCATCGCCATGGCAACTTATGGCACAACCGAGTTTCACAGGACTTGCCACACTGAAATATTCGTTGTGGGTTGACGCACTGGGATTTTGCTCCCAGTCGTTGTCCTCAAAGCCCTTAACCCCCATAAGAAAACGATAACTGCTGCCTGGGTCAGTGGGCAGGTTTATTTGGCCATTTGCGTTCTTGTGATGAGCCCCTGTGATACCTTCTCTAGAATCTCCTCTACTGAGCCTGTATCCATGACAACCGTTTGTGCCGGCACAAGAGAGGTTGTTTGTATTGACATTCCCTCCGTCGTTATGAGTAAATATGTTAAGTCCGCCGGGAGGACCATACAGCACAGCGTCGATGCCGGTCAGGTCCCCTATATTATGCCCTTTACTATCTGCTGGACCGATTCCGTTTTCTATATACCAAAAGTTTCCACCGGCCAAATCGGTTGCACCGCTATGAAGCACTTGGGGAATACGAGAAGAACCAAAGGTGACGATTGAGCTTGCGCCACCTTGGGCGTGGCAGCCATAACAATCTCCTCTGGTTAGATTCTCATTGGGAGTGGTGGAACCATCGAAGTTCATGGCAGCATTGTTCTGGCTGTTATGCATAGTGTGGCAATCGGCACAGGATCCCAGGATTGCCGCCTGTGCTGAACCGCACCAAATTACGCTCAGTAGACCGGCCATGCAAATCCTTATGAGCTTGGGTGAACCCAACCTTCTACTTTGTATAATTGAAAACATACTCATTTTCGTAGCTCCAATATTGTTGTGACTGTGTGCTTGAATTGCACCATAGGTGGTTAAGCAGGAAAGCTATGCAGTTGCCAGGAGATAAGGAGGCTGTGTACTTCTCGTCTTTGATGCTTGCTAACAAAAGTATTTTTTTCCTCTTTTTCGTCAGTATAACGTATTTATTTGTGTATGATTTTCGACTGCTCATTGTAACCATGGCACCACAGTTATGTATTGTGAACATACACTGTATACCATTTTCATACTGTCTTTACCTACTACAAAGATACGACTTATCAATGTGGTAAATTGTCGCACCGTAACGTTGTGGTACCTACTGGTTAGCTTTAACTTGGGGTCAGCATGACGACTTATTGGTGCCGATGCCCGTACACTGAATAGTGCAAATACTTGTGCCTAAAAGAATATGACATTTCCTGAAAGGACAGAAGTTATTGAGGAGTCTCGATTCGTCTATGGTGAAATATTTTGTTATCAATGAGACTGAAGGAATATTTTCATTTGCCAAAATTCCCATACTGCTATTTAACGCGTTTTTCGTTTTCTCGACATTGCAGATTGGTATCAAAGGTCATTCGATTCTTTTTTTTGAACATTCTCTTGCAGGGAAGCTATAGTTTTTGTTGATAAATTGGTCTTCAACAAAATAAAAAGAAGCGTTTATTTTATTCCATAATAGAAAAGGGTGTCGAAACTATTACTTTCCTTTCCTTATTGTACTGATAGCAGCAACTATAAGGGAAGACACAATAATATATCTCGACACCCTTTATATGTTCAGGAGGCCTGGTCCAAGACTAAAAGTTGAGTGGAATTATCAAGTTGAAAGCAGAATTGTAACCCATTGCATTAATCTTTAGTGGTGTGACATACAAAACAACCAGTATTGCCTGCTGCCCCTCCATTTCCAGCAATCATAGTGGAATAATCCCAGCGTAGCATGGATGCAAAATCACTCGCATGGGCTACATGGCAGGAAAGACACATTACTGTATCACTTCCCGGTGACACCAAATTGTTTGAATTGAGGGGGACAGTGAGACGAGCCACAGGGGCACTCAGGTTGTAGATCGTATAGCCGGAATACTCCCCAGTTGCCGGTAATGATAAATCTGTGGGATGACGGATAAATGGAGAGGTAGCTATGGTACCAATCCCATCTGACCTGTTAGTCGCCACGGTATGAAAATTACCATGACAGGTGGCACAGAATTGACTCATCGTACCATCAGGGGCTTGCACACCACCACTGCCATGGCAACTTAGGGCACTGCTGCAACCGAGTTGCACAGGACTCGACAAACTGAAATATTCGTTGTGGGTTGTTGCACTGGGATTTTGCTCCCAGTCTTTGTCCTCAAGGCCCTTAACCCCCATAAGAAAACGATAACTGGTGGCTGGATCACTGGGCAGGTTCATTTGGCCATCCACGTTCTTGTGATGAGCCCCTTTGATACCTTCCGAGTATGAACTCCCAGCGTACCTGTATCCATGACAACCGTTTGTGCCAGCACAAGAGAGGTTGTCTGTATTGACAACATAGCCGTTGTCATGAAAGGATTGGACAATCCCACCGGGAGGGCCATACAAAACACCATCGGTGCCGGTCAGAGCCCCTATATTATGCCCTTTATTATCTGCTGCACCGCTTCCTTTAACATTGTTGATATAGCCAAAGTTTCCCCCAGCCAAATCGGTTGCACCGCTGTGAAGCACCTGGGGAATACGAGAAGAGCCAAAGGAGGCAATTGAGCTATCACCACCTTGGGCATGGCAGCCATAGCAGTCTCCTCTGGTAAGATTTTCATTGGGAGTGGTGGAACCATCGAAGTTCATAGCAGCATTGTTCTGGCTGTTGTGCATCGTGTGGCAATCGGCACAGAATCCCAGGATTGCGCCCTGTGCCGAACCGCACCATATTATGCTCAGTATAGCGGCCATGTAATTCCTTATGAGCTTGGGCGATCCTAACCTTCTCCTGCGTATAATTGAAAAGATACTCATTTCCGCTACTCCAATATTGTTGTGACTGTGTGTTTGAGGCTTGCTAACAAAAGTTGTTTTTTCTGTTTTTTCCCAGCACGACACATACATTCATACATATTATCAGCCGCTTATTGCAACCATGGCGCCACAGTTATGATCTTTTGAGAACACACTGCATAAGTTCTTTATTTACTACAGAAACGTAACATACCACAATGTGGCAAATTGTCGCACTGTTGAGTGGGATCACAATAAATGATGGAATAAAGATTTAGAATGTGCAAGATATGTGATTGGGACATCAAATATCTTGAAAAGCTGGCCAACACTTATCGAGACCCAGCTCACTGTAACCTTGTGATACCTACTGGTTAGCTTTCATCTTGAGGGTTTTCCTGACGGATTAGCGGCGCATTTGCACGAATGCTGCATAGTGCATATGCTTGTGCCTAAAAGAATCGGACATTTCCTGAAAGGACAGAAATTATTGAGGAGTCTCCATACATCTATGGTGAAATTTTTCGCTTATCATGAGACTGAATCAACGTTCTCCTACAAAACACCCCTACTTTTGAGGAGGGTATTTAAAGAGTTTTCTTTGTAAGGTACGACGGTGGATACCTAGGCGTTTTGCTGTTTCTGAAATATTACTGTTGCAGTCCGATAACACCCGGTTAATGTGTTCCCATTCTGTCCTTGCAAGAGATGGTGGCGTAAGGTCCTCTTCTTCGATGGTTATATCCAGATTTGGTTCTCGGACAAATGCATTGAGAATACCACCAACATCCACTGGTTTCGGGAGATAGCTGTATGCGCCAAGCCGGATAGCATTTGTGGCTGTCATTATGCTGCCATAGCCGGTTAGTACTACGATTTTCATCTCCTTGTAGATCTTTAGTCCATCACGAACGACTTCCAGCCCGGATTTCCCCGGCATTTTCAAGTCAACGACAGCCATGGCAGGTCGATGTCTCTCGATCATGACGAGGGCTTCATCATAATTGGCGGCCTGATACACTGTGAATCCTCGTTTGTCAAAGGCCTTGGCCAGGCGTTCTCTAAAAAACGATTCATCATCAACTAATAGAATGTTATCTGAGTCCGACATATATGTTCTCCTTTGCAAAACTTAAAGTGACCGTCGTTCCAGTAGAGGGTGAGGAGGTGATCTGGAGTTTTCCGTTGAACCTACCCGTTAGGGACTGGGCAAGGTAAAGCCCTAATCCTGTGCCCTTTCCTGGGGGTTTTGTGGTGAAAAATGGATCAACAGCATGTCTCAGGGTATGTTCATCCATACCTTCCCCCTGATCCATGACCTCAAAAATAAGGTGAGTGTGATTTTCTTTACAGGAAAGGAAAATAGGTTTTCCAGGTTTTGATGCATCAAGGCTGTTCTTTAAAATTCCACGAAGTACTCTTCGCAGGCTCAGAAAGGGCATGGTGAGAATATGGTCAGCAATTTGAATCGATACTTTAATTTGTTGAATTGTAGATAGAGTAAAGATGGTCAGGCTCTCATCGATCAGATCTTGGATTGAAAAAGATACAAGCTCCTCTCCCATATGTTCTCCTGCACCAGCTGCTAACTGGTAGAGAAGATCCTTGCATTTGTTTACCTGGTTACGAATGAGGAGCATATCGTCATGGAGGTCTTCTTCAATTATGGCGTTCTCTTCTATATCATGGAGTATCTCACTGGAGGCAATAGCAATGGTGGCAAGTGGTGTTGCCAGTTCATGGGTTGCCCCTGCGGCAAAAGTTGCCAGTGCTTCCAGCTTTTCGTTCTTTAATTTATATTCCTCAAGTGCTTCATTTGCATCCAACATATGATTTATAGATATTGTTAATTTGCCGAGATCATCTTCCAAGAGAGGTTGCTCGATACGTAGCCCGTGATCAGAACTTTTCTCTATCGTATTAATAGCTGTGATCATAGCAGATAAACGTCTTGATATAATGATATCAATGAAAAAAAAGAAAACCAGTCCAAAAACCAGGCTTATAAAAATAATTGCATACAGGAGGAAAAAAATCGTCTTATCACCTTGCTGATGTCCCCCTCTTTCGATGGCAATGCCGAGCAGAAGAACCGCATTCCCTGAAAGATCATCTAGAAAAGTATATCCCTTAACAATCTTATCGGAATAGGCAGTAATATGGTACGGACTCTCAGAGGAAAGGAGCGCAGATAGGGGAGCTACTGCTTCGGAGCTGATGTCGTTCACTGGGTATAAGTTTACTGAGGTCAGTGTGAGCTTTTGGAGCTGTGCAATTCCTTCTGTATCCAGGATACGTCCCATAACCAAGGTGCCGTGAACAGGTCCTTTGCCTTTGCTGTCAAGAATGGGGCTGATTGTAATGTTAAGATATCTATCACCAAACTGAATAATGCCACTCTTTCCGGTATTGTCATGCATGTACTTTAAAAAATTATCGTGGTTGATAATTGAATGGAGGAATTGAGGATCAATGTCCTTCGCTTTGTGGTTTCTTTTATCAAAAACGACTCCCAGGAGAAGGCTTTCTTCAGTGTTTAATATGAGGAGTAAATCGATATTTGCCCTGTTGTTCAAAGGGTCTTGAATGATATTCCTTGCTATGTATTTTTTATCGTGATTATTCACAAAAGCAGAGGTGGCATCGTTACTCGCCCAATACTGGGCTAGGGCACTCAGAGCCTGAGCCTGAGATGAGAGTGTTACCTGTACCCGTTTAAGGCTTTCAATCACCATCTTTTTTTCCAGTTGATCAAAATTGTCATGGACTATACGGGAAATAACGGTGTAGAAAATTGCAATGAGGCAGATGGTGATGCATAAAATTGTGAGAAGGAATTTTGCTCTAATGCTCATAACTGAGAATGGGTGACCGAGTTTCTTGATAGTGCCAATGGTATTGAGAATGGAGCGTGGCATTGAATGCTCTAAGGTTCAATCTAGCGCCCCCCCCCCAAAGAAAAATCCCTAATCTCTTGTTGCCGTGAAGGATTCACATTTTTAAAGGTGTTGATAGCAAATTATATATCATAATTTTGCCTCTTCCGCAGAATCTGTGGGAATCAGGATAACAGCAACATGACAGTTTACTGTTTCTTCTGTCATAAAATGTAGCAATGAGACCAAGGCCCCGTTGCTTTGATAAATTTATTAAATAATATATTTAAGGTGGCCTTAAAGACGAAGTGCCTTGAGAATACCCCGGGTCGGCTCACCGTCAGGATTAAGGCCTGATTTGCGCTGAAATTTCTGAATTCCCTTTTGAGTATTGGTGCCAAGGTGACCATCAATCCCCCCGGCGTAGAAACCTTTTTTCTTAAGCAACTCCTGCATTTCAAATTTTTCTTCAACAGAAAGAGAGCCTGCAGGTCTGGGCCAAGCCTGCTCAAGTCCCTTTTTACCAGCCAGTCGATCTGCCAGCAAGCCCACGGCTAATGCATAAAAATCGGAATTATTATAGCGTTTCAGAACAAAAAAGTTTTTAAGCAGTAAAAAACCGGGGCCAGCATCACCTCCGATCATCTTTAACTCAGCCTTCTCCTGCAGATCCTGAAAAGCTGCACCAACAGGACGCCTGAACCCCGCCTTCTGCCACTGAGCCAGAGTTTTTGTCTCTCCTTGCAGCTGCGCTCCGTTTGCCGGAACGATAACCTCGTAGCCCCAGGGTTTTCCGCTGCGCCATTTATTGGAGTAAAGCAGATTAGCAGCAGTTGCCAATGCATCGGGAATAGAATTCCAGATATCCCTGCGCCCATCGCCATCCATATCCACACCATAGGCCAGAAAACTGGTTGGGATAAACTGGGTATGGCCCATGGCCCCTGCCCAGGAACCGGTTAACTGCTCAAGGCTGACATCTCCTGCCTGGACTATTTCAAGTGCTGCTACGAGCTGAGAGCGGGCAAACTTCTGACGCCGTTTGTCTGCATAGGCAAGAGTGGCAAGCGATCGCGGGACATAATAGAGCCGTGACGTACGCAGAAGAGCTGCGCCATAGCTGGTTTCCATGGACCAGATAGCTAGTATCACAGAGGCGTCCACGCCGTATTTTGACTCAACCCGGTGCAGAAGATCTCCGTACACTCCAGCCATGATGTTCCCGTCATCAATGGACCTGGGGTTCACCCGAGAATCTAGATAATCCCAAATCTCGGTGGTAAATTCCGGCTGATATTCTGCCTTTTTTAATATTGTGGCATCTGGTGCTGTGACACCGGCAAGGGCCTGATCGTAAGTACTGCGCAAAATACCCTTCTTTGCCGCTTCGGAATAAAAAGAGTCCAGGAATTCCGAAAAAGACTGGTTGTCAACGGGCGCTGCAAACGCTGTCCAAGGGAATACTCCATAGAGACAACAACAGAGTGCAATAGCACTCAACCATTTACCAAGCTTTCCTTCCCTGCTATGAACCATAGTTAGCGAACTATTCTTTTCCTGCTGCATATAATATTATCCAAAAATACCTTTAAAATTCATGAAAAAACATTTTTTTCCGATCAACTGACTCCTTTAATACCATAGCCATGACTCTAAAAATGGACAATAAAAAATAGTGTTTATCTCAACTCCTGGTATCTAAAACAATCCGTCGTGTGGTCATTTACCATGCCAATCGCCTGCATAAAAGCATAGCAGATCGTCCCCCCGACAAACTTAAAACCACGTCTTTTAAGCTCCTTACAAAGCATATCTGACAGAGGAGTGGATGGTGGAACTTCAGAAGGTGTCTTCCAGCTGTTTTGAATGGTATTGCCATCAACAAAGTCCCAGAGAAAATTATCCAGGGTCTCACCCTTTTCCAGCATTGTAAGATACGATCTGGCGTTATTCACAAATGTATTGACCTTCAACTTATTGCGTACAATGCCTTTATCCTGTAGAAGTGCTGCGATTTTCCTTTCATCATATAGCGCTATTTTTTCAGCATCAAAATCCTCAAAGGCCAGGCGATAGTTCTCTCTCTTTTTTAAGATTGTGATCCAGCTCAAACCGGCCTGAGCGCCTTCCAGACAAAGAAACTCGAACAATTCACGCTCATCATGAAGCGGTACTCCCCATTCCTTATCGTGATATTTTTGGTACAATGGATCATCGCTGCACCAGCTGCATCTTTTTTTCATATTGATTTCACTCCCTAAAATCTACTCGTTCAAAACAATTGCACGGTAAAGTCCGAAAACCGCCAGCTATTCAATACCCGATACGCTACTATGGCCTTATGAAACAACTCACCGATTCCGATTACAGACAGATCATCGAGCGCAGAGACGCACGCTATGACGGTCGTTTTTACTGTGGTGTCACCACCACAAAGATTTATTGTAGACCGGTTTGTCCGGCAAGGCCAAAATTTAAAAACATTATTATCTATAAAAGTCCAAGCGCTGCAGAAAAAGCCGGGTATCGGGCATGTCTCAGATGCCGTCCTGATATAGCGCCAGGCTGCAAAAGTATTGATACAGGAAAAAATATCGTCACCAGTGCCTTACGATTAATCGAAGAAAACATAGCTGGCAATCAAAGTATAGAATCCCTCGCCCTCACTCTTGGAATATCGCCACGGCACCTGAGAAGAGTTTTCGAAGAATATCTGGGAGCATCTCCAATTGAAATTATCCAGACCCGAAAACTGCATTTGGCAAAACAACTTATTCTTGAAACCGATAGCCCCATTGGTGAAATAGCCTTTGCAGCGGGATTTAATTCCATCCGTCGCTTTAATGAAGCCTTCAAAGCATCCTATCGGATGCCACCCTCAAAATTTCGAAGTAAACAAGTTACTGAACCACCAAAAAAAGATACAATCACTTTGAATCTATTGGTGCGAAAGCCCTATGATTTTGCAACCACTCTCGCCTACTTAAAAAGACACGCAGCCCACGGAATTGAAAAAGTAACGTCCAACGCCTATGAACGATATATCCCCAATAAGCAATCATACTCAACCCTGCGAGTCACCTTCAACAAAAAGCAGGATGCATTGCAGATAAATCTCAAGGGAGTGGAGCTGGGCCAGGTATCTCAACTACTGGTTAAGCTGCGAAGACTCTTTGACGTGGACCACAACCCTGCCCATTTACCCGACACCCTCCCGGCCAGACAGGCTGGTGTACGAGTTCCTGGAAGTTTTGATCCTTTTGAAACAGCGGTGTCAATAATTTTGAGCCAACTGATTTCTGTTCAACAGGCTACTCTGAAGCTCGCCCAACTTATTCAGCAATTTGGTACACTGCTTGATCAAAAAACTCTTTATAGCTTTCCAGCTCCTGCAGACTTACTCGCTGCAGAAGTTGAAACAATCGGGATCACACGAACAAAAGCCAATGCAATCAGAGTCTTATCTTCCATGGTTCACGACAAAGAACTTCATTTTTCCTACAGTTCGGATTTGAATACAACCAGAAAACTTTTATTGTCAATCAGAGGCATTGGGCCATGGACCACGGAAATGATACTGATGCGTTGTTTCTGTGATGCTGATGCTTTCCCAAAAAATGACCTCATCATACGAAGAGCTCTCGACCAGGGGCTCGCTGATGAATCTCTCTGGAGAACAAACCGTTCCTATATGACCCATCACATTTGGAATACGTTTGCCACAACCTTATCTAAATAGAAAGCCATGACATCATACTACCAGCAGATTTCATCCCCGATAGGCCCTGTTCATATCGTCGCAGACGACACCCATTTGAGAGCCATCACCTTTAGCTCGAACTGGGAGCAGGTACACAAGTCAGTGGCCGATATCAAATGTGAAAGTAATGAGATCATAGATTCAACACGAATCCAGCTCCAGGAATACTTTGCTGGAGAACGTACTGAATTTAATCTCCCTATAACCTTTGATGGTACGGAGTTCCAGAAGCGAACATGGCGTGCTCTTTTAAGCATTCCCTATGGTCAGACACGCTCCTATTCTGAACAGGCTATACTTATTGGGAATCCTAAAGCGGTACGGGCGGTGGGCAGAACCAATGGCCTCAATCCCATTGGTATAGTAGTTCCCTGCCATAGGGTAATCGGCAAGTCAGGAAAGTTAACCGGCTATGCGGGTGGACTTGATGTAAAGAAGTTCCTGCTGGATCTGGAAGAAGGCAGGTAGATCCCTCAAGAACTGAATACAATTTACTCACTCCTGACACACAATGTATATTTTCTACCCATCTTAGCCCCGGCAAAAGCAGTCTCACCAGGACAACATCACAACACCACATTGTAATATCAACATGTTACCCGATTAATGTATTTCTGGCACAGCCTTTGCTGTAATAAAAGACAGAAATTGAAACATTACTCTCTTGTTAGATTATGAGGAACAGAATGAAACTCTTACGCCGTGAACTCGCAATTAGACGTGCAACCCAACGACTTCTCCAAGAGAAATCCAGGCCAGACAAAAATCAAATAGCAAAACTTACGGGTGAGATTTTTGAACTGCAACGGACAATACTTACAATATCACAACAAAATGTAATGCCTGCTGCAGTATAAATGTTGCACGCCCTTGTTTTACAAATCGGTTAACTGCTGATTTTTTTTCATATAGCTTTTCTTCTCCCCTCCCTCGACCCTTCCAGGATTATTTGGAAGGGTTTTTTTTTGTGACTATTCAGCAGCCCCTTACGACTACGCCCATGTTGACCTTCTTACATAGCAATAATATGCTTCGAATGTCAGGGTAAGCAAAGACTCCGAAATGAACAAATTTGGAGCACGGAGTCTGCGTTTACCTGCCAAATAGTTACAGTACTGTGTTGTACCAACTAACAGGTATTGGCTGACTAGTTACTTTTTTTTATTCTAAAAAAGCAAGACGAAGCCCAAGGGCTACAAAAAGGGTTCCCACAAGTGACTTAAGAAACCGAGGGAGGAAAGATATAGCTCGAAGTTTTTTTGCCAGGACGGATGTAAAAAGGGCGAACAGAATATTAACAACCGTGCCATTTACATTAAAAACCACGCCAAGAAACAAAAAGGTCAAGGCAGGATAGGTGGCGGCTGGAGAAACAAACTGCGGCAGAAGAGCCATAAAAAAAAGGGCTACCTTGGGATTGAGAATATTTATAAGTACCGCCTGTCTGAATATCTTTGGCAGTGTCAGTACTGGGACCACCACAGTCTCTGATTCTTTTATATTTTTAAGACTGAGAAAGGTGCTTATCCCTAGATACAATAAATACCCTGCACCAAGGTATTTAACCACACTAAAGGCAAATGAGGAAGATACCAGGAGCATGGACAGGCCAAGAGCTGCGGCCACTACATGAAAGACACACCCGGCACCGATTCCAAGTGCTGCCACAACTCCTGCTTTTTTTCCCTGGGCAGCACTGCGGTTTGTTATATAGAGTAGATCAGCCCCAGGAGTGATGTTTAAAATCAATCCGGCAACAATAAAAAGCCACAGATCCGTTACCCCGAAAAACGACATACTCACACTAATCCTTCTAAGGGGGCAGACTATCTGCCTTCCATTAACTGTTTTTCGACAGCGGGCCCGACCACTTTCCAGTCCACACAGGGCTTATTAAAGGTAGGTGGGTGAATAAGCGGGCAACCAAAAGCTGCATCATCGATATAAATTTGACCGTAAGCCTTGGGACTGCTCGTCCACGATGCCTGATCGGGATTATGATTTATTCCGAACAGGGGAATATCATTTTTTGCAAAATATTGAACGGCATCCTGTAAAAGATCCTGGCCGTCAGTGCCATCGGAACGCATGGTGAACAAAATCAGTTTGGCGCCAAGTTCTGCCCAGCGCTGCAGCCAATCGACTGCCCTCGGTACGGGATCGCCCAGATAGGGATAGCGATGGTCGACCACAGTTCCATCAAAATCTATGCATATATACATCGAATACCTTCCCGGTAATTTTTTACAACCGATCTATTTCCAGAGTTCAAAGAGTTCCTGGATTCCTTTTTCAGCAAGAGTGGTCATGGCCACAAAGGACTCTGAACTAAAGGGTGCACCTTCTGCAGTGGACTGAATCTCTATCCAGCGGCCATCCCCGCTCATAACAAAATTAGCATCCACTTCAGCACTGGAATCTTCTGAATAATCAAGATCCAAACAGGCTTCTCCATCAATAATACCAACGGAGATTGCAGCTACGGGCAACAATTTGGGCATCTCGGCAAGTTTACCTTTGCTGACAAGATTTTGAAATGCATGGCGCAATGCAAGTGCTCCGCCAGTGATTGATGCAGTACGGGTACCACCATCGGCATTTAACACATCACAATCCACTCGCAGAGTTCGCTCACCAATGGTGCCCAAATCAACCATCATCCGCAGGCTGCGTCCGATGAGACGCTGGATTTCATAGGTTCTGCCGGATCGTCCCCCAATTTCACGTCTATAGCGTGAGTTTGTGGCACAGGGCAGCATCCCGTATTCGGCAGTTATCCAGCCCTTCCCAGTATCCTTTAAGAAAGGAGGAACCTTTTCTTCAACGCTTATGCCACAGATCACATGAGTTCCCCCCATGCGAATCAACACTGAAGCATCTGCTCCCGGCTGAAAATCCCACACAAGCGACACATCCCGCAGACTATCCAATGCTCTATCTTGAAAACGACTCATATTTCCCTCTTATCAATGACCCGCTGGCCTTTACCTTCAAAACGTTCCAGGGTCTTTTCTTCAACAAGTTTTACGGCAACACCAATTCCAAGTTCTGAGCTGAGCTGCTTTCTTATGGTATCGATCAATTCACGCTGTTTACTCATCTGATCCGAGAAGAGTGATTCCTTCACCTCAACCAGCACCGTAGCCCTATCCTGGTGATTCTCCCGTTCAACAATAATGCGGTAATGGGGTTCCGTCCCATCAATATTAAAAAGGATCGATTCGATCTGGGTGGGAAAGACATTGACGCCCTTAATGATCAGCATATCATCGGTACGACCAAGTATTCGGTGCATTCTTTTAAATGTCCGACCACAGGGACATGCCCCCGGCATAAAGCGGGTCAGGTCACGCGTTCTATAGCGAATCATGGGAAATGCCTCTTTGGTAAGAGTCGTGATTACAAGCTCCCCGACCTCACCCGGCTCGACGGGTTCCAGGGTTTCCGGGTCAAGGATTTCCACATAAAAATGATCTTCATTGAGATGAAGTCCATTACATTCGCTGCACTCCCCAGCAACTCCAGGCCCCATAACCTCCGAGAGGCCATAATTATCCGTGGCCTGAATACCTAGTTTTGTATTAATCTCACGGCGCATGGCCTCGGACCAGGGTTCAGCCCCGAATAAACCAAATTTCAAAGAAAGCCCCGCAGGATTGATCCCCATATCAAAGAGGACATCGGCAATATTGAGAGCATAGGATGGAGTACAGACAAGGGCAGTGGTCTTAAAATCCTGCATGATCTGGATTTGACGCTTGGTATTTCCTGCAGAAATTGGAATAACAGAGGCCCCAAGACGCTCAGCACCATAATGAAGACCAAAACCACCGGTAAAGAGGCCGTAGCCAAAGGCAATCTGGATTACATCATCGGCGGTAAGCCCTGCTGCACAGAGAATACGGGCAACCAGATCGGACCAGTTTTTGATATCATTCTGGGTGTAGCCAACCACCGTGGCCTGGCCAGTAGTACCGGACGAGGAATGGAGACGAACCACCTCACGCAGGGGTACCGCAAACAGTCCATAGGGGTAGCTGTCACGCAGATCCTGTTTGTAGGTAAAGGGCAGTTTACGTATATCATCGAGTGAGTTAAAACCCTCGTAATCAAGCTTCATTTCACTGAATTTCTGCCGATAGAAGGGTACATGCGTCCCCACTCGATAGAGAGTGGACTGGAGACGTTCAAGCTGAAGTTGCTCCAGCTCACCACGATTCATACATTCTTTATCTTCTTGCCAGTACATAGTTTTTTTTAATGGTTTTGATTAGTATTTAACTGCTGACAACTCACTTCTCTCTGCCTAGATATGCTCTTTGTACATCCTTGTTTGCTAGGAGATCCTCGGCAGGACCCTGAACAATAATCTTTCCAGTCTCCAAGACATAGCCGCGATCGGCAATACCCAGTGCTGCTTTCGCATTCTGTTCCACTAGAAGAACGGTGTTCCCCTCATCTCGCAGACGAACAATAATCTGGAAGATTTCCTTGACGATGAGTGGAGCCAAACCGGTGGACGGTTCATCCATCATAACAAGTGAAGGCTTTGCCATCAGGGCCCGGCCCATGGCCAGCATCTGCTGCTCACCACCTGACAATGTTCCGGCGAGCTGATCCTTTCGATCACGAAGAATGGGAAAAAGCTCATACTGATGTTCCAGGAGCTCGGTCATGACCTGTTTGCCCTGTTTCTGAATAACATGTCCGCCGAGCAGCAGGTTTTCCTCCACGGTCATGGTGGCAAAAACCTGTCTCCCCTCCGGGACCATAACGCAACCTAAACCTGGAATGGAGGCAGCCTTTATTTTCAAAATATTGGTGCCCTTAAACTCTGCCTCACCGGAATTTGCCTTAACAAGTCCCGCTATGGTAGAAAGTAGCGTTGTCTTCCCTGCTCCATTGGCTCCAAGGATAGTTACAATTTCGCCAGGATCCACGTGCATGGAGATATTTTTCAAGACCTTAATCTTTCCGTATCCGGATGCCAGGTTGCGAATTCTCAGCATAGCCTATTCTTCCCCCAGATAAATTTTAATCACTTCTGGATCCTGCTGGATGTTTTTGGGAATATCTTCGGCGATCTTTTCACCAAAACAGAGAACCACGATCTCATCGGAGATATCCATAACCAGCGACATATCATGTTCCACCAGAAGAACCGTGACCCCGAGATCTCGAATTTTAGTGATGAGCCGTCCAACTTCGGCTGTTTCATAGATATTCAGTCCGGCAGCAGGTTCATCGAGGAGAAGCAGGGTGGGTTCCAGGGCGAGGGCACGAGCAAGTTCAACGGCACGCTGCTGCCCGAAAGCCAGGCTTGAGGCATCGGTATCGGCATGTTCCTCAATCTCAAGCAACGCCAGCAGTTCAAGAGATTTTTCACGTATATCCCTCTCCTCCTTCCAGGTCCAGGGCATTCGAAACATGGAAGAGAGAAAACCGGCATTTGACTGGACATGACGACCCACCATGACATTTTCCAGTGCTGTCATACCGTTGAACATTTTAATATTCTGAAATGTTCTCGCCATGCCAAGTGTTGCCACCTGAAAGGGCTTTTTCTTCTTGAGTTCACGTCCCTGAAAAGATACCGTTCCTGAAGTTGCAGGAAAAGTCCCCGAAATCATGTTGAAGAGAGTTGTTTTGCCAGCCCCATTGGGTCCAATCACTGCCTTAATCTGTCCAGGTTCCACCTGAAAAGAGACGTCATTTACAGCAAGAAGGCCGCCGAATCGTTTGCTCAGCTGATTTACTTCCAAGAGTGCCATGACCTATGCCTCCCCTTCCTTGTCCTGTTTGCCACGCTTGAAGATCTGCTTCAAACGATGACGGATATTCAGACTCAAAATTCCGTTGGGAGCAAAGAGCATTATCACAATCAGGATCACTCCAAAGACAGCATCATCATAGGAGCCAAAGACGCCACGCAGTGAGAGGAAATTAAGGACTATCCCCATCAGCAAGGCTCCCCACAAATTGGCCATACCACCAACGGCAACTATGGCGACATAGCGGACTGACTTCATAACTCCGGCCTCAGATGGCCCGATGCCTCCATTATAATGGGTAAGGAACACTCCGGCAATGGCTGCAAAAACAGCCGAGAGGACAAAGGTCTGCAGCTTGAAGCGGGAGGTATTCACTCCCATGGCATCGGCTGCCTCATCGGAGCCATGAATACCGCGTAGTGCCCTGCCCACCCGTGAATCAATAAGATTGAGGAGAAGAACCATTCCAACGAGGAGTAAGCCCCAGGCAATATAGTAATTGGCAACTCTGTCACCAAAATTTCCACTGACACTCAAGCCGGGAATAAGGACAAAGGCGGGAACCTCGGAGATGCCATCGGCCTCACCAAAATACTCCAAAGCCAATGCCACCCGATATATTATAATCCCAAAGCCAAGCGTGGCCATGGCTAGATAATGCCCTTTGAGCTTGAGTACCGGAATGCCGATAATCACTGCAATAATTGCAGCAGTACACACTGCAACTGCACACGCCGCCCAGGGGGAGACTACCAGCAGGGCCTCACCATAGAGACTCTGACCAGACATAAGCATACCCGCAGAGTCAAGCAATGTGACTAAAGTTGTATCCTGGTATAGAAGGAGACTATGGGTAGTAAGCGCTGCAGAGAGATAGCCACCAATGGCAAAGAATCCGGCATGGCCAAGAGAAATCTGACCGGCATAGCCCATAAGTACACACAACCCGATGATAAGCAGTGAATAATAGGCCGACATGGTCATCTGGGTCAGATAATACATGGTATCCGTGGCACTGGTCAGGAGATGGACTCCTATAACCAGGGCAAGGAGTGGCAGAATAGAAAGTAGTTTTTTCATATTCTTAAAACTCCGACAGTCCTGCAGCCTCTTTGGATCCAAACAACCCCTGAGGCCGTACAAAGAGTATAATCAGAAGAATGGATATGGATATCGCATCCTGAAAAGCGAGGGGCACAACAGAGACAGAAAACGCCTCTATGACGCCGAGGAGCAACCCTGCAGCAACCGCACCGCCCGAACTGCCAAGACCACCCAGGATGGCCACGGTAAAGCCCTTGATGGCAAGTCCTGTCCCCATGTCATATTGGCTATAGGTGATTGGAGACATAACACAACCGGCAAATGCCCCAATGCCTGCGCTAAGGACAAAAGAGAGGGTCACCATATTCTGGGTGTTAATGCCACAGAGTGTGGCGGCCTTACGATTAGAGGCACAGGCCCGCATCTCTCTGCCAACGGAGGTGGTCTTAAAGAAAATACCAAGACCGATCACCATAAGTCCTGAAGCTGCAACAACCCACAGGACCTGTGGGGAAATACGAGCTCCGAATATGGAAATTGAGCTTATCTCATTGCCTACGAAATAGGGCAACGAACGAATAGATTCTCCCCATATATGAACGCCCGCTTCGCGTGAGAGGATGGAAATACCTATGGTGATAATGATCATACGCAGGACCGAAGGAGATTTCAGCCAGCGAATAAAGCAGACCTCAATCAACGCCCCGATGAGCATAGTGATCAAAACGGCCCCAACAATAGCCATGGGGAGAGGCATAAACTGCAGGAGACTGATAGCAATCATCCCCCCGAACATAACAAATTCACCCTGGGCAAAATTGATTATGCCAGTGGTGTTGTATATGATATTGAATCCAATGGCGACAATGGCATAGATACTGCCATAGGTTACGCCTGCCATTAGATATTGGATGAAGAGTTCAGTAGTCATTAGAAACAGGCAAGCAATCCCAGACACAGCATCTTTGCACGATCGCCCTTACCCGCATAGAAAAAACTATAGCGGGTAAGGGCGCTTGCACAAATATACTGTACCTGGAATTGCTTACAGCTTTGGAATTTAATGGCGTCGTAAAAACTCTCCATCTGCTTCGTTGCTACAAATTTTTTATCATTACAACGTACCCTAGTACGCCGTAATGATAAAGATTTGCGCGCCTCGCATATGGAGCTTTTTACTTAGCCATCTCAAAAATAACCTTTTTACGGGCTTATGATTTAAGATTTCAGCGTAGCATAACTAGCAAAACCGGACTGGAAAAATTCCTTCCAGTCCGGCCATTTCTACAGTGTTACTGACAACCGATTATTGTCCGGTATAGGCTACAAACTTTCCGTCTTTAACAGTCATCATCTGGAAAGCATCGATATCAAGACCATTATGATCTTCAGCGGAGAAGTTGAAAACACCGCCGGTTCCTGCAAAATTCTTCAGGTTCTCAATTGCATCACGTACCTTGTCACGATCATTTCCAGCAACAGCTACTGCTGCCTCAAGGATGGTAATTGCATCGTAGCCATGGCCACCAAAGGTGGAAGCTGGCTCGTTAAATTGGGCTTCGTAGTTTTTCTTATATTCCATAAGCAGAGCCTTCTGTGGATGATCATCGGCAAGGGAATCCGCAATCAGGAGACGTCCTGCGGGAAAGATGATTCCCTCAGCAGCAGCACCTGCAGCTTGTACGTACTTGATATTTCCGAAACCATGGCTCTGAAAAAGAGGTACTTCCCAACCAGCCTGACGCATGTTCTTGGCAACGATTGCTTGAGCTGGAACGATTGACCAGTTAACAACAGCCTGTACGTCTTTATTGGCCTTAATTTTGGCAACTACAGCAGAAAGATCATTGGATTTTTTGTCATAGACTTCAACTTCAACAATTTCGATACCAAACTCAGGGGCAATGTCCACGAGCTGTTGCTTTCCAGCTTTTCCAAACCCGGTATTTCCAGCAAGGACTGCAATCTTGGAAATGCCCAATTTATTCATTTCCATATAGATCTTTTTAACAGCAAAAGAATCCTTCTGGGGAGTTTTGAAGACATAGGAAGCAACGGGGTTCACGATAACCTCGGCAGCTCCACAGGAGAGCAGAGGGGTCTTTGCCTGCTGACAGATATTCTTGATCTTCATGGTCTCGCCACTAGTGGAGGGTCCAATGATTGCAAGAACTTTGTCTTCTTCAATAAGCTGTTTGGCAAAAGAAATTGCTTTTTCAGGACTTGCGGCAGAATCTTTAATAATGAGTTCGATCATCTTGCCGTTGATACCACCCTTGGCATTAATCTCTTCAACCATCATTTCTATACTGCGAGCCTCAGGGCCGCCAAGGAAAGAAGCACCACCGGTGACGGCAAGAATAGCTCCGACTTTGATTGTCTCAGCAAAAGCAGGCGCCACACAAAGAGTAACGGCCACAACTGCCATAAGAAGTTTTGATGCAAATTTTTTCATCTTTTTCCCCAATTAAATAATGTACGACAGTGCTTGTTGCCGCTGCCAATTGACCACACTAACACTAATGGATTTCTAACAGATTCTTTTACAACTTACAGACCAGGCCTTCTTCCAGCCTTCCGCCTTTTCACCTTCCACTCACTTAGGAGCCGGAAACAAATAACTTGAACATAGTTTTAGACAGACCCTTATTTGCAACTCCCCCGGAAGTGGGGTTTTAGCCCCGCCCAAAAGCGTAATCGGCGGGACTGAAGTCCCGCTTCCGGGAGCTTACTTTGTTCAAGTTATTTATTGTACATTTCTCACAATGCACAAATCTCCTCACCACTCAAAATCGTATACCCGGTACGCTGCAAAGACTCGATGGCCCTATCCATATCATCAAAACGGAAGATCAGTACTGCATTCTCTCCTGTTTTGTTAACAAATGCGTACATATACTCAACATTGAGTTTTTCTTCTTCTATGGTTTTCAAAACACCTGCAAGACCACCAGTTTTATCGGCGACTTCAACGGCAATAACATTGGTGATACCCACAGTAAAACCATTGGACTTCAAAGTACTTTTGGCCTTTTCAACGTTATCAACGATGAGACGCAGAATACCAAAATCAGCAGTATCAGCAACGGACAGAGCCCGAATATTGATATTTTCTTCTGCCAGTTTGGCAGTGATCTCGGCAAGACGACCTGATTTGTTCTCTAAAAATACTGCAATCTGTTCTACTCGCATGTCAGATCCTTTGAAAAGTTATAATTTTCGGTTGTCAATAACCCGTTGCGCCTTTCCTTCACTACGCTGGATCGTTCTGGGTTCGACCAGTTTCACCCTGCAGGTTACACCCAACATATCCTTGATATCCATCTGAATACGTTTGGTCAGATTTTCGAGAGCCTTAATTTCATCGGAGAAGATATCCTCGCTGACCTCAACCTCAACGGCCATGGTATCCATATTCCCTTCACGATTCACCACAATCTGGTAATGAGGTTCGACACCCTCTGTTCCCATTAACACATGCTCAATCTGGGATGGGAAGACGTTGACACCACGAATAATCAGCATATCATCGGTTCGCCCGGTTACCTTTTCCATGCGAACCAGTGTCCGGCCGCATTTACAGGTATCGTACATCAACCTGGAGATATCCTTGGTACGATAGCGGATAATGGGAAATGCTTCTTTAGTGAGTGTGGTAAAGACCAGTTCTCCCTTTTCACCGGGAGGCAAAACCTCACCAGTATCGGGATCGATAATTTCAGGAAGGAAATGGTCCTCAAAAATATGCAACCCCTTCTCGCCTTCAAGGCACTGCATGGCAACACCAGGTCCCATTACTTCAGAAAGACCATATATATCCACTGCCTTGATGTTTAATTTGCGTTCAACTTCATCACGCATATTTTCACTCCAGGGCTCTGCCCCAAAGACACCAACCCGAAGCGAGAGAGACTTTGGATCGACATCAAGTGCTTCCATGGTTTCAGCAAGATTCAAAGCATAAGAAGGAGTGGCAAGCAGTACGCTCGATTTAAAATCCTTCATAATGGTAATCTGGCGTTTGGTATTTCCACCGGAAACTGGAATTACCGTGGCACCGAGACGCTCAATCCCGTAATGAGCACCAAGCCCACCGGTAAAGAGCCCATATCCGTAGGCATTATGCACCATATCCTTAGCTGTTGCTCCAGCCATCGTAAGTGCCCGCGCCATAAGGCCTGACCAGGTTTCGATATCCTTCTTGGTATAGCCAACAACCGTTGGTTTCCCCGTGGTCCCAGATGATGCATGCACTCGAACAACCTGATCCATTGGGACGGTGAAGAGTCCAAAGGGATAGTTGTCGCGCAGATCTTCCTTCACAGTAAATGGAAGCTTGACGAGATCAGCAAGGGACTGGATGTCTTCAGGTTTCACCCCTGCAGCATCCATTTTTTCACGATATGGGGCAACCGTCTTATATACTCGTGCCACCAGATGCTGAAGGCGTTTCAGCTGAATGGATTCCAGACCGACTCGCGGCAGGGTTTCCATCTCTTCTTCCCAGTATAGTGTCATGACCAACTCTCTTTAATAGTATTTTTGCTCAGGCAGTAATTGTTCTGCCCGCGGCAAATGCTTTCATATTTACTTCACGGAAACGTTCGGGGATTCTGGTGTTGATAATATTTTCATATACAGCAACATCCATGGGCAAAAAGGCTGACATAGCGCCAACCATTACAATATTTGCCGCCTTCACCTCACCCGCATCACGGGCAATATCAAAGGCGTCCACGCTTACAACCTGGATTCCCTTCGAGATGATTACGTCTAAGACATCTACAGGATAAGGAACCTGACCCATGGCCACACTCGGGGGTTTAATCTGCTGAGTATTTACAATCACCTTACTCTCTTTATGGAGATAGGGAAGATAGCGTGCAGCTTCCATCATCTCAAAGGCGATTAGAATATCAGCCTTACCGGGCTCAATGAGCGGTGAGTACACCTTATCGCCATAGCGTAACTGGGCCGTAACCGATCCGCCGCGCTGAGCCATCCCGTGCACTTCACTTTTCTTGGCATCATAGCCCGCTGCAAGCAGGGCATAGGCTGTCACTTCACTGGCAAGCAGAATACCCTGCCCACCCACACCGGAAAAAAGAATATTACCTGTTGCTGCCATTGTTTATTCTCCCTTCCTGTTAATTGCTTCAAATTTACACAGAGTTGCACACTGACCGCAACCGTTACACTGTACTTCATTGATCACGGCAAAACCCTTCTGTTTTTCTTTATAGCCTTTGGCAACAGCCTCTTCTGGCGTAATATTTGTCCAGCTGATGGCAGGACAACCAAGCTTAACACAGGCCATACACCCAGCACAATTCTCAGTTTTAGTCGAATAGGGATTATGCGGTGCATTTTTTATCTCAGGCAGCAACACACAGGGTGCTCTTGAGATAACCACAGCCATCTCATCAAGTTCCAGTGCAGTTTTCAGAGCCTTTTTACATGCAGCAATATCATGAGGATTAACTGTTTCCACATGTTTTACGCCAACTGCCTTACACAGAGCTTCAAGGTCAATGGAATTTGCCGCCTCACCCTTTATATTACACCCGGATGCCGGATTGTTCTGCTGACCGGTCATTGCAGTGATCCTGTTATCAAGGATCACAAGAACCGTTCTGGAATCATTGTAAACTGAATTCATCAAACCGTTGATACCGGTATGACAAAAGGTAGAATCACCAATAACAGCGACCAGCTTTCCTTTTCCTTCATCACCGAGTGCCTTGGCCATACCATGAGCAATCGTTACCGAAGCCCCCATACAGACGCAGGAATCCATGGCTGAAAGTGGTGGGAGAAAGCCCAGAGTGTAACACCCTATATCACCTGAAACGAAAATATCTTTCATCTTGGAGAGATTATAGAACACCCCGCGATGTGGACAACCGGCACACATATTAGGTGGCCGCATTGGAAGTTCTGCAGGAGCATAAAGATCTGGGGCAGAATCCGGATCAATGGCGGTCCGGACAATGGCGGTATTTAATTCGCCCTGACTTGGAATAAGATCCTTACCATGACACTCAACGCCCATGGCCTTGATGTGATGTTCAAGGAAGGGATCAAGCTCTTCCACAACAAATAACTCATCCACACTTGCTGCAAACTCTTTGATCTTTTTTTCGGGAAGCGGCCAGCTCATACCGAGCTTTAAAACCGTGGCCTCAGGAAATGCTTCTTTCACGTAGAGATAGGCAACACCACCGGTAATAAAACCGCGTTTAGTATCCCCTGGCTCAACCGTATTAAAGGCATCACTCTCTGCGACTTCCCTGAGCTGTGCCATACGTTCTTCAACGACTTTACGACGATTGCGGGCATTACCGGGAAGCATAACAATTTTAGCAGGTGCCTTCTCAATCCCGCAGGTTGCAGAAGACTGTCTCATGTCACCCTTAGTGAGCACACCCTTCACATGGGCGACACGGGTGGTTATACGAAATAAAACCGGGGTATCAAACTTTTCGGACAGTTCGAAAGAATCTTTTAATAACTCTTTTGCTTCAGCAGGATCAGATGGCTCAATCATGGGAAGTTTGGCCGCATAAGCATAATTGCGGTTATCCTGCTCATTTTGAGAAGAATGCATCTCGGGGTCATCGGCCGTAATCACTACCAGACCGCCTCGAACACCAGTGTATGAGGCAGTAAACAATGGATCTGCAGCCACATTAACACCAACATGCTTCATGGTTGCAAAGGCCCTTACTCCAGCAAAAGAAGCACCAATTGCGACCTCAAGACCAACCTTCTCGTTGGGAGCCCATTCGGTGTAGACGCCTTCATATTTGGAGAGATTCTCCATGATCTCGGTCGATGGTGTACCGGGATAGCCAGAGGCAACTTTAACTCCTGCCTCGTAAGCAGCCATGGCAATGGCTTCGTTCCCGGACATCCAGAGTGAATTACTGTCTGTCACTTTTTCACCTGTTACTGTTTATGGTTTCTTAAAAAATTATCCTATCGGGTAGACTCATAAAAAGTCTACCAGGGGTTCTCTATTTGTAACGTGCTTAAAAATAGTCTGCAAAGCATGACAAAGTACTCTGAAAACCAGCCATCAGGCAAGGTTTTTTTATGCTTAGCAAGTCCTAATTTTTGTACCTTTTTCTTTCAGCCTATCCTCCAAATATTTACAATCCAGTCCAAGACAAACCCCAACTATTCGAAGTTTCAAGTGTTTACAAATAATTAAAGAAAATCATTTTTTAATTTAACTAAGTTGTAAAAAATACTTGACGGATAGCAACTTCAGCGCTACCAATTGGCAAGACAATCGACTGAATCACCATTCAGTCTCTTCATATTGATCGTTCTTTTTAGAGTCCACACAGATTAATCCTCTACTTAAAAGAGTCACACACCATGATTCTAGCAAAAATCTTTCCATTTCTACTCTGGTTTAAGGGGTACAAGGGGGAAACATTCAAATTCGACCTGATAGCCGGTATTACTGTTGCCATGGTCTTGATTCCCCAATCAATGGCCTACGCACAGCTTGCAGGTCTTCCCGCGTACTACGGTCTTTATGCGGCATTCCTGCCTCCCATGGTTGCCGCACTATTTGGCTCCAGTCGTCAACTTGGTACAGGGCCCGTGGCTGTTGTATCACTGATGTCTGCCGCTTCTCTTGAGCCACTGGCCACTGCCGGATCTCCAGAATTTATCGCCTACGCAATCGTCCTTGCACTTGTTGTCGGTATCTTTCAGTTCTCACTTGGTGTGCTCCGTTTGGGAATGGTGGTAAACTTCCTCTCCCATCCAGTAATCAACGGTTTCACCAATGCAGCTGCTATCATCATTGCATCGTCCCAGTTTTCCAAATTCTTTGGCGTATATGTCGACAAAGCCCCACACCACTATGAAACCATGATGCGGGTGGCACAGGCTGCCATGGATTACACGCATATGCCGACCCTGATATATGCGGTCTCAGCGGTAACCATCATGGCCCTGTTGAAAAAATTCGCCCCAAGGGTTCCAAATGTGTTGGTGGCAGTTCTTATCACCACCCTTATTTCCTACTTCACAGGGTTTAACAATGATACAACTGTGGATGTTTCTACTATCCAGACACCTGGTATTTCGGAACAAATCCACGAGTTCAACATAGCAACAGCACTTATAGAAACACATGGCGGAGAACGTGCCAGTCTTGGTAATGCTGCAGACGAATTACGTAATGCAGAAAAAGACGCAAGCCATGGCGGGCCTTCCGTTGATCTGATCAAAATGGAGAGTGAAATAGCAATACTCACCAACCATATGGATCACGCAAAAGAGGAGGCTCATCTCCTTCGTAAAGACCTCAGATTTATGAAATTTGAAGCAGTAAAAGATGGTGAAAACTACACATTTTATCCAAAAGATAATATCCCGGCAGGAATAGAAACAGATGGTAACACCTGGCGTCTCAAGGTGAAAAACAAAGAGCTGAACACTGCTGAATTAACCATGATGGGTGGTGGTGCTATCGTCGGGAAAGTTCCCAAGGGGCTGCCGACAATTGCAATGCCCGAACTCACAGTAAAAACCTTTTTCAAGCTTCTGCCCACAGCAATCATTATTTCCCTGCTGGGTTTTATGGAAGCCATTGCCATTGCTAAAGCCATGGCTGCAAAAACAGGTCAGAAAATCGATGCTAATCAAGAACTGATTGGCCAGGGACTTGCAAACATCTGTGGGTCTTTCGGTTCCAGTTATGCCGTTTCCGGATCCTTCTCCCGTTCTGCGGTAAACCTGGCAGCGGGTGCTGTTACAGGCGTATCCTCGGTGGTCACCTCGGTCATGGTCGTTATCACCCTGCTCTTCTTTACCCCCCTGCTCTACCATCTCCCACAGGCGACCCTTGCTGCGGTAATTATGATGGCAGTTATCGGGCTTGTCAATATTAAAGGTTTTGTCCACGCCTGGCATGCGCAAAAGTATGATGGAATTATTTCTGTATTAAGTTTTCTGGTTACCCTCTACTTTGCCCCTCATCTTGACAAGGGGATCATGGTCGGATTTGTTCTTTCCATGGGCGTCTTCCTCTACAAATCCATGCGTCCGGTTGTAGCCGAACTTTCCATGCATGAAGACAAAGTTCTGAAAAGTGCTGAGCACTATCGCCTCAAAGGTTGTCGTCATATTTCTGTTGTTCGTTTTGACGGAGCCCTCTTTTTTGCTAATGCCAGCTACCTCGACGAACAGGTTGCCAGGTTCAGAACAGAGCATCCAGATCTTCGTTACATCCTACTCGATGCCAGTGGTATTAATGATATGGATGCATCCGGCGAAGAAGCCCTTGCCATGATTGTAGACCGCCTTCGAGCAGCAAAACTGGGTTTTGCAATGTCCGGTGTTAAAGGACAAGTTATGGTTGTTATGGAACGAACCCACCTGCTTGATAAGATCGGCATGGGGAATATATATCCTGACACAAAATCAGCTGTTGCTGATATTGTCACCAAGGTTCACACCAATACGGACCTTCCTGAAAAAGGCTGTAAAAACTGTCCTCTAACGCAACATATCCCTGCATAACAGGATGTAAAAAGAAAAAAGGCCGTAATCCTATTCGGGATTACGGCCTTTTTGCGTTTATGTAAAGGGGCTCACAGACATACTACTTAGACAACACCCAACTCCACCCTGTTTCGTCCATTTTGCTTTGCCATATAAAGTGCCTGATCACTGCATTCTATCATGGCAACACGACTCAACTCTACATCACTCATATCAGTGGCTGCCAGACCAATACTTATTGTAACGGAAGTGGACTGCCCATTATGTACAACCTTCTTTTGTTCAACCCCTCTCCTCAGACGCTGAGCCAGAACTTTTGCCCCCTTACTGCCTGTTTCAGGTAAGACAACAGCAAATTCTTCGCCGCCATAACGGGAAACAACATCACAACTGCGCACCAGTTGTACAAGCACATTACTAACCTCTTTCAGAATATCATCCCCCACGGGATGCCCAAAGGTGTCATTGACCTTCTTAAAAAAGTCAATATCGATCATGAGTAAAGAAAGAGGGTGTTTATAGCGAACCGCCCGTCCCAATTCAGTCTCTAAGACCTTCTGAAAATATCTGTGGTTATAAAGGCCGGTCAGACCATCCCGGTAGGCAAGTTTCCGAAGACTGGCGTTCGCCTGCTGCAACTCCACAGCAAGTTGTTCTGCATTTTGTCTAGACTGTTTCAAGTCCAGAACAATCTGCTCATAGGAGAAATTCAATTCGCCCAGTTCTTCATTCGCCTCCTGCATGATTTGAGAAAAAGGTTTGATATTCTGAGGATCTATTGCAAATAAGCTCATCATCTCACTTGATTGCTCACCTATGATATCAATTAACGCATCAACTCTTTCCCCGGACATGTGCCACGTTTCAGCAAGCTCCGAATGCACCTCAATGGATTTTTTATTGCTGTGCAGACTATGATATATGGAAGAAATCCTGTCCGCCAAATCGAGAAGCATCGCTGAATCGTAAAATTTTTCCCCAGCATCCACTGCGGTATGATGGCAACGAATAGGCGCACTGATAGATTCAGGTACATTCCAGGAACTGAGCAGGTAATGACCAACTTCTGCATGGTCACAGCCAAACCGTTCCTTCTCAGCTGTGCTGAGTTTCTCGCCACTGACACGCTTTTTATCGAGTACACCTCTATAACTATTTGGATGGGAGAGAAAAAGGATCAGAACACCGATATCCTGCAACAGCCCGGTAACAAATAAGTCATGATCCTTGTGACCGACCGCATTTCCCAGGACATCGGCAGCCACTGCGGCCGTTATGGCACGTCGCCAAAAATAATCCAGATCAAAGCTGCCCTGGGGCGCATTCTGGAATTCCTGAACAATCACAAAGGAGAGTGCTATGTTTTTTAATGAATCCGTACCAATAAGAGCAGTGGCCTGAGCGAGGGAATCAACGGGCTGACTAAGCCCGTAAAGAGAGGAATTGGCAACCTTTAAAATACGTACACTAAGGGATGGATCGGACTTGATAATCCGAGCCAGATCATCAAAAGAATTTTCTTCCTGGCGGACAGCCTCCAGAATTTTCAGGGCAATTGCAGGTGGTGAGGGCAACCTTACTTTTTCATCAAAAAATTCCTGCACAGTGGTCATTCAAAAGACTCCAAATATCAATTAAATTTTCATCCTTCTTATATCTCAGCCTACCTGCTGGCATTCCCGAGGTCAAACAAAAAAGAAGAACAGAAAACAATCCCCACACAACATCCCTTACCAACAGGGACATAACAAAACCGCGACACTATCCTGAAAGCCTTTCCAGATTTTCCTGCGCAGCTTCCCACTTTTCATACCAGCGTTCAAGACTGCGTCCACATTTATCGTAATCAGCTGATGTTGCCACCCAGGATTCCTGATCCTGATAGAGTTTAGGATCAGCCATGAGAGCCTCAAGATCTGTTTTTTCAGCTTCCAGTTTCCCCACCATCTTCTCAGCTTCTTCAGCTTGTTTCTTCCAGGGACCCACTTTTTTATTTTGTTCCCGACGTATCTTGGCGTCCTGCTTGCGTTGTTCTTTCTTGGAAAGCTGTGTTCCAGACACCTCTGGTTTTAGGGCTGTGTCTACTGCCCCGGATAGTTTTCGAGGTCCACTGTCCCGGGCTTCATCCATCTCAATTTTCAACAAATAATCACTTATATTTCCTTCATACACGGTAAGCTGCCCATCCTTAACCTCAGCCACCTTATTGACGAAACTGTCAAGAAAATAACGATTATGGGAGACAACCAGGATAAAACCGTCGTACTGTAACATGGCCTCCTGCAGAACCTCCTGAGAGCTAATATCCAGATGATTTGTCGGCTCATCTAAGAGCATACAGTTGGCAGGAGATGCTATCATCTTTGCCAGCGCCAGACGACTTTTTTCCCCACCGGAAAGAACTGATACCCTCTTATCCACCTCCTCCCCCCGAAACAGGAAGGTCCCGAGCAGGGAACGTATTCGGGTAATGGTCATATCTTTAACTGACAGCGACAGCGTTTCCAGTGCAGTAAGCGTTGGTGTCAGCTCCTGGGCCTGATGCTGTCCGAAATAGGAAAGCTGTACATTATGACCAGGCTTCACCTTGCCTGAATCTGCCTGTATGGCTCCGGCAATAATCTTTACAAGAGTGGATTTCCCGGCTCCGTTCACGCCAACCACTGCCACCTTATCGCCGCGCTGAAACTGAAAACTGACATTTTTAAGAACATCGTTTCCATCAAAACTCTTACTTAAATCCTCGACGGTTAGCACATCCCTGCCCGAATCAGGAGCAGGGGGAAAACTGAACCGAATCTTCCGTTCTTCATCACCGATCTCAAGCAGAACCATCTTTTCAAGCTGTTTTACCCGGCTCTGTACCTGTTTCGCCTTAGTGGATTTAGCACGGAAGCGCTGCACAAATTGCATACTCTGCTTAATCTGCGCCTGTTGGTTATCGTAGGCAGCTTTTTCGATGGTCTTACGCTCCACCTTCTCCTTCTCGTAGTAGGAATAATTTCCCTTATAGACCGAAAGTTTTCCAAGGCTTAATTCCCATGTGGTGGTGGTCACCTTGTCAAGAAAGGTTCTATCATGGGAAATGATCACCATGGCACCATTGTAGGAGCGGAGAAATTCTTCCACCCAGGTCAAAGAGGTCAAATCCAGATGATTAGTGGGTTCATCGAGCAGCAGCAGTGAAGGGGCAGCAAGCAGCATCTTGGCAAGCATCAGTCGCATGATCCAGCCACCTGAAAAAGACGATGCCGGCCTATCCATATCGGTCTGATGAAAGCCAAGGCCAAGCAATATCTTTTCGATCCGGGCCCGCATGGTATAGATACCACTGCCTTCCAGACGATGCTGAATATCCCCCTGACGCTCAAGCATTTTTACAAATTCTTCCGATTGAGGATCCACGCTGGCGAGATCCTCGTTGATACCATCAACTTCCTTTTGCAGCGCGATCAATTCAGCAAAGGCACTTTCTGCTTCCTGATACAGGGTCTGGCCTGAAACAAGAGCACTGGATTCCTGGGGAAGGTAGGCCACTGTGAAATATTTTGAACGGTTGAGAACACCGTCATCGCATTCATTGACACCTGCCATTATTTTAAGAAGTGTGGATTTCCCGGCACCATTGACACCGAGCAAGCCGATGCGTTTTCCATTGGTTACCTGTATGGAAAGATCCTTAAAAAGATGTTTGTCTCCGAAACGGATATCCAGATGATTAATTGATAACATAGTTCATTGTGCCTCGTTTCATGGTTTTATCCGTTGTAAGTTGTAATCGCGATTCAAGTCCCAGTCGCTGCAATCGTTTTATGTTTGCCCGTTTAGGGCCGACAAATGCCGAGACATCTCTGTGTGAAATTTGCAGATGAAGCTGTTTTCCAGAAGGACATCCAGCAAGCAATGGCCGAACCCGCCTGAACCAGCAGCGCGCAGCCACAAACTCACCAAATGAGGGATGATAGGGACCGGCAATCAGCTCCTCTTCCAGAGTCTTTGATGCCTGCAGTCCCATGCGCATGATTTGTATTCCGGCATCTTCAAGTCGCTCCCTGGCAATGCAACAGAGAGCAATTGCCCGATTCTTGCTCAAGGGGCGATAACGTCCCCTGTTGTACTCGTCGGCCAACCCGGAGCCTTTGATAACAAGAGTGGGATAAAGACGCACAAAATCAGGCCTGCATTCAATAACCTGGTGCAGGCCATCCAAAAATGACAGCGTATTTTCCCCCGGCAAACCAGGCATAAGCTGAACACCAAGCCTGAGCCCAGCCTTCTGTATAATTGCCATGGCCCGCAAAGAATCATCACTACTATGGCCACGGTATGCAGCCTCAAGGACGCTATCATCCAGGGACTGCACCCCAATCTCCACTATTGTCACACCAGACTTCAGCAAAAATTCACAAATATCCCCGGTCATACAATCGGGACGAGTGGAAAGACGGATAAAATCCACCTCTCCTCTCTCCAGAAACGGCTGCACCGCACCCAGTAACACCTCCTGACGTTCTCTGGCCAGACACGTGAATGAGCCACCATAGAATGCAACCTGAACCTCGGCGTGCTTCCGGGAAAAGCCAAGCCATTCAGTTATGGTGTCATGGACAAGTACAGCATCGTCGACCTTTTGCGACGTCTTTCCACTTATGGAAACCTGATTGCAAAAAAGGCAGTGCTGAGGACATCCCTGGTGGGGAATAAAAATTGGAATAACAAGGGGCATGGCAGGCCTATCTTGAAAACTTCCGGATCACATCATCAAGGGTATCGAGGGTTAGAGCCGCAGCTCGCTGCTCTGCTTCCTTTTTGGAGCTCCCGATTCCGCATCCGAGTGGTTCTTCTCTAAAAAGAACGGAAACAGTAAAAACCTTCTGATGCGAAGGGCCATCTTCCTGATCTATTCGATAGGAAGGCGCCTCGTTAAACTTCTCCTGTAGTGCCTCCTGCAATCGGCTTTTGGCATCTGCCATCAACAGCTCTTCTTTTTTGCCTGCCATATCCGGCACAAAAAAGTTACCGACAATGGCTTCCACCGTTATGTAATCGCTATCCTCAAGAATCGCCCCGATAACTGCCTCGTAGGCACAGGACAGAATAGATGACTTATTACGGCCATTGGAGGCGTCCTCCCCCTTTCCAAGACAGAGATAGTCACCAAGATGCAGGTTTCTTGCCATGGTCGCCAGATGGGTCTCATTGACAAGAGATGACCTGAGTCGGGTGAGTTCCCCTTCACGCATCTCAGGAAAGCGTTTACAGAGGGTATGCCCGATAACAAGATCAAGCACAGCGTCACCTAAAAATTCAAGAATTTCGTTGTTTTTATCAATCTGAGCCTGTTCAAAAGCAAAGGATGAATGAATCAATGCTTTTTGCAACAGGCGCAGGTCGGTAAAACGATACCCAAGGTCCTGCTCCAGCCTAGCCAGGTCATCCTTGTTACGTTGTACCAGTGTTTCAATATCCATGGCCATTTTCCTCTTGTTAAAAACACAAACTGTGGTATAAAGTGTTGCTCTATGCCTATCCAGGCATATTCGGCGGCGTAGCCAAGCGGCTAAGGCACTGGTCTGCAAAACCATGATTCAGCGGTTCAAATCCGCTCGCCGCCTCCAGTACTTTCAAGGCGATATTCTGATTAATCAGGATATCGCCTTTTTTTTATTGAGCGCACCCGGTAAAATAGGTGTGCCCGATAAAACAACCCTGTATAGCATAAAACAGATATTCAGGCACCTGTTTCCTTTTCCAGAAATCCCCCACAAGCCAAATACCACAAAGTTAACATTTGACAGAAAATGAATTCTGCCTATATTTTTCCTGATAGCTAACTATTTTAGATCTCTTCACCATCACTATTACAAAGGAACAACTGCCCATGTCTGAAAAAAGCAATATGGTTAAAAAAGAGACCTTGATCTATGCCCTGTTAATTGGGTTTGTTGCAGGTTTTATTGGTGGCGCCATATTTGCCGCCTACAAACTATCCCCCTCCTCACCCCTTGCTACCTCCCCCCAGACACAGGGTCAGGCACCAAATAATAGTCAGCAATTAGACAAGCAAACTGCTGCGGCCATTACCAGTTTTGAGGCTGAAGTCACGGCAAACCCCGCAAACACTAATGCCTGGACTCAGCTCGGCCACCTCTACTACGATTCCGACAAGGTAGAAAAAGCCATCAAGGCATACAACCGCTCCCTTGAACTCGCCCCCAACAATGCCGATGTCTGGACGGATCTTGGCGTTATGTACAGAAGGAACAAACAGCCGGAAAAGGCCGTTGAGTCCTTCGACAAAGCGTTTTCAGTCAATCAAAAACATGAGCCATCACGGCTCAATAAAGGCATTGTCCTGCTCTATGACTTTAATAACCCTGAAGGGGCCATTGCCGCCTGGAATGAACTGCTGGTCATCAATCCACAGGCAAAGCTGAACAACGGCAAGCCATTGACCGAGGCAATAGAAGATGTCAAAAAAGAGATGAAGAAGGCCATTCCTGAAAAAGAATAGCATTAGGGGACGTTCATGGCCATTATTAACCACATACAGGGGCAGCAAGATATGCTAAGCGACGACATTCACATCCCGAAACACTGTGGTCATGAGACCCACAACACTGGAGGTCTTCACGACAAGCTGCCGCCAGTGGTGGAAACACTGGTTGCCGCCTGGCAAACGGAGGACTGCTTTGATCATGTGGGGGCAGTTCCCATTCCCTCGCATACCGCCATCATCGACATCATATATCAAGTGCGGCAAATACTGTTTCCCGGCTATTTCACCAAAACCAAGCTCCATGGTTCCAATCTGGAATATTATCTCGGAAAAGAAACCACGGAGCTCTACGAACGTTTATCCCGGGAAATCATCATGGCCATTCGCCATGATTGCAGGCGTTCCAATCTCCCCTGCACCCATTGCGAGACCAGGGGCTATCGTATGGCCCTGTCATTTATTGAAACCCTGCCGGGAATTTCTGCCCTGCTGTCCACGGATATCCGGGCAACCCTTGCAGGGGACCCTGCAACAGCCAGTACCGATGAAGTTATCTTCTGTTATCCTGGCCTGCTTGCCACCTCTATCTACAGAATGGCCCACGAACTGTACCTGCTGAAAGTTCCAATTATTCCACGGATTATGACCGAACATGCTCACAGTCTGACGGGTATCGATATCCACCCCGGTGCAAGCATTGGTCCCGGATTTTTTATTGATCATGGGACGGGTGTTGTAATAGGTGAGACAAGCATCATCGGCTCAAACGTACGTATATATCAGGGGGTCACTCTGGGTGCCCTCTCCCTCCCCAAGGATGCCGGGAAAGTGCTGCGTGACGTAAAGCGCCATCCAACTATCGAAGACGACGTTATCATCTACGCCAATACCACAATCCTTGGCGGTGACACAATCATTGGAGCCCGAACCGTAGTTGGTGGAAATATTTGGCTCACCGAATCCGTGCCATCGGACACCAGAGTTATACTCAAACGTCCTGAGCTCCTCTATTCCGGAAGAAAAGGAGGAACATCATGACTTTGTTCGCAACTGAAACCATAGGAAACACCCCACTTCTCTCTCTGGCCAATATTTCCTCTCACTGCTGCGCGAAAATTCTTGCGAAACAGGAATCGCGAAACCCCATGGGCAGTGTTAAGGATCGCATTGCCCTGGCCATGATTGATGCGGGCATACAAAACGGACAGATCACGGAGGGTAGCACCGTCATCGAGGCGACTTCAGGAAATACCGGATTAGGACTGGCCTTTGTCTGCGCAGAAAAAAATCTGCCACTGATCCTCACCATGCCGGAATCCATGTCCCTGGAACGCAGAGCACTCCTGAAACATCTTGGAGCCAGACTGGTTTTAACTCCCGCAGCAGGAGGAATGAAAGCAGCCATGGAAATGGCAGAAGAACTCCACCGGGACACCCCAAACAGCTTTATGGTCAGACAGTTTGAAAATCCTGCAAATCCCGCTATTCATAAAAGAACCACCGCCGAGGAGATATGGCAGGCCACGGATGGTAAAATTGACATCTTCGTAGCAGGAGTTGGGACAGGTGGAACATTCACCGGGGTAATGGAGGGATTGAAAGAAAAGAATCCGCAAATCATCGGAGTGGCCGTGGAACCGGCAGACTCCCCTGTACTTTCAGGAGGAAAACCGGGCCCTCACAAGATTCAAGGGATCGGTGCTGGCTTTATCCCTGCAGTAGTAAAAACAGAGCTGATTGACCGGGTCATTACAGTGACAAATAGTGATGCCATAGAGACCTCCAGACAGCTTGCCAAACAGGAAGGTCTACTGGTGGGGATATCATCGGGAGCGGCCATGTGGGCAGCCCTGCAGCTGGCAGTCGACAAAGCAAATCAGGGCAAAACAATCGTTACTGTCCTGCCGGATACGGGAGAACGGTATTTGAGTACCGGCTTGATGAGTGAATAGCAAGCAATGCTACCCAAAAAAAAATCAAAAGCGCAAGGAGTCACAGGAGATAGCTTATGGTCTTACAAGCAAATTTCCTGACATAGCCAATGCCGAACAAGTTCTTCAGGACAATCGTGATCATTGGAGCATCGAAAATAGCTGCCATTAAATCATTGACTGGATATATAACGAAGACCGAAGCAGGATCTCAAAAGGATACGGCCCTGAAAATATAACACGATTACGAAGATTTGCAGTAGGCCTGTTGAAAGGGGGAAATGTAAAAAATGTTACTCAAACAATGCGCAAACTCAGCTTTAACGTTCGGGCAGTTTTTGACCACTTAAAAATGACGATTTTTTTTTGTGCTTCTTCAACAGGTTGAAAGCTAACACTAATTTACCGTGGTTTAGTTACTCTTTTGCCTTGACAATGGAGATTGTTTCAACTATGTAGCGTGGAAATGATATCAGGACAACGAACAGTCGTAATCCTCCTGTCGATTACTTTTATTTCCTTGGTGTATTACTTGCTGACGCTCTCTTTTCAGAAGCGAGGAGCCAGTAGACCCAATGAAGGTGAGTCGACCATAACGATTCAACTTTCACCTCTCATTATTCAATCATCTGTAAGTACTGTATTATTTGATAGGCCCCCGCAAATATCCACCGCCCCTCTCCCGAACAATGCTCTGACAGGGCAGAGCCTGAAGCTGAACCAAGCCCATTCATTACACATTACAATGTACGGAGAGAGAACATTTCTCCATGAGAGATACTCGTTTCTCCCTTCTGAAAGGGTGTTCCTTGTCATGGACTTTAACGAACTCGAGGCAGGAGAACATCATCTGTCAGCCTTTTGGAAATCCCCGGATGGCCAGCTCATCAACACCTCAAGACATGTCATCTCCAAGACCAGAAAGTCCCCTAGGCATCGCTCCTATTTCTGGCTGCAACTCATCAAAAACGGGATGATCACAGAAATCATGACCGGTGGTGCATACAAGGGAGATATTCACGGTAGATGGGATGCTGAAATCTATCTCGATGGAGCCAGATTGACGACACAACATTTTATGGTCCTCAATTGACACGGTACCAGCGGGTCAGAAGTAATTTATTTGATACTATTTTACAATAACAACAAACAATGCTAGCGTACTGATACCAATCAGCACTAAAGCACATCACCTTAAAATAAAGGCTACCTTGCAAAATTGCCTTTTCAGCCCAACCCTTCGTTGCGAGATAAATTTTATCCTCGGAATATTAACTATATGCCTGCGGTAAAATTTATCTCACGCCTTGGTTTGGGGCGAAAATGCTAATTTTTCAAGGCACCCTAAAGACTTAACTTTCGAGGTCACCCGTGGAAAAAGTATCTAGATTATTTTTACTGTTTGCACTTACCGTCCTGCTCAATGGCTGCAACACATGGGACGACATGGTCGATTCCGTCACCGGCTCTGGTGATGATGACCCAGCTCCCGTAACTTCGGCTGTAGTCAGCACCCAAGCCTCGAGTGCACCGGAGGAAGCAACAGTAGAAGCCAATACCGGCGCTACAGATCCATATAACTCCAGTGAAAGGGTAACACTGAATTATCATGCAGCCCACAAATTACACTATTCCTGGTTAAGCCAAACCGGCAGCTATTACGGCGGTAAAATTGAATTTGAATTTGTTGATTGTGGTCAAACATTAACTGTCGAGAATGCGGCAGATAATTATCTGCCCAATGGACATGCCGGACCAAATTATTTTTGTGGAACTAAAAATAAACCAGAGGAGTCCAATGGAGACAAAGCATCAATATTTGGCCCTCCAAGTTGTACCAGCAGTCAAACAATGACTGCTATATTGCATTACAACAAATAATTAGAATTTTCAGATTACGGCAAGCCAGGTCAAGAATATCAGTGCTAAAGAGCTGTTCAGGATTCGTGGAGCGCTCCGTAATAGTCTCGGTTTTATACGTGAACTTGAGGACAATGTGTAAAAAGTGAGAGTGAAGTGATCAGAATTCGCTTTCCGTTAAACAGACACCAAGAGTCAAGCATTGTAAAACAACATTTAATACCTGTACCCGCTTCTTTTGTACTGGCCGAGTCTTGACTGCACCATATCAAAAGATATAACTTTTCAAGCCCCTGCACCTTTGCTACCCTACCGGAGAACGGTATTTGAGTATCAGCCTAATGAAAGAATAGCCAACTCCCTATTTGTTGCCAATGGGTATCCCGACTTCATCCCCACAATTTTGTCCAAAAAGACAATATCTGTTGCGGCCAGCCTGTTTAGCCATATACATTGCACCATCGGCATTGTTCATTAAAGCTGTTGCCTCGCTTCCGTCATCGGGAAATACTGCGATGCCTATACTGGCTCCGATCGATGCCTTCTGTCCGTTAAGCACAAAAGGTTCTGATGCGGTATCAATAATAAGCTGTGCCACTTTGACAGCATCCTCATTCACTGAAATATTATTAAGAATAACCGTAAACTCATCGCCCCCCAGCCGGGCAACGGTATCGGATTCACGCACAACCTGTTGAATTCTTTTTGATACCTCCTGGAGCAACTGGTCACCCGCCGCATGCCCCAGTGTATCATTAATAATTTTAAACCTGTCCAGATCAATAAAAAGCAGAGCAAAACGAGCCTTTAAGCGTTTACTATGCAGCAACGCCCGTGACAAACGATCCAGGAAGAGTTGCCGGTTGGGCAGACCGGTCAGGGCATCAATGGTGGCCTGACGTTTGAGAATTGCTTCATTCTTCTTCTTTATCGTAATATCCCGGAACAGCGCAACAAAATGTTGAATAGTTTTCCGGTCATCAACGACTGCAACGATGGAGAGCCACTCAGGGTAGACAGCTCCGTCTTTTCGTTGGTTCCAGACCTCTCCTTCCCATTGATGATCTGTAAGCAGACTGCTCCACATTTCCTGGTAAAATTCCTTCTTATGACGTCTGGAGTTCAATACCGCAGGGGTTTTACCAATTACCTCTTCCCGGTCATAACCGGTGATTCTGGTGAAAGAAGCATTGACCGTCTGAATTTGGTTTTCAGCATCGGTTACTACAATACCATCACTTGCAGTCTCAAATACCGTTGCTGCAAGCTGGAGCTCCTCTTCAGCCTTTTTATTTCTTACTCTGGCCTGTGCCAAATACCAGCTCACCAACAGTAACAGTAAGAAAATTGGCGTGGCAATCTGAGATAGAACCAACATTATTGCTTTATTATCGGCTGCAATACTATCCAGGGTTACGTGGGAAACGACCTTCCACTCATACTCGTTTCCCAACGAACCTGCCCCTCTCGTATCACCTGCCTCAGCGTGCCGTTGCAGCATCTGCGAAAGTCGAATTGTGGTAAAGGTGAACATACCGTCGCTATCACTGAACTGACCGTCCTCTTCACGATTGATTTTCTTCCAGGGGACGGGATGCATATTGGTAATATTATGTTTATGATTTAACATAAATCCCCATTCCATATCAGGGCGAGGGTTTTTCAGCCAGTAGCCTTCTGCGTTCACAATTGATGCATGATCCTTAATATTTGCCACCGCACTCGAGAAATCCCCCAGCAACTGTTCTGCCAGATAATTCAACAACACAACGCCTGTTTTTTCGCCCTGTATATTAAACACCGGAGTCCCAAATCGAATCATCGGTTTATACGGCTCTTCAATTTTCCCATGTTCCATATTCAGATCAAGGGGAGAAACATAGACCCTCCCTTCTTCCTGATTAAATGCTTCTCTAAAGTAATATCGATCCCCTTTGTTTTGTAATAATTTCTCAGGAACTACAGTAACCCTGCCCTGATTGTAATTGACGCGTACAATTTCCATCCCTTCGGTATCCAGGAAACGAACCTGATCATACATCCCCTTCATTTCAGAGAGGATACGAAAGTCATTTTTCAGATTGTGTAAACGTGCCGGGAACAGCGTTCGGTTTTTCGTATTGAATACAGCATTCAGTCCTAGAATACGCAGGTCAGAAATGATCGTCTGAAACTCCTGACTGATCGCCTTCTTTCCCAAATTAACATTGAGGAGTTCACTTTCACGGCGGATGCTCTTGACCTTTTCAGTTTCGGACACGTAGAAATAGGTAAAGAAGACACACAGGATAGCTGCCCAGGGAACAAGGAAATAGAGAAAATTTTTTACTGATTTACTCATGGGGTTTACAGATTTTTATTTTTTTTTACCTGTTATGCGTTGAGTTTCCATCAAGGACCTGCCTGACAGCTTCGGCGACATTTCTTTCACTGAGCGGCTTCATCATGAATTGCTTTATTCCGATATCAGGTGCCGTGTCCGCAGAGAATGCAACGGTATAGCCAGTGCAGAGAATTATGGGAAGTTCTGGTCGTATTTTCAACATATCCCGGGAAAGTTCCTCACCGGTCAGCTCCGGCATGGTCTGGTCAGTAATAATAAGATCAAAGGATTGCGGATCTCCCCGAAAAAGTTCCAGAGCGCGAGAACTCCTTGTTTCCGTAGTAACGTCATACCCCAGACGAGTCAGCAGGGCTCCTAATATTTCTACAATATTCGGCTCATCATCCACAATAAGGATACGTTCACTTCCTCTGGGGAGTGAGACTGAACTCTCACCTCCGCTATCCTGGATCACGGAAACATCTTCAGTCATACAGGGCAGGAATACATGGAACACTGTTCCTTCTTCAGGAACACTTCCAACCGTTATAAAACCTTTGCACTTATCAACGATTCCATGGGTTACAGCCAGCCCCAGCCCTGAACCTTCCCCCTGTTTCTTAGTAGTGAAATATGGCTCAAAGATCCTTTCCAGGGTCGCTTCGTCCATCCCTTTCCCGGTATCTTTTACCGTTAAGACGACAAAGGGACCAGCCTCTATCCCGATCCTTCCGCTAAGCTCTTCAGGGCCTATCTCTATACGGCTTAAACTTACCGTAAGTTTTCCTTTTTTCTTGCCGATGGCATGGGAAGCATTCGTACAGAGATTCACCACAACCTGATGAACATTGGTGGGATCAGCAAGTACCAGGCCACTGTTCGGATCAATAGCTGTTTCTATCTCTATCGTTTTCGGCAATGACGAACGCATCATCTTCAGGGCTTCCGTCACAACCAGATCAATACGCAGCGCTTCCCTCTTGTGACTGCTGGACCGGCTGAAGGTGAGTATCTGCTTTACAAGTTCCGTTGCCCTGTTTCCTGCAGAGATCATTCGATCCATATATTTTTCTTCATCACTCCCTGCAGGCAATCCAGGTTTAATGATTTCTGCATAACCCAGAATTGCCGCCAGGATATTATTGAAATCATGGGCGATGCCCCCGGCAAGGGTACCAATGGCCTCCATCTTTTGAGCCTGATTAAGTTCTTTCTCCAGTTTTTTCTTCTCTGTGATATCCTGGGCGACATTGACGATATAGTGAACGCCACCCTTATCGTCAAAAACAGGTGCAGAAGTCACTTGAAAAATTTTATCCAGATGCTCATGTTCAATAACAATCTGATGCTTCTGGTTATCATGAAAGGATGATATACCAGGACAGTCCTCACAGGCCTCTGAGCTGCACCTGAACAGCTTATAACAGCGAATACCAATTATATCCTGCGGACTCATTTCAAAACTGTCAAATGCCGCCTGATTCGCCCGGACAACTTTCATATTCCTGTCCTGAAGCATTATAATATCAGGAATAGCATCAAAGGTTTTTTCCCACTCATCCTTACTTCTTTGTAACTGCTGCGTTCGTTGGAGAACCTGTTCTTCAAGGGAATCATTCTGCCCTGCAAGTATTCTTCTGCGACTGTACTGCTGATAAAATATAAGAAGGGCCAGGGCAAGCAGAAACACACTTAATAAAAAGATATTTCTAAAATGGTTTGCCTCCTGTACAAAAAAAGAAGAAGAACTGCTTCTGATGGTCAAAAAGGCATTCAACTCCTTTGTTACAGGATTTAGAACAGGGATGGTGGTGAAAACCTTATCCATAGACGAATCATACAATGACACGACATCATGAGCATGGACGTTAGAATAAATTGCAGCGATAATTGATTTCACAGGCTTTAATGCTTGCATCTTTTTACTGGATACTTCTTTGAGTGCAGCCAACACGTTGTTGTCATAGAGAAATCCTTTATGGTGAGAACTTTTATATACTGCTTCGAGTTCCCCCGAAAAAACCTTTCTTTTCGCAACATCTTCTTTAAGAAAGAAATTACTTAATATATCATATTGCTTCATCAAGGAAGAGGTGAAGGCTTCCGGGCCAAAGGAGACTTCCATACTGCCCAGATGCGTTCGATCACCTGCTGTTATGGGAAAAACGAATCGATAGCCACCATAGAAGCGTCCCAGCTCAAAGCCATCGATGGAGAGATGGTTCTGATTTACATAGACCACTGTCTCCCGGATAGATGTTAAATCATCACCAAACTTATCAGGCTGGTGAATACGCAGAAAGGACGCATTATTAGGGAGGTGGAACTGAAGCTGCTTAACATTCACTTCACCTTTCCAGTAGTAATAACTGTCCTGGATTTTGGAGAGCAATTTCTGTCGTAAAATATTTTTTTTGGCATCATCGGCCTGCAGCAGCTGCTGATAGAAATCTGCAAGCTCAAAGCGTTCCACCAGACCGAATCGAATATTTTCCGCCAGCTGTTTATACTGATCGTAAATAGTATTGTATGCACGTTGATATTGTTTTGAGATCAGCTCTAAATGTTGTTCTTCACTTTGATATCTTTTATTATCCAGCAGAAAATAACACAGTGCTGTCATGACAGCAAAAACAAGGAGCAGAACTGCCTTTAAGCGAATATTCTTAATTCTCATTTCAGTTCTTTAGTACATGGTTTTGTAACGCTCCTCCATCCAGCAGTCGCCTGACTGTCCTGGAAAGGATCTCTTTACTCACTGGTTTTTCAATAAAACTTTTGATCCCAAGTCCATATGCATCTTCCTCGGAAAGAGCAGATGTGTATCCAGTATAAAGAATTATGGGCAAATCCGGTTTTATTTTGAGCAGGGTCTGGGCCAGTTCCGCACCGGTTACATCGGGCATGGTCTGATCGGTGATGACCAGATCAAAGCAGTCAGGATCTGCAAGAAATGCTGCCAGAGCCTCCGTGCTCTTTGTTTTCGTCGTAACAGAATAACCAAGTCCGCTTAAATGGATCTCAGCAACGTCGAGAAGCTCCGGTTCATCGTCAACAATAAGAATTCTCTCATTACCCCTTGGAAGAGACACTGCCTCAGTCTCATCTGCCTCCTCGGACATCTCCTCATCTACCAGGGGAAGATAGACATGAAAGCAGGTACCTTCTCCAGGGTAACTCTCCACCTCAACAAAACCATTCGAATCCTCCACAATGCCATGAATAACCGCAAGTCCGAGCCCCGTCCCCTCTCCCTGCTCCTTGGTCGTGAAATAGGGTTCGAAGATTCGTGTTGTGATCTCCTCATCCATACCATCGCCATTATCCTTCACCATCAGGACGACAAAAGAACCTGCATGCACCAGTGGTTTATCGGCAACCTGTTCAGCGCCCAGATTCACCTGGCTCAGATTCACCTCCAGCATCCCTTTGGCATTGCCGATGGCATGTGAGGCATTTGTACAGAGATTAACCACTATCTGATGGATACTCGTCGGATCAGCAAGAACCAACCCGCTTTCAGAGTCAATACTCGTCCGTATATTTATGGTTGTTGGCAATGACGAGCGAAGCAGTTGTAATGCTTCTTTGACAATTAAATCTATGCGCAGTGGACTTTTTTGCCGTTCATGTTTCCGGCTAAAGGTAAGTATCTGTCTTACAAGTGCAGTGGCCCGCTTTCCGGCCAACAGCACCTGATCGATATTTTCTCTTGCATTGCTACCTGCAGGAAGATTCATCTTAGTGATTTCAGCATATCCCAGGATTGCAGAAAGAATATTATTAAAATCATGGGCGATGCCCCCTGCAAGCGTTCCGATTGCCTCCATTTTCTGGGCCTGATGCAACTGCTCTTTCAGTTCAGCATTCGTTTTTTCAGAAGAAATCCTTCCGCTAATATCTCGAGTCACCCCCTGATATCCTGAGAACACACCCTCACTGTCAAAAATTGGCTGACCTGAGACTTCAAGCATAAGCAGATGCCCGTCTTTATGCTGCGCTTCGAGCACTCTGTTTTTAAAGGGTATCCCCCACCTGGAATATTGCGTCAGAAACTCTTCTCCTCCCGTTTCATTCCTCTCATGCAGAAAACTCCCATGTAAGATCCCTTCCACTTCGCAGGGTTCATAACCAAGCATCCGTTTCACCGAAGGACTCGCATAAACAAATACCCCCTCCCTGTCTATTTCCCAGACCCAGTCGGAAATATTCTCTATCAGATTTCGAAACCTGTCCTCACTGATAGAGAGTTCCGTCGTGGTATCCTGCACCTTTTCCTTGAGCTTACTATTAAGGATACGTAATCTGTCTCTGGAGAGGCTATTTCTTCTCTCGTAACACCGAACCAAAACAAGGGTGACCAGCAGGGGAAGTATCCCATAAAAAATATCTGTAGCTGTATAGTTTTTGACCTCACTCGTTGCACTTATATATATGATCAGCAAGAAAGAAATTAAAGATATCGCATAGGCGAATTTCTTTTCTGTGAGATAAAATACCGTTAATATCAGAACCAGGAACCAGCTTATTCCTGCGATATCACTTGATAGAATCTTGTAGGTCAACGAAACAATCAGGACAGAAATACTCATCATGCACAGAATAAGTGCCGGGAAACTTTTCCGGGAATACCTTGCAAGAACGATTATAAAGATTGCCAGCGTGACATAGACAACATCTATAAAACCCTGCAGAATATGCCCCGTTGTAAACCGCAGTAGAGCAGCTATTGAAACAAAAAGAACATTACTACCGACAAGGCTGTTAAATAAAATATATTTTAAACGTAATTCATGCTCTTCTTCAGAAAATTCAAAACCACTTTGTAAAATATTAGATATTTTCATCTCTTATCCAACCTTGGCAAGTCACCAAGGATATGAGCATTAGTAGAAATACCGGAAAGATGACCAGGGAGCCGATGCTTGCATTGCATACATGTCACTTTCCTTCATCTCTTTTAGTTGTACAAACAAGACTCTTCATTCTATGGGATGAAGAGTCTATTTGAAAGAAAAAAAACAACCATTTTCCCGAGAGTTCAAACGATTCCAAATCAGCATAACATACTGATTACGCAAGAAGACACCAGAGAATGCGAAATCACAACAAACAAGCTATGCAATGAAACTGCCCCGGCCCTACAGGAGCCACGGAATAAACATCCTGCTCCTTTTTATATAGGCTTTATAGGGTGAACCAAAAAAACGAATATTCTCACGTTCCTCCACCCTGGCAGCAGCGACAATAAAACCACTGATGACAAGAACCAGTCCTAAGGTCAGGGGAGTAAGATTCTTTAAACAGGCCCCCCATCCAAGAAAGAGCAAGGAACTGTACATGGGATGGCGGATATAGCGATAAAGGCCAATATCAACAACATTGACGGTGTTTTCAAAAGAGTGGTTTTCTGGGGTATCCGGCCGATCTCCATGACCGCCACTTTTTTTCAGCATCATAAGTGACTGGCTGATAAAACAGATTGAAATCAGAAGCAACACCCAGGACAGGACATGAAGTGGAGAGAACGGATCACTGAACCAGTAGGGATGATTCAGCAAAATAAGAGACAGATTTCCTTCAAAAACGAAGAAACGGTAGAAACCATGTGATTGTGGATTGAGCAGGGAACGCCTGGATATGTAAAGGAAAAAAAGAGTGGCAACAATAAACAGAATAATTCGAGTCATAACACATTTCTCACAGGCAGATTTTTTTTCGAAACTCCTCTGGACCAAGAATCAACTTAACGGTACTGAAAGATCCCATACTGGTACCGATGATACCAGGTGCCAGCACATTCTGCCCGGCGAAGGTACAGGCCCTGCACAGCTGTACGATTCAGTAATGCTGTGGCCAGGGTCTGACTCGACGACCTGAGAACTCAGTAGGCACAGCCAGCAGGACTATTCACCCAGTCACAAATGGTGAGCGGGGTACAGGCATCCAGCATCTTCAGTCCTTTCAGGGGGCCAAATAACTCTTCTGCCTCGCACAATAGCTTACCGGAAAATTTATTTTTTACATCCCGATAATCAGCATTGCAACGTCCTGTTGTACTCTCCTTCCAGCCCTCCCAGAGGACATCATTTCCCGAGGTGAGGATGGACAGCAGAAAAACGAGGGCTAGACCACAATACCATATTGAGTCCACCCTGTTTTGAGTGATTGGGGAAATATGTCAAAAATCTATATGACTGCACAAACACAAAAGGCCCCGACCGGGAAAAATTCCAATCAGGGCCTTTTTATCTGTTCGGCAGAGCCGAACAGAAATCGTTAATTGGAGTAGGAGCTCTTGTCACTCATACCCTTGCGGGAATACATGTTCAAATTCCCTTTTTTAACCGCTGCTTTTCGGCGATAAGATCGGTCAAAGGTACACCGGCAATTCCTTGAGAGGGCTGTGCAGATTATGGTCGGAATGCACTTTTCCGTCCTTACTCCGGCTCGGCATATGACAATCTGCACAGGAAACACCACTTTTAGCATGGCTGCCGGTTGTGAACAGCTCGTAACCGGGATGCTAGGAAAAATGACAGAGGGCTGCACCGATATAAGTGTAAGGGCAAGCTAATCCTGGGAAGAGAGGACAGTACGAATGCTTTTAGAGAGCACTTCAAATTCAACAGGTTTTTGGAGATAGAGTTTAATGCCGAATTTTTTACAGTTTTCCTCAGAAACAGAGTTACTAAAACCAGAACATAAAATAACAGGTATTTCTGGTCTGATCTTAAGAATTTTGCCAACCATCTCTGTTCCGAGCATATACGGCATTGTCTGATCCGTGATAATAAGATCGAAATCATTTGGCTTTTCTTTAAACATTCCGAAAGCATCTTGGCCATTATTGCAGACGGTCACATTATAGCCCAGATATTCTAAACGCATTTTCATAACCTCAAGAACGATCCTTTCATCATCGACGATTAAAATTCGTTCAGACCCACCGACCAGATCCGTTTTTTCACCTTCAACTAGGGATTCTGCCTCATCAATAACAGGAAAATAAATATGGAAGCAGGTACCAGTTGCAGGATTTTTTGTAATGCGAATCAAACCACCATATTCCTTGACGATACCATGTACCACAGCCAATCCCATACCCGTGCCGCTGCCTACCTCTTTTGTGGTAAAAAAAGGATCAAAAATACGCTCCTGTATGGCAGGATCGATACCATTACCTGTGTCATTTACAGATAGTTCAACATATAGACCAGATTGAGCATCCTGTTCACCAAGTAATTCGTCTTCATTCAATTCAACCTGGGTAAGAATGATAGTGATTGTTCCCTTACCTGTTTCCATAGCCTGGACAGCATTCGTACATAAATTCATCACGACTTGATGGATTTTAATCGGATCGGCTAAAATAGCACCAACTCCTGAATCAATTTCTGCCTTGATTTCAATGCTGCTTGGAATTGTCGAGCGAAGCAATTTCAGAGCTTCTTTGACAATGGGGAAAGGAATAAGTGGTCCAACTTCATGTTCACCCTTGCGGCTGAATGAAAGGATCTGTCGCACCAAATCTCGGGCTCGCATTCCGCCCTTTATTATCTCCCTTATCTCTTCAATAGCAGGCTTCCCTTCAATATTACTGAGTTCTGCAAGCTCGGCATACCCGATTACACCCGTAAGAATATTGTTAAAATCATGGGCTATTCCGCCAGCAAGTGTGCCAATAGCCTCCATTTTATGGGACTGACGGAGTTGGATTTCGAGTAGCTTTTTTTCTTGTTCAACTTGTTTTTTGTCAGAAAGGTCAAGAGCCTGACAGACAACTGCCTGGGATTCACCTTGATTGGTATACATTTTACTTGACGAAAACAGCATGGGAAATTCATGACCATTTTTTGCCTGGTATGACGTTTCTTGTTTGTCGATATTGGCCATACTATTTATCTCAGTAAAAAATGTATCTGTGGTGATAATTGAGAATGGCTGACCAATCAATTCGTTTTCCTCGTAACCCAACAACGATAAGGTTGCACTATTTACTGTTTCTATGAATCCTTCAGAGTCCAAAACGATGAGTGAATTGGTCATTGCATGAAAAATCCTATCCACATAATCTTTTGAAACGGTTGTTTTTCTCAGGTCATTTGCCATACTGTTGAAACTATCAACAAGAAAACCAACTTCGCCCGTGGCATGAATATCAATTTTCTTTGAAAAACTTTCTTTGGCAAGTTTTTGAACTGAATTAGCCAACATGATCAGGGGTAAAGAGAGATATTTGGATACAAAAAAGACTGCGATAACGAGGAGGAAAAAGGAAATAGCAAAAACAATACCCAGGAAACGGAGAACCTGTTGAACATCCTGATAAAGAACCTTCTCAGGTATACTAATACACACTTTCATAAGTGGAAAGTTATTGATAATTGCCAGGTTGCTGGTGGCGACTAGGCCATCATCCAACCTATACACATCGATGCTTTTGGAAGAAGCATGATCTGTGAAAGGACGTGGGTCGAGTTGCAGTGGATCGGATGGCTTGGTGAGGACCAAGCCTGTGGGTGAAAAAATCCAGACAGGATTTTCATCAAAAATCTTTATTGTTTGGGCAAAATCGAAAAAATCGGCCACATTATAATCAACTATAACTGCTCCACCAAATTCGCCAATATCTGGGTCTGTTTTATGGATAGCGATTGAAAAAAGGTAGTCACCATTGGGGCCAGGAAAGAGATCAGTCTGGGTTATGCTCCGGGGTGGGGATGATTCAAGACCCAAAAATAACGCACCTTCTCGTAATGATCGATATTCTCTAATCCGCCCTTGCTTACCAACTGCAACTCTCTCCATTCCGCGGTTATCAACAAAACGAATACTCTCTATTTCTTTAACATATTTAATTTTTTGTAAAAAAAGTCTTTCAAGTGCCCTTGCATTGATATCCTGAGTACTTTCAGAGGAAATCAGAAATTCATCCAGAAGAGGATTTGCCGATAAGAGCCTTAGTTCACGGATCAATGTTTCCTGGATGGTGTTACGGAAGGTCTCGTTGATGGCCTCCAATTCCCGGACGACCGCTTCATTGGCATAGCGCGAGATGGAATTGCGACTGAAGAGATAGTATGTGATCGTTAATGCACTACAGACAACGATAAATACTGAAAGAAATGCAATCAAAAGTCGGTGTAAAATTGATAAACCGTACTTTTTAGTTTCGAGCATTCCCGTTAATCCAATAGAGAAGTTTCATAGATTCGCTCAATACCCATTTCATCAGTAAGTATTATGCCAAGAATTTCAGCACGCTTCCGGTTTGCAATTTGTGGCCCGCGCTCAGGGGTTAAAGGTTTATAGGTTGCTGGAGCAAGGCCATTGACAAGTATATCAAAGGCAACATGTGCGGCCTCATATCCTTGGTTATAGCCAGAATCCAAGACTACACAGAGGAAACCTTTCTCTATGGAAAACCCAGGCCCCACGGTTTCGGGAATAGTAATATTGGCCATATACCATTTTATAACTTCACCTGTTGAAACATTATTGCCGGCTTTATCCTGAAATGAAGCAAAATGTGACAAAAAAAATGCATCTGTCTTGTTCTGGAGTTCCAAGGCCCTGGTCTGCCAGGTTGCATAATCCCTGGTGACAACAGTTTCAATAAGATTCAAGGAAAGACTTTTTTTCTGAACCAAGTGTTCTATCGCCTTGGTGTAATTTCTTGCGGTTGTTGATCCATCCGACAGGATAGCAAAGGACTTTATTCCAGGAGCAATGCGTTGCAACAGATCAAAGCTTTCCAGGAAATATCCGCTCTGATATACTCCTGTAATATTATGACCAGGCTTTTCTTTACTATCAACTAATCCATACTTAACAGGAGTATTATTAATACCATTGATGACAACAGGAATAGGAGAGTCCAGAAATTTTGGCCCTAGAAACTTAGCAGCATTATCATCGTTAAGAAAAACAAGATCCGGTTTGAATTCTTGTGCTTGTTCATAAAACTGCAGGCTATTTGCTTCCATTTCCCCCTCAGAACTTTGTCTCTTGCTATTAAGCCACAATTTTTTGATTACAAATCGCGATGTCTCAACAAAATCATTCCTGTTAAAATCTTCAACCTGCCGTTCATTGTCAAAAAATTTTAATTCAAGCATTCCCGTATTAAGTCCTTCTGTAACACTGATCGACCAGTCAAACTCCCGGTGGTAGCTATCAACAACAAGTATTTTCTTTTTTGCATGGGGGATAACTACTGAGTCCTTTAATGCTGAAGCTTCTTCAATATATTCCTCAATACCCATTTTCTTGGTGAGTATTATGCCAAGCATCTTGGCCCGCTCCTTGTTCACCATGAGAGGCCCCCTTTTCGGGGTCCTCGGAGGATAGGAAGCAGGCTGGAAACCCATTGCCAGGATATCATGAGCAATACTCACGGCCTCATATCCCTGGTTGTAACCAGAATCATCAGCAGCACACAGCCAACCCGGTTCGACCCTGTAGCGAAATCCGGTTGCCTCGGGAATGGTAATGTTTTTTAAATACCATTTTGCAACCTCCCCGTTGCTCACCACTTTGCCTTTTGTATCTTTCAAACCGTTTGAAGAAGCGATAAAGAACGCATCAACATTTTTTTGCAACGCCAGGGCCTTTTGCTTCCATACTTCATAGTCATTGGTAGCAACAACACCCGCGAGCTTAATAGGCAGATTACCCTTGCGATCAAGATGCTCGATGGCCTTATTGTGAATCCTACCGGTGGTTGTATCATCAGAAAGAACGGCGAATGTTTTGACATGTGGGACAATTTTTTTGAGTAACTCGAGGCTCTCTTTATAATATGTTTTTTGGTACACACCTGTAACATTGTGTCCTGGTTTTTCAATGCTATCGACCAGCCCATATTTCATGGGAGTATGGTTTACTCCCCAGAAAACAATTGGAATTCCCGTATCCAGAAATTGATTCCCGATGTAGTTTACCGCATTATCATCCCCAAGCAAAATCATGTCCGGTTTAAATCTCTTTATGAATTCGGTAAATTCTTTGGCAGTATTGAATTGTTCTTCTTTGCTCGCTTTTCTTTTGGTATCCATCCAGAAGCGTGAGAGAACAAGCTTAGAACTTTCAGCATAATTCTTGCTTTTGAACGCTTCGATTTGCTCTTGATTGTCAAAGTATCCAAAAGCCAATAGTGCATCACATAAACCCTGGCTCACATCCTGGGACCATTGGTATGCAGGATGATAGCTGTCAACAACTATAATCCTGACAGGGGATGACTCCGCTCCATGGCATGTGGAACTAAGTACGAAGGATGTCAGAATAAACAATGCAAAGAGTTTTTTTTTCATATATCACTCCTGAACAAAAAACACCTAAGCCAATAGAAAAATAAAAAGGCTGAGGCTTTTGACATTAGAAAATAGCTATTAATCTCAATGTTCAAACGGATTGGACAAGTTATATTCATACTATCAAAAATGAGACTTAGAATCCAACAGTAATCTATTAGTGATAAGAATTCGCTTTCTATTAGGAAAATACCAAGGGGAAAAACATGACTCCAGCCACCTACACGGTCCCCCAAACAAGTTGAACCCTGAGCTTGCGGGTGGCTATTTTCGCCCCTCTCTGTCACCACCAACCTAGTCACAGAAAATAGTAGCGAGCCCATCCCCACAAACAGATTTCCGCAGAACTAAGAACGATTTATCAGTTGTAGACTCTTTGGAATTACATCTTGTTCTATCCGGTACCAGAAGATACATATGGTTTAAAGTTCCCCACTTTTAAAAAAAATACATAGGATGGCGGATATAGCAATAGAGACCCGTATCAACAACATTGACGGTGTTTTCAAAAGAGTGGTTTTCGGGGGGATCCGGCCGATCTCATTCAAAAACGAAGAAACGGTAGAAACCATGTGACTGTGGATTGAGCAGGGAACGCCTGGATATGTAAAGGAAGAAAAGAGTGGCAACAATAAACAGAATAATTCGAGTCATAACACATTTCTCACAGGCAGATTTTTTTTCGAAACTCCTCTGGACCAAGAATCAACTTAACGGTACTGAAAGACCCCATAATGGTACCGATGATACCAGGTGCCAGCACATTCTGCCCGGCGAGATACAGGCCCTGCACAGCTGTACGATTCAGTAATGCTGTGGCCAAGGTCTGACTCGACGACCTGAGAACTCCGTAGGCACTGCCATCAGGGCTATTCACCCAGTCACGTATGGTGAGCGGGGTATAGGCATCCAGCATCTTCAGTCCCTTCAGGGGCCCAAACAACTCTTCTGCCTCGCACAACAGCTTACCGGCAAATTTATTTTTTGCATCCCGATAATCAGCGTTGCGACATCCTGTTGTACTCTCTCTCCAGCCCTCCCAGAGGACATCATTTCCCGAGGTCAGGATAGACAGCAGTGTGCTATTGTTTCGCTGACTCTTCCGAAACTGATAATATTTCAGATCGACAATATTACCTTCGCTATCCGTTGCCACTTTAAAGGTATTGTAGGGAACCTCCGGATGAGCATCAGCATCGATTCGGGCATGAACTGTGAAAATGGAGTGACTGTTTTGTAATTTTGTAATTCGCTTGCGATACGATGGTTTCACCGCCCCCTCGGGCAGCATTTTCAAAACAACCTGAGGATGCACAGCACCTATAACGATAGCAGCTGGCAGAAATTCCCCGGATTGCAGATGCACCCCACCCACCACCCGTGAATTCACCTCTATACGGCTGACTTCAGCCGAACAGATAAGCTTACCGCCCAGTACCCGGAGACGGTCAACCAGCACATCTGCCATATCAGAGCCACTCTGCTCTAAGCGCCAGGAGGAGGAAAGGTAGGAGGCAAGGGCCATATTGTGGTAGTAGGCGGGACAATCTGCAATGGGCACCCCGATCCAGGATGATGGAATGGCCAGCACACTGCGAAGACCGGGGGAACAGCCAAGCCGATCTAAAATTTCTCCATAGGGATCGGTTTGATCAAGGAGGGAAAAATCCTCCGTTGCATACAGAGCATCGAGGGAGTGCAGCTGTTCGGAACTTTTACGAATGGCTGCAACAACTGTTTCAATACAGGACGCTTCGCCAGGAAAGGCCTTCTTCAGATTAGCCTCGTAGGCATCAAACCCGACGGGGAGATCAAACTGAGGAGGGTGGGTGCCAGGAGAATCAAAAAGATAGCGATCTATAACGCCCCCGGCCCCCATGCGTGAGACAGGGATGGCAGCAGTGACACCCAGATAATCAAAAAATTTCCTGAGAACCTGCCCCTTGTCGAGTGAGCCAAGATAATGAACGCCAACCTCACATTCTATTCCATCTCGTGTGTAACTACGCAGCAGCCCACCCGGCTGCCTGTTTTTCTCGACAACGGTAACATCATAACCAATACCGGCAAGGATTATTGCTGAACTTAAGCCACCAATACCCGAGCCGATAATAACTAGCTTTTCAGGTTCAGCCTTCACTCCTGGCCGCACGAACCATTTTTTTGATTACGCCAGCAGGTCGGGTCAGATGCCAGATAATCACCGGTGAGCTGATAGGCGGCCCCACGACAACCGTAACATTCTTCTGCCTTGTCACAGTCTCTGCATTCTCCGGTAATCATCTCTCGATAATTTTTAAGATTCTGAACAACCTCACTATGTTTTAAGATATGGCCAAGACTGTTATTACGCACATTATCGAGCGGAATGGTCACGCCAACACAGGGCATCACATCGCCGGTGGCCGTCACCAGACAGGACACCTGATGCCGCATACATCGGTTGCCCACAAGAGGGGGCTGAGGCTCCCAGTCACGGCCGTACTGTTCCTGGTCAATTTTAGACAGTTCTGCAAACAACTCTTTTAATTTCAGGGAATCCACGGTAAGCCAGCTATTTTCAATGGCATTTGCCTGGGGAGTGATCACCTCAAAATAGGGCTCCATTTTCTGATCACGTATCCATTTCCACATCCCCACCAGTTCATCAAAGTTTGTCTGGCAGATCACCGTTGACAGGGCAAGAAACAACTCCCGGGACGGATATCCTGCATTTTTCAGATTGGCAAGGGCAGTCTGGATAATATCATAGGCCCCGTCTCTTCCTGCCAAACGGTCCTGTATTTCCCGTTTCATAGAGTTGAGTTTCAGCACCACCCTGACTTTCAGTTTTGCCAGGAGCTGCGCAAGATTGGCATCCACCCCGGTTCCATTGGTGAACATTTCAACTTCAAAGCCATGCTCGTCCAGGAAATTCAGCATCTCGGGAAGATGCGGGTAGATACTTGGTTCACCACCCAGGATAATAATTTTCTGGGCACCAAGTCCCCTGGCCTGCACCAGAACATCCTTCAACTCATCCTTTGTGAGCTCCCCCCTGCACTCTTTTTTCTCGGGAACATAACAGTAGGAACAGCGGAAATTGCAGATACGGCTGAATTCTATTTCCATCGACAGGAGCCTGTCTTCGGCCACTGCATTTTTTATATCTTCTTCTGTAAATTCAAGGTTATATAACTGCATATCACTATAGTATTAGTATTCTTCAAGATCATTGAAGGTATTCATTCGTCCCAGACGCCCTATTTCTCGTTTGTAGCGTCCCTGCCATCCATATTTTTTCATCACTCGACGATAGTGCAGCTTCAAAAAGGGTTTAAAGAGAAAAAGCCAGATTCATGTCCAGAGTCTTCCCTGCTTTTTAACGGCATTTGGTGGTTTCCACCAGCCGAATACTATCTGTCGCTGATACCAAAAGTGGTACTGTAATGCATCTGAGTCAAGAAAGTTAGTCCGAACATTGGCCCAGAGGCCATTATATTTTTTGAGATCTGTTTTGTTGGTAATCAAATCCTTGGAGAGCAGATAGTCACGCATCCCCGTTTTGGGATAGGGCGTAATAATCTGGCAGTAGGCCGCATCGGCACCAATATCCTTAAAAAACTCGTAATTTTCGGCAATGGATTCCACATCATCCTCGGGAAAGCCAAAGATAAGCCCGCCAATGACCATTATTCCATATTTATGACAATTTTCAATGGCCTTTCTCGATGCAGCAACTATATCACCCTTGTCGGCAGCACTGAGATTCTTTTTAGAGCCATTTTCTATCCCTAAAAATACGGAGCAGAATCCAGCCGCAGCCATTTTGGCCACCATATCTTCCCGCATTGACATGGTGATACAATCTGCCTGAACAAAGAGCTTCAATTTCTTATAGCCCCTGGCAATAATAGCATCGCAGAGTTCCATCACCCGTGTCGGATTGAGTACCATATTATCATCGGTGATAAATATGGAACGCACTTTTCGATTATAATAAATATCATCGATATCTTCGAGAACACGCTTTATGGGATACATACGAAAGCTTCGCCCATACATATTCTTCATACTACAGAAGTTGCACGACCGGGTGCAGCCGCGGGAGGTTTCCAGGGTCTCGATGCCGGCGTTCATAAGATGGTAGCCCCAGGTGAGGCGGCGCTTGTCGCGGATGGGAAGTTTTATGGTTTCAAGATCAAGATTCTCTGCCCGAGAATTATGGATAAACTTACCATCGCTGTCACTGCGATAGGAAAGTCCGGGTATATCAAAACAGGTATCTTTCCCGACAAGTGCATTCACGAGACGACGACACACCTCCTCACCCTCACCCCTTACAATAAAATCAATCCACTGGGACTGAGGAGAATCAGCTATTTCTTTCGCCATTAAGGTCGCATGATAGCCGCCAATAACAATTTTCACATCGGGTTGCAATTCCCTGATCAGATGGGCAATTTTAATGCAGGTATTGTACTGCCAGGCCATGGCCGACAGGCCTATCAGATCGGGTTTTATTTTTCCTATAATTTTGGTCAGGTATTTTTTTACCGATCGGCGCTTCCGAATAAGATCGACCAGAAAGACATCGTGTTCCGAATCGATATTTCCGCCAATACTTGCAATACCCAGGTTTGGGATATGTACCGCTGCCTCGTGAACAAGTATAGGGACGACATCCGGCATGGAGACCAGTAAAACTTTCATTATGCCCCCTCCCTGCAACTGCCGCTGGTCTCAAAAATATGCCGTACCTCTATTTCAAGTGCTGCGGCGGATATCGTTCCCGTATCGAGACAACCTATCCTTCTCAGTCCGATATGATTGTGGACTCTGGTATTAAAGAAAAACTTTCCCGGAGTAAACAGCTTATCGGTGTTATAAAGGCGCAGCACATGAATGGGGCATTTATACATACGGGCAATCTTAAAAACCCCCTTATGAAAATCACCGAGAACAGTATCGAGATTTCTGGTCCCCTCTGGAAAAACAAAGAGATTACCGCCGTTGTTAAAATACTCTCCCATGCTCTGCACCTCCTCTATCATCCTTCCTCCATGCACACCCTCTATGCTTGCAGGAAGATATCCGGAAACCTTCAGGAGCCAGCCAAAGACAGGGGCTTGGAAAAATTTCGTCTTGACGATGGTTTTATTTTGAGACAGCAGAGAGATAAGGATTAGCGGATCCAGATAGGACAGATGGTTGCAGACAATGATGGAGCCGTGAATTTCACTGATATCCTCATCAATCTTCCATATATGCCTGGGTGCTAAAGTGCGAAGCAGCCAGAGGAATCCTCTAAAAAAGAGATGATCAAGATACTGAAAGGCCCGCGCCCTCTCCTTAGCAAAGACAAAGGCAAACGCATAGAGAAAAGAGAAGAAAGACAGAAAGGCAAAGATAAAGTAACCCCAGCAGACAAGCGTGACCACAAAATCACTCAAACCGTCCAAAAAACTAACCTGTGGCTTATTTCCGGCCATCACTAATAAGGAGACAAGTATTTACTCCGCCAAAGGCAAAATTCTGAATGGCAGTAGTGCGAACCTCGGTCTCCGTCACTTCACGGACGTGACGCAGCATGGCACAGCGCTCATCCACATTTTCAAGGTTCAGGGTTGGTGCCAGAAATCCCTCCTCCATCATATATAAGCTCAGGATGAGTTCAATGGCACCACAGGTTCCCATGGTGTGACCCATATAACTTTTCAGGCCGGTAACCCAGGGTTTATCACCATAAACTTCCGCAATGGCCTGTGATTCAATGACATCACCCATTTTGGTTGCCGTGGCATGCGCTGAAATAAAATCAACACCCGCAGGCTTTCGGCCAGCATCAGCCAAGGCCAGTCTGAGCGTTGTCGTTATCCCATCCAAATTGGGAAGGATAAGATCACCGCCATTATTGTTGCAGGCAAATCCAATCACCTCGCCAAGTATCACCGCGCCACGAGCCTTGGCATGCTCATACTCTTCGAGCAGTACTGCAGCCCCGCCTTCCCCCACCACCAGGCCGTCACGATTTACATCAAAGGGCCGGGGAGTGCATTCGGGGGTATCATTATAATCAACGGAACAGGCCAGGAGATTATCAAAGACAGCAACGGTTGTGGTGTCATATTCATCGGCACCTCCTGCTATCATGGCGTCCTGCATTCCAAATTTCACCATCTCGTAGGCAAAGCCGATGGACTGGCTCGATGTGGTGCAGGCGGTGGATGAGGCAACCACACGCCCGGTAATGCCAAACATTCTGGTGATATTCACGGCAGTGGTATGAACCATGGATTTAAGATAATCCACGGCACCGATTGATGAAAATTTTGCCTTATCTTCACTGAAAAAAGTCTTATAGATATTACGCTGTACCGTGGGACTGCCGTGGGTGGAACTAAATGAGACCCCTAAGCGCCCGGAACGGATAAAATCCTGATCCAGACCGGATTCGACCAGAACATCGCCAGCCACCTTACAGGCGTAGTAGGCAACGGGCCCCATGGTTTTGGTGTCCTTGCGTGCAAAGCCGTACTCAATGGGATAATCAACGGTTCCGAAGACTTTGGAATGGATACGTTCGGTGAGGAGCCCATCATCACGCAGAGGTTTCACCCCGGATTTCCCGTGACGCAAGCTCTCTATAATCGCATCCTTTCCATAGCCGATGGGGGTGATGGCGGAACAGGCGGTAATAACAACTCGTCTTGTCATAAAGCAATCACCAATCAGCTTGTATGGGCACTCTGGATAGTTTCGATATAATCGAGGATATCATTGATGGTACGGATAGTCATGGCCTGCTCTTTTTCCTTCCGTGATATCTGATAACCGAGCATCTCTTCTATTTTAGCTAGCAATTCAATGGCATCAATACTGTCAAAGCCATGATCATCCCTGAGGTTGTCCGTCAGCCCCGGATTTTCAAACTCAAATTCATCCACTAAAATTGCTACGATTTTTTCCTGCAGTTCATCTCTTGTCATAGTGTCTGTTACTACCTGAAAAGTTTCAATTTAAGATATTTTATTGTTCGATACTACACAGTTTCCAAATAAAATGAAAATGAAAACAGACAAAGCCCTTAGGCCTCTGAGAACTCCTTTAAATTACACTCTTCTAAAGCTATTAATAGAGTTCAACCAGCAATGGTATTTGACAGTTCCTTCACAATAAGAGATACTAAAGCTATAATAAGCATTTATTCAAATTGACACACCAATAACTAGAGTCAGAATATGGATAGCAAAAACATACCATCCAACCCCAAATTAATCGGGGATCTGCTGGATATCATCCATAACGCAATCATTGTCATTAGTTCAAAAAATAAAATCATTTATGCTAACAGTCGTACTGCAGAAATGTTCAGTACGTCTGTTGGCGATTTGCAGAAAAAGGATATCTACGAGCTGTTCATGCCAGATGATACAGAAATTCTGGTTTCCAACATCCTCCATATTACCAGGGATGAAGGTGAATTCGAGGGTGAAGCAATGCTGAAGCGCATGGACGGAACCACGTTCATGGGGCTGATTTCCGGAAACGCATTTAAATGGGATGGCAGTGCAGGAGGTATAGCCTTCTCCATTCACGATATGACCGAGATCAAAGCCATTGAACGTTCTCTCAGACATTCAGAACGGATTGCCTTCCTTGGTCATCTCATTGATGATATCAGCCATCAAATACGTAATCCCATTATGGTTATAGGGGGATTTGCTAAACGCCTCATTAAGCGGGACTCGTCTGCCAAGGAAGTCAAAGCTATACTGAGTGAAGCCCACCACCTTGAAACCCTGCTTGACACTCTCAATAATTTTATCCAATTACGGTGCCCGGTGGCTAAACGTGTTCCCATGAGTGAGCTCATTGATAAGGCGGAAGCTGATCTGCGTGATATTGTAGAGGCCGGTGGCTGCAACTGGATCAGTGACTATGAAAAAGATATCTCCGCTGAAGAACTCCTGATTGACACAGAGCTTATAATAAAAGCCCTGGAAGCTGCCATAATCAATGCCTGTGAAGCATATAAAGATGATGCTGACGAAAAAGACATTATCTTCCAAATCCGGCGTTCCAACGACCCCGTTTTACAATATGTAATCAATATCATTGATAATGGATCGGGAATTTGCAGTACAGTATCTCCCCATATTTTTGGTCACTTCTATTCGAACAAAACAAAACACATAGGTATGGGGCTGACCTTTGCCCGGAGGATTATAGAAGAACAGCGAGGAACCTTGACTGTTACCTCTAAAAAAAATATGGGCTGCACTATCAGCTTTCACCTTATGAAGGAGAGGCGCCGCCCCATCCGCACTATCAAACTTACCTGAACAGTTACGATTTTTTTTCTATCGCGAAATCGTTTCAACAAACTGGAACTTATGGTTTGCTTTTGCTATCATAAAAAATGATGTCTCGTAACCATAAAAAAAATCAGGTGTTTTACTGACAAAGCATTACAGCCAGGGCGATTCACTGTGAAGACCTCAATAGCCCCCCCAAATATACGTTCTGATCCAGAAAAGAGAGAGCCCTCCCTTTTTCACACACACTTAGACAGGATTCTGCCCTTTGCAAAGCTTTTTAGCTGTAAGAAAGATGAAGCCATACTATTGCAAGGAGATGATGCCCATTCTTTTTATTATGTCAGCAAAGGTACCGTAGAGGTTTCTTACACTGCTCAGGATACAAAGATTACCGTTGCCATCATTGGCGCAGGATCCTTTTTTGGAGAAATTGGATTCTTTGACCACGGCTCCAGGACTCGTAACATCAAGGCGATAGAGCAGACTGAACTCAGCATATTCAATCAAGAGGCAATGGATCAGTTGCAACAAACTGAGCCCCTTCTTTTTTCTTCCTTCATGTTCTTCCTCACAGAGGATATCTGTAAAAAATTCAGAAGGATCCTTGAAGAACAGGAGCCATTGACCGCCTTTGCAGCATCTCTCACCAACCGGCGACGCCAATATAAAAAGACAAAGGTCCTGCCGGAATCCCTCCTCCGCTCAAAACCCTGGCACCATATCAACCAGAAAGTTGAATCCCTGAAATCACAGCTCTACGACCTCACTCACGCCTTACAGGCAATTAGTGAAGATGACATTCCAGAACAGTACCTCCAACAGGGCTATGGAATACTGGATACCATGAACAGCGCGCTAAGCGACTTTAACGATTCAATGACAGAGCAGTCAGACAGAGACCACATGTGGGGATTTGTTTTTAAAGAGGTCTTTCCCTATCTCATGCGAAGTCGTTTTGCAGAACGGGCCTACTACAAACCCAAGGGGTATGCAGGCGATTTTCTGATGATGGAACACATCTATCTGAACACCGCAGAGGGTGATGGCAAGATCGGCAGACTCATTGACAGCTGGGGCCTGCAACTTCATAGTGCCGAGGCAATACGAGGCCGACGCATATTGATGAAAGATCAATTAAAGAGTTTATCAAAAAAACGACTTGAAACAAACAAACAGTTTTCCGTCATGAATCTTGCCTGTGGTCCCTGCCGCGAACTCTTTGATTTTCTGCAGGAATGTGACTACACTGAGAAAATTGACGCCCTTTGTGTTGATATTGACACAGAGGCCCTGCAGTATTCCAATAAAAACGTCAACGTCTTTCCCCACAATGCCTCGGTTCGCTACATGACAGAAAATCTGGTCAAATGGGCTCTTGGAAAAGTCAGTCATGACATTGGTGCCAAAGATCTGATTTATTCAGCGGGACTCTTTGATTATCTGGAGCCACGCTTATTCTGCAAGCTGGTGGACAAATGTCACCAGCACTTGAAACCGGGAGGCTCTCTACTAATAGGAAATTTTGCACCCCATAAGGACATGCTGTTTATGGATCATATCCTGCACTGGAATCTGATTTATCGAACTGGAGAAGAGTTGAAAGAGTTGTTCCACAACACCAGTTTCGGAGGCGATGTCACCATTCTTACAGAGCCTGAAAAAGTAAATCTTTTTGTTTTAGCACATAAAAACTAATACCTGGAAAAAGGAAAAAAACAATGAAAAAGTCTCTACTCAGTCTCTCTGTAGCAAGCACATTAGGACTCATCGCCACACCACTCTTTGCAGGTGGTATAATTAACAAACAGAATATAAGCGCCGACTATTTCAGAACCCTGAACAGGCAGGCGGCAACGGATTACGCGGATATTGCAGTGTACAACCCTGCCGGAATGATGAAGATGAAAACCGGAAAATATCTAAAACTTGACGGCCAACTCCTCTCAAAAGACTATTCAAATACAGTACCCGGCGTTGGTGAACTGGATCAAAACGAATATTCCGTAATCCCCGGATTTTTCGCCATCCACAAAGAAGACAAGTGGGCGGGATACGTTACGGCAGGCCTTGTTGGGGGCGGTGGAAAAGTGGATTATGAAAACGGCAATGCCAGATCTATCCTCGCTATCAGCAGCCTGCTCAGTGTACCTTTCTCCGTTGCTGGTTCCTTTCCTCAACAAGTCGAAGCGGAAAGTCTCTACATTGGCTACACCATTGGTGGTGCCTATGCCATAAATGACATGTTCTCCCTGTCCGCCGGCCTCCGCTATGTTACAGCCTACAAAGAATACACCCTCAGCGCCACGGGACTTCCGGTATTTGGGAATGCAGTAACTGAACTACGAGACGAGGCTGATGGCTGGGGAGGAATCTTTGGTGTCAATATCAGCCCAAACGATGACTGGAACATTGGCCTGCGCTACGAGACAGCCACCAAACTGGATTTTGAACTTGATGTGCGTCAGGGAGCATCCTTGCTGGCACTTATGGGCTACAATGACGGTCGAACGGAGCGGGAAGACCTCCCTGCCCTGCTTGGAACCGGGGTTTCCTATAAAATCATGGACAACCTCAAAGTGGACGTCAACTTCATCTATTATTTTGAAAAAGATGCTACCTGGGAAACAGGATTTGATGGTGCCGGAGATAGTTATGACTTAGGTGTCTCAGGAGAGTACCGTTTCAACAAAGAATGGATGACCAGCATCGGCTACCTCTTTTCAAACCTTGATATAGACGTGGATCAAATTCGAGCTCTCCCGGAGGAGCCTAAACTCGATGGTAATACAATTGCCATGGGCGGTGTCTGGAGCCCAACGGAGACCCTTGATTTTACGGTCGGAGCCAGCAGAACATTCTACAGCGATAAAACAGACTCACTCGGTATCAGCTATGAAAAAGATGTCTGGGCACTCTCCTGTGGCTTACAATGGAAGTTCAGATAAGAAACAAATAATGTTATTCACCGAAATTGAGTTTGAGTCGGAATTGCATAACGAATACGCTGCTAGGAAACTGGGGACATGACCCAATTCGTCTTTGTCTTTTGAATTGGGATCGTGTCCCCCGATTCCGGATAAATATTGTGCCGTTCAATAGCATGGTGAATAGAAGTGGGTTTGTTATCTTTTGGGAGTCATACTTGTATTCGGAATCACTGGATACCTTCAGTGTTCTAAGCAACTATTCGACTTTATAAAAGGTACAGTGTGTTGATCAT
>Ga0207996_1000114_pt1 | contig 68829 bp, 61 predicted proteins | sample AntAceMetag02UKG_FD_184773 | JGI IMG/M metagenome (GOLD analysis project Ga0207996, IMG submission 184773) | Saline lake microbial communities from Ace Lake, Antarctica - Antarctic Ace Lake Metagenome 02UKG (SPAdes) (version 2) | ecosystem: Environmental > Aquatic > Non-marine Saline and...
GAGGCAAAAGAAATCAGCCAAGCTTTTTAAAGTATACAGCTTTGGAACTTGCAAAAGTTAAAGGGCTTGACGCAGAAGAAGTAGCCTGCCATACTACAGAGAACGCAAAAAGACTGTTTGGGTTAACGAATATCGGAGAATGAAATGGCTGATGAGCATGAACTGGTTAAAATAAGAAAAGAGAAATTAAAAAAGATAAGAGAACAGGGAATAGATCCATATGCTCTGCATTTTAAACGGACCCATTCCGCAGTGTCAGTGCACGAATGCGCTAAAAAAGTATCTGTTGGTGAAGTATTAGAGGATTTAGAAGTTCTGGTAATAGGAAGGATAATAACTGTAAGGGAACATGGTAAAAGCTGCTTTGCTAATATAAGAGATGATACCGGAGATATTCAGATATATGTCAAGTCAAACGCTGTTGGAGAAAAAGCATACGATTTATTTAAGCTGGTGGATATAGGGGATTTCATAGGCGTTAAGGGGAAGATTTTTAAAACAAGGACAGGAGAGGATACTATATTTATTTCAGAGTTATCCGTATTCTCAAAGTCCTTACAACCTCTGCCGGAGAAGTGGTCAGGTCTTAAGGATGTAGAATTAAAATATCGCAGAAGATATGTTGACCTGATAGCAAATAAAGATATCAAGCCGTTATTTAAGCTTCGTAGTCATATAATAAGCTCGATGAGAAAGTTTCTTGATGGTAAAGGATTTTTAGAAGTAGAAACACCAATGATGCAGCAGATTCCCGGTGGAGCTATGGCAAAACCATTTGTAACTCATCATAATACTCTTGATATGGATTTATACCTGAGAATAGCTCCTGAGCTATTCCTGAAAAGATTAATTGTCGGCGGATTTGAGAAGATATACGAAATAAACCGAAACTTTCGTAATGAAGGCATATCAACACGGCATAATCCTGAGTTTACCATGCTTGAATTATATCAGGCTTTTATAGACTATGAAGACCTTATGCATCTGACTGAGGAGATGTTTTACACTATAGCAGCCGAATGTCTTGGGAAAACAAGTTTTGAATATCAGAGTCATAAAATCGAGTTAAAGAAAAAATGGAAACGATTGAGCTTTACCGAGGCGATAAAGAAATATGCAAATATAGATTTAGAATCGATTTCAGATAAGGAACTTAAAGAGAAAGCAGAGAAACTTGTTCCTAAAGCAAAGAAGATGAATTCCTTTAGAGAGCTCGTAGATGCTATATTTAAAAAAGTCGTAATCCCAAATCTTATTGATCCGACTTTTATAATTGACTATCCTGAAAGAATGTGTCCTCTTGCAAAGAAGAAAAAAGATAATAAGAATCTTACTGAAAGATTTCAGCCTTATATATGTGGTATAGAGTTAGGAAACGCATATTCTGAGCTGAATGATCCGATGGAGCAAAAGGAGCGCTTTTTGGACCAGATAAAAGACAGAAAGATAGGAGATGATGAAGCGCATCTTATGGATGAAGATTTTATTACTGCTCTAGAATACGGCATGCCGCCTACAGGAGGATTAGGCATAGGCATTGACAGGCTTGTTATGCTCTTCACCAATTCATCTTCAGTTAGAGACGTAATACTGTTCCCGCAGTTGAAGCCTCAGAAGTGAAGCCAGTAAGAACTTCCTGACAGCTTCGCATAACTGGTGCCCGATGGCGAGGTTTTTGCGAAAGCAAAAGACGCGACGTTAAAAGGGCGTCCGCGTTAATGCGGTTGTTAGCAGTTTTACTATTAGGTTATTGGTGCAACTATCAGTTTTAAACCCAAAATTCTCCGATGAAGGTCAAATCTTTGCCCTTGGCTTTTTCGACAAGTGTCGACCTGGGCATGCTTCAAAAATCAAGATTAAAGATCAATCTCCGAGACAAATTAGTAATGTCCATCTTTTGGCCAAACAAATCTCTTTTCGCCAGGTGCTGAATAGTTCGGTATTGGATTTTTAGAACTTGCTACAGCCTCAAATGTAATTTTTGATAGTTTAGTACATCTACTTTTATGAATCCTGACTGGATAACTTTTCTCTGAATTGGCCCCCATCTTACCTATTAAAAATCCTCTAAAAACTTCACCGTTCTTTCTTCTTACGTGTCTTCCAACGGGCTTGATTTCCCCATTGTCATTAAAAAGAATAACTCGAAGCGTGTCCTCTTTCGGAACTTCTTTGCTTATTTTATCATCAGAAACAATTTCTAATTTATCAACAGATTTGCTATCACTCCGTAGGCTAATTAATATATCTTCAGTAGGAATATCTCCACTTTTTCGAGTTGTTCTAATTACTACTTTATATAGCGGATACGCAAAATTATTGGTCACTATCATTTCAAAGTCTTCATCCATTCTATTCGGCTTAACAATATATGAATTGGGAGTAACAAAAAGGCCAGAATAGGCGCTTTTTCTTTTCTCTAAATAAACATTAAATCCCAGTACCCCAAGTATTAGTAAAAGGAAAATACAAGTAAAAACATATTTTGTTGTATTTGATAAATTGAAAACGGCTGGAATCCAACAAAGAATCGCAAGAATTGCCCCAGTGACAAGTATTATACATTTCATTTCTATCAAACTCTCCTCTTGTGTGAATTGCAAACAAAATGAAGCTTATTTAATCGACCATAATCTATGGTCATATGAACATGATTTATGGTCATTATCCATATTTTCCTGCTTTCTCAGTATAAAATATACCAAATTTTTATTGATTCAGCAATAAATTCTTGTTAACTTTCGCAAGGTGGGCGCGTCTCTCATCGTACTTGTTCGGAGTCAAGGGGGTTGGTTGCTGTGGTTTTCCTCTTCACTCCAAAGGTATATATCGGCCACTTGCCGGAGTAGTCCGACCTGCGTTTGTTTCTGTTGTAGGTGCCAACCATCCATTGGACTTCAGGCTTAAAACCATCGACAAACCCCATGGCTGCTGAAGTTGAGCCATTCTCACTAGGGAGTTTTGTCACCGATTGCTTTGTCCATCCACTCACTCCGTTGGAAGATTCCCACACGGTAACGTCTTTGTATCCACCGGCGAGGATCCTGTACTTACCTTCACTTGTTCGTTGGTAATCGTAGATACCTCCTCTTATGTTCAACGTAGTCCTGCTCCAGGAATCTTTTTCCCACTTCACAATATATGCCTTGCCGTTGAGTCTGTAGAGGACTCCGGCACTTCCGTCTGGAAGGACTTCGGGAAACGTGGTGTATCCAAACAGCCGCGAGATGGGGCTCTTTGCATCGTTGATAACGCAGCTGCTGTAAAGCTCCTTCAGGTCGACCGTAGAACCAAGGTTCTTTCCCCCGGCAGTGTACATCTTCTGGTTTCGGCAATTGAAATAGGCGAAGAAATTTCCGTATCCGCCCTTGTTGTGACCATTGGGGCCCGATGCCATCTCCCAACCAAGTAAAATCCGGTCGGGTCCGTTGTTCTTGCCCTTCTCTACACTGAACCCGTGCAGGTAAACCTCGTCGTAACCTTCTTTCTCTTTGTGCTTGGTGTCGATCAGCGTGATCGGCTTCGTCCAGGTCTTCCCGTTATCGGAGGACTTAATCATGCGATAGGGGCGATACCAGGGGCGATACCAATAAGCAGTACTGGAATAGAAGAGATAAACCGAGTTGCCAACGACTGCTGGCATCGGGTATGCACACCTGTCATCAAACAACTTCTTCTGTGACCACGTCCCAGCAATCTTGTTCGGACCAGGGGATTTGAGCATGTACGCTGATGAAGAATGCTTGAAGTAGAAAACCAGGTAATGACCGTCGGGGGCAAGAACGATGCAGGGATAGTTGTGGTAGTCCCATCTGCCGGTATAGTTCAAGCCGCAAGCCTTTACTGCATCAGACCACTGCTGCGTGCTGTGGTCGAATTCCCGAACATAGATGCTCATTTTCTCGCCATTCCAGCAGACCACGGTTCTGTTCGCTGAAGCATTGTACACTCCATACCCGAATGACCGGCGGCATCCATAGGTTCCGTTGGCGGCATGTTTAGTCAACTCGGCGCATGCTGTTGTGGTGAGATTTATCGTCGTAAGGGCTGAAAGCGTCAGTCGCATCATGAGCATTCGCATAGGAACTCCTAAACTGATTGTGATTTCCTTGCTTTCTCAGTACAAAATATACCAAATTTTTACTGATTCAACAATAAATTCTTGTTAACTTTTATATTTGCAATATAATACCAGAAAGAACGGACTTGAACGCAAAAGAAGTTGACAATAAGTATGAGTAAATATTATGAGCTATGAGCTATTTATTGCCCTGAAGTATCTGAGACTGCATCATAAAACAAAATTCATATCCCTTATAACCTTAATATCTGTTTTAGGCATAGCTATTGGAGTAATGGCTGTTATTGTCGTTATGTCTGTAATGAATGGGTTTGATAAGCATTTAAAAGGCAAAATGCTAGGTATAAAATCCCACATTGCTATATCTGATACAGAAATAAAAGAATACCCTCAAATAATAGACAAGGTCAAGAATGTGTCTCATGTTTTAGGCTGTTCTCCTGTAATAGTAGGACAGGGTATGATTAAGTATCATAATGATGCTATGGGGATAATGATAAAGGGAATAAATCCCTCAATGGAAAGGAGCACGACAGATATTTCAAAGTATATAATAGAAGGCTCAATGAAGTTGAATGAAGGCGCTTATAATATTGTGCTGGGAAAGGAACTGGCGAGAAATCTTGGAGTAAGACTGCATGAAGAAGTAACAGTGATATCTCCTGAATATAAAATAGGGCCAGGAGGAGTAATTATCCCCAAAACTGCCAGTTTAAAGGTTATGGGACTATTTGAATGCGGTATATACGAATATGACAACACACTTGCGTATGTTTCTCTTGATACAGCAAAGAAACTTTACAACCTAAAAGGGGTAAATAGAATTGAGATAAAACTGGATAATATTTATCTTTCTCCACAGATCAGTAGAGAAATAAAAGAGCTCTTAGAGTATCGTTTTTTGGTCAGAGACTGGCAGACTCTTGATAGAGCTTTTTTCTTTGCGCTTAAGCTTGAGAAAATCACAATGTTTATAATACTGGGCTTAATCATTATTGTAGCTGCATTTAATATAGTCAGCACGCTTATTATGATAATTCTGGAGAAAACAAAGGATATAGGAATACTCAAAGCAATAGGGGCGGATTTAAGGAGCATAAGGAAGATATTTATTCTTGAAGGCACAATAATTGGGGTTCTGGGAACAATATTAGGATGTATTGGTGGAGTTGGACTTTGCTTATTATTAAAAAAGTATCAATTTATACATTTGCCTCCCGAAGTGTATTACTTAAGAACTCTTCCTGTTGATATGCGTATTTTGGACTTCAGCGCAGTATGTGCAGCATCAATATTAATCAGTTTTCTCTCAACCTTATACCCGGCCAGGCAGGCTTCAAAGCTTGACCCTGTAGAGGCTCTAAGATATGAATAAGACAATTGTTCAGGCAGAAGGACTGTATAAAAGATACTCTGATGGAGAGCGTGAGCTTACAGTCTTAAAAGATGTTAATCTGCATATTTACAAGGGAGAACTTGTTTCAATTACAGGGCCATCAGGTTCAGGGAAAAGCACACTTTTACATATACTGGGGATATTGGATTCTTCTACAAAAGGTGTGTTGAAGTATGATGAAGCAGATATCAGCAATATGAGCGAGGACGAGAAATCTACTCTTCGTAACAGGAAAATAGGATTTATATTTCAGTTCTTTCACTTATTCTCTGAGCTAACGGTTATTGAGAACATAAGTCTTCCTCTGATGATAAAAAATAAGAGAAGCAGGTTGTTGAACAATGAACGCAGAACTGTTCAACAACTGGTTAAAGAGATTGGTTTGGAAAATAGATCTCTGCACAGGCCCAATCAGCTCTCAGGCGGTGAGCAGCAAAGAGTTGCAATAGCTCGTGCATTGGTTAATCAACCTGAGATTATACTTGCAGACGAACCAACAGGTAATCTGGATAAAGAGAACAGGGACACAATCTACAACCTGCTCTGGAATCTCAATAAGGATAAGGGTATTACAATTGTCATTGCAACACACGATGAGATTTTTGCTAAAACCGCACCACGTATGCTTAAACTTGTAGACGGTTATGTAATGTGATAAAAATGCAGATATTGAGATTTAATGATAAATGGAGGATAAAATGTCAAAACATGTTTTAGGAGCACAATTGTACACAGTAAGAGATTTCACAAAGACGATTCCTGATATAGCCAAGACATTAAAGAAGATAGCTGATATAGGTTATACCGCTGTTCAAATATCAGGATTTGGACCTGTAAGCCCAAAAGAGGTGACTAAAGTTTGTGATGATAGTGGTCTTACAGTTGCAGCAACACATGTTGGATGGAAACGTTTTCTTAATGAATTGGACGAAGTTATCGCAGAGCATAAAATGTGGAAGTGTAAGCATGCGGCAATCGGTGGTTTGAGTGATGAATACAGAAGTCTGGATGGATTGAAACGATTTCTTGATGAACTTGGGCCTGTTTCTGAAAAACTTTTACAAGAAGGAATAGACTTTTCCTACCATAATCATAATCATGAATTAGTCAGATATGGCAGCAAAACATGGTTAGCGATGCTGTACGAACAGGCTTCTCAGGAACAGCTTAAAGCAGAGATTGACGTTTACTGGATTCAGGCTGGTGGCGGAGATCCTGCAGCATGGATAAGGAAGTATCCAGGTCGCCAACCATTGCTTCATCTTAAGGATATGGTAGTTACCCCGGATAGAGAGCAGCGTTTTGCAGAAATAGGTGAAGGCAATCTCAATTGGCCCAGCATATTGCAGGCTGCATCAGAAAGCGGTGTGAAATGGTACCTTGTTGAGCAGGATACATGTTATGAGCATGACCCTTTTGAATCACTCGCTGTCAGCTATCGCAATCTAGTAGGTATGGGGTTGAACTGATTGAAAAATACGAAAGGAATTTTAAAAATGAGCAAAAGGATAAATGTAGGTGTTGTAGGTTTAGGAATGGGAAGAGCACATATTGATAATTACCTGAAATGCAAAGACGCTAACTTGATAGCAATTTGCGATATTAATGATGAAAAATTGGAAAGCTGCAAGAATGAATTAAATATTCCTTATGCGTTTAAGGATTATAATAAGATGTTTAAGCTGAAAGAATTGGACGCTGTGAGCATAGCAATACCCAATTTTCTTCATGCGCCAGTTTCTATAGCTGCGCTTAGAGCTGGTAAACATGTTATGTGTGAGAAACCGCTTGCAATGAATGCAAAGGAAGCTCAGGAAATGGTTGACGTTGCAAAATCAGAAGGTTTGACACTTATGACACATTTTAATTCCAGGTTTTTTCCAACATCCCAGTATATTAAAAAGTTTATTGATACAGGGAATCTTGGAGAAATATATTTTGCAAGAACAGGCTGGCATAGAAGGAGAGGCGTTCCGTGGTTTGGAGAATGGTTTACGGATAAGAAAAAGGCGGGAGGCGGCCCTCTGATAGATTTAGGAGTTCATAGAATTGATCTAGCAATGTGGTTTATGGGGAATCCAAAACCTACATCAGTTTGCGGTGCTACATATACTAAAATTGCGCATAAAATTGCTAAGAAGCTCGGCATAAAATATGATGTTGAAGATTTAGCATCGGCTTATATCAGATTTGAAAATGGCGCTACAATGGCCGTAGAAACAAGTTGGGCATCAAATAGCGAAAAACAGGAAGATGGATTTACTCAAATTTATGGAGATAAAGGTGGCGCTTTGCAAAAGAATATTGGAGATACATATGAATTCGAAGCTAAGATTTTTAAAGAAGAAGCAGGAGAGAGCGTTGAAATCATACCCAAGACATATGGACTTCCGTGGGGAAATGCGCAGGGACATTTTGTGGAATGTCTGATTAACGGCAGGAAACCTATGGCAACAGGAGAGCATGGCTTGAAGATAATGAAAATACTTGATGCAATATATAGGTCATCCAGAACAAAAAAAGAAGTACTAATAAAATAAAAGGGAAATATTATGAAAGTAGGGTTTTTAACGGCGTGTTTTCCTGAGTATTCGTTTGATGAAGTTATTAAATTTGCTCAGGAGGCAGGATTCAATGCTTTAGAGATTGCGTGTTGGCCAAGAAAGAATGAAAGAGATTTTGCTAGCAGCACCATTGACGTTGCTAAATTGGATAAAGCAGAAGCAGAAGGATTTAAGAGTCAATGCAAAGAAAGAGATGTAGAAATTAGTTGCCTGACTTATTGTGACAATATGCTTGATCCTGACCAAAATGTAAGAGATGCAAGAATTGAACATCTCAAAAAGGTCATAGAAGCAGCCAATTTATTGAATGTAGGAATTGTTAGCTGTTTTATAGGAAGAGACAAGAATAGAATATTAAAAGAGAACCTGCCTGTATTTGAGGATGTCTTTAAACCAATAGTTAAGTTTGCTGATGAAAAGAGAGTTAAAATTGCTATAGAGAATTGCCCTATGCCAGGTTGGCAATTTGAAGGACTTATTGGACAGATCGGGTTTGCTCCTTTTATGTGGGATGAAATATTTAATCGTATTCCTGATGCTAATTTGGGTTTAAATTTTGATCCGTCACACCTTCATTGGTTAGGGATAGATTATATAAAGGCTGCTAAAGATTATAAAGATAAAATCTTTCATGTTCATGCAAAAGACACGGAAATTATTTCAGAAAATATTCAAAATCTAGGCATTATGATGGCTCATCATGGAGGATGGTGGCGTTATAGAATGCCCGGATTAGGAGAGATAGACTGGGGCCGTTTTATTTCAACATTACAGGAATATGGCTATGATCATGTTCTAAGTATAGAGCATGAGGATCCTGTCTGGTCAGGAAACGAGAAAAAGATTAGACGCGGCTTAGAACTAGGGCTTAAATATTTAAGGCAATTTATATTGTAAAGATTTTGGAAATTTGCTAACTGTTACATAGGAGATTTGAAATGGGTAAAAGAAAGATTGGTGTATTTGTTGATAACTTAAAGCTTGGTCTCTGGGATGGCATAAAAAAAACAGAGGAGATTGGGGCAGATGGATGTCAGTTTTTTGTAACAAAGGGAGAGCTCTATCCTGATAATTTTCCAAAAGAAAAAAGAGATGAACTCAAGAAATTTGTGAGTGGACTGGGATTAGAAATCACGGCTCTTTGCGCAGATTTTGACTGGATCAAGGGGTTTACAGATGCTGAATTCAACAAGATCAATATTCCCAGGATAAAAAAATGCATTGATTTAGCATGTGATTTGGAAACAAAGGTTGTAACAATGCATATAGGCAAGTTTCCGCAGGATGAGGCCCATCCCATTTATCAGGAGACATTTAGGACAACTGTTGAGCTTGGAAGATATGCCGAAGAAAGGGGTGTTATACTAGCAACTGAAACAGGACCTGAAGATCCAAAAGAACTTAAAGTATTTCTGGATAAGATTTTATGTAAGGGAATTGGTGTTAATTATGACCCTGCAAACCTTGTAATGTGCGGTCCTTTTGATCATATTGGAGGGGTGAAAATCCTTAAGGATTACATCTGCCATACCCATGCAAAGGATGGAGTATGTCTTGGTAAGGGCAAATATGCAGAACTTCCTCTTGGCGAAGGCGGAGTTGTTTTTGAATATTATCTTAAGGCTCTTGATGAAATAGGTTACGATGGCTATCTCACAATTGAGAGAGAATCCGGAAACAACCGCATAGAAGATGTGAAAAAAGCTGTTGAATTTTTAAGAACTTTCTGAGCTACTAATAATACTGTCTTTTGCCAGCATTGCTGAACCTATTATACCTGCTTCTTCACCAAGCTGAGCGTGAACGATCTGGATTTTTTTTGCAAGGAAGGGAAAAATTCGTTCTTTGATCATGTCTCTAAGCGGGTCAAAAAGATACTTGTCTGCATTAGCTACTCCACCGCCAATTACTATTAGCTCAGGATTTAGAACGTTTATAATACCAGCAAGTGCAGTTGCCAGATATTGGGCAGTTTCTCTCCATATTTCAATTGCAAGCATGTCTCCCACTTCCGCAGCTTCATAAACAATCTTGGGTGTTATTTTCTCCAAATCTCCTCCAACTAGTTTTGGAATTATGCTTTCTTTTCTCTGTGTGAGTTTTTCAATGGTTCTTTTTATGATTTTATCTCTGCCAATATAGCTTTCAAGGCATGCCCTTCCGCCGCATATGCATTTTGGGCCGTCAACATTTACGGGTATGTGTCCGATTTCTCCTGCACTTAGCAAGCTACCACGATAAATCTTTCCATCTATTATTATCCCTCCACCAACACCTGTACCCAGAGTAAGGCATACAATATTTATTGTATCTTTTCCTGCACCGCATTTTAGTTCGCCGTATGCCATGATATTAACATCATTATCAATAAACGTTGGAATATCCAGAGCAGATTCAACATATTTCTTCATATGCACATTTTCAAATCCTTCAATATTTGTTAATCCGCGTATTATCCCTTTTTCACTATCTACAAGACCTGGGGATCCTATGCCAATACCTATAATTTCTGATTTATCTTTCCCTGCTTTACTTATAATATTCTCAATAGCTTTAACAATTTGTTTCAATACAATATCTTTACTCTCTCCAGTATCTGCTATAATCTTTTTTAAGATTTTGCCATCCACGTTTACAAGGCCTGTCTTTAAATTCGTTCCTCCAAGGTCTATACCAATTAAAAAAGGTTTATTCATAATATCTCCCCTGTCTTATATCTAAAGCGAACCACCCACTGGATAATAATACAAATAATCATAAAAATTATGCACATGGAATATGCTCCGGATGCAGAAAATACTTTTGCTATAATTCCGCCAAGAAGTGTTCCCAGCAGACCTCCGCTTGCTAAAATCGCTTCATGAAAACCTGTTTTTTCCCTTTTTACACTCCGCGCTTGTGAACTGTAGAATAAACTTGAAGAATATAAAAAGCCAACAGTTACTCCTATCAGGGAAAAGGCTAATAACCACCACATAACATTATGGAAGAAAACAAGTATTATAAGCCCGGCTATTAGCATAAGCTCATAGAAAAACAAATGTACAAATGAGTACTGCCACCTATGATTTGATCTGAGAATAAAAAATATCACAACCTGAAAGATGCCTAAGACTGCTCTGAGAGAACCTATGATTAATGGAGACACGCCAACATCCGTAGCAAATTTCGGAAAAAGCCAGACTATAACTCCCATAGAAAAGAACACAGCAAATACACCTATCCATGCTAATATAAGGAATGATTGTATATTGTTATTCTTTGTTATTACACCGGTTTGGAATAGATTACTCTGCTTATTTTGAGTACATCCCCTTGAATCAGTTGATTTATTATGAATATGTCTGGCTACAAGATATGCTCCTATAAAACTTAGTATCAGGTTGAGAATAAATAACATATTAATATTTATGCCAGAAATAATAACTCCACCCATAAAAAAGCCAGTAACCGCTGCAGAACCCCATCCAATATTGAATCTTTGAAGATTGCGGGTAGTCTGTGCAGGATTTAATCCGATAGTTATATGGGATTGATATGTAGGCCAGAACATTGACAGAACTATACCCATTAAGCCGCACAATATAAGGACAGCGGGAATATTATTGAATAATAGAAATCCGAGTATTATAAAAGGATATACAATGGAAACAGACAGGATGGCGGTTCTTTTATTGATGCGGTTGGACAGCAAACTTTGAAGTATACATAATGGCGCATAGAAGATTGAAAATACACTTCCTGCCAGACCAAGAATGAATGGATCGCTGACTCCTAAATCCATTATACGAAGCGGGATCGCAATAAAAAGACTTGAGCCGATAAAGGCGTATATAAAAGGAATTGTAAATATATCTACCATTGAACTTTCTCCTAGCTAAGTATGCCAACTACAGCACACAGTGTCAAGAGAATCTGGTTGTTTTTAAGGAGCAAAAATGGTATTTTGTTTTTGAGTCCAAAAAAGGAGATAGCTAATGTTTCAAACATTAAAGTATGATATACAGGCTGTGTTTGATAGGGACCCTGCAGCAAGGAATATGTTGGAGGTTTTAACATATGGGGGACTTCACGCAATTATCTGGTACAGAGCTGCTCATTATCTCCATAAGAAAGATGTGCCATTCTTCCCAAGACTTATGTCCCAAATAGCTCGTTTATTTACAGGAATTGAGATTCATCCTGGCGCAGAAATCAGCGAAGGATTCTTTATTGATCACGGTATGGGGGTTGTAATTGGAGAGACAACAGTTATTGGGGACAATGTAACCCTATTTCAAGGTGTTACACTTGGAGGAACAGGTAAGGAAAAAGGGAAGAGGCACCCTACACTTGGGAATAACATTGTTGTCGGCGCAGGAGCAAAGATCTTGGGGAATATTGCAATTGGCAATAATGTAATGGTTGGCGCTAATGCTGTAGTACTAAAGAATGTACCTTCGGATTGCACGGTTGTCGGTATTCCCGGAAGGATAACACGAAAGAAGGGGAGAAAGGTTGCCGGTATAAGTCTTGATCATACAAATTTACCGGATCCAATTGCAGAAAAGATCAAGCATCTGGAGAAAATGATAAATGAATGGAAGAAGGATGCTTAGGGTTTATAATACACTTACAGGCAAAAAAGAGGAGTTTCTATCCTTAGTTCCAGGCAAAGTCAGGATGTATAATTGCGGTCCTACTGTCTATGATTATTTTCATGCAGGGAATGCAAGGAATTTTATTGTATTTGATGTAATAAGGAGATATCTCAAATATAAGGGGTATAAAGTTACATTTATCCAGAATATTACAGACATTGACGATAAGATTATAAACAGGGCAAATAAAGAGAAGGTCTCTGCTGAGAGTATAGCTGATAAGTATACAGACGCTTTTTTTGAGGACTTGGAGATTTTGGGAATTGCAAAGCCTGATATATCTCCAAAGGCAACTGAACATGTTCCAGATATTATTTCTTTGATTAAAAGGCTTATGGATGCAGGTTTTGCCTATCAGATTGATGGAGATGTGTTTTTTGAGGTAGGCAAGTTTTCTGATTATGGCAAGTTATCAAATCGTCTGATTGATGAGATGAAGCAGTGTGCAAGAGTGGCAATAGACAAGCGCAAGAAGACACCTCGCGATTTTGCTCTATGGAAAAGCGCTAAATCTGATGAACCAAGCTGGAATAGTCCATGGGGTAAAGGCAGGCCAGGATGGCATATTGAATGTTCTGCTATGAGTATGAAATACCTTGGGGAAACATTTGACATACATTCTGGCGGTCAGGATTTGATCTTTCCTCATCATGAAAACGAAATAGCCCAAAGCGAGGCAGCAACAGGCAAGCCCTTTGTTAAGTACTGGCTTCACAATGGGTTTTTAAATATTGATGGTGAAAAGATGTCTAAATCTCTGGGTAACTTCTTTTTAGTGAGAGACATACTTAAAAAGTTTAAGCCTCAGGTTGTACGGTATTTTATGGTATCTGCTCATTACCGCAGTCCACTTGGTTTCAATGATAAGAGCCTTCAGGAAGCAGAAAGAGCCGTTGAGAGAATCAGGAATTGTTTTGAGAACATCAGAGATAATCTCAGAGACAAGAATATTCCCATAAAAGATACGCATGTCAAGTGGAAAAACAAGTTTGAGGAAGCTATGGACGATGATTTTAATACAGCATCTGCTCTGGGAGTTGTATTTGATTTAATAACTGAAATTAATAGCTTAATAGCAGATGAGAGCAGAGACTCTACTCAATTAAAACAGGATATTCTTAATCTGGAAACATTTTGTTCTATACTTGGGATCCTGTCAGGGATAGAGAATAAGGAACTGGATAAAGATCTGCTGGATTTAATTGAAGGACGCACAAAAGCTCGCATTAAGAAGGAATGGCAAGAAGCAGACAGAATCCGGAGCCTGCTGGAAGAGAGAGGCATTGTTCTCAAAGACAATCCGGATGGAACAACCAGTTGGAAGCAAAGTAATACAAGTAGGAACTAGGCAATATGATAATTAAAAAAGACAAAGACCAAATAATTGGATATCTAGAGGACGCTTCTAATTTAGAGGGAGGGAATGCTGATATTCTTTATATTCCAGAAACTGAGGAGGAAGTAAGAGAGGCTGTTTGTGAATGTGCTAAAAAGAAAGTTTCTTTAACTGTTTCTGCAGGAGGAACAGGAACAGTCGGCAGCAGAATTTCGCGGGAGGGTGCTATTCTTTCAGTAGAGAGACTGAATAAAATTCTATCAATAGATAAAGAAAATAAAAGAGCTGTTTTGCAATCAGGGGTGATTATTAATGATTTTTTAGAAGCGTTGGCCCAGCAGGGTTTGTTTTATCCGCCATTTCCTACAGAAAGAACAGCTTTTATCGGAGGTAATATAGCAACGAATGCTTCCGGAGAATATAGCTATTACTTTGGGCCAACACGCAATTATATAAGAAGGATTAAAGTCCTGCTTTCTACAGGCAAGTTTCTGGATATAAAAAGAGGAGAGATTTTTGCAGATAAGGAGGGAATTATTAGAATAGATGAATTAAGCGTCAAGATCCCCTCTTATATCAGCCCTCAAATTAAGAATGCTGCAGGTTATTTTTCAAAGCCGCGAATGGATTTAATTGACTTATTCATTGGTTCAGAGGGTACATTAGGAGTGATTACAGAAGCAGAGGTTGAAATAATTGATGATTTGCTGTCCATGTTTATAATGGTTATCTTTCTACCTGATGAACAAAGGCTTTTAGAATTTGTTTCTGAGATTAAGGACAATCCAGCCCTGAAACCAGTTTCATTAGAGTATTTTGACAAAAACAGCCTGGACTTTTTAAGAAGCGATTTTCAGAGTATACCGGCTAGTTCAACAGCAGCCTTATATATAGAAGAAGAAGAGGGAGAGAATACTTTGGATATATGGTTAAACCTTCTGGATAAATATGAAGTTGTTGATACATGGATAAGCCAGGATAAAAAGAGGTATCAGGAGCTTATAGATTTTCGGCATAAACTACCGGAAAAGGTAAGAGATTACTTTAAGGAGATTAACTCGCAGAAGATTGCTCTTGATATTGCTGTGCCTGATGAATCATTCGGGGAGCTTTTTCATTTTTACAAACATGCTTTGAATGATGAAAAGATTCACTTTGTTCTATACGGACATATTGGAGAAAACCATCTGCATCTTAATCTGTTTCCCAAGAATGAGGAAGAAAAAGTCGTAGTTAATGGTATATGCAACGAAGCTGTCCAGAAAGCAGTGAAAATGGGAGGGACAGTGTCTGCAGAGCACGGCATAGGGAAAATAAAGCATAAGTATTTGGAAGTAATGTATGGCAGGGAAGGAGTCTCAGAAATGGCAAGGGTTAAGAAAACCCTTGACCCATATTGTATTTTAGGATTAGACAATATCTTTTCGAAGGAATTATATCTTTAACACTTCTCTTATTGACCCAAAAGAAAATTCACTCATTAATTTCTCTAGCCTAGTTCTAGCATTGCGAATACCTGCATAACACACAAAATTTTTAAGAAACGGTGTTTTCCCTAACTTTGGATGCTGCAGGTCAATTTCCCATGGATGAAGATATATCAGCGCAGGTATGTTCTTTTTGTTTAATTGCTTTATTCTATTTTTAATATCCACATAAGGCATTAATCTTAATCCCCATCCTCCTCCAATTGGTATATTACCCACAAAGGTAGGCAATATAGTAGGTGAAAACTCAATAATTTCCCCTTTCTTATTTTTAATTAAATGAGGATACGGATTCTCATTTGGCTTGCCAATAATTCTTACGGGATTTATGCTGGAATCATATTTAAATCCTTGCTCGCAGAGAATATCAATTGCCCAAAAAGAATCCTCTCTAATTGACCACTCTGGTGCTCTATATCCAATAATATTTTCTCCAATAATATCTTCTACTATTTGTTTTGATCTAATCAAATCCTCTCTAAAATTCTCTTTGTTCTGTTTGTATACCTGTTTGTGATAATAGCCATGAATAGATATCTCATGGCCATATTCTTGGATCTTTGTTATAAGTTCAGGGTTTGTCTCTGCAATATATCCCAGAACGAAGAACGTAGCCTTTACATTATATTCATTTAAGATAGACAAGACGGTGTTTACGTTTGGGACAATAGTGCTTTCAAAGCATTTCCAATTTGCCGGATTTTCAGCTTCAGGAATATCGCAGATATGAAACCACTCTTCTACATCTATTGAAAGAGCGTTAAGCATCGTGTTCCCATTGAAACGGTTTTGGTTTTTCCATCACATTTTTCTCCTTTTTTGATTATAATTTAACAATTGAATTTCTATTTCCACTCGAACCCATAAAGCCTTGCCTTTTTCAAATAAAATCTTATAGATACCTCCTTGGTCGGCAAAGTATCCATCCCTTTCCATTTTAGAGAAGCAAACTTTTTATCGCCTTTGAAAGCGATTGAACTCTCACGAGTAAAACCTTTGATAGGTTTTCGTTCATTATCCAAAAGTTCTGCTGTAATCTCTCCGTCGTTTACTGTAACGGCATTGATTAAAAGCTCCATGCCCGTACAATTGCACAAAGGCGTTGTCAGCCTTGCTTCAATTTCTCCGCCTGATGCCGGGACTACAGCCCACATACGTCCCTTTTCCCAGCTTGCTCTGCAGAACGCTCCGGAAAACGGACGATAAGCATTAGCGGTCAAGGCATATATATCTCCATGTAAACCGTCTGTTGCTCCATAATACACATACAACCTGTCACCTGTTTCAACCAAAGTCCTTGTTGGCCAGATCATTCCGCCTCCATAATCTCCCAGAGGAGCAAGGGGCAGGCAGGATCTTCTTGACGGCCGACACCATTTAATTCCATCAATTGAAGCGGCAAATTGTAAATCCATGGTCTGAGATGTGGCATGATAAACAGATGTCAGTCCGATTATTCCACGGCCATATGGGAAATATCCTGTTTCCATTATCTGGTCTCCCTGATGATCCTTCCAGTCAGGCATCATAATCGGCGCTGATTCACTCCATTCTGTTCCATCAGCGCTTGTTTTTCTTAAGTTTATACGGCACTCACCTGCCCCTATATCATAGGGAACATAGCCTCCGGGGAAGGATGGTATGCCGTTCTTATGATGAGCGACATAACCACCGTCTCGATTCTTATGAACATACAATGTGTCGCCACTTTTAAATTCAAGCGGTCCTTCCACACCACGCCAGTGCAGGCCGTCTTTTGAACGGTAACGGTAAAGTCCGTAATAAAGTTCGCGTGCCTTACTCGGATTTTCCGCGGACTGCTGACCGAACCCCTCCACACATAACGCGGGGTTTTTGTAAGCAACATCCCTGTATACAAATATCTCATAAGGTTCTTCAGGATTTTCATCGGGATCAACAAACACGGATGCGTAAGTAGACCTGCCGCCGGACGGATAATCAAAAACAATATTGGTCTTTTCATATCCGGGATATGAGTTTATATCCAACTCCGGACGCTGCCAGTTTACCCCGTCTTCTGAACAAAAATAGCATATCCTGAATTCATAATTACTAGGCCGATAAATATTATAATCCAGGACTTCTTCTGCTGATACAACCCAGGCCTTGTACATACCGTCAACAGGGTCTTTCAACACAGTTCCATGTCCTACACATGGAGAAGCGCTGTCCCATGGATACGCGGACTCAAGCAGAGGATTTACAGGATCCTGCTCTGCCGGCTCAATTCTCCAGGCTATATTGACACGTTCTATAAAGTTGTCTTCAAATATCATTGGTGGACATTTTTCTTGTAACGACATATTAAACGTCTCCTTCAGTTTGTTTCCCATATCATTTATCCCTTGCTTTCACGCCAAACCTGTCCATTTGACCGGAAAAACACTGATAATGACATTAGACTCAGACTTGCCGCCTAAAACATTGGCATACATTGAGAGCAAACCTCTGGTAACATCTATCATCACCCTGTGTTCATCATTTTCATTAAAGGCCGGCTCGTTTTTCTTTATTGTTTCATAAACCGCTTCTTCCATCTGTTCAGGAGTCATCTCAAGAGGGATTTTAAGCATCTTAACACCGGCATAAATCCTGTCGATATGCTCCCTTAATACAAACTGTTTCTTATTGAAAGACCTTGTCATATCAAAAATCATATCCCCGAACATCAAGGCTGAATCAAAAATAGAGACCTTAGCATCTTTTTCCGGCACAAAATCACCATTAAGATATACCAATCGTTCTTTCATGGGCATAATAATCCCTCCAATTATTTATTTTTTGACTCTCGTTTAGTTCCAGATGATTTTCTTATTACCAATCTGGGTTTTAACACATATTGCTGAATTCTGCGCTGTTTCCTCTCTATCTTATCTAAAAGTATCTCTGCGGCTAATCTACCGGTCTCATAAGACGGATAGGCAACAGTAGTCAGAGGCACAGGCAGTGATATAGCTACGGTAGAATCATCATATCCGACTATAGCCACATCTTCCGGCACTCTTAAGCCAGCCTCAAGGATTGCTTCGCAGGCTTCCTTTGCCACACGGTCGTTAAAGGCAAAAAGTGCTGTCGGGCAATTATTCGATTTTATGAACTCTTTCATATATTTATAACCAGGTCTTTCCTCACATGAACCAGCGAAACGAACCAGTGATTCGTCAAAACTTATCCCTCTTTCAGTCATGGCTTTTTTATATCCTTCCAATCTTTGCTCAGCAACAATGTATTTCGGATCTGATATATAGGCAATTCTTCGATGGCCCAAGTCAATCAGATGAATTGCAGCCAGATAACCGCCCATAACGTTGTCGCTAATAACATAATCTGTTTTCATCTCAGGGATAAACCTATTAATAAACACAAAAGTGATATCATCTCTTTGCAGCTGCCGGTAATGTTCTACAGATTCTGATGCGTGGGCGATAGGAGTAATGATTAAACCCGATATCTTCTGCTCTCGTATTCTCTGCAAATATTCAATCTGTTTCTCTATCCTGTCCTCTGTATTGCAGATAATAACACTATAATTCCTATTGTGGGCTACATCCTCAGCACCTTTGACAATCTCAGGATAGACATCACTCATAATATCAGGAACAATAAGCCCAACGCTTTTAGTCATCAAATATCCTGCATCCCGACTTGCCTTTTTAAAATCAGCCACGAAAGTGCCTTTGCCATGTTCGCAAAACAAAAGACCTTCATTTACTAACTCTGTATAGGCATGCCGAATAGTCATAGGGCTAACCCTGCACATCCTTGCCATTTCAGGAATTGAAGGGATACGATCAAACAGGTTTAATTGTTTATTTTTAATTTTGGCTTTTATCTTCTGCTTTATCTGGGCATATATAGGCAGAGGATTTTCTTTATCTATACGGATCATATTTTTCATTATCTCTCTTACATTTATAGTTATCTATATAAGTTTGATGATTATAAAAGTAGCACATCTTAGAAAAGCTGTCAAGTGTTTGAAACTACTCTTCTACATCTATTGAAAGCGCGTTAAGCATGATTTTATCTGACTTGCTAGGGATCCTTCACGTAATATTGAGGGGGGACTGACACTGCAGTCTATAACAGTGGATTCTATGCCAGTTGGTATCTCATTATCGTCAATACATAAATCTGCTTTATTATCAAATATCTTCTCTAGCTCCTTAATTGAAGTCGCTTGATGGTTATATCCAGAGATATTAGCACTTGTTGTAGCAATAGGCACTCCTAATTCCTTTACTAGAAATTGCGGTATTGGATGATTGGGTATTCTAAAACTTATTGTATTGAATTTATCTGTTTTAAAGATACATGCTTGAGATATTGGAATATTTTCCTTTGCTTTTAAGATAACTGTGAGTGGACCGGGCCAAAACTTGTTCATGAGCTTTCTTGCTATTGGCTGGATGTCATAAGCAATATCTTCTACTTGTTTTAAGTCTGGAATAAATAAAATTAGAGGTTTTCTGCGGTCTCTGTTTTTTAGGTCATAAATTCTATCTGCGGCCTGTTCACTATTGCATATGCATCCAAGGCCATAAACAGTGTCAGTTGGAAAGATTATGACTTTGCCTTTTTTTAAGGCTTTAATCGCCGAGTATCTGCTTATCTTCATCAAGAAAGATTCCTTCCAGATTCATTTTCAACGCTTCAGGATTTGTTGCATTGGCCATAGCTTGTTCTCTGCTTATAAAGCCCTCTTTACATAATTCAACCAGAGACATATTAAATGTTTGCATACCATCTTCCAGTCCACCTTGAATAGCAGATATTATCTTATTCAGTCTGTTTTCCCTTATCAGTCTGGAAACCGTGGGAGTATTTATCAATATTTCCACTGCAGGGGTTAGTCCATCCTTATCCATTCTTGGTATAAGCCGCTGGCAAATGACAGCTTTAAGATTAAGAGAAAGCTGCATTCTGATTTGATGATGTTGAGACGGAGGGAAAAAATCAAGTATTCTGCTAAATACGCCTGATGTGTCAGTTGAATGAAGTGTTGTAAACACAGTATGTCCTGTTTCTGCGGCACCTAGAGCAATATGGAAACTTTCAATATCTCTCATTTCGCCTATCAGGATAACATCCGGATCCTGACGCATAGCATGGCGCAGAGCAATAGAATATGAAGATGTATCTATATGTACTTCTCTCTGATTTACAATGCTTTTTTTGTCTTTATGGAGAAACTCAATAGGATCTTCAACGGTTATAATATGGCGATTTAAGCTCTCATTTATATAATTTATCATAGACGCAACAGTTGTTGATTTTCCACAGCTTGTTGTGCCGGAAACGATAACTAACCCTCTGCTTGACAGAGATATCTTCTCTAACGCAGAAGGCAGATTTAGCTCTTTAAATGACCCTATATCTGTTCTTACTCTTCTCAAAACTAGTCCTATCGTTCCTCTCTGATAGAAAATATTAACCCTGAAACGTCCTAGATTCTCAAGTCCATATGAAATATCCATTTCAAACGCTTTATCAAATTTTTGCCTTTGCTGCTCATTCATTAACTCAAGAGCGATTTCTCTGGTATCTTTTGAAGAAAGTATTTCGCCATATGGACCTAACTCTCCATTTATTCTAATTTTAGCTGGACTGCCCGCTTTTAGATGTAAATCCGTGCCGTTTTTTTGAACCAGTTCTTTTAGATATTCTTTTATATTCATTTTCCCTCTTCTTCTATTGTTTTTTACTTCTCAAAAATGTTGGAATGTCCAGATTGCTGTCACCGCCTAGTTCTCTATTTACTTTTTCCAGCATAACGCGATCCTTTATTGTAGTTTCTTTTCTGTGAGATCCTAAGACCTTAGAGACGAATTTTACTTCCTTTTTCTCTAGAGATGGAATATCCGTAGCAACAATTGTAAGTTTCAGTCCATTGTTTAGCTTTTTATCTATAATAGCTCCGAATACTATATTAGCACTATGTGTTACAGCTTTACGAACATTATCAATAATCTTTTCAACTTCTCCAAACCTGAGATCTTCACCTCCTGTTATATTGACAAGCATTGTTTTTGCCCCTTTGATATCAATCCCTTCTATGAGCGGACATAGAAGAGCATTTTTAACAACAGAGGATGTTCTCTCTTCCCCATATGCAGTTCCTACTGCTAAGGTAGCCTCCTTGCCATTGGTTATTACCTGTCGAATGTCTGATATATCAAGATTTATTATTCCTGGAGCAGCTACCAGGTCAGAGATTGCGCTGATAGCGTCAAATAAAGTGTTATTTGTAAATTCAAATGCTTTTGAGAAAGATGAATCTTTCTCAATTGTCCCAAAAAGTTTCTGGTTTGGTATAGAGATTATTGCATTGGATTTTTCTTTTATTGCCCTTAGTCCATCTTTGGCCTGCATACATCTTTTTTTCCCTTCAAATAGAAAAGGGCTTGTAACTATTGCTATTATTAATGCTCCTAGTTCCTGGGCAATTTCACAGATTAATGGCGTTGCCCCTGTTCCTGTTCCACCACCAAGTCCGCAGGTCACGAATACAATATCTGAATTTTTTAACGCTTCAGCAACTTCTGCTCTGCTTTCATTCAGGCTGCGTCGTCCTAAGTCTATATCAGAACCTGTTCCACCTCCTCCTGTTGCTTGTAGGCCAATTTGAATTTTGTGGGGAACTATAGATGCTCTAAGAGCCTGAACATCTGTGTTAATATTAATACATTCTACTCCGGAGAGGCCTTTTTTGTATATCGCATCTACAGAACTATTACCACCTCCGCCAACTCCAACTACCTTGATACTTGCACCTATTGTGCTCTCTTCAACTATTTCAAACATTAGTTATATTCCGCTCCGTCCGACAATTCTCGCTATCATCCACCAAAAGGCGTTTCCTTTCATCCTGCAGCTTTCACGAGTAGTATGTGCCGCCTCATTTCCGCTGTATCGGGGATGTTCTAAAGGGATACCATTAACCAGATGTTGTTTCCCATTATACCAACAATCAATATCGGCAAAATCAAATAAAACCTTCTTATTCGCTCTACAATATTTTCTGATCTGCTCATTGCGGGCATACCTATTACGAGAATTTTTCTGGGCATTGCCTGTCATATAGATAAATATTACTTTGGGATTTGCTTTTTCAAGAGCATTCATTGCGTCAAGGTATTTTTGGGTCGTATCCCGTGAGTTGTGGTCCTGTTGACAGCACCATGACCACATTGATACGTTAATTCTCTTATTGTGATTAAGAACACTTTGAGTTGTCCTTCTGCCTGCTTCCGAAGCCCAGTATTTTTCAGGGGTAATATAAGTAGCCTTTTCCTGTCCGTCAAGTATAGCTAAAGAATTTTTAGTAATTGGAAGACTGCCGCGTTTACTAGTAAAGCTGTATGCAGGTTTTAATTTGGCTATTTCTTTCATTCCTACCAAGAGTTGTCCTCCATGCGAAGTATGAGCATAGTGAAGTTTAATCTTCGTCTTTGCAGCATTAATCCATTTAGTCGGGACTTTGGAAAGATCAGTACATGAGTGGTCAATGATGATTGCTGCAGCCACAGCATTATCTAAACAAATGCCATAAGCGAATAGGATTGTAAGAATAGTTATTAACCCTAGCTTTATTCTCATTTCCGTATTATAGAATACTCATAACATTTAAACAAACAATTTCCCCCTCTGCTGCAACCGCTTGCTTTAGCTGGCGGTTATCTGTGGATTTTGTGAGAGTAGGGGACTAGCACGCCTGTCCTTTTGCTTTGTTGTGTCATTCTGCTATTTGACTGGGGAACTAGGCTGGTTAAGGTTTAAAGAGTTTTTGAGAAAATACTGCTGTCCTCTTTTTCTTCTTTTTTGTTATCCTTTATTTCCTTTAAAATTACCATCTACCGGGAAAAGGGTCTTGAGTACCCCATCTCACTTTCGCCAGAGATGCAAGTTTTTTTCTTTTATTACTTAATTTTTTTAATTCTTGTTCGATAGATTCTCGCTTCGATTCTGGAACATGATTAGCAACAAAACTAGCTGTTGCAAGCCAAGCTAACGCAGATGCATGTTCTAAGGCAAACCAAGCAACCCGTATTGATGTCTCCGAAGTATCGGGACCATTTCTTAAAGAAAATACATTCCCAGATATGGATAAACTATGCTGCTTCTGGAAGAGAGGGTTACTATGCTTTGCCATGCAGAGTTGACGATATACCCGATACTTAATACTTGTCTGTTGTTCTGCATTTGGAAGGTCAAGTTTTAAAAGTCCCTCTTTTGTTATTGCTTTTACACTTTTGAAAGGTTTGGTAGGCTCATTATGGTCAATCCAATTTTGAGCAAGATTTTCATCATTACCAATATATATAACTGTAAATGATTCCTCATAAATCGAAGTTGTAAGTGAAGCTGCTTGAACTGAATATCCACGATTAGCAAGCAAGGCTACACAATGCAAGTCATTAGAAATTCTCATGAGCAATGACGTTGCAACCTTTAGAGATTGATGATCAAAAGAAATCTCTGACAATTGATCTATGATTTTCCCGATTAAATCAAAAACCCCCTTGCTAAAGCAATTATGCTTCGCGAGTTCTTTTTCCATAAGCTTTAACGCTTTTTTCTCTGCTTCGCCTAAGTTTTCTTTTTTGTTCTGTATCATCTCTTTTTTACTTTTCATACTGCCTCAACTAAAGCAACTTCTTCTTCCGTCAATACACAAATAAAAAAGGGCACAAAATATTGTGCCCCTACAATATAAAAATTAGAAAATGGCATCATTAATCTTCCCTCAGAAAAAATCTCCAAATATCTTTTTTACACCGCCTGTCATTTTACCCATAAAATTTTTATTTTCAAATTTTGACGTTCCTCCGAATTTTCTGAAGTCAGAACCATGTTGTAATAGGCCGATACATGTTGAATAACTCGGTTTGTCAGAGATATCTCCCAGCTGGTATGCAAGGTTTGGGATGCCTATTCTTGTTGGCAAATTAAATATATCTCTTACAGTTGAGGTCATTCCTTTAAGCAAAGAGCTCCCACCTGTTAGAACTACTCCAGAGGCAATTAGATTTACGAAGTCCGCTCTTTCTATCTCTTCCTTTACGATCCTGACAGTTTCTGCAATTCTTGGTTGAACGATCTCTGAAAGCTGATATGCTGAGAAATGCTCGGAGTTTTCTTGATTGTTAGTACTGGTTTCCATGTCTAATCCAATGCCGTATTTTTTCTTTATTTTCTCAGCTTCCTGTGTAGAAATATGAAGACCTATAGCTATATCACTTGTTATATGGTTTCCGCCTATTGGTAGTACCTGGGAGTACTTCAGATTGTCTTTTTCAAAGATAACAAAATTTGTTGTACCTGCTCCCATTTCAATCAGCACAACGCCAAGCTCTTTTTCACTTTGTGATAATACGGATTTAGAAGAAGCTAATAGATTAAATACAATATCTTCTATCTTAAATCCAGCCTGATTAACACTTTTTATGAAATTCTGTGTATGTGTTACCATGCCGGTAACAATATGTGTCATTATTTCAAGTTTTACACCATTCATGCCGATTGGGTCCTTAATTTCCGGCTGGTCGTCTATAGCGAAATCTTGTGGTAAAAGTTGAATAATTTCTCTTCCTTCGTGAAGTTTAATTGCCCTAGCTGTTTCTATCACGTTCCGAGTATCTTCATTTGTTATCTCTCTGTCTTCTCTTCTAACTGGAACACTTCCTTTGCTATTAACTGTCTTTATATGTCCACCGCCGATTCCCATGAATACAGACGAGATTTCTAATTCCGATGTCTTTTCTGCTTCTCTAAGAGCTTCTTTAATATCATTGGTTACAATATCTATATTAACAATAAGTCCTTTTTTTAGCCCTTTGGTAGGAACGATACCCATGCCTATAATTTCTATACTACCCTCTTTGTCTAATTTACCAACCATAGCGCATATCTTAGAGGTTCCTATATCCAGTGCTGTTACAATATCTTTTCGAGTTCGCATAAGTTTATTTTCTATATTTCACAGGAATAGCATTTAGATCCTCTCCAAAACGCAGATCTATATAGAGAAGTTTTTCCCTTTGAGTTTGTCCAAGTCTGCTTAGAAGATCCTCTAATATTATGAGCTTTTCTTCAAAGCCAGTTTTGCCTATTTTTATTTTTATTTCATTGTCTTGACACATAAAGTCGAGAATCAGATTTTTAGATTTTTTAACATTTATGTTTTTTAAATTGCCAAATTCAGAAAGGCTTCCCATATTATAGGTTTTTATAATTAAAATAATCTTTTCTATCAATTCAGATGTTTGGGGATTAGATGTGATGTTTTCTCCTGCATATATATTGTTTAGTTTCAATCCTATTATCTCAGGCAGCACTCTTGATTCATTAAGCTTAATAATTACTCCATCTTCATCTATCCCATATATATTGCGCCTGTATGATATTTGTCCAATGGGAATCCTTTCTATTATATCTACTGAAATTGTATTTGGAAATGAGCGCTCAATAACAACAGTCTTTATATCTGGTAGGGCTTCGTAGTGTGATCTCAACCTGTTAATATCAAAACTAAAAATATTCTCACCTTTTATATTATTAATTTCCTTTAAAATAACTATATTATCAAGAAATTTATCGTTATTTACAATAACATTATTAATACAGAAGTAATTTGAATGAATAATGAATTCTTTAAATCTTAATACTATGAAAAAAGCGGCGTATATGACTAGCAATAGGCCTATTATTTTGCTTATCTGTAAGGCTCTTTTTTTAATCAGCTTCTTATGTGGACGAGGAGCGGCAGAGACTCTAGATGCTATTTTAACGTTCTTGCGAAGTTTTGTTTTTCTACTTCTCATGTTTCTTGATTGCCAAATCCAGTAATCTCAGGCAGAGTTTCCTGAAACTTATTCCAGCAGCCTGTGCAGCTTTTGGTAGCAGACTAGTTTCTGTAAGGCCTGGAATTGTATTAATTTCCAGAACATAGGGATTGAGTTTGCTGTCAAGTTTCATATCTGCTCTTGACATTCCAGTGCATCCGAGCACGTTATGGGCATTAAGAGCTATCTGTTTTATCTGGGCGCTTTTCTCCTCTTGAAGCTCTGCAGGCACAACAAAATCAGTGAGTTTTTTTCTGTATTTTGCATTAAAGTCATAAAATCCGGATTTTGGAATAATTTCAATTACAGGCAAAGCTTTCTCCTCTAAGATGCCGATAGCTATTTCTTTCCCATCTATATATTTTTCACACATTATATTATCATCATAACGGAAAGCAGTTTCCAGAGCTTTTTTAAATTCGCTTTCCTTCTTTACAATTGATACACCTATTGTTGAGCCTTCTGTAGATGGTTTAATGACTACTGGGAAATTTTTCAAAGGATTAGCAGTGCAGGGTTTATCTTTGCTTATTGCTTTGAATTTCGCAGTCGGAATTCCAGCAATCTGAAACAAACGCTTGGATGCGATTTTATCCATAGATAGCGCGCTTGCAAGAACTCCGGACCCCGTATAGGGAATATTTAATATATCAAGCATCCCCTGTATTGTCCCATCCTCTCCGGGTTTTCCGTGAAGAGCAATGAATACCAGATCTATTTTTCCCTTTATCAGCCTGTCAGGTAATTCTCTATTAACATCAAAAGCAGTAACATTCAGCTGAGCCTCTTTAAGAGCCTCTAGTACACAATTCCCACTTTTAAGAGATATTTCTCTCTCAGAAGAAGGCCCTCCCATTAAAACAGCAATACGTCTATTTTTCATATCCCTATTATTTTAACTTCTTCTTCTAATTTTACACCGGTTTTTTCAAAAACTGTTAGTTTAATTTTTTTAATAAGTTTGAGCACATTCTGAGCTCTCGCATTGCCCTTATTGACAATAAAGTTGGCATGCTTCATAGAAACCTGCGCATCTCCAATAGCAAGTTCTTTTAACCCAGCTTCGTCAATTAACCTGCCGGCAGAATGTCCATCCGGATTCTTAAATATACACCCTGCGCTTGGTATGTCAAGAACCTGTGTAGACTTTTTGTGTTCCAGAAACGAGGATATACTGTCATTGATTTCTTTTTTACTGCCTCTTTTTAATTTTAACTTTACCTCAAGTATTATGTATCCGGATAAATTGGACTTGCGATATCCAAAACGCAGGTCATCTTTTCCAAGTTCAGATACATTGCCATTCATATCAATTACTTTTACTGATTCAACCAAATTCCCAATTGACACGTACTTTATGTTTCGGATTTCTTTCGTTCCTGCATTCATACTCACTGCGCCGCCAACAGTTCCCGGAATGCCTACTGCAAACTCAAGTCCCCTAAGAGCTTCTTTCGTAGTTCGTTTTAGGAGTCTCGAGAGCAGAGCGCCAGCTTCGCATATAACATACTCTCCTTTTATTTTGATACCACATAATCCGTGTTCCAAATTCAACACAACGCCTCTTATTCCTCTATCGCTGATTAAGATGTTTGTTCCTTTCCCAAAGACTGTAATAGGTATGCTATGACTATTGCAGAACGTGAGGATGTTTTTGATATCTGAAATATCTTCCGGATATATCCAGACATCTGCAGGGCCGCCAATTCTAAAAGAGGTATGCTTGGACAAGAGTTCATTAAACCTGATCTCTCCTTTTGTCAAATCGCAGAGATATTTGGTTAATTCTTTATTCATATTAATTTATCGGCAAGTTTCCCTGCTACTTCGGAAATATCACCTGCTCCCATAAAAAGTATTATATCTCCCTTCTCCATAGTATTGCTCAGATAACTGAGAATTCTACTTTTGTCAGGAATATATACGGCATTTTTGTAACCATTATTCTTCATAGCATTAAAGATAACATCTGTATTAGCTCCTTTTATAGGAACTTCTCCTGCGCTGTATACATCGGTTAATATGACCTTATCAGCTTTTGATAGAGACACAGCAAATTGTTTATATAGCTTTTCGGTTCTTGTGTATCTATGCGGTTGAAATACAGCCACAATACGCTTTTTCTCTAAGTTTTTAGCTGTTTCTAAAACTGCTTCAATTTCAGCAGGATGATGAGCATAATCATCTATAACCATTATGTTGCCGATATGCGCCCTAATCTGAAATCTTCTGTCAACACCCCTAAAACTTTGCAGGCTTTCCTTCACTGCATCAAAGGATAATCCTATTCTAAGGCCAAGCGCAATTGCTGAAAGCGCATTAAGCACATTATGTTTTCCCGGAACGCTGAGCGAAAAAGAGCCCAGTAATTCGGCATTTTTATATACATCAAAACGTGTTGAAAGCCCTTCGCATATAAGATTGTCAGCCCGTATCCCAGCATTCCTGCTCATTCCATAAGTTGTTATTTGAGCTTTACATTTCCCTTTATGTAGTCTGGAAACCAGTTCTTTTACGTTATTATTGTCAATGCAGCAAAATATTCTGCCGGATTTGTCTATTCGCTCTGCAAAATTCAGGAACGTATCTATGATATCCTCAAGATTCTTGTAATATTCCAAATGGTCTTCATCAATATTTGTAATAATGCCTAAATATGGATTTAGTTTCAAAAAAGACTTATCACTTTCATCAGCCTCTGCTACAAACCATGGGCTTGCGCCAAAGCGGGCATTTCCCCCTAAAGAACTAATTTCCCCTCCTACAATTACTGTCGGGTCATACCCTGTTTCTATAAGCATATGCGCAATCATTGATGTTACCGTGGTTTTTCCATGACAACCTGTTACAAATATACTCTTTTTGTTATTTGCCATCTTTGCGAGCAGTTCTGCTCTGTGAATTATTGGGATTTTTCTTTTTCTGGCTTCAACAAGTTCAGGGTTAGACTTTGAAATAGCTGTGGAATAAACGATAAGATCCTGGCTGTTTATATGCATGGCATTATGACCAAGGAAGATATGCGCACCGTTTAGTCTTAGTTTATTGGTTATTGATGAAGGTTTCTGGTCCGAGCCGCTTACCTGATATCCTGATTTAAGCAGGACATAGGCAATCCCGCTCATTCCTATACCCCCAATACCAACAAAATGAACAGATTTAGTTTCTTTTTGTATCATCAGTCAATATAAAATCAATTAGTCTCTTATCGCTATCCACTTTAACTATTTGTGCCTTTACTGAATCCCCAAGCTGAAATTTTCTTTTTGTGCGTCTTCCTACAAGCGCAAATTGTTTCTCAGAGAACGTATAATAGTCATTCTTTAGTGCGCTGACATGAACAAGTCCTTCGGCAAGAGTATCATTAATCGCAACAAATAAGCCGTACGGCTGGACACCGGATATTACACCTTCAAATACATCTCCTACTTTATTCTTCATAAACTCAACCTGTTTTAACTTGATTGATTCTCTTTCTATTTTAATTGCTATTTGCTCTCTTTCAGAAGCAATGCCTGCAATTTCAGAAAGGTTATCCATTTGGTTTTTAAACTTATTTTTAAGAATTCTGTGAACAATCAGATCAGGATAGCGTCTGATAGGGGAGGTGAAATGAGTGTAGCAGTTTAGTGCAAGCCCGAAGTGCCCAACATTCTTTGTAGAATATATTGCTTTTTGCATGCATGTTAAAAGAATCTGATTAAGAAGAACATGGTTCTTTTTCCCATTTGTCTTATGCAGGAATCCCTGTATGTATTTTGGATCTTTAGATTTATTTTGATCGAATTTGTAATTCAGCGTTTTTGCAAGAGATGCGAAGTCTTTTATTTTTAGATCGTCGGGAGTTTCATGAACACGATAGATCATAGGAAACTTTTTCTTAGTAATGTATTCTGCTACACACTGATTTGCAAGAAGCATGAATTCCTCGATCAAAACATGGCTGGATAATCTCTTCTTCTTTTGGATATTAAGAACTTTTCCATTCTCGTCAAGCGAGATTTTAACCTCAGGTACATCAAAGTCAATGTATCCTCTTTCCAATCTTTTTTTATCCAATATCTTGCTTAGTTTGTACATGATTTTCAGGGATGATGATATTTCTGTGTGTTTACTTGTCTCGTTAGAATGTATTAATTGTTCTGCAGATTCATATGACAGTCTTGCCTTGCTTTTGATTATGCTCTCAAAGATTTCGTATCCTGTAATATTGCCCTGGGCGTTTATTTCTATCATAACTGTTAAGGCTAATCTGTTTTCGTCAGGCTTTAAACTGCACAGATTCTCAGAAAGCTTGGAAGGCAGCATTGGAATCACTTTATCAGGAAGATATACGCTTGTTCCTCTGGAAAGAGCTTGGCTGTCTATATGCTCATTCTTATTTACATAGTGGTCAACATCCGCTATGTGAACGCCCAGTAAGAAACCTCCATTCTCAGTTTTCTCAATAGAAACTGCATCGTCAAAATCCTTTGCATTTTCAGGGTCTATTGTAAAACATGTAAGTTCTGTTAGGTTGCGGCGCTTTTTAATTTCTTCTTTAGAAATAAACGGATCAATTCTTTCACATTCTTCTATTACTGATTTAGGAAAAGTTGGTGATATTTTAAATTCTTCTAAAATACTCTTAATAGGATCAACTATCTTTGGAGCGGTATATCTGCCACCTCTGTCTTTCACAATTAGTCCTTGTTTGAAAATTTCTTTTACGCTGTGGCGAAATTTCGGATATGCGGTTCTGTCAATGCTCATTGTTTTTGCCAGTTCTTTTATTTTTAACGGACGGCGGGATTTTTTTAGGCAGGATATTATTTCGTCTGTAAGGGAACTTCGATTAAGTGAGGGTTTTTTACTGTGCACGCTGTATTTTATCAAGATTATTTACAATCTTTGCTTCCTGCTTTAGGTTTTTGAACCATTTCTCATATACTGACTGCTTCTTTTTTTGCAGCAGAGTCTGTTTAATTTGTTCCTTTTGTGTATTAAATTCTTCTTTATCAGCAGCTTTTCTCTCAACAAGTTCAATTACAAATATATCTTGAGACTCGGATGCTTTTTTTATATCACCTTTTTTAAGAAGGAACGCTTCTGCTATGAGTTTAGGGGCATATCCAATATCTTTTGCATGCACTCCTCTTTCAAAGAAATCTGTCTGCTTAACCTCATAACCAGACTTTTTTGCTAACTTCCCGATATTCTTTACTGACTGAGATTTTTCGATAAACTCATCTGCTTTTTTCTCAGCAAGTTCCTCTGATTTAAGAGTAGTTAACCTGTTGCGTACTTCATCCTTCACTTCTTCTATCTGATCGGGTATGTAGGATGGTTTTAGATCCACAAGTTTTAATATGCAAAATCCTTTAGCTGTTTTAACCGGATCGCTTATATCATCTTTGCTAAGAGAAAATGCGCTTTGGGAAAACTCGCGGGAATAGCCTATTCCTGAAATTTCTTCTCTTTCTGCAAAATACCCGGTATGCTTTGATGAGAGGTTCTCTTTCTTCAGTACCTCTTCCCATTTATTTTCTTCACCCAGGTCAATAGATAGGTCATATGCTCTGTCTTCAGCCAGTTGCTCTGTTTTTCCTTTTATAAGTTTCTCTTTTATCTGAGAAGTTACTTGTTTCAAAGGTTTAGTTTCTTTATTCTCTTCATAATATTTTTTAATTTCATCATCTGAAACTTCAATTTTTTCTTTAAACTCCTCTGGTTTAATGAGCACATATTCTATATTAATTCTATCAGGTTGCTTGAATTCCTTTTTATTTTTAGAAAAATATCCAATGATATCTTCATCATCTAATGATATCTGAGTTTTGAATTCATCTGTATTGAAGCATATATAGTTGATTTTTACTTTTTCGTTTTTTAGCATAAATTCGTCTAAAACTTCTTTGTCACTTATCATAACAGGGTCAGTAACCTTGAGCCAGAGATGCTCAAGTGCAAGAGACTTCCTAATTCCATTCTCGATTTTTTGCCACTGAGAGGCAGGGATACCATTTACATACTGTTCAAACTTTGCCTTATCAAATCCGCCCTTCTTATTTTTAAATACTGGATCTTGTTTTATCCTATCTATAATCTCTTTATCTGAGATTTTTATGCGCTGTTTCTTTATCTCCTGCATAAGAAGCTTTTGGTCTATTAATTGATTTAGAACCTGTTTCTCTAAGTCCAGATTTTTTTTGATTCTGTCAAACTGATCTCCATACATTTTCCTATAATTTCTTTCCGTGCTTATCAGAGCATATTTAAACTCTTCATGCTTGATGGCAGCTCCATTTACTTTTGCCATAGCAATATTTGTTTTTGCTTTGAATGTCATATGCATTCCCCATGAAAAGAATATTGTGCCCAGAAAGCTTAATGCTGTTATCCACATTATTGGCTTCATGTTTTTTCTTATAGACTTAAGCATTGTTTTTTCTCCTAATTCAAAAAGTACGCCAGGAGGGATTCGAACCCCCGGCCCTCTGCTTAGAAGGCAGATGCTCTATCCAACTGAGCTACTGGCGCAGGCATAATTGCAGATATGTTAGCAAAAAGCGCAACCCAGTTCAAGGTACAAATTCCAATAGACAAAACAGCGTGTAATGTTATAATTGCTGCGTTATGGAAAAAGGTTTTTTATTAACATTGGAGGGGCCTGAGGGTAGCGGGAAATCCACTCATTCAAGATTACTCTCTAGTTATCTTACTTGTAAAGGGATTAAGACTTACTGTACGAGAGAGCCGGGAAGCACAGTATTAGGAGAAAAGATAAGACAATTACTGCTCTCTCCTCTGCACAAAAATATGTCAGCAAGAACTGAATTACTGCTGTATGAAGCAGCGCGAGCGCAGCATGTTGATGAGATTATTATCCCTGCATTGGGGAAAAATATTACTGTAATTTGTGACCGTTTCTATGATGCTACATTTGCATATCAAGGGTATGGAAGAAAAATAGATTTAGATATTATAAAGAACATAAATGACTTTGCTGTGGATAAGGTAAAACCAGATCTGACAATTCTTCTGGATATTGATGTGAGTATTGGGTTAGAAAAGTCCTCACGCTTATCAAAGGACCTTTTTCTGAGAGGTAAGAGTGACAGGATTGAGCAGGAAGATATTGAATTTCATAAAAGAGTGCGGGAAGGATATCTCAATCTTGCAAAAAGAGAGCCGGGGCGTATAAAGGTAGTAATGGTAAAAGATGAGATTAGCAAGACACAGTTAGAAATTCAGAGATATGTAGATGGTTTATTGAAAAGAAATAGTTATGTCATTTAATGATATTGTTGGACAAGAAATACCTATAAGACTTTTGCAGAATTCGTTAAAACATAGAAGAGTCTCTCATGCTTATCTGTTTATTGGTCCGCGTGGAGTGGGTAAAAAGTTAACGGCAATTAATCTTGCAAAGGCATTGAATTGTGAAGAGTCTGCTAATGTTCCCTGTGATAGATGTGTAAGTTGCAAAAAAATAGATGCTTCCATACATCCGGATGTAAAATGTATTTATCCAACAGGCCCTTCTTTATCCATAACAATTGATAATATTAGAGAGTTAAGAACACAAATATCGTTTAAAACATATGAGGGAAAGAAAAAAGTATATATTATTTCGGGGTCAGAAAATATGGGCCTTCAAGCTGCAAATTGTCTTTTAAAAACACTGGAAGAACCCCCCGATAATTCTGTATTAATTTTAACTTCTACAGACTCACATCTGCTTTTGCAAACTATAGTTTCACGCTGCCAGACAGTTCCCTTTAGCAGAATAGAGCTTCGTAGAATTGAGGACTTTTTAATAGAACATCATAGAGTAAACAAACCCCTTGCTCATTTCATAGCCAATTTATCTCAGGGTAGTTTAGGTGAAGCACTTAAGTTGAAAGATGATACTCAAATACCTCTCATAAAAGCAAAATTGATGGATATGCTTAGCAGATTGAAGAATGAAAATGTACTTACTCTTGTAGGGGAGTTTAATAAGGAAGTGTTTGATATTGGACATGATGAGGGGGGAAGGGATGTTGTCGAATATAGAAATAAGTTGCATATGGGATTAGACATGCTTACAACATGCCTCAGAGATATTGCAATCTTAAAACAGGCTGGAGAACAAGTACCTCTTATTAATTTGGATATTGCAGGAGAGCTTAAACAACTGAAGAATAAGTTCTCTCTGTCTCAGATTGATGGGTTCTTGAACACGGTTACTGACATGAAGATGTATGTAAAGAACAATGTCAATCCTCAACTTATTTTAGAAAGACTACTTTTGGACATGCAAGGGAAGGTATATGCATAAGATAACGCAGGTTAAGATTTGCAAAGACAGAACACTATGGCTTGATATTGGCAATACTATTCCTAAATATAATGATTACTGTCTAATAGAGACAGATGGCAATAAATATTACGCTAAAATTATATCGGGGATACAAGAGGTGGCTGATCATATATGCTCTAAAGTCAGAGGTCAAATCATTAGAGTTGCAACAGAGAATGATATAAGTCAGATACAGAATATGTTGGAACGAGAGAAAAAGTCCTTAGCAATATGTTTAGAAAAAGTAGCTAAACATGATCTCCCAATTAGGGTTATAGATGCAAAATGCACACATGAGGGAAATAAAATAATATTTCATTTTGTGGCGGACAATAGAGTGGATTTTAGAGACCTGTTAAAAGACATTGAACATACATTAAAAACAAGAGTAGAATTAAGGCAAGTAGGCGTGCGAGATAGAGCAAGGATTGTTACAGGGTATGGGCATTGCGGGAAAGTTCTTTGTTGTGCAAGTTTCATTAAGGATTTTCAGACAGTTACTATTCAAAATGCTAAATCTCAGAATTTTCACTTGGACCCTTCAAAAATATCTGGTTTATGTGGTCGTTTGATGTGCTGTCTGAGATATGAATCGGAGTTGTATCAAGAGATGAGAAAATCCTTTCCCAAAATAGATACAACAGTGAATACAGAACACGGGGAGGGGAAGGTGGTTGATTTAAATATGCTCAGAGGCAGTGTTACTGTAGAATTGGAGAGTGGTAAAAGGTACGAACATAAGATAGAATAGGGAAAGTGGGTGATATTATGAGAATTTTTGCTATTGGAATGCATCCGGATGATGTAGAGTTTATTATGGCAGGGACTCTTGCTCTGCTAAAGAAGAAAAGGCATAAGATAACCATTGCAACTGTAGGGTCAGGAGATATGGGGTCTGTTGAATATGTTCCAGCAGACCTGAGTAGGAAACGCTATATGGAGGCTAAGGCATCAGCAGAACTGCTTGAAGCAGAATACATTAGTTGTGGCATATCCTGTTTGCATGTTGTGTTTGATAATCCAACAAGGTTTATGGTTACGGAAATGATACGAAAAATAGACCCTGACATTGTTATTACTATGTCTCCTCAGGATTATATGAAGGATCATGAGATAACTGCTGATTTGGTCTGGGATGCGTGTTTCAACGCGCCAATTCCCAATTATCATACTTGTTTGGTAAATCCAGCAAAAGCAACATCTAAGATTCCATATTTATACTATGGAGATCCATTGGATTTAACGGATAGATTCGGTAATTCTATAGAGCCTGAATTTTATGTAGACATTAAAGATGTAATGGAAACCAAAGTAAGCATGTTGAAAAAACATGAAAGTCAACGATCATGGCTGAAACGACAGCATGGTATGGATAAATACACAGAGACTATGAAAGAGCTTTCAAGCAGAAGAGGAAAGGAAATTGGTATAGAATGCGCTGAAGGATTCAGACAGCATAAAGGACATCCATTCCCTCAGGATAACATCTTAGAGAAGCTGTTAAAGAACAGGGTTAAATATAAGAAACAAGATAATGGAGGATAATTATGGATTTAATGAGCACAATTAAAGGATCTTTGTTAGAGAGTTTCTTCCCTAAAGGCTGGGATATGAAGAAGCTGGATAGATGTTGTGATAATCCTCCGGAGTCGGTTACTGAGCGTCAGGATTGGTGGAACAAGGAGTTTGAACCTGTTCCATGCGAAACCTTGAGTGATTTTGATACTATGATGGGCCATGAAATAGCTATAGAGATTAAAAGGGCTAGAGATGAGGGCAGGAAGATAGTGTTTATATTGCCTGTTGGTCCCATGGGAATGTATAAATGGGCTGTTTATTTTCTAAAAGAATGGAATGTGGATTGTAAACATGTTTATGGATTTAATATGGATGAATGGAGCGATAAAGACGGAAATACATTGCCATCCGATAATATAGGAACTTTTCAAAATGCAATGGGACAAGCTTTCTACGGGCCGCTCGGGGATTTGACTGTTCCCAAAGAACAACGGTATTTTGCTACAAAGGAAATGCTTCCCACATATCCCGAGAAGATAGGAGAACTCAAGGCAAAAGGAGCGGAGCTTGTAGTTGTCTTTGGTATTGGAAGAGTATTTCACATTGCATTCTGGGAGCCGCATTTTGCCGGTGAATTTTCAGGAGAAGAAGAATGGAAGAAACAGGGGTACAGATTGGGAGCAAAGCTGCATCCTCTTACTATAGAACAAAACGCAGTAACCAGTTTCAAGAGCAGAACAACACTGGTTCCATGTTTTGCGAATACAATTGGTCCGGGTCTATTCCTTAAGGCAAATAAAATAATCGGCGGATGTGACGGGATATTAGGTAGGGGAATGATGTGGCAGGGATTATCTCTATGGGTTACTTTAAGACATGGGCCAAACATCTGGATTCCTTCCAGCTTTATGCCTACTTTGGCAGGAAAACTCTTCTTTATGAAAGAGCTTGCAGGTCCATTAGTAGCAGACTGTAATTAATTTAATGGAGATGCAAAGTTAAAATCTCAGCCGGGGTGGTGGAACTGGCAGACGCGCCGGACTCAAAATCCGGTGGAGCTTAAACTCCGTGAGGGTTCGACTCCCTCCTCCGGCACTAAGTGGAAAAGTAAGTAGGGGAACATAATGAAAAAGGAATTAATTATAAGCGTAGACGATTATGAAGTAAGGACAGCGTTATTGGAAGAAGGTGTCTTAGCTGAATTTGCTATTGAAAGAAAGGGAGAAAGACGCATTGCAGGCAATATTTACAAGGGCAAGGTAAAAGCCATATTACCTGGTATACAATCTGCATTTGTAGATATAGGGTTGGAGAAAAATGGATTTTTGCATGTTAAGGATATAGCAACTCCTTCAGCGGTACTGGAAGATGTAGAAGAGTGCGAAGGAAGTGGTGGAATAGTTTCAAAGAGATCTCAAAGAGAGTCTATATCAGATATGCTGACTAATGCTCAGGAAATACTTGTTCAGGTAATAAAGGAACAATTGGGAACAAAAGGAGTGAAACTGTCGTCTTTTATTTCCATACCCGGTAGATTCATGGTTTTGATGCCAACAGTTAACCATATAGGTGTATCCAGAAAGATAGATGACCAAAATGAAAGATATCGCTTAAAAGAGATTGCTAAAAAAATCAGGCCTGAGAATATGGGACTTATTATTAGAACAGGAGGTGCAGGAAAGACAGAAAAGGAGTTTACTGATGAAATTAATTATTTGGTAAGACTCTGGAGAAGGATTCAAAAAAGGGCAAAAATATCTGAAGTATTGACCGTAGTTTATCAAGAGTATAATTTGATTCACAGACTTGTGAGGGACTTATTGCATCCTGATATTCAAACAGTGCTGATAGATTCAAATGATGAATATAACAAGTTGAGGCAGTTTGTAGGTGGAGTATTGCCTGAAATGAAATCTTGTGTAAAATTATATAATGAGAAACAAAAGTTATTTGATAAGTACAATTTAGAAAAAGAAATAGATAAAGTGTTGCAAAATAAAGTGAGATTAAAAAGTGGTGGATGGATATTAATTGAACAGACAGAGGCTCTTGTTTCTATAGACGTAAACACAGGAAAATATGTGGGAAAAACCTCCTTAGATGATACAGTTTTAAAAACTAATCTTGAAGCTGCTGTAGCGATAGCTCGTCAACTTCGTCTCAAGGATATGGGAGGAATTATAATAATCGATTTTATTGATATGAAGTATGAAAAGCATAAACAAGAATTATTGCGTGTTTTTAAAGGTGCATTGAAGAGGGACAGGGCCAAGACTACAGTATCGCAATTAAGCAAACTTGGTCTTGTGGAAATGACCAGACAAAGAGTTAAGCAAAGTGTCATTGATTACTTATTTCAAGTTTGTCCTTATTGTAAGGGAAAAGGCAATATAAAATCGTTAGCAACTACATGTATTGAGTTACAGCGAAGAATAGAGCAATTATGTGTGACCAGATCAATGCGGACTGTTTGGGTGAAGATTCACCCATCTATATCTTCTTATCTTACAAAGCATTATAGGGAAACATTGATTGGGTTGGAATTAACACATAATAAAAAAATCATTCTGGAATCGGATCTAAGCATGCATATAGAGGCTTCGGAAGTAAAATGTTTGTAATACTATGACATGGTGGGCATTCAAGTTTGACAATTGCTTACGTGTATGCTACTCTCCGTCAACAATTAAAAAGGGGATATAAAGTGCAAGCAGTTATCGTTACGGGTGGCAAGCAGTTCAAAGTTTCAGAAGGTGATGTTATAAAAACAGAGAAGATCGAAAAAAAGGTTGGTGACAAGATTATTTTTGAACCTATCTTGATTTCTGATAAAGAAACTGTATTCGTAGATAAAGATTATCTAAAGGATGCGAAGGTTCATGGGGAAGTTATCTCACAGACTAAAGGAAAAAAGATTATAGTATTTAAAAAGAAAAGACGCAAGGGTTACAGTCGTAAGATTGGACATAGGCAGCTTTTGACAGAAGTTAAGATTGGGAAAATATCTCTTGCAAAGGAAGAGAAAAAAAGTGCGTGATCGAAAACTAGAAGCAGATATTATAGCTTTAGGGGAATTTATTCAGTTATGGGTTGCGTTTGGAGACCTTCTAAAACAAGGGGAAGATAAGTTAGCTTCTAAAGATGCTGGAAAAGAGCAGGAGTTTATGGAATCTAAAAGTCTTCTTGCGCGTAAGTATGAGTCAATAATCGGGATACTTGAAGGTCAATACAGTCCTGATAATAAAATATCAAGTATACTTAGTCAATCAGTTTCATTGAGTAATATAGCTGCCTCAGATATGCAATCCAGAAAACTAGAAAATGACTGGCATGTTTCCTATATATTCTTGAATAAACGACTGGGAGGGCTTGAAGGCCAGAGAAAGGAGCTTGCAAAGATCAGCACATTAGGAACTGTAATTATACCAAAAATCAGAAGAGGACTAATTAAGCTTTTCATTTTTGTAGTACTAATAGCTGTTTTGACAGCAGGAGCTTATGTTGGATATAGAGTGTTTTTTGTAAAGACTGTTGCAAAATCTGAGGTAGAAACAAATGTTCCTGCACAAGCAGCAGAGAGTATTGTTGAAGATAAGTCTATTATTGCTAATATTAAAAACATGTTGAACCAAATAGCAGATAAGTTAAAGAAAGATGAACAAGGCGAAATCAAGTAGAGGGATTCGGTAATGACAAAGAGAGACATTGTAGTAAAAATTTCTGAAGAATTAGGAGTGACTCAAGTTATCGTAGCAAAAGTGGTTGATAAACTATTACACCATGTATGTGATAGTGTCCTCAAAGGAGAAAAAGTGGAATTGCGCAACTTTGGTGTTTTTAAACAAAAGTCAAGAAAAGCCAGATTGGGTCGTAATCCAAAGACTGGTCAGGAAGTGCCTATCCCCGCAAGAAAAATTGCCTACTTCAAGCCTGGAAGAATAATGAAAGAAAGGATGCTCGGCTAAAGAAGCATCCTGTTCGTGTCCATTTTCAACCCCATAAGAAAGTTGACTTGACAGGTGTGTGTTTGCATGCTAACTTATATTAAATTCTGATTATAAACAATAGAATTTAATAGGAGGCAAAAGGTGCCTTTCATAGAAATAAAATCTCTGACCAAAACGCAACAATTAAAAAACTTTATCAAAGAAGCCTTAGGAAAAAATGAAATAAAAGCAGGAGATTCTATTCTGTCAGAGAGTGAACTTGCTAGGAAATGCAAGGTTTCTTCAGTCACAGTAAGAAGGGCTATAAAAGAGTTAGTTAAAGAGGGATTCTTATATTCTGTGCAAGGTAAAGGCACTTTTGTAAGAGATAGAAATAAAAGCAGAAGCTGTACGCGTATCGTTAGCCTCCTTTATCCTAAGAAAAATGAATCTTCTCTATCCTGGCGAACGCATTTCTCGGAATGGACAAAATACTTAGGAGAAGAACTATCCTTGTATGATTATCAACTCAGCCATTATTCTCTTTCCTCAAAAGGTGATATTTCCCGAATACTAAATAAAAATTTTTTAAGCGACGGATTTATACTTATGAATTCTATATGGAATATACAAAATGAGTTGCTTAAGAAAAATTGTCATTTTGTTGCGTTAATAGCTAGAATAGAAGATAGCCGTATAAACTCGGTAGTGGTGAATCAATATGAAGGAGCTTACCAGGCTACCATGTATCTAATAGAAAATGGTTATAAACGGATAGCTGTTATCTCTGGTCCTCAGAAGTCTCTTGGATATCATCAGAGGGTTAAAGGATACCTGGCTGCCTTGGAAGATAAAGGAATAAAGAAGGACAGAGAATTGATAAAGATTGTTTCCCTTGGGGGAGAAGAAAGCGGTTATCAGGCTATGAACAGTTTACTTAAGTTAAAGAGGCCTCCTCAAGCAGTATTTTGCTTGTCTGATTTCAAGGCAATAGGAGCGATAGAGGTGGCAAAGGGGAAAGGGCTAAAAATACCTCAAGATATAGCCATTATGGGATTTGATGATATAGAAATATCCAAAAATCTTAAGCCTCCACTTACTACAGTAAGAGTTCCAAAAGACAAAATAGCAAGAGCAGGCATAAAACTACTAATGGAATCCATAATTAATCCCAAGTTTAAACCTAGGCATGAAGTTGTAAAAACCGAATTAATAACCAGGAAATCTACTTAGAAGTGTTATTTCCCAAGAAAACTAACGACTATCATGTGCAGCTATGCAAACCATTTCATGGTGGACTGTTTGAGAAATAGGAAAAAGAAAAAAGGCGCAATGTTAACCAGAAAAAATAGGAGAAGCTTGATGAAAAAGAGACAAATTTTGACAATAGCAGTCGTAGTAGCAATTGGGGCGATACTTTTATCCGGGTCAATTATTGCTCTGGCGGAAGATCTTAAGGTAGGAGTTAAAAAAGGTATTGGACAGAAAGGGATAATGGCCGGCTTAAAGGGAATAGAAGGAATAGAGGCCGAGGCCTTTGATAATTTCTCTGTATTGAATTTAAGCCGTTATGATGTTGTTGTCTGGCCGCATGGCCGGCTGACCAGTGAAGACCGTTTATGCCCCTGGCGGGCTATGCTGACGGAATATGTCAGATTAGGGGGCGGTCTGATCCTTACCCATGATGCCGCTGGCGGGGGGTCAAGCGTTCCTGGAAGACGTAGAGGTGATTTAGCTTATTCTCCCTTGTTTCCTGAAATAGCCTGCAAGGCGGGTGAAAAGGCCCGCAAGGAAAAGAAGTTATTTAAAAGGGTATCCGGTACCGACCATCCTTTAGCTAAGGTATTGCCTGCGGAAGCCATCCATGCCTATTATGATCATTGGTCTCTTTTGTCGGGCGCTAAAGGTGTAATCCTTATGGTGGATGAAGATAATGATCCTGTGGTTGTGGCAGGTAAAGCCGGTAACGGCCGGGTAGTTGTTATGGGCAATATTCCGGGTTATAGGGCTACAAAAAAACATGATGAAGCTACCAAATTGTTTAAGGTTACCAACAAAGGGGAAGCTCCCCCGGAAGAGGGTGAGCTGGAGCTCATGGTACAGTCTCTGAGGTGGGCCGGTGAATTTTTTCAGAAACACCTTGTTCTTGATTTGGACACAAAACTTGACAGCGCTTGCCTGCAGGCAGTTGCGGCGGCCGGTGTTAAGAAGTTGCCCGAGGCTGTTTTCTCAAGTGGATTCATAGGTAACTGTCTGGATAAGGCTGTCTGGAATTATGAGGTAAACCCTAAATCTTCTTCAGGAAAAGGATATTGGTACGGCGGCGGGACGAAAACACCCTGGGGCAATATTTGTTCAACTACTACACCCAATAAACTTCTTGCTTCACAAGAATTTAAGAGAGCTCCGGTGCAGGGCCGGTTTGTTTTGAGTTTTGATTCAATGTTTACCGGTTATTACGCGGGCCTGCTGGACATCCGTTTGTTGAATGCGGAAGGCAGTGGTTATGGTGTCGAGCTGGTTACTATTGGAGCAGATGATCCGTTGGACACGACAAAGGCTCACCGCACAGACCATCGTTTGCACCGGGTCCCTGTCAAGGACGCGGTTAATAGTATTTTCAGGGTTGATAAAGGTGTTAAAACTACTATTGGCGGCGCTGAAGGCGAACAAAAACGGCTGCGTTCAATCAAGAAAGGTCTGGCCGGTGTACCTATTCGCCTGGAACGTTCAGAAGAGGGACAGATTATTCTTTCAGTTGACGGTATGGCCGTTGTCCGGGTCAGGGAAACAACTTATGATGATTTTGTTAAACTTGCAATAACTATGCCTGGTAAAGAAAGCCGGGTTGGTTTTGATAATATAAAACTGACTGGCTATTTTGCTGAAGAGGAAAAAGGTTTTGCTGCTACACCCTGGATTATTCCGGAACCGAAAGAACTAAAAAAAACAGGAACAAATTTCCAGCTTGTTGACGGCGCTCAGTTTGTGGTATCGGATGAGACCAAAATAGACGCTTATCTGCTGGAAGAATGGATCATTCCGGAGATCAAGGGGCGGTACGGAGTGGCTATGCAAGCGGTAACATTGGATAATGTGGATAGTTCAAAGCCGGCTGTGTATCTTGGTATGTCCTCCAATCGTGCTTTTAAAAAGATATTTAATAAAAAACTAAAAGCTATTAAACTAAAAAGTCCCGGTCCTGAAGGTTATGGTATTGAGATAAATAAGAATAAGGCCCATTTGGCCGGTGCGGATGAACGCGGTACTTTCTGGGCGCTTATGAGTATGCTCCAGTTGGTAGAACGTAAGGGAAAAGACGTTTATCTGCGTGGTGTTTGGGTCAGAGACTACCCTGATATTTCTTTGCGCGGGGCTTTAACTTATCCGAAAAAAGCTTCTTTAATAGAAAACCGTGTGGCAAGCGGTAAACGCATGGTTCGGATGATGGCCCGGTATAAGGTCAGCGCCTGGGCAGTGGGCAATGACAGGCTGGATTATCCTTCATACGATGTTAGCGGCTATGGACCTTGGCGGTTTCAGGAAGTGCAGGATCTTTACAGATACGCGACCAAGCATTATATCCAGATAATTCCTAATGTCCCGTCTCTATCGCACTGCGGCTGGAAGATCAGCGCCTATCTTTCCCGGACGAATCCAAAACTGTGGCAGAAAATGCTTGATAACCAGGTTCTTATTGCACCGCTTGGAAGGTATCAGCAAAACACCTTAAATCCGCTTAGCCCCCTGGCCTGGGATATGGTTAAGCAGACAAACCTGGATGTTATCAAGGCTTTTCCGCAAGCGGAGATTATTTTTGCGCCTACACAAGATGAAATATCGCCCCCACTGAATACCCTTGCGCCTGAGAGAACTGAGGGAGACCTACTTGTCGAGTGGATTAACCGGCATCATAAACTGCTTAAAGATCAAGGTAAGCGCATGATGATGTATTGTGACTATCTGCTTGATGTCAGCAAGTTCAAGGGGTCATGTGCCTCCCTTGGCAGAACCGGTCATGAAGGGATGCAGATGCATGACGGAATAGACAGTATCCCCAGGGACATTATTCTCATTGATTGGTATTATGGTTTGGAGCCTAAACGAACATCTTACAAATACTTGAGAGATAAAGGTTTTGATGTTGTGGGTATGCCCGGTTCCAACTACGGTTACGTTTATGAAAGCGCTTACTACGCGGCCCGAGAATTAAAAAAGGCCGGAGGCCTGGGAATCATACGGCACGGACATCCGATAGGAAATTATGCCAATCCGCGGCATGCCTATTCACTGCCCTGGATTTACGGCTGGACGGTACCGGAGAAGATGAAGCCGGACTGGGACTGGCAGGAACAGTGGCAGGATTTCTATCAGGGCCCGCTGCCTTCGCATACAGGTACAGTGGAGCCGGTGAATATTGCTGAGGTTTGTAATGAAAGTCGGAGGGATGAAATATCGGCTGACGGCCAAGGCTGGCTTGACTATGGCCGGATAGCAGACCTGAGCAAACTGCCCGCAGGAGAGCTTAGGTATCAGCAGTGGAGGTTTAATATAGTTGACGAGGCTGTCAATAACGGCAAAAGTGTTATAGTTCTTACCAGTAGTAAAAAAGCGCAAGAGAAGACAACCAGACAGGCTAAAGGTATTAAGGTCAATGATAAAGTCAAGTCTCTGGTCTTTTTGAGCGGCACAACTTCTTTAGGCAAGGTATATGCGCTGGGTTTAGGTGTTTATCGTGTCCGTTATGAAGACGGCCGGACTAAAACTATCCCGATTAATTACGGCCATAATATCGGTCCGTGGATATATTCTGCGGGTATGGGCAACGCTAAGATCAACAGTTTTTTTAAAGACGGCTATCTTGACTTTACACGTCTTGCTTACCGGAGCCGGACTGCGTTGGGGGAGAAAGCAGGGCTCTATTTGTATGAATGGATAAACCCTTATCCTGAAAAGAAGATAACCAGTATTGATATGGAACTGACCAAAAATATAAATGTCCGTGTTGCACTTGTAGCGCTGAGCGTTGTTAAATGAGAAAGAGAACTTAACAAAGTATTTAAAAAAACAGGAGGAAAAGCAAATGAAGAAAGGGAAAAGAAGTATAAACCTGATAGTTGTTTTAATTGCAGTTCTTATGGCAGGACTTTACTGCGTCTCGGCTGTTGCAAAAGATCTTCGAGTTGGCGTTTACAGCGGAATTGGTCAACAAGGGATAATTCAGGGACTTACGGATGTTAAGGGGGTTGAAGTGATGTCATTGGAGAGTTTCTCCCCCATGTCCTTGAGCGGGTGCGATGTCGTGATTTGGCCTCACGGACGCGTGCAGGCCGCCGATCATGCTCGTCTATGGAGAGTGCTTCTTACAGAATATGTCAAAGCCGGAGGCGGTTTAATCCTGACCCACGACGCTGTAGGAGGTGCCGGAAGCAATAGAGGTGATTTGGGGGAGCGTCCGCTTTTCGGTGATATCGCCCGGTCGCCCGGTTATGCAAAGCGAAAAGACAAAACGATTTTGATGAGAACGGTCGGAACCGATCATCCTCTAGCCAAGGAACTGCCTGACAAATTGACACACGCCTATTACGACCACCATGCGATCATGTGCGGTCCAAATGGGACGACAGTCATGCAAGACGAGGACGGCGATCCGGTCGTGGTCGTCGGAGAGATTGGCAAAGGGCGGGTCGTCCTGATGGGAAATCTGCCAGGATACAAAGGAACAAGGACTTTCGGAAAAGATGGTTCGGTGAACGCCGTGAAGGACCAGGGTCCTGCTCCGCTCGCGGATGGCGAACTGACACTTATGGCGAAGGTCGTCAAATGGGCGGGAGTCCCCTTGAGGGACGGAGGAATGGCGAAGGAGAAACTGGAAAAGTTATTGGAGCTTGCCGAAACCGAAGCGCTTGCCAAGCCGGCGGCAGTCGCCAATGAGGCGATCGTCGTTTTTTCAGAGATGATGGGTTCTAACAATTATCTTGATCGCAACATTTGGGAGCTCTCCAATACAGGTCCATGTGCGGGTAAATGGGGTACTTGGTTCAGCTCTGGGCTTGGCAAACCATTTGGAAATGTGTTAGCGACTCAGTCCCCTAATCAACCAATAGCCACGCGAAGTTTCAAAAGATCTCCAGTACAGGACCGTTTCGTGTTTACAGGAAAAGTTGCGCTTACAAGTTACTATGCAGGAGTCCTTGAATGGTTTGTTATTGACGAGACTGCCAACAAAGATATTCAAGACGGTTACGGATTTAGATTGGTTTATGGCGGAGTGACACAGGATTCGCAAACTGGCAGGAAACCTCCGCAAGGATATGCCTTTCGACGAGATCACAGGTTGCATAGAGTCAAAATCGGTAATGTCCGTCACGCGATACTTAAGATGACCCGTGGAAAGGTAACGGAATTGGCCGTGGTCGAGGCGCCGGGAAGATTCGTATCGCCGAAAAAAGGAGCGGCGGGCGTGCCAGTCCGTTTCGAGCGCGGAGGCGACGGTGCATTGGTTCTCTCTCTCGACGGTCTGGTGGTAGCCAGAGTCAAGGATGATGCATATACCAATTTTACCAAACTTCGGGCGGTGATGACCTCTCATGAAGGCCGCCTCGGATTCGACGACCCAACCCTGATCGGATACTTCGCCAAGGAAGAGCAGAGCTATACACCCACCCCGTGGATCGTGCCTGAGCCAAAACAAATAACCAAAAACGGCAAGAAGTTCGCCTTGTCAGACGGTTCCCAATTCGTAGTTTCCAGCAAAGAGAAGATCAAAACCTATCTGTTGGACGAATGGATTATTCCAGAAATTGAAGGACGGTACGGGATAAAAATGAAGGCGGTCACGTTGGATGAGATGGACAAATCAAAACCCGCAATCTATCTGGGAGAAGGCAATGACCCTGCATTTGCAAGGATATTCAACAAGAAATTAAAGGCTATAAGCAAAGAAGATCCTGGTCCTGCTTCAGGAGAAGGCTATGTGATTAATGCTAACGCAAAAAAGGTTTATGCGGCAGGGGCCGGAGTACGCGGTGCTTTTTACGCGTTGCAAAGCATCGTCCAACTGATTTCCCGCGAAGATGGTAGCGTTGTCCTTCGCGGAGCCGAGATCAAGGATTGGCCGGATTTCCGCCTCAGAGGTTCGTTGTACCATCCCAAGAAAACGCTGGGGGTCTGGGGCAAATGGGAATTGGCCCGGAAATGCGTTCGTATGTTCGCGCGTTACAAAGCTAACGCTTTTATGGTTGGGGGGACGAAATTCGACTTCCCCTCCTATGATTTGGGCCGTTACAGTTGGAGTTTCAAGGAACTCGCCGAGCTTTACCAGCTGTTTGAGAAATACCACATCGAAGTCATCCCCTCAGGGCACTCACTGTGTCATACGAGTCTAAAAAGTCAGAGTGTTCAGAAAAAGACAAAATTGTGGAAGTGGATCGTTGATAATAAAATAATTGCGGACTGGAAGCTTGAAAAACATAAACACTACCAGAATTCCTATAATGCGATGAGTCCGCTTGCCTTGGATATGTGCAAGAAACTTAATCAGGATTTAATCAACATCAGCCCCAAGAGCAACCTCTTTTTGTGTTGGTTCGACGAAATTAGCCCGCCGATCCACACCTACGCGCCTAAAGGAACAGAGGCCGATCTACTCGAAAAATGGATACTTGCGCTCTATAAGCAGCTCAAGGATAATGGAAAACGCATGATGATGTTTCCCAGCTACCTGACCGAGGCCACCCGCTTTCCCGGCTCCTCCGCTTCCTTGGGAAGGACCGATTCTGAAGGGATGCCCATGCACGACGTCATCGACCGTATTCCTAAAGACATCATCATGGCGGACTGGTATTATGGAACGAGTCCTGACAGGTCGATATATAAGTACCTGAGAGACAAAGGATTCGATGTGATCGCCATGCCCTCAGCCGCTTATGGATATTCCTATGAAAGCGTCTATTACGCCGCAGTGGAAGGGAAAAAAGCGGGCATTATGGGAATCATCGCGTTTGGATTCTCTGACACGTATATCAATCCCACATGGGGCGGTTACGCGCTACCTTGGATTTACGGCTGGACTGTGCCGAAAAAGATGAAACCGGACTGGTGTTGGCAGGAACATTGGCAGGAAGTCTTTCAGGAAGGGATGCCTTCCCATACCGGAGAGATCGTGACTCTGGATATTTCAGACGTTTGCAATGAGAGCCGGATTGACGAAAAAGCAGACGATGGTGTCGGTTGGCTTGATTATGGAAAACATTCCGATCTGCGAAAACTTTCCGCTGGTCCATTCACTTATAATCGATATCGTTTCAATATTGTCGACGAGGCAAAAAACGATGGTAAGAGCGTCGTCATAATTACGGCCCGTGATGGTCAAAAAGATGACGAAAGAACGAAGGTTGACATCTCCATCGGAAGTAAGGCGCGGGCGTTGGTTTTCCTGCATGTCGCCACTTCGCTCGGAAAGGTCTATCCTGGCGCAGCGGGTACATTGTGCCGTTACCGCGTTACTTACGAGGATGGAACGTCCGTTGATGTCCACGTTTCCTATGGCCATCATATAGGCCCATGGATATACTCAGCAGGCACGGGCCATCCCAGGCTTAATTGTATTTACGGTGACGGTTATCTCTCTGCCTGCCGGCTGCTCAAGACCGGGCGAACGACCATGGGCGAGGAGACAGGATTGTACGCGTACGAATGGCCCAACCCTCATCCGGACAAGAAGATCGCCTCTATTACCATGAGAGCTGGGAAGCTTCGTGACTGGGTGTTGAAACGGGTCGGAGCAGTTCGCATTGCGCTTGTAGCGCTGAGCGTTGTTAAATGAGAAAGAGAACTTAACAAAGTATTTAAAAAACAGGAGGTATGAAATGAAGATGTTTTTAAGTGTAGTGATGGGATTAGTAGTATGTGTGTTTCTTAATGTTCATGCGCAGGCAGAGCTGGTTGGTTACTGGAGCTTTGATGATGTAAATGGGAAAATAGTCAAGGATTCCTCCGGCTCAGGTAATGACGGGACTATATACGGAAAGACAGAAACAGCAGGTAAGATAGGACAGGCGCTTAGCTTTGACGGCATAACGAATAAAGTTACTTTCAATAAGATTGCTTTATCAACAGGGACATATTCGTTTTGGATAAAGCCTAATAGTTTAATAGGTGAACAAAATATAATTTGTTCGTCTGATGGTTTAAGAAGAATACAATTAGTGAAGAATTATATACGAATGGAAACAGACACCAATAATCAATATTTTATTTTTAGCTCAGCACGTCTACCTTTAAACAAATGGACGCATATTACTATTTCAAGAGATGGGGATTATGCTTCTATTTATAAAAATGGCGATTTCGTTCAAACGGTTCATATGGCAGGGGCTAATAGTTTAACTGTTAATAATTTTGGTGGAATAAGAGATGGCTATAGAAAATTCAGCGGCCTCCTCGATGAAGTCCGTATCTACAATACAGCATTAACAGGCAAAGAGATCAAGCAGTCTTATACGAGTATAAAGTCTTCAATGACTCCATTGTTGTAGTAAGATAAATTGTTGATCCGGTAGTAGATAATTATTAAACAATGCGACTTTCAACGCATATGTCGTTTATGGAAGTGGCATTACAGAAGATACATGTATCTTGTTCAATACAAAAATTTTCAATAAATCACTTTTAATTTTACGGGAAAATGATACTATACATCAAAGTCAATCAATGCGAAAAATGAAAAAATTAACGTATAAAAAAGCTGGTGTAGATATAAAAAAAGGGGACAAATTTGTAGACATAATAAAGCCTCTTGCAAAATCCACTTTTGATAAAGGCGTACTTAGCGGTTTAGGCAGTTTTGCTGGCTTTTATGAGCCTGATATTACTAGGTATAGAAAACCTGTTCTTCTTGGCGCAACAGATGGTGTTGGCACAAAGCTTGAAATAGCCTGCAAGTGTAAAACATACAACACTGTTGGTATAGATCTAGTGGCAATGTGTGTGAATGATATTATTGTGCAGGGGGCAAAGCCTTTATTCTTTCTTGATTATTTAGCTACAGGGCGTCTTAATGTTAAAAGCGCGGCAAGTGTTGTAGAAGGGATTGTTAAGGGATGTAGAGAAGCGGAGTGCGCTTTGCTTGGCGGCGAAACAGCAGAAATGCCTGGATTTTACAAGCCGGGCGAATATGAGCTTGCAGGTTTTACAGTAGGAATTGTGGATAAGAGCAAAATAATAACCGGGGCAAATATCACCTCAGGCGATGTCGTAATAGGACTTCAATCCTCAGGGCTGCACAGCAATGGATTCTCTTTAGTAAGAAAGGTGTTTAATATTGATAAGATTGGTTCGCAATTAAAGAAAGAGCTTCTGACCCCTACCAGAATTTATGTCAAGGTCATTATGAAACTTTTGGAAAAATGCAAGATTAAAGGAATGGCTCATATAACGGGTGGAGGTATTGAAGGAAATCTTGTAAGGGTTATACCTAAAGATTGCCAAGCTCATATAAATACAAAAAGCTGGAAAACACCTCACATATTTGAACAAATTCAGAAAGAAGGTGACATTGAATCGAAGGAAATGTTCAAAGTATTTAATATGGGAATTGGGATGATACTTGTGGTTTCCAAAAAAGAAGCTGACAAAGCAATGTCTTTTCTCTCTGCAATAGGAGAAAAAGCTTATTTGCTCGGAGAGATTTCTAAAGGCAAGCGTGGAGTGAAATTGACTTAGCATTCGAACTCAGCGGCTCAAAAACGCCAGATTTTGAATTTGTTGAAGCGTTTTATTTGTAATAATTCTCATCATCTTCTTTTGTCTTTGTTCTAAATTCTGTTGATATATGTTTTATGGCTTCTAATTTCATATTATGGAATCCACCTCTTTTATCAATGTTAACCTTCCAAGTAATTTCTATCTGAGTAATTCTAATATTTTTTTCTACTGATCCTTGAGTAAGAGAGGTTGGGATCTCATCCGCTAATTTATTAACAAAATCGGCTACGACGAAAGCGCTGGTTTTCCAATAATACTCATCGTTACTCTTGAGTTCTACGAATTCTGGATTGTCGATGTACGTAAAATTAATGGTTGTTTGTTGCCATTCTTTAAGCCTATACATACCCAAGGAAATCTTTGATCTCGAATGATATTCTTTTGGGTTATCAAGAATATCTTTGAAATCTTTTTCAATCTTTTTGCGAAGATTAGAGGAATAAACTAAACAATTTTTATCTTTTAAATTATAGAATTTCATCCTTGCTTTTCTTGTAATTTTTTCAACAAAAGAAAGTGTGAGCTTCTCTTTCAATAGATTTATATTTGTTTCAAATTTATCAATTTTCTCAAAACAAGTAACATAATCGTTGTTTTTTAAAAAAACTTCAGCAGTATCTCTTAATAATCTATCGTTAGATATGAAAACTATATGACGTTTAGGATATTTTTTGGTATGCGATATCAGTGTTTCTAGAATTAAGTGGTCTCTAAATCCCTTTTCCTTTTTTGTCTCATCTGAAAAGGGGGCTTTTCGCCAAATAGATTTATTTATAGTGCCTTTCCAATCTATTTCTTCAGTTGGGGTAGGGATGATTTCTGCTGAGTAAGATTTAAGCCATTTATCAAATCTTTCACATATTTGAAAAACAATCTTATCTTCCTTTATTCTGCAATGATATTTATGCTCCGTAATCTTAGATATCTTTTCTGTCGTATCAGATATTTCTTTATAGAATTTTAATGCCTGCTTTGTTTGTTGATAACAAATTTCTCCTCTTACTACTTCGGGAATTAGCAAGACGATCTGAATTGATTTAGAAGTTTTTTCCCAAGCTTCTTCAAAAGCTGGGTTGACAACGTAAGATTTGTCATCATGATAGATTGCTGTTGAATCAATCACGACATATCTTCTATCCACCTTTGGCCTTTTGATTGCACTCATATTTTCCCGCCATCCCAACCATGTTAGCGGTGGGAATATTAATCTACTACTTACTTTAAAACTACCATAGTCCAAATTGCTTAAAACATCAATAAAAATGCATGAAAAAAGCTGAGCATTGTTTGATTTATTATACTCCATGAGATATAATCAAAAACCATGATAAATAAATCAAGATTAGGAGTTTTGGTCTCAGGCAGAGGATCAAATCTTCAGTCTATTATTGATAATATTGAAAAAGGGAAATTGAATGCGGAAATAGCTGTTGTTATAAGCGATGTAGAGGATGCGTATGCTCTGGAAAGGACAGGGAAGCATAATATAAAAACATGTTTTGTTAATCCAAAGGGTTTTAAAGGCCGAGACGGATTTTTTGATGAAATAGGAAAGGTTCTAAAACAAAACAGTGTTGAATATGTGATCCTTGCAGGATTTATGAGAATAATTCCTTTATCACTGATAAGTATATATAAAAATAAAATGTTAAATATTCATCCTGCGCTGCTACCTTCTTTTCCAGGATTGGGCGTACAGAAAAAAGCGCTGGAATATGGAGTGAAATACTCCGGCTGTACAGTGCATTTTGTTGATGAAGGATGTGATACAGGTCCTATAATTCTACAAGCAGTTGTTCCTGTACTTGAGGACGATACTGAGGAAACTCTGTCTCAGCGCATCCTTAAAGAAGAACATAGGATTTATCCAGAGGCTATTGATTTGGTTATAAATGGTAAGGTAAAGATTGTGGGAAGAAGAGTAATAAAAAAATGAAAAAGAAACTATTTAACAAAGTCTGCATATTTGGTGTTGGGCTTCTTGGCGGTTCTATTGGTATGGCGATTAAAAAGAATGGGCTTGCTGATAAGGTTGTTGGTATTGGCAGAGATATTAAGAGACTTAAAAAGGCTGTTTTGCTGGGAGCAGTTGATACAGTTACAACCGATTATACAGCAGAGGTTAAGGATGCGGATCTGGTAATTCTGTCGATGCATATAAATTCTTCTCTGGAAGCCGCAAAAAAAATAGGGCCTTTTTTAAAAAAAGGAACGATAGTTACTGACGTAGAAAGTACAAAGGAACTGTTTTGCAAGAAGATGCAGGAGATACTGCCTGACGGGATACATTTTGTCGGCGCGCATCCAATAGCCGGTTTAGAAAGACACGGTGTTGATGTTGCAAACCATAGATTATTTGATGAAACAGTGTGTGTGCTTACAAAAACATCAAAAACAAATAAAAATGTGCTCCTAAAAGTTAAAAAGCTATGGAATAAAATAGGAGCAAATGTTGTGCTTTTCTCACCAAGTCAACATGATAAGCTGGTTGCTCTTACAAGTCATCTGCCTCATATAGCAGCTGTATCACTTGTTAATGCTCTGGGCAAAAAAGGTACAGTAGATAAAGATTTGAAACTTGTTATAGGAAACGGGTTTAAAGACACAACCAGAATTGCTTCAAGTTCTTCTCAAATGTGGCAGGAGATATGTAAGACAAATAAAAAGAATATCTTGGATGTTTTATCGGGATTCCAAAGAGAACTGGATAAGATATACAAATTAATAGACAAATCTGACAGCGAAAAACTAATTAAAGAATTTGAAAAAGCCAGGTCAATAAAAAACATTCTAGAATAAAGTATGTATTTTAAACATCCATTAGTAATAACCCCTATAAAGAAATTATCCTGCACTATTTGTGTTCCCGGAGACAAATCAATTTCTCATCGCGCTGTTATTCTCGGCTCTCTGGCAAAAGGAACGACAAGCATAACAGGGTTTCTTAAAAGTGAGGATTGCATGAGAACAGTTGAGATCTTCAGGCAGTTGGGTGTTGATATAGTTGAAAGTGAAAATGAGGTAGTGATAACTTCGGATGGTCTCCATGGACTGAAAGAGTCCAAGGGAGACTTATACGCAGGTAACTCCGGAACAACAATGAGGCTTATGCTTGGGGTTCTGGCAGGACAGAAGTTCACTTCAAGGATTACAGGCGATAATTCTCTTTGCAAAAGACCAATGAGAAGGGTCATAAGGCCATTAAGAGAGATGGGAGCTAAAATTACAGGTAGAGTTAAAAATTATGACGAATATGCTCCTATTACAATTAGTGGGGGACAGCTCTCAGGGATAGAACATAAATCAGTTTTAGTTGCAAGCGCACAGGTGAAATCCGCAATTCTTTTAGCAGGGTTATATGCAAAAGGGGAAACTTCAGTTTTAGAATTTTCTAAATCACGAGACCATACCGAAAGAATGCTCAAACATTTTGGAGTAAATCTGGAGATAGAAGGGAAATTAGGAGAAGGATTCGGAGTGTCAATAGACGGAGTCTCTCAATTGAAGGCTAAGGACATAGTTATCCCCGGAGATATTTCTTCTGCCGCATTTTTTATTGTAGCTGCTTCATGCTTAGAAGGTTCAGAAATTTTAATTAAAAATATAGGGGTAAATCCTACCCGCAGGGGTATAATTAAGGTAATGCAGGATATGGAGGCTAATATAGAATTAAAAAACGAAAAGACAATTTCAGGAGAACCACGAGCGGATATTCTTGTTAAAAGCAGCAGGCTTAAGGGAATTAATATTGAGCCTTATCAGATTCCAGGAATAATTGATGAAATTCCTATAATTGCGGTTGCTGCTGCATTTGCTAAAGGAAAGACTGTAATCAAAGGAGTATCCGAATTGAAAGTTAAAGAAAGCAATAGGCTTAAGGCAATTGATTACCTATTCCACTACTTTGGAATGGAGCTCGACGATTGTAGTTCTGAAAGTCTGATTATCCCAGGAGATCAGGGTCAAAACATGAAACCTAACCCCAAAACCGTATGTAACAGCCTTGGAGACCATAGAATAGCTATGACTGGAATTATTATGGGCCTTATGATAAAAGAGAAAACGGAAAAGGCAAGGATATTTGATACAGATTGTATTAATACGTCTTTTCCTGACTTTATAGAAATACTGAAGCAAGTAACTCCTGAAGGAACGATTAAAGTTGAGAAATAAGATAACTATAGCTATTGACGGGCCTGCTGGTTCAGGTAAGAGCAGCGTTTCGAAGATTGTTGCAAAAAGGTTGGGGCTTTTGTATATAGACACAGGTGCTATGTACAGAGCGTTGACACTTAAGGCTATGAGAAATGCTATTGACATGGAAAAAGAGGCAGAGCTGGTAGAGATTGCGCATAATACGGAAATTGAGCTAATCCATAAGGAAGAAGAGACTGTTGTTTTACTTGATGGACAAGATGTAACAGAGGAAATAAGAGGAACTGATGTAACAAATAATGTCTTTTATCTAGCCAGAGCAGAAGGGGTAAGAGAGCACATGAAGAAGCTGCAGAGGAAAATTGCAGAAAAAGGTGATGTAGTAATGGAAGGACGGGATATCACAACGGTTATATTGCCTGATGCAGACTATAAGTTTTATCTGGATGCTTCTTTTGATGAGCGGGTGAAAAGGCGCAGGAAAGAGTTAGAGCAAAATGGCCAACAAGTTGTGGAATCAGAACTTTCAAGAGATATAAGGACTCGAGACAAAAAAGATTTGACAAGAAAGATAGCTCCTTTAAGGAAAACAGAGGATGCTATTGTTGTTGACTCAACAGGAATGAGTTTGAAAGAAGAAGTAGACACAGTCATATCCTACATAACATGATATATACAGTAGCTAAATTAATTTCATATATTTTATGTAAGATTTATTTTAGATTGGAAGTGAATGGTGCTGATAATATCCCTGAAAAAGGGGGGGTGTTAGTGGCTTCGAATCATAGCAGTTTCCTTGACCCTGTTATTGTAGGTGTTGGAATATCTAGGCAAACTTATTACCTGACAAAACAAAATTTGTTTGAGATCCCTATATTTGGCTTGCTAATCAGAGCCTTGCATACTATCCCTGTAAAGCGTGAGCAGGTGAGCATCTCTACATTTAAAGAACTAATCAAATCCCTAAATGCTAAAAAAGCTATCATTTTATTTCCGGAAGGAACAAGAAGTATAGATGGAAAACTAGGGCAAGGAAAGATGGGTGTGAGTATGCTTGCTTTAAAAGCAGATGTTCCCATTGTACCTGCATATATAGATGGAGCAACAAAGGCTTTTCCTAAAGATGGGAAATGGATATATCCAAAGAAGATTAGAGTTATATTTGGCAAGCCAATTATACCTAATAGTGAATATCCAAATAAGAATAACTATCGAAGAATAAGCGCTCAAGTAATGGAGTCTATAAATCGTTTAAAAGAAAATATTGCTTGCTAATAGGGAAACAGTCTGCTATTTTAGAGAAATAATTTTTGAGACATTTCGAAAAAATAAGGAGGATTTTAATTTAATGCAGAAGACTAAGGAAGATTTAGAAGCATTATATGAGCAGAGTTTTAAAGATATTAAAAAGGGGGATGTTATAAAGGGCAAAATTATTGAAATAGGACGAAATGAGGTAGTAGTGGATATAGGGTATAAGTCTGAAGGAGTAATCCCCATTGATGAATTCAAGGACGCATCTAAGCTAAAGGTTGGAGATGAGACTGAAGTTTTACTTGAGAAAATTGAAGACGAATCGGGCGCAGTCGTCTTATCAAAAGAAAAGGCTGCACAGATGAAGTTTTGGAACGATATCGTGGCAGCATTTTCAGAGGAAAGAAGCGTTAAAGGCAAACTAATAAAAAAGATAAAAGGTGGGTTTTCTGCAGATATCGGAGTTGAGGGATTCTTACCTACGTCACAGTCAGACATTAAGATAATTGCTAATTTTGAAGGAATGGTTAATAAGGATTTAGAGTTTAAGATTATAAAACTGAATAAAATGCGCAGAAATGTTGTGCTTTCTCGTAACGCGTTGTTTAAGAAGACACAAGAAGCGGATAGAGAAAAACTTATTGGAGAGCTCAAGGAAGGAGAGATTAGAAAAGGGGTCATTAAAAATATAACAGACTTTGGAGCCTTTGTTGACCTTGGAGGGATTGATGGATTACTTCATATAACGGATATATCATGGGGACGCATATCGCATCCTTCAGATGTACTTTCTCTTGGACAAGAGATAGAAGTTATGCTTTTGTCAATTGATAAGGAAAAGAATAGAGTCTCTCTTGGGCTAAAGCAAAAAACTACTAATCCATGGTCAAATGTAGATAAAAGATATCCTATTGGTTCAAAAGTTAAGGGCAAAGTAGTTAATATTACTGCCTATGGGGCTTTTGTTGAATTAGAAGAGGGGATAGAAGGCTTAATACATATATCTCAGATGTCCTGGACTCAGAAGATTATGCATCCATCTGAGGTTGTAAATATGGGGGATGTAGTAGAAGCTATAGTTTTAAGTCTTGAAAAGGGAGAGGAGAAAATTTCTTTAGGTATAAAACAGTTAGAAGTAAATCCGTGGGAAAAGGTAGAAAAAAAATATCCTGTTGGATCAAAGATTAAAGGCATAATTAGAAACCTAACTGATTATGGTGTATTTGTTGAAGTAGAAGAAGGGGTAGATGGTCTGGTGCATATCTCGGATTTATCATGGTTCACGAGAGCAAATGATCCATCAAAAATGTTTAAAAAGGGTGATGAAATAGAAGTTGTTGTCTTATCTATAGACTCAGACAATAAAAAAATATCTCTAGGTGTAAAACAGCTTACATCTGATCCTTGGGCAAAGTTATCTGATAAATACGAAGTTGGGATGAATGTAGAGTGTAAAGTAATAAAGATAACTAAGTTTGGTATTTTTGTTGAGCTTGAGCAAGGAGTAGAAGGATTGGTGCATGTTTCAGAGCTGTCTGAAGAAGAGAATCTAGAGGAAAAATATAAAATTGGCATGAAGATTACTGCTAGAATAGTTAAAATTGATTTACAGGGAAGGAAGATAGGTCTAAGTCTAAAGGAATCTGACAATAAGCAGGAAAAAGAAGAAATAGAACCCGCTAAAGATAAGTCTTTAAACGGGGTAAAAATCGAAGATAAAGATAATCAAACCAAAAAAGAAGAATAGTAAAATTGGGAAGATATTGTAAACGAAGGTGCATGTAAAAGTGCACCTTTTTTAATGAGATGATAGCTTTTTTTGTTTTAATATTTGGTTTATGTATAGGTAGTTTTTTAAATGTATGTATTTATCGAATTCCCAGAAAAAAGTCTATAATATCGCCTCCATCCCTATGCCCAAGATGCAGCAAGGGTATAAAATGGTTCGATAATATTCCATTAATAAGCTATATTCTACTTAGAGGCAGATGTAGGTTCTGTAAAGAGAAAATATCTACGCAGTATTTTATTGTTGAACTTCTCGCAGGAGTGCTATTACTGTTACTGTATTTTAAATTTGGCATTAGTGCAAAGTTCTTTATCTATGCATTTCTTTTTGCAGTATTTATAGTTGTTTCTTTTATAGATATTGAGTGGATGCTTATTCCTGATTTCTTTTCTCTTTTCGGAATTGTATTCGGGCTTTTGGCAAGTTTTCTTTATCCTCAATTAATGAATTCAGCATCAAATCTTGAAGCTTTTCTAAAATCCCTAGGAGGGGCTTTATGTGGGGGATTAAGTCTTACATGTGTAGCTTTTTTTGGCTGGTTTGTCTTTAGGAAAGAGGCAATGGGAGGCGGGGATATCAAGTTAATAACAATGATAGGAGCATTTATTGGATGGCAATATACTTTGATGACTCTTTTTATATCATTTCTTACGGGTGCATTTTTTGGAGTAAGCTTTCTTATTATAATAGCAATAGAAAGAATAGGTACAACACTTAAGAGAATAAAAAGAAAGAGTAGGGGACTTACCAAGAGACAACTTTATTTCATAGTTCCTTGTAAAAGCTTGATTCATCAATTGAATCGTAGGAGAGGGACTGCAATACCGTTTGGTCCATATATTGTTCTTGGAGCAATTTTATCCATATTATATGGAGATAAGCTTCTTAACATTTATCCCATTGTTCTCCAGAAGATATGGGGTATGTAAAATAGACCGAAATAGGAGACCGACAGTGAAAGAAAAATCAATATTTGAACTTGGGAAAGAAGGAAGAAGAAGCTACCCCTTACCGCTGTGTGATGTAGTTGAGCAGAATGTTTCTGAACTAGTTCCCGGAAAGTTCCTCAGGAAGAAAGACGCTAACTTGCCGCAACTTACAGAGTTAGAAATTATAAGACATTTTACAAAACTTTCGAAGAATAATTTTAGTGTTGATTCTGAACTATATCCTCTGGGTTCTTGTACAATGAAATATAATCCAAAAATTAATGAAGAATTAGCAGAGTCTATAGATTTTAGATGTGTTCATCCTTTTGTCTCAGAAGAGTTATCTCAGGGAGCATTACACATTCTTTATCATATGGACAGGCTTCTTTCAGAGATTGGTGGTATGGCAAAGACATGTATGCAACCAGCTGCTGGTGCACATGGTGAGCTTACAGCAATGATGATGATAAAGGCGTATTTTAAAGATAAAAAAGAAAAGAGGGTGAAGGTGATAGTTCCAGATTCGGCACATGGGACAAATCCTGCTAGTGCTGCATTATGCGGTTATGAAGTAATTGAGGTTAAATCTGACAATAGGGGAAATATTGATGTAGAATCCTTAAAGAATGTTGTTGACGAAAAAGTCGCATGCCTTATGTTGACTAATCCAAATACATTAGGACTGTTTGAAGAACATATTCTAGAAGTGTCTGAGATTGTGCATTCAAAGGGCGGACTCTTATATTATGATGGTGCGAATATGAATGCAATACTCGGTATTGTGCGGCCAGGGAATATGGGGTTTGATATAATGCACTATAATCTCCATAAAACCTTTTCAACACCTCATGGCGGTGGCGGTCCTGGCTCAGGTCCAATAGCATGTAAAGAGCACCTGAAGTCATATTTGCCTCTACCTCTAATAGAGAAAGACGAAGAAGATAATTACTATTTTAAGTATAATTGTCCAAAATCGATAGGCAGAATGCACTCATTCTATGGTAATTTTTTGGTAATATTGAAGGCATATGTATATATCAGAATGCTTGGACCAGATGGTCTTAGAGAGGTTAGTGAAAATGCTGTGCTTAATGCAAATTATTTGTTAATTAAATTGAAGAATCATTTTGATGTGTCATATGACAGGACCTGCATGCATGAATTTGTTTTATCTGCGCAGCGATTTAAGGGAAAAGGGGTAAGAGCGCTGGATATTGCAAAACGGCTATTAGATTATGGCATACATCCTCCAACGGTGTATTTTCCCTTAATTGTGCACGAGGCATTGATGATAGAGCCGACAGAAACAGAGACAAAAGAAGTGCTGGATGAATTCATAGATGTAATGATCAAAATAACGCAGGAAATAGAAACCAGTCCTGAAAAGGTTATAAATGCGCCGCATAGAACCTACCTATCAAGACTCAATGAGGTTGAGGCTGCAAGACATCCTGATTTACGGTGGTCAGTAGATTAACTATATTCTGTTATTCTACAGGACACATCTTATGACATTTTTGTATTACTGCAATTTGTCTTCTGACACTTTCCGGCGTTACATATAGCGACTTTCCTTTACGAATTGTTTTATAGACGTCATTATAAAAGTCAGGGTCTCGTGATGTAGCGCGGGCAGCTTTCCATGTTTGCTCCTTCCATGGAATATCTTCTGAATTATAACTGCGGTCAGGAGTGGGTTTTGTCTCTACTTTTCTCTTGGGAAGTTTTTCAGGATCAAAATATTTCCATCTGAGCTCAGATGGACTTCCAGTCAGAGTGCCCTGGGTTCCCATTACAAGCCAATGCTCCTGAGGATATGCGCAGGCACTTGTCAATTCCAGATCAATCATTGGCTGTCCTTTTGCCTTTAATATGATTTTCACATGATCTTCTGCATCTCCGAGTGTTAGTGTTTTCTCCAGATGACAGGATATTTCCGGTTCTTTTTCCCCAAACAGTTGCAGCAATTGGTCAATCGCATGAGGAGCAGTATTATTAAGTGTTCCTCCACCAAATTTCTTTAATGTCTGCCAATCCCAGCGTCTTCCGAATCCATGCCATGTCTGTTTAATCATTACTATGCGTCCCAATTTGCCGGAATCAATAATTTTTCTTATTTGAATGAAATCCGGATCATATCTTTTATTCTGGAAAGGTGCTAGTACCATACCTGTTTTCTTAGCAGTTCTAAGCATTCTATCAGCATCAGTAAGATTTGTAGCCATTGGTTTTTCGCATGCAACATGTTTTCCTGCTTTTAATGCCTTGATGCTGCAATCTGCATGCAAATGCGAAGGAGTTGCAACAATCACAAGCTCAACATCAGGGTCTTTTATTAAGTCATCAACCCTGGAATACGTATGACAATTAAATTCGTCAGCTGCCTCTTTTTGTCTCTTCTTATCAGGATCAGAAACTGCCACAATTCTGTATTTATCAGATACTTTTCTGAGCATACAGATATGGATTCCCCATCCGCTTTTCCCAAGCCCAATAACGCCTACGTTAATTACTTTATCTTTTTTCTTAGCCATGTTTTCCCCTATATTATTTTTATTTCTCTATTTGTCCTTGCTGATTTATCAATTGCAAGTAACATCTTAACCGGCATGAGGAGCTGCTCATCAGTCAGAGGTCTTACATTGCTTTGTATAGCATCAACTAACATCTTAAAGCCTATATCATACCCATCGGACATATCCACTTGTAAGTATCTGCTTCCCTTTTCACAATGAAGAAGAACTTGAAAACTACCACCGCCTTCTCCGATGAGGTTAAGAGATACGAGTTTACCACTTTTTAATGTTGTTGTCACAAAACAGTTTTTGCCGTAGAGTTTTGCCGAGACTGTTTCAACATCATATCCAAAACCTTTAAGGAGCATTTCAACAGTATGAATTCCATAGAAGAATACTCCACCAAATTCACTTTCAAAATCAAAAGGGCCTCCCACCATTCCCGAATGAATAGAGCCCAATTCATCATTAGCTTGTTTAAAGAAATTCTGGAAACTTGATGTCTTCCAGACAGTAGAGGAAGATGAAAACCATGTATTGGTTTTATGGCTGAGCGCTATAAGCTCTTTTGCCTCTTCTAAGTCGCATGTTATAGGTTTATCGACAAGTGTTGGAATTTTATTTTCCAGGAACAGCTTTGCATATTTCGCGTGATATTTCCCATGTCGGTTCATAATAATAACTGCATCAACCTTGCCGATCATATCCTCCGGTTTATCAACAATTAAGGGAACCTTTCCCTGTTCCTGAACCTCCTTAACGTGCTCTAAAGTATCTCCTTCTCCGGGATACAATGCCTCTACAAAACCTCCTTGAATAGTTTTTTCAACATTAAACCGCTTACATGCCTGATTTACATGAGAATTCTCCGTTCCGATTACGCCGAATCTTATTGTCTGCACTTTTATCTCCTTTGTAGTTTTTTTAGATATTTTATACATTGTTTCAAGCCCAATTCCACTTCCGGAAGTTCATATTCTTTATGCCATGATTCATATTCTATTGATATAAACGCTTTATAATTAATATCTTTTAGCTTGTTAAGTATCCATAATATGTCAAGTTTCCCTTTACCAAATACTGCGCAAAATAATCTTTGAGGAGAAAAACCGTCATTTCCAAAATAATAAGGATAACCGTCTTTAAGGTGAACATGAACGATATAATCTTTTTGTATCTCAAATCCTTTTTTATAATCCTCTTTGGCTCCAAATAGATTACCTGGTTCATAGATGATACCGAAATGTTTTGAGTCGATCTCTTGAGAGATTCTAGCGGCCTGTTCAGCTTTGCAGGCTATTCCCCCAGAATGATTTTCCATACCCATTCTTATATTTTTCTTTTCAGCATACTCTGTTACTTCCTTGAGACAGGGAATAATTTTATCCCATATTTTATCAAGGTCTTCACCATGTCCAGGTCCAATTCTTATAACCTGCGCTCCTACATCAGCGGCTAAATCAATCTCTGCTTTTACTTTTTCTACTTCTTTTTCTCTTGTATCTTTATCGTCATTATCAAATTCGGAGCCAACCGAACCAGCCAAAGAGCAGATCTTTACGCCGTGTTTTTCTGCTAAGTTAATTAGCTCCTTTCTCCTGCTTTTACTCATATCTCTTGAGAGATGTGCATCTTTGCTATAGGCTAAGACATCAGCATACTCAGCTCCTACACTTGCAATAATCCGAAAAGCCTCTTCTGCCTTTTTATGTCTCAAACCAATTGTGCAAACCGAAATATTCATCTTTACCCCCATTTTGTTTTTGTTTATTATCTTATTTTCTGAAACTCTTCCCACATTGCCCAGAAGTTTTCTGCAGGGACATCTGCCTGAATATTGTGAATAGCAGAAAATACATATCCTCCATCTTTAGCAAGTATGTTAACGGATTTTTTTACATTGTCTTTAACCTGCTCAGGTGTTCCATGAGGCAGAGTCTCCTGTGTGTTAATTCCTCCTCCCCAGAAACAAATGTCTTTTGAAAATTCTTTTTTTAATTTTTCTGCGTTCATACCCGAAGCGTTAGTTTGAACCGGATTTAATATATCTACTCCTACTTCAATAAGGTCCGGGATTATTTCTGATATTGCGCCGCAGCTATGAAAGAAGATTTTTGCTTTAGGAGCTTTTGATTTGATAAAAAACAATAGTTTCTTCTGTCTTGGTTTGAGAATCTGTCTATACATATCAGGTGAGACCAATAAACTTTGCTGCGTACCAAGGTCGTCGCATTCAGCGATAATATCTGCTCGCTTTCCTGCAAATGAAAGAACACTATCCCAGTATCGCATTTTTACTTCCAGTATTTTATCAATTAAATACTCAGCCATTTTGCGAGATGTAGCCAGGTCCATGTAAAAATTTTCGTAGCCTCTTATCCTGAAAGCCATCTCAAATAATCCTGCGCAATTGCGGTCAACTACAAGCGCCTTGTCATTAGGGATAGCACAAAGTTCTTTTTTTAATATACCAAAGTCAACTGTTTTATCAGGATTTGGGAAATCATACGATTTCAAATCCTCAATGGTTTTTGCATTCTGAAGAGGATATACAGTATTTTCGTTAAAATAAAAATCCGACTCCGTGTTCATACTCCATGTTATGCCCCATTCATCTCGATAACTTATTATTTTACCCTTTTTGGTTCCTTTTTCTTCGAGATTATAGACACGTGGCGGTCCAAGCCTTACAGTATCCACCCCTAAATAATCAAGAACCTGTTTTGATGGAATAACGACTTGTTGTATATCATCGTGCATTGTAAAATCACACGGAAGATTTCGCAACTTCATCGCGTTTATAAAGGCGGTTTTTGTTATTGCGGTTACTGTTGTTCCTGAGAGATCATAAGGAATTTTATCAGGTTCGGAATGTTCAAGTGTTTTTAAAACTCGTTCCCTGGATGTCATTGCTTGGTTAGTATGCCTTTTTAGAGATTTTTCATTAGTTCTTTAACATAAGCTACATCTTCTGCTATCAGTTTATTAGTCGCTTTGATATCTTTTTCTATCATATAAAAATAATTCCTGTACTCGGCATGAATGCTTATTGGGTCAGTATATCCTGCTGATTGCAATTCTTTCAGTACTAATGGTGCATTAAGCATTCCATCCTTTAGTGGTAGCCAGATGGGCTTATATGTTAGTTGTTTAGTATCGGGATCTATGAAGTATTCCTGACGGGGACTTTTAAAGTTCACACTATGTAAACTTGGACCAAGTAGTTCAAGAGCAAGTTTAACTGGTTCACCTGAAAGTGTTAAATGACCTGGGTCATATTGAACACCTACCCATTCAGGGTCGCAATCCTGAAGCATTAGAAGACATGAGCTAATGTTGACATCAAGTGTATTTCCGCTATGATTCTGGATCCCGCCCTTAACCAGATGTTTTTCAAGCAGTTTTCCCAGTTTTGGCAATTTATTTCTAGCTGTATTAAGCACTTCACGAGCATCCTGATTATGACCAACAGAGTAACCGTCAATGCGAATTTTCTTGATATCTAGTTTATGAGTCGTTTCAAGAAGTCGTTCTGTTTCTGTATTTGCCTCTGAAAGAGATGTTACTAATCGTTCTAGTCTCAGTCCATTATCTTCAAAAATCTTTTTTGCTTCTGGGAGCTTTTCTGGTCCATTTGCGTGGTTGATGGGTGAGCTTGGTCGACACGGCAAATCAACACCATCAAAACCTAGTTCCTTAAGATTTTTAGCCAGTTCTGGCAATGGTAAATCCTGGCACCATTTGCAAAAAGCAATTAATTTATACATTTCTATCCCTTTCCTTTCTGTTTTTTTAAAATTCTAACAGGTAAGAATGCGAATGTCTTTAGAGTATTTCACTTTTTTGTTTGATTTCTCACTGTGGGCAATAAGATCTTTTAGATAAAATCTATTTTATATTCTTGCCCATCAGCGGTAATCGGGTATTCGTAGATACTTTTCTCTTTTTCATTCAGACTGTCTTTTAGTTTGTATCCTTCAGGAATGTAAATGTAAATATTCCCTTTCTTACCGCATGTGGACATTTTGATTTTCAGAGAACCGTCTTCAAAAGAACTGCTTTCCAGTTCAAGTTCACCTTGAGAAATATGCATATCAGTGGCCATGATTTGCGGAATATCTTTTTTCTCCCGGATCCCGAGAACGATGCAATGGTGAGGGAGCAATTTACTGACATTTATTTTGCAGGAAAAACTCCCCATATACTTGCGGTTCCAGAAATCAAAAACATGATATTCTTTTTCACCGGAGAGGCTGAGTTTCTCAAAAGATATCTCATAATCGCGGGTTCTTTTAGGCAGATCAACGTTTACAAGACATGCCACATTCCATTTCTCGCTTCCGTTCTTCACTTTTAAATTATATAGAGATGAAACTTCCTTTTCAAAAAACCCAATCGGGCTGGCAGCTGTTTTGCATTGCGGTAAAACCCGTTTCAATATATCAATACGTTCCTCCAACAAATCCGGCATCTTGTCGCTCATCATCACCAGTCCGTTTGAAAGCGAAACCAGACTGGCCCAGCTTTTGGCTTCTTCATAAGTTAGAACCGAGTTGGAACCCTCTTGACGGACAAGCAGGTAGTCGTAATCGTTGATCCAAAGTTTGCGATGCTGAAAAAAACTGTTGGACATTGCGGCAATACAGCGGGATACTTCCCCCGGACCATTGAAGCCGTCACGTTCGCCACGGTGTTTATCTATTAGCGTAGCATCCCAACGAGCGCCAACATCGCCTCCCACTCTCATTCCGTCGACCAGCCCGGCGGAATTGCCAAACATGCACGCATTAAGAAGGAAAGTGCCTTGTTTTAAACCACGTCTAAAGGCTTTCAGCCCATCTTGTACTGCCTGTCCTTTGGTAACGCTTTTATCCGCAAACACTCCAAGAGGAGACATAATCTGCCCATTGGCGCCGTCAAGTTTGATGTATTCAAAGCCATAGTCTTTAGTAACCGCGCATCCTAATTTCTCCAGCCATTCACAGACACCGGGAATGCTGCAGTCAAGTCCATAAACCGTTTTTACCGCATAGCCGTTTAGCTCCAGAGCCTTGCCTGCAGAGTCCATTATCATCCAATCTGGATGTTCTTTATAGACACGGCTTTGCGGGGCGGCAAGGAAAGGGCAGAGCCACAAACCTGGCTTAAAGCCATATCTCTTTATTTCTTCAGTAAGCCACTTCAACCCGTGTGGAAATCTTTCATTGGTAGTTAACCAATCGCCTTCACATATCTCGAAACCGTGATCCAGTTGGATGTATTCAACTGGAAGTATATTCCGACGCTCTGCCAGCCATTTGACATTCTCAATAACATCATCTTCGGTCACACCAGACTGATAATAATCCCAGGTTGCCCAGCCTGTAATGTCTTTTAACTCAGGTCTGCCGTCACTTTGTCGGAGAATGAGATCAATGTATTTTTCAAGAGCTTTCTGTGGTGAATCAGAGCAATTGACATAAAGTAATTCGCTTTCAACTTCCATGCCCGGAGTAAGCGAAAAACCATCAAATTCGCAAATTGCTTTTAAATGCTCAAATTCAATGGTATCGCGACCAGCTTTAAGATTTACCCATGTATTCTGTCGGGAAAATGTGATGAAACCGAGGGTGCAGTATTTCCTGCTTTTATTATTGCCGACAACAGCATAATGGTGACTGTTAAAATCATTCTTGCCGAAATCATGCCACTGAACACAAATATCTTTTGTTATACCGGCAAAGCCCCCGGATAACATTGTCCAAGAAACCATGTTTCCGTCAAGATTTAGCCTGCCTTCATTCCTGTCTGAAACGTCTATAACTGCGGCATTATCCAGATACAACGTTTCTTCTGAGACGTTTTTTATCTTTATTTTAAGAATTAAATTGTCAGATTTTTTATTCTCAAATAAGGTTTCTATTGCAAGAAAATGATTTTTCTGACCGGTTTTTACTTCATATTTGATTCCCATATTGTCAAAGAACGATACACTGTTCGTCATATTAGTGATAATACTGCCAATATTCATCTATTCCTTTCGCACCTTATTTCAAAAGCTTCTGCAACAGTGGAAGCTTTTACTTCTCTCACCATACTATCTTTCATTTCTTCTCTTAAAGTTACAGGACCTTTCACTATAAATGGTTTTATCTTCTTCCAGTTCTTTACTGCTTTTTCCGTTTTTCCAGCAATAAGCTCTCTTGATTTCTGTGGAGAGAGGCACCATGCACTGTATGTGCTTGTTCCATACTTTACAATTGCTGTTTCTATGTCAGGAATTAGCTCTTTTGCCTGTTTGCATGCATCTCTGTCTCCGCTTACCATTATCATTGGCATCTCAAAATCTCCTGCAATAGCCGCTTGAATACCGAATTCGCCAACAAGTATGTTGTTAAGATGTATACTTTCTACATTTCCATTCTGAGTATGGGAGAGAACGCCGTTTTCTGTCCCTGCCATAGGATGATTCCCAATAAAAGCCATTGCATCCCATCTACCCTTTTTCATGCCAATTGCAGCGGGAGTCGATTTATGTGCCGAATTCTTATATAGCATTGCCTCAGGGTGAATTTGCCTTATATCTATAGGATGACACTCTGCTACCCATACCTCTTTTGCTCCACCTTTTAGAGCTCCTTCTACTGCTCCATTCACTTCATTGGTCATGAGATACTGCAAATAAGCATCTTCTTCAGGAGTTCTTTTTTTACGGTCCCAATCTACAACTCCGCTTACACCTTCTAAGTCTGTCATTATTAAAAGTTTCATTTTTTGCTTTCTCCCTTGTCGTTGATAATACCAGCATATTATCATAACTTTAAAGAATTATCTTTAGAATAAATCACTTTTTTGTTTGATTTTTTACTGCAATTATACTGTTTCGGAGAGAGAAGCTAGAAATTCAGATGGACTAATTCCTTCTTTTTGCTTGAATATATAGCTGAAATAATGAGAATCTTCATATCCGACAAGAGAAGAAATCTCAGAAATGTTATAATCTGTTTCAATGAACAGTCGCTTTGCATGGTTAATTCTTGTACCTGTCAGGTAATCAATAGGGGATTTACCTAAAATTTTTTTAAAAATATTACCAAAGTATGTTTCACTTAAATTTGCTTCTCTAGCCATATCCTGCAAGGTTATATCTCTTTGATAATTGGCTCGTATGAATTTTTCTGCTTTAATTATATTTTTATAGCTTTTTATCCCTCGGAATTGATGGCTGTCTTTTGTATTTAAATAGGTATTTAGAACAAGACCTAACAGGGTCTTTAGTTCGCCACTTGTGATAATAGAACAGG
>Ga0207996_1000116_pt1 | contig 68085 bp, 60 predicted proteins | sample AntAceMetag02UKG_FD_184773 | JGI IMG/M metagenome (GOLD analysis project Ga0207996, IMG submission 184773) | Saline lake microbial communities from Ace Lake, Antarctica - Antarctic Ace Lake Metagenome 02UKG (SPAdes) (version 2) | ecosystem: Environmental > Aquatic > Non-marine Saline and...
AACAGGTTTTCGAGCTGCGGAGGAAAACACTGATGTCCGACCTCTTCCTCGCAGGATGTAATGCGGTTACACTCGAAGGCGAGATCGTGAATATTGACGGGTACGGAAATCGTGTTTCTGCAATTATCTTTGGACCTAGAAAAGTATTCCTCTTTGCCGGCATGAACAAGATAGTAATGGACAGGCAGCAGGCAATAGACAGAGTGCTCGATGTGGCAGCTCCCATTAATGCAAAACGGCTTGGCAGGAAAACACCCTGCGCCGAAGATGGTTTCTGTACTGACTGCGATTCTCCCGAACGCATCTGCAAACACCTGACCATTAATATGCGGCAAAACATCCCGGACAGGATTAAGATATTTCTGATCAAGGAGAATTTGGGATTTTAGAGAATACTTTGACACGTGTAAAATAAATCTGAAAATTCGACTTAACTTAAAGGAAATTTATGCAGATAAGATGAAGGTAGATATGAATGAACTCAGAAGAATTTAATAAAACCATACGGCATTACACTTATGAAATTAGAGGAGAGTAAAGTGGAAACGACCAATCTAATAAGCCAGGATAGTGTATATAAAAATTGGCTCAAAGATTTAAAAAACCGTTTTCGTCAAGTTCAGCTAAAAGCAATCGTCAAAGTGAATTCCGAACTTCTCAATTTTTATTGGGAGCTTGGAAAAGAGATTACAGAAAAACAAAAATTCAGCAACTGGGGCGATGGATTCCTTCAGCAATTAAGCATCGACCTGATGACTGAATTTCCTGCTATAAAAGGGTTTTCTTTAAGAAACCTGAAATACATGAGGCAATGGTTTAATTTTTGGAATGGGAAAAATGCATTGGTGCAACAAGCTGTTGCACAAAATGAAAATGGGCAACAAGCTGTTGCCCAATTAACTAAAATCCCATGGGGGCACAATATTGCCATAATCTCGAAATGTAAAAATCATGAAGAAGCAGTTTTCTACGTTAAAAATACAATTTCACAAAACTGGAGCCGAAGCGTTCTGGTGCATCAGATAGAGGGTAAACTTTTTGAAAGAAAAGGAAAAGCTATTCATAATTTTGAAGCTACTCTTCCCAAACCACAATCCGACCTGGCACAGCAAACTTTAAAAGATCCCTATATTTTCGACTTCATTTCACTGACAGATAATTACAATGAAAGAGAATTGGAAAAAGAACTGGATACACTGAACATATAAGGAGAGTTTTGGGTTTTAATAAATATTTTGACATGGTAAAAGTAATTCTTCAAATTATGGCCTAAAGGATATGATATGCTGATTGAGATGAAGAAATACAGGAAAATGTTTAAAAATTTAAACGCAATATCCACGAACTTATTTGGTTGTGGGCAAACAAATTGTACATAATTGTTGATTAAAATATAAGGAGAAAAATGAAGTTATTAAAGATTTTAGATCTAACAAACCAAATTGAGAAAAATTCGTTTATAAAATTGCTTATTAATATAATGAGTAAAAACGATAATGAAGATACACAAATTGAGCACATTAAAAATGCAAGTAACGAAAACATTGTCGAAATTTTCAAATTGGATTATGTTCAAGAAGAAATCATAAAACAAATAAAAGACGCAATTGCTTTCAACTTTAATCTTGATATTCTAATCGACATTATTATTCGTGATGGTAATTGTATCATGTCTCGTAATTGGTTTCACGAGCTTTATTCAAAAGAAATTGAAAACACAAAAAATGAGGTTGAAAAGCTTAAGAGTGAGTTAGATGAAGAGAATAAAGGAAGTTTCGATGAAATAAGAAAAAGAGATTACATAATTTATCATAATTGCGTAAAAACAGCTTATACAAATGATCAATTGCAAAATCGAGAATGTGTAATAACACATGATGAGTTATCAATTTTGAACACATTATCAGATAATTTAGATTTATCACAAGATGAGACAAGAAGCATTTATTATTCTGTTTTGCCTATTGAAAAAATGGAAATTGATAATATAATCAAAAGCCTTAAAGATATTGGATTACTATTTTATTCAAAGAAGAATCTTGAAGTTTATATACCTGAAGAAATTGTCAGAATTCTGCGCAAAATGAAAGGGCATGAAGTTGCAAACAAACATTTCAGACGTGTATTAAAACAACTGAAAGATAGTCAAATATCACTAATCTGTCGAAAACATAATATTGATAGAAATCTTTCAAGAAATGAAAAAATCAAAGCGATAATCGAAAAAGGATTGAGCATTAGAAATACTTTAGCAAACGGTATTTTTAAAGAACAAGTTAATCTAACAGAGAAAAAAGAATTTATAAATACTCTAATTGAAAAAAATCTAAAGCTTTCATTGCCATCAAAAGGAGTAACTCTCAGAGATAAAATCAATAACCTCATTTTATATTTTAATTCAATTGAGAAAGATGATAAAATTGAAATTTCAAATGAAGGTTACGAAAAACTTCTTAAAGATATTCATCGATTGATACCTGAAACAAATGACATCGTGAAAGATGAATTTGAAATTCAAGGTGATTTTATCTTGAAATTCGATTTGTTGTTAGATTACAATATAAAACCAAGAGATGTTCTTGATTTAATCGAAAAAAGTGCTTTAATCTCTTTCTGTAAAAATCAAAATATTAAATCTATTGGCAAAGTTGTAAATAATTTACTCGAATCATACAGAGATACTGAAAGTTTATATATTGAAAATTATGATTTAATCAGCAATCGAGATTACAATGCTTTAAAAGAAAATGGAATTACACTTAAAGAAAGTGAATTAGGTTTGATATTTGAAAGAACAACTAAATCAATATTTAATAAACTCGGATTAATCGTTGATGAGCATTTAAAAAAGAAAATTAACGATAATAAGAACAAGCTAGACATTGTCCTAAAGATCAATGAAAAAGAAATAATTATAGTTGAATGTAAGACACACAAAGACAAAGATAGAGATTTTAACAAATTCAGCTCAGTTTATCGACAAGTTAAAGCATATCAGAAGAAAGCTCAGGATATGGGTTTCAAAGTTATCAAATCTTTAATCGTTGCTTCACAATTCAGTGATGATTTTGTAAATGAATGTGAGTTGGATTTTGAATTGAATCTATCATTAATAACAGCAACAACAATGCTAAATATTTTAGATGCTTTTAAAAATTCAAGACATCAAGCTTTTCCATACAAATTACTAATGAAAGATGTTCTAATAAACGATACTCGTATAATTAAAGCAATTATGAAGTGATAATGCACCTAAATGTCTTATGAAAACTACGCGCAACAGGCATGTCGTCGGTTTGGTCTCGCGGTGCACTTTGACTATAGCAATACTTTAATGGTGAATGTATATGAATGTACACATCAGACTGGAAACGCCAAGCGATTTTAGAGAAACTGAAACATTTACCAGAGAAGCATTCTGGGATCTTTACAAACCCGGGTGCGATGAGCACTTTATCGTTCATAACCTTCGAAATATAGCAGCATTCGTTCCTGAATTAGATTTTGTTGCAACCTTTGATAATAAAATAATCGGCAACATTATATATTCAAAAGCGAAAGTGATCGATGATCAAAATATCGAACATGAAGTATTATGCATGGGACCAATAAGCGTTTTGCCATCATACCAAAAGAAAGGGGTTGGATCAAAGTTGATCGAGCATTCAACCGATAAAGCACGAGAAATGGGTTTTACAGGAGTTATTCTTTTCGGAAATCCGGATTATTATCATCGTTTTGGTTATCGTAATGCTCAAAATTACAACATAACAACTTCGGATGGACATAATTTTGATGCATTTATGGCATTAGAATTGTATGAAAACAGCTTGCAAGGAATTGAAGGGAAATTTTATGCCGATCCTGTTTTTGTAACCAACAAGAATGAATTAGGAGAATTCGAAAAAGAATTCCCGTATAAGGAAAAGCATGTCACGGATACACAATTTAAATAAAACCCGCGCAGAACTTCGCACGCAGAACATATATAATACATAGACTTCTTGACACTATCTAAAGCTTTGATTAGTATAATGTAGATATGACAAAATTCATCAAAGGTATGCAACTCAGCGAAATGTTTTTCAATGAAGTTGTAAAAATAATAATCGAAACAAATTTTCCAGATTTACAATATGCAGCAGGACTAATCGGCACAGGTTCTGAAGTATTGGGCTTTGATACGGAACGATCAACGGATCATCATTGGGGTCCTCGTGTAATGCTGTTTTTAGAAGAAAAAGATTTTGATAAGAAAGATCACATCTCAAAAATATGGAGCGAACAATTACCCGCAACTTTTAAAGGTTATTCAACTCATTTTAGCGAACCCGACGATCATGGAGTTCAGTTATTGATAGAAGCTAAAGAAGTAAAGTTGATCAATCATAGGGTTGAAATTTTTACAATAAAATCTTTCTTTTATGAGTACTTGAGAATCAATCCTTTTGCAAAAATTACACTATTCGATTGGCTGACTTTTTCAGAACAAAAACTCAGAACTATTCAAAGTGGCAAAATTTTTTATGACCAGATCGGGCTCAAAGAGATGCTAAATAAGTTTGAATATTATCCTCATGATATCTGGCTTTACCTTCTTGCATCAGAATGGGCTAAAATTTCCGAAGAAGAACCTTTTGTAGGCAGATGCGGAGATGTCGATGATGAGTTAGGGTCGCACATTATTGCCGCTCGATTAGTTCAGTCACTTATGAGACTTTGTTTTTTAATGGAAAAAGAATATGTGCCTTACAGCAAATGGTTTGGAACTGCTTTTATACGATTAAAATCAGCAAAAAAACTCACTCCTCTTTTACATAAAGTTATTTCTTCTGACAATTGGAAAGAAAGAGAAAAATATCTCTCGAAAGCATATGAATGTATTGCACACATGCACAATGATTTAAAGATAACTGAACCTCTTAAAATTAAAGTCACTGAATTTTACGATAGACCATATCTTGTTATTAATGGCGGAAATTTTGCAAGAGAGATAAAAAAACAGATAAAGAACAAAGCCATTTTGCATATTCAATCTGAAATTGGATCAGTGAATCAAATAACAAATTCAGTTGCCTTACTTGAAAATGATGAACTTTTGCAACGAATGAAAAATTTATATAAATAACAAGGAAAAAATACTGCCCTTTCTCGTTGCCAAACCCCCTATTTATCAAGGCGTAATGCAATGGAGACAGATCGAAGCTTGATAAGCACTCATTTCATCAATTCATGTTCTCATCATTGTTCAATTGAAAATCGTAACACACCCCTCCGCTAGCTTGCGGACACCCCTCTTTTTAGAGGGGATTTAATTTTTTTCTTATATCATTCCCGCCTATTAAGAAAATACGTGGAAAAATTTTATGAAAGAAGCGTATAGAAAGAAAAGCTGTTTGAGTCATCCCGATGAATCGGAAGGACGAGTTCTTTTCCTTTAGCTGAATGAATGAAATTTTAGTATTTTCTTGATCAGCGGGTGATTCTTTTGGTTCGCTTTCTCATCAAGGAGAAAATGAACAGTATCATCTTTCATTTTTTTTCCGTAACACTTCCGCATTATGAGAAGGATTATAATTGATTCTAATTAACAACTATCGGGATAAAAATAACTTTGGATTTATAAAATTTGACAGCAAAATTATAAATATACAATTCCACTATGGCATATATAATACTCGCACGAAAATACAGACCACAGACCTTTGACGAGGTCATTGCTCAAGAGCACATCACACGCACACTGAAAAACGCGATCAAGACCGATCATATTGCACAGGCATTTCTTTTTACGGGACCTCGCGGCGTGGGAAAAACATCCATGGCGCGTATTCTTGCCAAGGCATTGAATTGCGAAAAGGGTCCTACAGAAACACCCTGCAACGAATGCAAGAATTGTGTGGAGATCACGCGCTCGAACTCCGTTGACGTGATCGAAATCGACGGCGCTTCCAATACGAGCGTGGAAGACATCCGAGGTTTGCAGAACGAGCTTCTGTATCCTCCGCAAAGTTCCAAATATAAGATCTACATTATCGATGAAGTGCACATGCTTTCCAAAAATGCATTTAATGCGCTTCTGAAAACCCTTGAAGAGCCGCCCAAAAATGTAAAATTCATCTTTGCAACCACAGAACCACACAAGGTTCTGGCGACCATCACATCACGCTGCCAGCGCTATGATTTTCACCGTATCTCCATCAAACAGATCATCGAACAGATACACAACATTATTCCGAAAGAGCACGTCACTTTTGATGATGCTGCGATCTTTCTCGTGGCAAAAAAGGCGGATGGAAGCCTGCGTGATGCATTGAGTTTGATGGATCAGATCGTATCCATAGGAAAAAAGAATATTTCTAAAGAAGATGTGCTTCAGGTTTTCGGTATCGTGAATGTCGATGTGTACAATTCTCTGGTTCAGAAGATCACAGGTGATGACGAAAAGGGCTTGATCGAGGACTTTCATCAGGTTGTAGCAGAAGGCAATGACATGAATGAGCTCACACTCGGCATGATCGAGTATTTCAGAAATATACTCATGATCAAGATCGGCATCATTCCCGAGGAAGTACATAGCGACGACCTTGATGCATTATCCCCTATCAGTGAATCTTTTTCCGAAGAAGACCTTCTCTATGCAATAACCCTACTTGTTGACACAAAAGATAAACTACGAACCTCTTCCCACCCTGTGCTTTTACTTGAAACCAGCTTGCTTAAACTGGCTAATATCAGTCGTTTAGTGCAGGTTGAAAATTTTGCCCAACAGCAACAAATGCCATCTTTTACACCACCTGCCCAGAAGAAAAAAAGTTCATCCGAAAAAGTTTTATTTGAAAAGAAACAGACAAAAAAGAAAACGCACTCCGAGAAAAAGGAAGAGGTCAAACAAGAAAAAGCTGAGCTCAAAATTATTCTCACTAAGGATATCATTAATGGAGAATGGCCGGTTCTGAAAAAGAAATTACAGGATGAAATGCCCATTATTTCAAATCACTTTTCCAAAACAACAATAAAGAATATCTCCAATAATTTTATTCATTATTCTACTAATTCCAGAATTGCTTACCAGATGCTGAATGAGGATATTGATAAGATCACAACTATATTTTCGGAACACTTCCACACGCCAGTAAAGGTTGTGTTCGAGTATGAAGAACCCAAAACCGGCAAAAAATATATGCATGGTGCATCCTATGAGGAAATTAAGAAAAAGTCTCCGAAACTCGCTGATATGATCAAGGCGATCGACGGTTATATTATCGAGCAGAAACCAGACTAATTCCTACATGATTGACAGCTCAAATATCGGCACAGTCCTTACTTTATTAGAAAAAGAATACAAACAAAACCGAATACCGATCATTTCACAAATTTCTGAAAGAGACCAAGATCCATTCCGCATATTGATCGGAACAATCCTCAGTTTGCGGACAAAAGATGAAGTAACTGCAAAGGCGTCACAAAGATTATTTAAAGCTGCATCTACCCCTGACGAAATGCTGAAACTCAGTAATTCGCGGATAGAAAAACTCATATTCCCTGTTGGATTTTATCGTAGGAAATCGGAGCATATCCTTCAGGTATGTAAAATCTTGCTCGATAAATATAATGGCAAAGTACCCGATGAGCTAGATGACCTGCTGAAATTGCCCGGAGTTGGTCGCAAAACCGCAAACCTGGTTGTCGTACTAGGATTTGATAAATTTGGAGTTTGTGTGGATACGCATGTGCACCGTATTTCAAACAGGTGGGATTATGTGCAGACTAAAACACCTGAACAGACTGAATTTGCTCTTCGGGAAAAGCTGCCTAAAGAATATTGGAAAATATATAATGATTATCTAGTGTCCTTTGGACAGCACACCTGCAAGCCGATCTCACCTTTTTGCTCAAAGTGTCCTATTGAAAAGTGGTGTCCGAAAAGAGGAGTGGGAAAAAGCAGGTAAAAAAACCTTGCGAACGGTCGGCTTGTCCGCCCACTGGCGGAAGACCTTCGCAATGGTTTTAAAAGAGTAGCCCACAGATTTACGCTGATTAGACTGATCACCGCTGATAAATAATAATATAATTTGTACCATTAATACCCTGTGATCTTTGTGTACTCTGTGGTGAACCTTAAAACCTTCGCAACAGAACTTTGTCACAAGCTTGTCATGGCATGATCACGATCCTCGGATGAAGACTGAGCTGTCGCGGCGTAGTGTAACGCAGGCGGATCGAAGAGCTTATGATAAGTTCTTCAAAAGTTATAAACTTAAGACATGCTCTACGACATGTCTCAAGTTCCCATCTCTACCCCGACTCATCTCAAGAATTGAGTCGTGTTCTATAAGAAAATGCGGACTGGACTTCACAGGTCCGAGCATCGGAGCGTGGAATTCAGAACACAATATTATATCGTCTTCATACTGAACTCCATCCAAACTTCGTTTTTATGAAGTCCAGCCTGAATAGTGAAATAAAAAAGGGCTTCCGACATGCAGAAGCCCTTGAATTTAAACTGAAATGTGTTTAATTTAAATAGAAAATACCGGAGAGAGTAAAGATCATAGAGGACACCTGACTGTAGTCTCCACCTGAGGTAAGTTCCTGTTTGTAAGAATCAAAAGTGGCGGTAGCATCAAGCGCAAATTTCTCGAAGATCAAACCGGTACCAACAGCAAATCCTGAGCCCACAACTTGATCCTTAGGATTATTTGGATAATCTTCATAATTAGAGAAGATAGTCGGGACAGTATGGAAACCGGCACGCAGCGGTATAACAGCAAAATCAGTCACAACGAGAAATTCTGCACCTGCGCGAATTTGGTCGAGATTGTAGTCACTTATAATATCTGGCTCAGAACCGTCATCGTATGAAATTTCCTTATCTTTATAGGCACGTGTTTCATAATCGGCAGAGACTGTGAAATTATCTCCCAATTGAACTGAAGCACCGAAACCGATCATTGCTGGCATCTGGATGGTTTCTGTACCTTCACCAAAATCTCCCTCAAGATCGAAAGGTGATTTGAAATCAACACCGATCTTTACAGGAATTGGATTACTTAAATTTGAGAGATTTATCATAGCTCCTGCATTAAAATTGAAGCCACTGAAATCCTCTGTAAATTCGAACGGTATCCATTCATTGTCAATCCACCATTCTGAGTCTAGTTCCATAGATCCTGTCCACACATTAGATGCTAAACCGATTGAGAAAATGGGAAGAATCTCTGCAGCCAAACCCAGACTAATGTTGGATGCACCACCGGTTGCCTCACCTTTTGTAAATTCTTCAAAATTCCACTTCGTATATAAATCAAGCTGTTGCTGATATGCTACAGCAGCTACAACTTTCAATCCGGGAAAATTAAAAGGATACACTCCACTTGCAAAATTGGGAACAAAATGACCTAAAGATTCTGATTCAGTTCTACCCGACTCATCAGTTTTGTATGTATCAGTAATATAACGCATCACTGCCGACGCTTCGGGATCAATAAGCTGTGTAAGCCCTGCGGGATTCCAGCTGATCGCAGTTGCATCATCTGCTACACCAATGAACGCTCCACCAAAGCCTGCAGCCCGAGCACCGGCTCCAGTCAGATTCCAGTTAATATTCTGTGCATAGCTTAAGGAAGTTACACAGAAGAAAATCGAAATAAGAATAATGATAGTTTTTTTCATTTAATACTCCTATTTTTTTTATTTAATTACTACTTTATCTCCAATTTTTATAGTTCCTTCTTTTGCGAGCACTTTCGCGATGGAAAGTTTTTCTTGAACCTGAGTTACGATCAATTCGCCGAGCAAAGTGACTTTTGTGCCCAGAACTTCTTTTGTGATAGGATGAATGATCTCATCACCTTCGCGAAAAGCAACACATTTCGTACCTTTTCGAACACCCACATTGCTACCAATATCAAGATAAATAACATTATCATCTGTATTGACGATATAACCTTCTACAAGAGGTAGCGCATTATAGATCAAAATTGCAACATTTTCTACGAGAGACTCAAGATTCGACATGCTTGGTTCGCTTGTTTGAGACTCTTTTGCAACGATCATTTCAGCGGTTTCAGTATCGATACCTCGTGCACTTACTTTTCCAAAGCCCTCTGCAATATTTATTGACCCGACAACGATCACATCTGCACCAGCAAGTTTACCAACTTCAACAGCAGTTTCTTCATCAACCATGCCTGACATCCCTAACGCCTGCTCATTCATGACCTGATCCATTGCTCCGCGTTCAATGACCCTGAATCTTCTTAGATTTACAAGCTGGGTGATTAATTTTTCCATGAGTGTAAATTCAAATTCCTGTGCTTGCCCCTTTGTTTCAAATGGCATCACTGCGATCGAAAGACGGGAGCCAACCTGAGTTACTTTGGACGGATCATAGGTGAGTGCACCAACTGGAACTTTGTCTTTTGGAGGTTCGAGTTTTATTCTCTCCTCATCTCTTTTTAAGGTTGGAATGATCAGTCTGGGCTTATCCCTCTCTCTTTCAATCACATCTTTATCTATAACGACAACTTGTTCCGGTTCCTTTTTGACCTCTTCTTTCTTTTCAGGTTCTTCCGCGACCTCTTCCGGCTTTTCTTCTATTTCTACTTCTATTGGTTTTTCTTCGATCACCTGTTCAATGATTTCTTCCTGAACTACAATATCCTGCACCGGAGGAATTCCAAGCAGAACTTTCTCGAGAAATTCCTCTGCATCTTTGGATTTCTTGTAGGCAATTGAGAGCTCCAGTTCGTCTTTTGCTTTATCCAATTCTCCAAGATAATAATAAGCAATACCCATTTCCCTATGAGGAAAATATTTTATGAATCTCGTGCCATAAGTGCGCATCTTTTTTGAATCCTCAAATTCAAGTGAAGCAGCGCTTTTGAATTCCTCGATTGCTCGCAACCAGTCACCTTTTAACATATACTCCTCTCCCTTATCATAGTATTGATAGAACTTCTCCAGTCCGTGAAGGAACGATGTCATGAGTGTGAGCATAAGTAACAAGATTAATATTTTTTTCATTAAAGCTCCAAAATTTATTGCATTATTTCAATGATCTCTGATGAGATCTGCTTTGCTGCATTATCAAAAGCTGACAAACCTGCCTTGTCCATATCTGTGTTGATGCCTTTCACATTGGAAAAAGTATTCTTATATATTTCCTCGAAAGTGGACATATCCATTACAGAGATCGTCACATCAACAAATGCAGAACACATATTGTAGATTGTAGAACCTTTTCGGGATTGTGCCTCAATGATCATAACATAATCAGCATCGGATTTAATGTCCACAAAACTGTAGCCAAACTCGGAGAGCTTCTCTTTCAGCTTGGGTTCGATATAACTCACATCCAATGGATTTCCAAAATTAAGTTCAGTGGATTCGATAAAAACTTGTGGTCCAGAAACATTCAGCAGCACATTTACAGAAGGAATTGTAAGCCCTTTTATGATATCCTGAATTATTGGATTCAAATCATCCCGTGTTACCAGCTTATCCAATGCCAGTTCGGCTTTTATGACCTGCATCTTATCCGCAGAAAGTATATTCGAGATTCTGCACGATGCCAGGCCATTCACCGCAGTTTTATCATAATCAATAAGCTCACCTTCACCTTTGAGAAAGCTGAAATGAAGCGGAAAATTTGAAATAGGCGTTTGCAAATATAAAGCTTCGAAAAGGATAGGATCATCCAGTCCTTTTCCTATAGTTGCAGCGACCTCCGGCTGAAGAGGTTTGATCGAAATAGTACTTAAAATCTGCTGCAAAGCGGAATGAAGTGTGTTGAGCAAATAGATATTCCGTCCGTTGTAGATTGTTTCCAGGGGTTCGGACAGAAAGGGCTCGATCGGATTCAATGCCTGCAGATAGAATTGCAATGCTTCTGTTATCTGACCGTTCGCTTTGTTATGTTCCGCTTTTTTATAAAAATCCAGTGAAAGTGCAATCGCTTTATCTATCTTTTCTTTACGTAACCGAGCATATTTTTCTTTTAATAATTTGTAATAAACCCAGTATTGATTTTTATCTTCCCAGGTATCGACGAGTTCGTACCCTTCCAATTGCGCCTGGGTTGAGGATTTGATTTGTGATTCGAACTCCTCTTTCACAACGCCCGCTTTTTCAAGAATTTGATTCAGAGTGGCACTGCTTATCGTGACGGTTATCTCAGAAGCGATCTCACGTAGTGCGCGATCCTTGGCTTTTTGGATATATTCACTGGTTTCAATATCTTTTTCCGCAACACCAATACCAATATAAGAATTGTTATCAATTGGTCTCTTGTTTACCCAATCCGGTTTTTTGGCAGCATAAACCGAAGAACCCCCTATAAAAAAGATGAAGAGAAAAATAATTATTTTTCTCATATACGCTTACCTCTTACTAAATATTTATTTTTTATACAGATTTTTTCTATAATATAAATGTCAAGGATTTTGAAAGCAGGATCGGTGATATGATTTACACCTATGTTTAGGAATTATTATATCAAGACTTATGTATATGTATCCACATCGCTCTTTCATTAGTTTCAAAGCTACACTTTTCATAAAAATTTTTTCTGCCTTCAGTATATGTCAGAAAGAAATAGGTTCCTTTGAATTTTTTCCTGAGCATTTCCATCATCTTTTTGCCTATTCCCTTGCCCTGATATTCCGGGCGAACGATCACATCAAAAATATTCGTGTAATAGCAATTATCCGATATAGCTCATGCAAAACCGACAAGTTTTTCACCGTCGTAAGCAGTGACATAATAGGGGTTTTGAAATGCTTGAACGATATTCTTTTCGCTCTTTCGCCATTCAACGCTTTTAAACACTTCGATCAGTTCTTCTGCTGTAACCGGATTGTTTATTTCAAATCGGATCCTGTCTTTTTCAACCATTTGTCAGCCACTCCACTGCTTTTGCTCTATTCTCAAATATCCTGAAATGATTTCCTTTATTTGCTTCGAGAGTCATCTCGCCGAATCGTTTGTTATGCTCAATATCGGAGAGCAAAACCATTGCAACTCCCATATAGTAATTAATACATTTTTGCAGTACTCCTCCTGCAAGGGTCGATTTGAGATCAAAGAAATTTGCATCAATGTTTTTGGCATACAGCAGCAAATTGTTGGTTTGATGATATCCGCATAGCCCTATCAAGTCAACTGCGTCCTGCTCAGAGGAAATCAGTTTTTCGGCGGGTTCACATTCCGCAAACACTACCCCGTTCTTCTCTACTATTTTCAATATTTCCACTCTATTCCTTTTTTATCTTCATTGAATATTATAGGCAAATGCAGCCATGAGTTGAGATACATATTCCCCATCATTTTTAAAATTTGTGTAGCCCGAATATTCAACGACGAGGGCGCCTGTTCTTCCTAATCGTATTCCTGCTGAAGCATCTGCACAGTATCCAGGTTTATTTCCCTTTCCGATAGAAGAAAATAATCGTGGGCTTATTTAGAATGCAATCCCCGGGAATGGATGATATGACGTATAGAGTGGTACTAAGATTCCAAAACCATCAAACAGGTGTTCGTTCCAAGGATTTAAGCCAATTCCGAAACCAGCACTGCAGGCAAGTTTGGAACTGTCATCACCTGCAAATTGATATTTTGTATCAAAAAATAGGAGTGCTGGTAATCCAAACTCCACACCAATATCCCATCTACGATGTATGCCATATCTTAGATTTACCTCAAAAAAACTATAATTCGAGATGAAAGATTCCTCATCACTTTTTTGGTTTAATAAACCACCGATTCCAAATGCAAAACCAACTTTTCCATTTTTCGTGACTCGTGCAGTTTGGAGTGAAGACATTGCAGAGCAGCTACATAATATACAAATTGATAAAATTATCATTAATAACCAACAGCTCAATTCCTTTAATTTATACATTTTTTTTTGTTCATCAGGGAATATTATACGATAATCCTGCAATTACTTGGGAAACTGTTTGAGAATCTTTTGATATAATTTTATAGATATCATATTCCAGAACTAATGCAAACGCACCACCAAACCTGAAGCCCGTTGATAATCCAGTATAGGTCAGCCAGTTCATACTATCATGATAACAATATACTCTAGGGCTCAGAAATACGGCAACTTCCTTAATGGGATGAAAGGAAGTGTACAATGGTACAAGAACTCCAATTTCTCTAAAGCCAGATCGTGCAGATTGAACAGTAAATCCGAATCCAATGCTACAAGCGTATATGGAACTGTCAGTTCCTGCAAATTGATATTTCACGTCAAGTGTTGTGGGATAGGCACTTGCAAACTCTAAACCAACATCAAAATATTTGAATAATCCATATCTCAAATTCAATTCCAAGAAATGGAAATCAGAAAAAACATTACTTCCGTTGCTTTCCAATAAACTCCCATAACCAACAGCTAATCCGACATCACCTTTCTTCATTGTTCGACCAGTTTGCATAGAGGACATCATAGAGCAACTAGAAATCACAAGTGTTACAATTATTACACCAGCAATATACTTTAGAGTGTAATACTTTCCTATCAGTCCTCCCTTCATTACTTTAGCTACTTTTCTGCATGTATAAGTGACGGTTTTATATGTTCAGTCAGACCTGCTTCTTTATAATATTTCAGCGCTCCGGGGTGAACAGGTGCGGTCAAACCCTTGAGCATACCTTCTTTGGTGAGAGTTCGATATGCTGGATGAAGTGTTTTGAATTCACCAAAATTCTCAAATATCTCTTTGGTGAACGCATACACGATATCATCGGAAACATCTTCTGACGTGATCAAAGTCGCTTTGACGCCAATGGTCGGCACGTCTTCAGTATTGGTTGAAAGTTCATAATAATCATGAGGAATGATCGTTCTATCATAATAGGGCAAAGCTTCCAGCAACGAATCAATTGGAGCACCTTCGATAGGAACAATGTGCACCTTTATGCGCCCGGATGTTGCTTCCTTTATATTATCGTTCGGATGCCCAACCGTATAGAAAAATGCATCCATGCTTTCATCCTGAACGAGTCCAGGCGCTTCAGCAGCTTTGACATACTCACCTTTCAGCATATCTTCGTTCACGCCAAAAGCTTCGAGCACATCTCTGGAATTCTGGAGTTGACCCGAGCCGGGATTGCCGAGATTTACTCGCGCACCGACAAGATCGGTTATTCTGCTAATGCCGCTTTTATCAGCAGCAATAAGCGTTATCGCTTCCGGATGTATTGAAAACACTGAACGAAGTTTTTCCTGAGGTCCAATTTCTGCCCATTCTGATAAGCCCTTCACTGCCTGGTACTGCCTGTCCGATTGTGCGATACCGAAATCAAGATCTCCGCTCAGAACAGAATTGATGTTATACACTGAACCGGCAGTGGATTCCACTGTTGCCTTGATGCCGTATTCTTTGAAATTATTATTCACCATTTTGCTGATAGCGCCACCTGTGGGATAATATACACCAGTAACACCACCAGTGCCAATTGTGACAAAGATAACATCCTGTTTAGCACATGAAAATATTGCGATAAGAAGTAAAAGAATTAGTATAAGCCGTAAATTCTTCATTTGTTTGCTCCTTTGAAATAATTTGAAATAATTTGAAATAATGTGTAAGCCTAATTATGGTTATCAAACGTCAAGTATTTAGCAATCTTTTTATTTTAATAACAGGACATGGAGAGGGAAGACGGATTTGAAGTCAGGTAGCACGGCATGAATATTGCAAATTTCATCAAACTCTTGACAAATAATTTTAACAAAACTGGAAATCCTTGAAAGAGATTCAACGGAGTATTCATGAAAACCTATTTGATAACCGGCGGATGCGGTTTTATCGGTTCACATTTTATTAGACATGTGCTTGAAAACAGCAGCTACTCTTCAATATTGAATCTTGACGCACTCACTTATGCAGGAAATCCATTGAACGTTATTGATATCGAGGAGAACTATCCCGACCGTTACAAATTTATAAAAGGTGATATTACAGATGAGAAATTGGTGAAAGAAATTTTCAGTCAAAATGAAGTTGATCAAGTAATTCACTTCGCAGCAGAATCCCACGTTGACCGCTCCTTTGACGATCCGATGCAATTCATGAAAACAAATGTACTCGGCACAACTATATTGCTAAATACAGCAAAAGAATTCTGGCAAAAAGATGAATGGATTTCCAAAAGGTTTCTCCACATTTCCACCGATGAAGCTTATGGCTCATTATCGCTTGGAGAAGATGATAAATTTACTGAAAATTCTCCCTTAAAACCGCGCTCACCCTATGCAGCATCAAAGGCAGCGGCTGATCTTCTCGCTCAATCCTATTTTGAGTCATTCGAATTCCCAGTTATCATTACCCGAAGTTCGAATAATTTCGGTGCAAATCAATATCCCGAAAAACTAATCCCCCTCATGATCCTCAATATGAAAAAAGAAAAAACACTTCCAATTTATGGAAACGGGTTGAATATTCGGGATTGGATAAATGTGAAGGATCATTGCAAAGCATTGCTTGCGGTATTGGAAAAAGGACAGGTTGGAGAAATATATAATATCAGCGGAGAGCAAGAGTTCGATAATATTACACTGGTGAATATGCTCTGCGAAATTGTTGCTTCACTAACAAGTAAAACAAAGGATCATTTCAAGAGATATATCACATTTATAAAAGATAGACCCGGTCATGATCTGCGCTATACAATGGATTGCTCAAAGGTACAAAACGAAACGGGATGGAAACCTTCAAACAATTTCATGAAGGATCTCACAGGCACTGTGCAGTGGTATCTTACACACGACGAGTGGGTACGGTCATGCGAATTCAGCTTGCAAAAATGGATGAGAGCTCATTATGACCTTTAAGATTTGACAGATTCCTTCAATAACATACATTAATTTTACTGATATGAAAGATATTACTCTTAGTGCGATAAAAAAATCCTTTGGAGGATATGAAGTTCTCCAAAAAGTTTCCTTCGATCTTATTCGAGGTGAAAAGGTCGGTCTTATCGGCAGAAACGGAAGTGGTAAAACCACAATCTTCCGGTTGATAACCGGAGCAGAAGAGCCGGATTCCGGCGCGATCAGTATTGCACGAAACACTACAATTGGTTATATCGAGCAAATTCCAGATTATCCTGAAGGTACTGAAGTTATCGAAGTCCTTAAACGATCCTGCCAGCATATTTATGACCTTCGTGATGAACTTCGAGTTCTCGAACATCGCATCTCAGGAACAAAGGATAAGAGTGCCCAGGTAAAACTGATCTCCAAATATGATAAATTCCTTATGCGTTTTGAGTATCTCGAAGGATACGATATTGATGTCAAACTTGAAAAAGTATGCACTGGTCTCAAGATTACAGATCAAATGCTGCATCGGGATTACAGCTCACTCAGCGGCGGAGAAAAAACAAGGGTGATGCTCGGTCAGATATTTCTTAATCATCCTGACATCCTACTGCTGGACGAGCCAACAAACCATCTGGATATCGAATCGATCGAATGGCTTGAGGAATTTATTTCCCAGTATAAAGGAAGTGCGATAATCGTTGCTCATGACCGATATTTCCTGGATGCAACTGTATCAAAAGTTATTGAGCTTGAAAACGGTAAAACAAAAACGTATAAGGGCAATTATTCAAAGTATATCATACTTCGTGAAGAAGAGATACAACGACAATTCTCTGCGTTCAGGAATCAGCAAAAGAAGATCGGGGCAATGGAAGAAGCTATCAAGCGTTTTCGGGATTGGGGAACAAGAACAGATAATCCCGATATGTTCAAAAAAGCAGTGAACATGGAGCGCCGGCTGGAACGGCTGGAACGAGTGGATAGACCCACTGAAGCCAAAAAAATGGGACTTGATCTCTCGTCTGCACAACGTTCAGGCAAGGATGTGATAAAACTTAATGAAGTATCAAAATCCTATGACGATCTCACCTTATTGGACTCAATTGATCTGTTTGTTTATTATCAGGAACACATTTGTATTTTGGGAAAGAACGGCACAGGTAAGACGACCATTTTCAAAATTATTCGGGATGAGATACCGCCAGATGCCGGAGAAGTGAAGCTGGGTTCCAGATTGAATATCGGCTATCTTGAACAGGAAGTACATTTTGAGAATCCAAATGAATCTGTTCTCGATGCATACCGCAGAAAGTTTCCCATGCAGGAAGATAGGGCTCGAACAGCTCTTGCACGATTCCTCTTTTTTGGAAATGATGTATTTAAAAGATTAGGAGACCTGTCCGGTGGTGAGAAAGTACGGTTCCAGCTTTGTGTACTGATGAAGTTAAATCCTAATTTACTGCTTCTCGACGAACCCACGAATCATCTTGATATCGATTCTATGGAGATGCTTGAAGAAGCTTTGCTCGACTACAAAAGCACTATTCTATTTATCTCCCATGACCGATATTTTATCAACAAAATAGCCCATAAAGTGATCGAGCTCGAGCATCATAAACTAAATGAATATCCTGGTAATTATGATTTTTATAGAAAGAAAAAAAATCGAAAGTCACAAGAAAATACAAATAAGAAAATAACTGTGGAAAAACAGATTTCCCAACTGGATCATACATCGCGAAAAAAAGCTGCAAATGAAGTAAAAAGCCGACTGAGACGGCTTCAGGATATAGAAGAAGAAGTGGAAAAAACCGAAGCTCGTATAGAGCACACTGAAAAAGACATAAATTCCTATGGGCGAGATTACGAAAAATTGCTTGAACTCTATGAGCAAAAGAAAGCGCTGCAGAATAAATTGGATGACCTGCTAAAAGAATGGGCTGATCTCGACGCCATTCAACAGGTAGATTAAGGAGTCATTTTGCCGATCATTACACTAGAGAATGTTGGAGAATTATCAAAGGAGCAAAAACAACTTTTGATTAAAAGATTGACAGTTGTTACAGCACAAATTACTGGAAAAAATGAGAAATATATCTATGTCCGTATAGACGAAGTTCCCCGTGAGAACTTTGGTATCGGTGGAAAGAGTTTATTATAAATGAAATTATCTAATCCACAAAACAATAGAAAGGATTAATATTCTGATGTTTGCAGATTCAGGACCTTTTTCTTACGCATTACTCCCCTTTCTGATATTTATATCACGCGTATTCGATGTATCTCTCGGAACACTGAGAATCATTTTTGTGAATAGGGGCATGAAATTCCTTGCACCTATCATCGGATTTTTTGAAGTACTTATCTGGCTGATCGTTATCGGGCAAATCATGCAAAATCTTACAAATGTAGCGAACTATATCGCATATGCCGGCGGCTTTGCGATGGGTAACTTCGTTGGTATTTTTCTTGAGCAAAAATTGGCAATGGGTATAGTGCTGGTCAGAATAATCACACTGAAGAATGCCAGAGAACTCATTGCTCATTTTCGCGGATTGGACTATCGCGTCACAAACGTCCCTGCTGAAGCTAATGCCGGCAAGGTGGAGATCATCTTTCTTCCTGTGAAAAGAAAAGACATTCGAAGCGTCATTACTGCGATCAAAAAATACAATGAGAACGCGCTCTATACTTTTGAGGACGTGCGCGTGATGAGCGAATGGGCTATTCCGAAAAAAGAAAAACGTCGAATATCTCCAAAACTCAAAGCATATCCCCGCCTTTTCAAATTTAAAAGAAAAGGTAAGTAATGCCCACACAAAAATACAAAGCCCTCATCTTTGATCTTGGGAATGTCATAATTGATATTTCACCCAAAAATACCTGTGATTACTGGGCTGAAATATGCGGAATAGATCCCAGGGAATTATATGTCGCCTTTCCGTTTGACGAAACTTATGCAAAATTTGAGAGAGGAGAGATCAGTCCCGATATCTTTAGAGCTCATGTGATGAAATGTCTGAAAATAGATTTAACTAAGCGCAATTTTGATGAAGGATGGGAACAAATACTCATACAACTTCGAAGGAATATTCCCGAAATGTTGCAGGATCTCAGCAAATCATACAGAATTGTAGCCCTTTCCAATACCAATGAAATCCATGTGCCGATGTGGCTTGAAATGTGCAAGCCCATTCTCCCCTATTTTGAAAAAATATTCCCATCAAACGAAATAGGTTATCGGAAACCAGAGCATAACGCTTACCGATTTGTTCTTGACTACTTGCAACTTTCACCCGAGGAAATAGTATTTCTGGATGACAACCACGAAAACATTCTTGCTGCGGAAAAAGTAGGAATGAAAGTAGTTCAAGTTGAAAGCTATTATCAAATGATGAAAAAGCTAAAAAAAATCGGGATTATGTAATAAGGATCAATTGTATATCACAGACATTTGTGCCCGTCAAACCGGTCTTGAACAAATACCCACAAGCATCAAAGAAAGTATAAGAATCATTTCGGGAAAGATACTCATCCATTGGAAGATCCATCATTCTTGCTGTTTGTAATATCTCATAGGACGCAAATGCTCCTGCCGCATCAGTGGGTCCGTCATCTCCGTCCGTACCGGCAGAAAGAAAATAAATACCTTCGGCTCGTGTTCCGAATTTTTTCATCTCATCCAGAAAAGCAAGCGCCATTTCCTGGTTCCTTCCGCCCTTTCCTTTTCCGCGAATCGTGACAGTCGTTTCACCACCACAAATGAAAAGAATTGGTTTATCAACAGACATATCTTGTTTAAACTCTAAAGCTTCATGAAACAGTCTCCGCCCAACTTCTAGTGCTTCTCCTTTCAGCCAATCAAAATTTCTTTCTACATAAAATCCGAGTGAATGCGCCATTTCCTCTACAGCATCCAGGGCAATTGCATTATTCCCAATAATGACATTTTCGGTCTTATCAAAAACAATCTTGTTGGTTTTGGGTGTATCCATAATTTTGTCATCCGCTCCCCACTGAATGATTCTCATAACATTTTCCGGAATTTTTTTAACCAGATCATATTTTTCGATTATCCAGAGCATATCTTCAAAAGAGGTCTCATCAAAGGTTGTCAACCCCGAACCTATCACGCTGATGCGGTCGAGTTCATCGTCGGAAAGAATAAAATTAAGCGCAGTTGCAGGATACATCCACGCAGAAAGATATCCGCCCTTTATCATTGAAATGTGCTTGCGTACACAGTTGATCTCATCAATCGAAGCACCGCTTCGTATAAGTGCAGTATGGGTAGCAATAACATCTTCAAGCGTAAGCGAAATAGTGACATTATCGACTTTATCAATACGGGGAACTTCAATCAATGCCGAAGCACCTCCGGAGATGAGTGATATAAAAAGTGTTTTTTCATTTGCTCGATGCGCTTTGACCTGCAGCGCAATACCACATTCGACACTCCATTTATCTGGCAAAGGGTGACCGGCATCCAGAATATGGATCATGCCAAGATGAGGATAATGTACATATTTTGTGACAACCAACCCGCTGCTTATTCGATCTCCTAAAATATCATTTATGCCTACTGCCATCCGCTCGCTTGCTTTTCCTGCTCCAATAACAAGTATCTCATCAAATTTTTCAAGATTGATCAAGGTAAAATCAGTTTGTTTTCGCAGAATAAGCGTGTTTTTTTCCAACCTGAGATGATCTTGAATAAGATCATACGGATCAACCGCCTGGACTCCTGCGTAAAACAGGTCTTTCAGAATTTCATAGTAGTTATCCTTCTTCATAAAACCACTCCGAAGCTGGCTAATTCACTTATCAACTGGTCATGATCCTTGAATACGATCCCTTTTATACCACAACGATGCGCCACGTCTATATTTTTTTTTCTGTCATCTATGAAAAGACAGGAATCAGATGAAATGTTCAAATCAGTAAGAAGCTCCTGAAAATTATGCATATCATTTTTAAGATGTCCTGTTTGAAAGGAATAAATTCGCTTAGAAAAACATGTAAGGAATCCATGATATTCTTCAATATATTCTATCCATTCCCGAGCATGATCGCTGAGGAGTATTAATAAATATCCTTTTGAAAGTTCTGCGACAAGCTCATCCATCTCTCTAATTATATTATGGAAATTATTTCTGATTATCTTTTTTAGTTCTTTTGTCGAGCAATTCCATTTCTCCTTCGCAATGATACTCTTGAGATACTTTTCTTCCGTGATCTCATTCTTGCAGAGCGCTCTCAGATGCTCTCCTCCAAATTTATTAAGCAAGTTATCACACTGCATCCCGAGCAGTTCACAAAGCTTATCATCGATGCCGACCAGCCCCCGAATAAGCACCTCTGAAAGATCAAAGATGAGATGGGTAATTTTATTTTGCATATATACCTAACTCGGTTAAATCCCAGTTAAATAGAGAAAAATGATTTAACGGGATGAACCGAAACCAAAAAGCTTGCTACAAAGACACGGAACCACAAAGTTCACTAAGTTTTTTCTCTCATCTTTGTGTTCTTCGTACCTAGGTGTCTTCGTGGCAAATTTTCATCCAGTTTTCTTTTTTTTGCCCAAAAGTACACAGATATTAAAAAGTTAGATACTAAAAAAAGAGAGAAACTTTCATTCCTCTCTTAAAATTTGTTATATGAAATTCTACTACTTATACAGTCTCAGTTTCCGGTTCGACATCTTTTGAAAGCACACTGTAAATATACGCCTTTACGCCCATAGCAATAGCAATAATGAAGATAATACCAATAAATGTAAAGAGTCCGCTAAGAAATGGTATCTTAGAAAAGATCGCGACTACAATTACAAAGATAATACCAACGATAGCCATAAGGATAAATTCTCCGAGGAAAATACTCCACTTCTTGCCATAAGTGATGTCATTGCTTTTTCTCAGTGCACTGAGTGGTTTGATCCCTTTATCGAGGAAAAGATAGAGAGACTGTCCCCAGGCAACCTGAAGCACTATGCCGGGAATGATCAATAGCATTGAGGCAAAATAAATTCCCATCCACATGAAACCGCATAAAAGGAAAAATTCACCAAAATTCTTACGATATTTCGCATCAAAAATAACTGTTGGTGAAAAAGGTTCTCCCTTGCTCATATGCACAACGAGTCCTATGAGACCGATCGTTGTTCCGATATTGAGATAAGGTATCCAAATAGTTAAGACCCATAGTACGATTGCTCCAAGTAGATTGAGAATGTTTTTAAAGCCATAGGATAAACCATTTGAAATAATGCTACCAATTGATAACTGTTCGTTCATCGTTACTCCTTCATGTAATATTTCAGCAAAATTGCCGTTGATGATTGTATGGATTGAGCAGGTATAAAAAAAACATGTCAAGTATAACTGAAAATTATCAGGCACATTTGGTTTAGAAAGTTGGGTATGGAATACAATGTTCTAACCTTCTAACTTTCAAACTTTTGATTCCGTTTCGGTTTGATATTTATTCATTATTATCTTCCTTTGAGTCTTGGAGACTTAGTGGCTGTATCCATCTTGCCACAAAGGCACAAAGACTCCAAGTTCATTTTATTAACCTTTTGATTCCTTCTCGGTTTTACTAATTCATTAATTTTATCTCTCTGTTTATTCATTTCGGGTATATTCATTATCTGTTTTAATTTATATGTAATTGTTCTATCTGATATTGTGTTAATGCTTTTCTTGCGCAGATCATCAGCTTGATTGTGATTTGCCTCTTCGTTTTTCATGTTCTTTTCCTTTTAAGAAATAACTATCTATCAATACAATAATCAAATTTTTTCCACTTAAATAACTTTATACATGCCTGAACAGCTTCAGCATCATAAAATACACCGCTGTTATCCTCTATTTCTTTTAATGCTCTGAGAATTCCGAGTGTACTTCGATAGGGACGTGGAGAATTCATAGCTTCCACGACATCTGCAACTGCTATTATACGAGCTTCTAACAAAATTTCATCACCTTTCAAACCATCGGGATATCCTGAACCATCTAATCTTTCATGGTGCTGCTTTACTACTTTAGCAATAGGCCATGGAAAATCAATATCCTTTAAAATATTATAACCACCAGCAGGATGTGTCCTTATCATTTCATATTCCAACGGGCTTATTGCACCGGGTTTGCTCAGTATTTCTGATGGTATATATATCTTCCCTATATCATGTAAAAGAGCAGCAATCCTCACACATTCAATCTTATCCTTACTAAGCTCCAATTCCTGTGCAATTGCACAGGAAAGTGCAGAAACCCGTTTTTGATGACCGGCTGTATATGGGTCTCTTATTTCCAATGTAGAGGTTAATGCAATTACAATATCGTTGAGAGTCTTTTGCAATTTTTCCTGACTTTCTTTCAATTCTTTAGTTCTTTCTTTTACTTTTTCATCTAATAGTTCTCTTTCTGCTCGCAATTCATCTTCTGCTTTTTTGATACGGAGCATAACATTTATCTGGGCAATAAGCTCTTCTGTATCAATGGGTTTCGATAAGAAAGCATCCGCCCCTACTTCCAAACCTTGGATCTTGCTTTCTGTATCGATTCTTATTGCTGTGAGTACAATAATAGGAATATGTCTTGTTAATTCATCTTCCTTTAGTTTTTTGCAGACTTCGTAACCATCCATTTCGGGCATGACTATATCTAGAAGGATTGTGTCCGGATGTTCATCCCTTGCAATTTTCAATCCCTCTTTTCCCGACTGAGCTGTTAAAACCAAATAATCAGGCATTAAATCTTCAATCGTTTCTTTGATTGCTACTAAATTTTCCTTGATATCATCGATGGCTAAAATTTTTTTCATTATTTTCTTCCTTTGAGTCTTAGAGTCTTCGAGGCTGTTCCCATCTTGCAACAAAGGCACAAAGGCGCCAAGCTCATTTTATTAACCTTTTGACCCCGTTTCGGTTTTATATTTATTCATTTTTATCTTCCTTTGAGTCTTAGAGACTTAGTGGCCGTATCCATCTTGCAACTCGTAACTCGCAACTCTCAAAATGTAACCTTTCTCAATTATTTAATTCTTTCGGCATTACCAGTGTAAAACTAGTACCATTTTCCCTGTCTAATGATAATGTTCCATACAACTGATCAGTAATCATTTTTATAATTGATAAACCAAGTGTCTCCGGCTCATCTATGTTTATATCTGCAGGCATACCTATCCCATCATCTGATATTTTTAAAACAAAATTATCCTTTTTATCAGTCAATTCAACATGTATATTTCCAGAACTTCTTCCTTCAAAAGCATATTTTATTGAATTCGTTAGGATCTCATTCAATATCAATCCCAATCTGTCTAATATTTCAATACCAATTGTGATTTCTTCAAAAGAATATTTAATCTTAACTTTATGCTCTAAATCATAATTGTATTTAAGTTGCTCTGCAAGTGACGTAATATATTTCCCAACACTCACCTCAGACATATATTCCGAACCTAATAATAGCTCATAAGCTTTTGCCATTGACATTATTCTATCCTGGCTTGATGCAAATCCCTTTATTGCATCTTCTTTTGTTGTTATTTCGTTCTGCTGAAGTTGAAGGAGACTTGATATTACCTGTAAATTATTCTTTACCCTGTGGTGCACCTCCCTCAACAATAATTCTTTTTCTTTAAGCTCTCTCCTGATCTGCTCATCCGCTTGTTTATGCTTGATGGCAAGAGCAATTTCTTCTGAAATAAATGTTAAAATATCAATATCTTTCTCAGAATAAAGATTGGGGTCATCGTAACTTTGAACAGCAATAACCCCGATTACTTTGTTGTCAACTTTCAAAGGAACACCGAGCCAAATTTCGGAACGAGTTCCAATGGTTTCGATTTTACCTTGTTTGTTTAATTCATCCCGTAATTGTCTTGGAGCAAACAATGATTTTCCTGTTTGTATTACATATTTAGTAAGAGTTTTTCCAGCTGGAAATGATTCATAATCATTTTTTTCATTATAATTAAAAGGAAGAGAGATCATATCAGTTTTTTCATCGTATAAAGCAACATAGAAATTTGTCGTGTCAATTACATCTCCCAAAAAATCTCTTATCTTGCTGTAAAGGTCTTGCATATTATCTACCGTATTCACCGCATTGGAAATGTTATATAATGCTTTTTGGGTTTTCTCTGCTTGCTTGTGCTTGGTGATGTCTATAGTAGACGATTGGTAGCCAATCAAATCCCCTTTATCGTCAAGTAGGTTGGTAGCTAAACCCTGGGCAATGAATGTTGAGCCGTCTTTCCTTTTTGCAGTGTATTCACCTCCCCACTTTCCAATCGTGTTAAGCGCTGTGATTATTTCAATCGCTTCATCCTCATTCTGAATAAAATGGGATATTGGTTTGCCGATAACCTCATCCATTTTGGAATAACCCCAGATTTCAAGAAACGATTTATTCGCTTGACTAATAATGCCATCCCTGTTCGCTATACTCTTCGCGGCTATGGCTACATCAAACACCAGGTTCTTAACCTTCAGGGCTTCCTCCGCCTGCTTGCGCTTTGTGATATCTTCCTGCATTACAACCACATTTGTCAACGTGCCTTTCGGGTCCAATATGGGAAACACTTTGCATCGTGTAATGACTTTCTTATTCTCGTAGGGTGAAACAAATTCTATTTCAGGCATTTCAACGATTTTCCCTTTCAAAGCCTCCTTGAAGTACTTGACTACGCCCTGGCTTACGTTCGCTGGCTCTGTGAGCGCATTTCTTCCCAGGATCATGTCCTTGTCGGGCACAGCGTAGAACTTCAGAAATGCTTCATTCACCATCACATTGAATCCTTTGGAATCCATCACAAAGGTGGGAAGCGGTGATTGCTGAATCAGGCTCTCCAGGAAAAGACTCTTTGTTTTGATCTGTTCCTCTGCCTGTTTGCGTTCGGTGATGTCAGTCACAAGCACAAAAGAACCAGCAGGTTTTCCTTTTTTGTCAATTAAGGAAGTTGCCTTGAAAATAGTGTGGAAATTAGTGCCATTTTTCTTTTTCAGTTTAATTTCGTAGGTTCTGTGCAAGGTATTTGTTATTTGTGAAATTTGTTCTTTAAATATTTTAATGCTCTCATCATTAATAAAATCTAATGGCGTTTTGCCAATCACCTCACTTCTTGAATAGCCAAGCATATCACAAAGTGATTGATTTACATCAATGGTTTTCTGGTCAGAATCGAGAAGCCAGAAACCTTCAGAAGTAGTGACAATAAGATTGCGATATTTTTCTTCACTTTCTTGAAGCGCATTTTGTGCCATTTTTTTTATTGTTATATTGTGTGCTGTAGATAGTATACCAATTGTTTTACCATCACTACTTCTTAAAGGTATTTTGTTCGTTTCCCACCATACTTTTTTACCTTCAATATCTAAAAAATCCTCTTCATAATCTAATTTTGATTTACCGGTACTCATTACAAGCTTATCATCAGCGCGATATTTATCAGCATCCTTTCCCCAGACCATAACATCATCATCACTACCTATTACTTCTTCAGGATTTTTCATACCTGCTTCTTTAGCGAAGTGAGTGTTGCAGCCCAGATATACTGAGTTTAAATCTTTCCAAAATATGCTGGAAGGAACAGAATTAATAACCAATTCAAATAAATCTTTTTGTCTTTTTAATTCCGTCTCGGCTCTCTTGCGCTCGGTGATGTCTTCGACTTTCCCGATCATATGGGTTGCTCGACCCTGTTCGTCGCGAAACGTTTCAGCAAGCGCGTGAATGTCAACGATGCTTCCGTCGCGTTTATTTATTCTGTATTCAAGATCATATTCCTGCTTGCCGATTAATGCATCCTGGAATACAGTAAGTATATGTTCCCGATCATCCGGGTGAACCAGATTCTCTACAAAATGCTTAAATATCAATTCTGTGGGCATTGCTGGATCAACATCAAATATCTGAAACATATTTTCTGACCAACTGGCAGTATCTGAAGCAACATCATATTCCCAACTTCCAGTATTTCCGATACGCTCAGCCTCAGAAAGCTTGTACTCACTGTGTTTCAATTTTTCCTCAGCCTTCTTGCGCTCCGTGATGTCAATGACGGAAATTAAACCAGCCAATCTTCCTTTATATTTTGTTCTTACACCAACTGTACTTATCCAAATTTCTCTCCCGTCTTTGGTAAGTGAGCGAAATTCATTTGTTTGTCGTAAATCATTTTTAAACATATCCTCTGCAATGATCTTGTAAACAGCTTCCTTATCTTCCGGTAAAACGAAATCAATTGGATTTACATCATCTGTGTCTGCTTCAGAATCGAATCCATAGATTTGTGCAATTGCATTATTAGAAAGAACTACTTTCTGTGTTTCAGCATCAAGAACGAATATTCCTTCACTCATATTATCGAATAACAATCTGTAATTATATTCGCTTTCTTTCAAAGATTTTTCTGCCAGTTGATTTTTGTCTTTCTCATCTTTCAATTTAAAAGCGCTTTCAATTGCAGGAGTTAATCTTACCAGGTTTTCTTTGAGAACATAATCCCAGGCGCCTCTTTTTATGGAATCAGCAGCCATTTCTTCTGAAAGGGAACCTGTTATGATGATGAACGGAATATCCGGGATTAGTTTTTTGGCAATTTCCAGGGCTTCAAATCCTGTGAATTGGGGCAGACTATAATCAGAAAGGATAATATCCGGTTTAAAGTCATGAATAGCGTTTATAAAATCCTTTTCTGTTTGTACCACCTCAGACGTAAAATCAAATTTATGAGAAATTAATTCTTCTTTGATAAGATCAGCATCGAACCGGTTATCTTCCAGCATTAATATTTTCATTTTCTTCATTTTTGTTACTCCTTAGTCTTGTCGGACTTGACTTAAAAGCCACAGGCGTTGAGTTAAGAACGATGATGTTCACCCCCAATCCTCAAGTCTTTTCTGTCAAGAACACAAATTTTCATTTTCACGTGTTTGATAATGTAAAAAAGAAAGAAGCGCCTTCATTTATCTTTCCTTCTGCTCTTATCTCACCGTTATGTTTTAATATTATACGTTTCACGTTTGCCAATCCGATACCGGTGCCCGGAAATTCATCAGTACTGTATAAGCGTTGAAAAACATCAAATATCTTATCTACATATTTCTGATCAAAACCGGCACCATTATCTTTGATGAAAAATATGGAATTACCGTCTGTGTCTTTATCTATGCCAATGTGTATTTCCGGATTTTCCTTTTTGCCTGTAAATTTGATAGCGTTCGAGATGAGATTTATCCATACTTGCCTCATAAGAGAAGCATCGAGATTAACATCAGGCATGTCATCAATTACAATAGAAATTTTATTTTCCTTGATATCAGAATCAAATGTCTGTAATGCCTCTTCTACTAATGTTTTCATATTGAAATTGATCTTCTTCATATCTTTTCTGCTTAATCTTGAGAAAATGAGCAGATCATCGATCAGTTGGTTCATTTGTTTTGAAGAGCTAATGATGTTATTGAAATAATTTTGTGACTTTTCATCAATTTCGTGCTTGATGTTTTCACTGAGAAGTTTGGTGAATCCATCAATGTGACGCAGCGGTGCTCGCAGATCGTGCGAAACAGAATAGGAAAAAGCTTCCAGTTCTTTATTCGCAGCATTCAGCTTTTCTCTCTCAAATTGCAATTGCTTTGATGTCTTATTCAAATCTTCAACCATGTAAAGCATGGCTTTTTGGCTTTTGTTTAATTTCTTTACTTTCTCGTTTAATTCTTCAGTCCTTTGATTAACCTGACTTTCCAATCCATCTTTTAATTTTTTAAGCTCTTTCTCTGCCCGTTCATGTTCAGTAATTTCTTTTTCCAGTTCTTTGGTTCTTTCTTTTACTCTTAATTCCAGATCTGTTTCTATTTTTTTTCGTTCGGCAATTTCAATTTTTAATAATTTGTTGGCTTTTTGTTTTATTTTGTATCTATAGTAAAATACAATCACTAAAATCAAAAAGATAATTAGTCCAAAATACAGGCGTGTTTTGTGTAATTTGCTTTGTTCGATTTGCAGTTTATATATTTCATTTTCTTTTTCTGTTCTCTCGGATTCATACTTTATTTGCATTTCAGCGATATTATCGCTTAGCTCTTCTGAGAATTGCTCTTTCGTTATTTTTGCATAATCTTTCTGGTATTTTAGTGCCTTTTGATAATTTTCTTTTAATTCATAATATAATGACAAAAAGAAAATATTATCATTAAGCAGTCCCTTATTATTTAACTCTTTGGCTAAATCTTTAGATTCAAGTATATATGGATAAGCCTTATCAGGTTCTTTGCTTACTAAATAATATTCGGCAATATTAAAAGTAGTAAGAGCTGTTTCCCATTTATCGTTCAATTCACGAACAATTTGCAATGATTTTAACCGGTATTCTAAAACTTTCTTTTGTTCTCCGGATGCCAGATATACATTGCCGATGTTATTATACAATTGGGAAACACCCATTTTATCATTGATTTCATTGCTAATATCCAACGCCTTGAAATAGTATTCTAATGCTTTATCATGTTTCGCTGTTTTACTCATTACATTCCCGATTGTAATCAAGGCCTGAGAAATATATTTTTTATTACCAATTTGATATCTTAAGTTTAGGTTCTTTTGAAAATATTCCAGCGCTTTATCAAAATTGTCCAGATAGAAATTTGCCTGTCCAATATTAAGATAAGAGTTGGCAATTCCGTTTGTATCATTTATATCTTCCATGATATTTAGAGCTTTCAGAAAATAATCCATGGATTTTTGACTATCACCCAAATTATTGTAAGCAACACCAAGATGATTATAAGCATCGGCTTTGGATTTTTGATTATGAATATTTTCAGATAAATCAATTGCCTGTTCTGCAAATGCAATTCTGTCATTGGGTGGCAATTTCCAATAATATCCTGCTAATTCGTTCAAAATTTCTATCTTCTCTTTACCTGAAACATTTTCTAATCGGTTTTTCAGACTATCAATTTTTGCATTATTTGCGAATAGTAAATTCATACAAAAAAATAGCAGTAGAATTAATATCGTTTTTTTCATATTTAAATCATTGAAAGGATTGACTGGCAAGTCTCGATAGACTACCAGCATATTCGAATTTATTCGGGATAGAGTTCAGAATGCTTTCTTTCTCATTCCGTCTCAAGTCCAATGTTGCTTTGCTCCCGTGAAATCGAATCTTGCCGTAATAAATAGTATTAAATATCATTTTAGTCTTTAACTCTATTTTTAAGTTCATCAATCTCATCTCTAAGTTCTTTTATCCTAAATTCTCGATCAATTGTTGCATCATGGAATCGCTCCAACTCATTGTTTTTTTCTTCCAGTTCGGAGGTTCGCTCTTTAACCAATTCTTCCAGATGTAATCGGTGTTTTACTAGTTCTTCTTCCGCCTGCTTGCGTTCGGTGATGTCTTGAAAAACCCCATACATTTTGACGGGCTGGCCGGCCGCGTTACGGATAACCGTGCCCAATGCTTGAACATCCCGCACCTGTCCATCATTCTTTCGAACGATTCGGTGCTCAAGATCATATAGCCCCGTCCCTTCCAGGGCAGCTTGGAACGACGCTTCAATTCTCGCGGCATCGTCTGGATACGCAAGAGTCATCAACTCTTCGCGAGTAATGCCAGCGACATCAGCGCCATGAATTCGCCGCCAATTCTCGGAAAAGGTCCATTCATCCTTGACAATGTCCCATTTCCAGGATCCCTGACCTGCTAAGCGCTCTGCAGCCGACAGAAGGTTCTCGGAGTTCTTCAAATCATCCTCTGCCTTCTTACGCTGGGTGATGTCATTAAAAAGCACAGCAAATTTCCCGGGTCCTGCACAGTAAGCATAAACATGATAATATTTTTGTGTCGCTTTATTATAATCTTCAAATTCTTCAGGAATACCAGTTTTTACCACTCTGCCATAAAGTTGAATCCAACTATCCTCTATATCCGGCATGATCTCACGGATGGTTTTATCGATTACTATTTCAGAATTTATTCCTACAATCTTTTCCCAGGCAGGATTTACTTCCAGAAATTTGTAATCAGTTGGTTCGCCATTTTCATTAAATATCATTTCATGCAATGCAAACGCATTCATCATTTTAATAAACAGGTCCTTGTATTTTTTTTCACTTGCTCTCAACTTTAATTGTGCCTGCTTGCGCTCGGTGATATCGGAGAAGGAACCTATTAATCCCACTGGCTTTCCATTTTCATCCTTTATTATTACCGAATTTGATTCGACAATGAATTCAGTTCCGTCCAGTCTCTTTCCTATTAATACTCCCGAAGATGCGACTTTACCCTCTTTCAATAATGTCCCTATCATCTCTCCGGCTTTTCCCTGTGTTGATTCAGTCCAGTATTCTATGGCATTAGTACCAATCATTTCCTCGGTGTTTTTATAACCCCACATTTTTGACGCAGAAGTGTTTGCGTAAGTAATTATTCCTTTTAAGTCTGCCGCAAAGATCGCATTCATGGATGTTTCAGTTGCTAAAGAAGATGTTTTTAGTTCCCCCTCCGCCTGCTTGCGTTCAATCGCATATTGCAGTATTCGAACCAGATTATCACTGTTCATTTCGCTCTTTGTAAGATAATCCTGCGCGCCTGCCTTAATTGCCTGCAATGCCACGCTTTCATCGTCCAGTCCGGTAAGAATTACTACCGGCAATCCCGGGGCGTGTGAACGAACCTTTTTAAAAGTATCGAGTCCCTGGCTATCAGGTAAACCCAGGTCGAGTAATATCACCTTGAATTGCTTTTCGTCCAGCAACTTCAATGACTCGTCGAGCCTTGCTGAATTCGTGATTGCGAACTCAACTTTTTTGGTTTCTTTCAGCATTTCCATGATAAGCCTGATATCACCGGGATTATCCTCTACTAATAGTAAGCATATTTTAGGATTCATGTCTTACTCCTTGCGTATAATTGAACTTTTTATTTTTTCTTCTATATTTATTCCTTTAGGTCGTGGTGGTAATTTTACAATGGACAGCCAGAAATCTTCAATGGCTTTCACCACTTTAATGAATTGGTTAAGATCTATTGGTTTAGTTATAAAGCAATTTGCGTGGAGATTATATGCCTTGAGCACATCTTCTTCCGCACTGGAAATAGTCAGTATGACCACAGGAATTCGTTTCAGATCCTCATCATTTTTAATGTCCGCCAGCACTTCCCTGCCGTCTTTTTTGGGCAGGTTCAGGTCGAGCAGGATGAGATCGGGATTTGGCTTATCTGCGTATTTACCTTGTTTCCTCAAAAAAGCCATAGCTTCTACGCCATCTGCGACAGTGTAGATATTATTCAGCAGTTTACTGTCTTTAAGAGCTTCTTTTGCCAACCTCACATCACCGGGATTATCCTCTACCAATAGGATGTCGATAGGCTTGTTAATTTTACTATTTTTCATCATTATCTCCTATGATTATTTTTTTAAGGTAAAATAAAATGTAGTTCCTTTACCCAATTCAGATTTGAACCAAATTCTACCATTGTGGCGTTGCACAATTCTCTTACAGATCGCAAGTCCTATGCCTGTGCCGGGGTATTCTTCCTTTGTGTGTAATCTCTGAAATATATTAAAAATGCGGTTTTTGTACTGTTCATCAATGCCAATTCCGTTGTCGCGAATAGAAAAGATACATTCATTTTCATCTTCCTGTGCAGAAATATGTATGCGCGGCGATTCTTTGCTGCAGAATTTTATAGCATTGTCTATGATATTTTGAAAAACTCGGACAAGTTGGGAATCATCTGCTTTTATTTTGGGGAGGTCATCATTCGTTACTATTGTTCCTGTTTCTTGTATTACTTGCTGTAGATTGGTTATTGCTCTCCCCAGGATAGTGTACGAATCCACTTCCTCAGATGGTTTTGCTCGTGTAGTAACGCGCGAAAATTCCAACAGGTCGTTTATCAATTTTTGCATCCTGTTTGCGCCGTCAACAGCAAATTCAATGAAATCTTTTGCATCCTGATCAAGCTTATCTCCATAGCGCCGTTCGAGCAGCTGCGTATAGCTGGAGATCATTCGCAGAGGTTCCTGAAGGTCATGCGATGCGACATAGGCGAATTGTTCGAGTTCCTGGTTAGAATTTTTTAATTCTGCATTAAATTGCAATATGCGTTCCTCCGCCTGCTTGCGGTCGGTGATGTCATTTATTACTCCAACCAGAAATTTATTACCTGCACTATCGGTGTACAGGGTTTTTCGTGTTACAATTGTTCTTATCTTTCCATGTCCATCGGTAAGAAATTGTTCGTTGATATTTTCTTTCCCGGTAGTAAATACTTCCTGGTCTTTGGCAATGAACACCGTCATTTGATCTTCGGGAAAATGTTCATATCCAGTAGTACCAATTATTTCTTCCACAGAGAGGTTTAACAATGAACAAAGAGCATCATTTACGAGACAAAATTTATGGTTGATGTCTTTCACGAATAGAGGCGACCCCACTGCGTTAATTATCCTATCCAAATAATGCTGCGAATTTTGCAAAGCCTCTTCCGCCTGCTTGCTCTCGGTAATATCTTGGGCTGTCCCGAACATCCTTTGTGGATTGCCAGTATTGTTAAAACTAACTTCGCCATGTGCATGTATCATACGCTCTATACCATCAGGTCTAATCACCCGCATTTCAACATCATATGGTTTTTTAGCTTTCAGTGCATCGTCCACAGCTTTTCTTACTCTCTCGCGGTCATCAGGATGCATTTTTTCTACGCTTGAATTCATGGAAGGAGTATATTCTTCCGGATTCAAACCATAAATGCAATAAAGCTCATCTGACCACCAAACTATATCAGTTTTTATATTCCAGTGCCAGTTGCCGATGTGTGCCATTCGCTGCGCAACCAAAAGGTTTTCTTGGACTTCGATAAGCGATTCCTCAACCTTCTTACGTTCTTCGATTTCTGCATTTAATTTATCACGCGAGGTAGTTGTTTCTTCTAAATTTTCGGTCATTTGATTAAACTCTGCTGCTCTTTTTTCTTTTTCTTTTACAGCCAGCTTGCGATTTCTTTGATTCACCAAGAGTAAACCTATAAGCAGCGCCTGGAAAACCATGAATAAAATAATCCCAATAATCTGCCATCGGTATCTATACAATACAGAATAAGGTTTGTTATATATCACACTATTTTCAGGAATATCTTTGCTTTCAATATTAAAGCGTTTCATTACGTTATAATCGAACACATTTTTAAAAATTGCTTGATGAAAAAATGGGCTAGTGCCTATACTTTCCTTATTCAGAAGTTGCATAGCAACTTTGCCAGCCTTCTCTCCTTGATCAAATCCACTAATAATACTTCCCCCCATAATCCCGGAATCCGTGCTAAACCCGTAGCAAACATAGACCGGAACTGAAGTATTCTTTGCAACAAATGTCTGACTTTCCTTCAGTGAAAGCACCTTTCCGTTTTTATCCTTAATGAAATGCAGCCAAATGACTACTGAATTTGGGGGTACCTTCTTTAAAGCTGCTTTCAGTTCATCCATGCTCATATTGATGAGATAACCAAACGCTACATTTTCTTTATAAGAAGTCTCATAATCACGAACATATTCAAGCATAACTTCGGCACTCTTCGTTTGGTCAGCAACAAAAAATATTTTGTTAATGCCGGGATGAACCGAAAGAATTAAATCCAGAGTGCTCCGGATCCCACTATCCCCTTCTAGTAACCCATATATTTGTTTATAATCCGCTAGATCTTCCGGATCAACCCGATCAATGCCGCAGAAAACAAAGGGAGTATCTGGATGAAACGTTTTTCTCATTTCCAGCATTAAGTAAAAAGCATTGTGATCAGACACTATAATCGCATCTATTTTAGCGGCGCTGTATTTATAACGGAGAATTTCTTCAAATTACTTGCAATAAATTTCATCGTAATATCTCTTAGAATCCAAGTATTCGATAAAGATATTAAAATTATTATCACTAAGAACTGATTTTATGCCTTTCACAATATCATCTGACCACTCATAACCGATATGATAAGAATTGACTACTAACACATTCTTTCTTTCTTTCCCTTCGGCGGCCGAGTCCTCCTGCGCAAACAAAGGCGCAGACATGATACAGTTGAAAAGCACCATAACAAATACCGCACTAAAAATATTTCTTTTAAATAGTTTCATTTCCCATTCCTCCTGCCGGATCTCTGTTACGCGTGCCGTCTGACATATTCATTACCGGGATCAATGGTGAAATTTCTTGAGTAAGTATTATCGCTTCCATGCCGTTGAACTGTGGCAGGGTGTAATCGGAGAGGATAATATCGTGTTTATAATTTTTCAGAGCTTTTACAAATCCTTTCTCGTTATCAGTCACCTGCAGAGTATAGCTTTTTAAGGTTTTTTTAAATTCCTGCTCTACAAGTTCTGCGTCTTCAGGAATATCTTCCAGTATCAAGACTTTAGTTTTCTCATTCATTATATTCCACCTTCTAAATATGCACTTCTTTAAAATCCTTCTATCGTTTTCTTCATCCGTATAATAAATATTGCACCGTGTGGTTTATTATCTTCTACAGTTACTTCTCCATCATATTCTTCGACTGTCTTCTGTACGATATACAGCCCAATGCCGGTATGTCCGGTTTCTCCATAATGAAAACCCTCATCAAATATTTTATCTTTTATTTCATCGGGAACACCAGTACCATAGTCCTTAAATCTGATCTCACAATGTTCTTTGCCTGGTATGATATCAATATCGAGTTGAGTAGTTTTCCCATGCCTGACCGCATTACTGATGATATTATCAAATACTGAATAAAGGGCATTATCGGCATACGCTGTGCATGTTCCGGTAATATTGATCTTCAGATCAGGATAGTTCTTTATTACTTTATGTAACGCTTCTTCCAGGTTATATTCATCCAATTCAGCGTGAGACTCTAAGAATTTTAACTGATCCCGTTGATTTTGTATCGTTTCTATACTTTTCCACACGCGGGTCTCAATCTCGTCAAGCATAGTTTCATCCTGCTCATCGCGGTATATATCAACTGCGCTTTTGATGACAGTGAGATCATTTGTGATATCGTGACGTAGAATTGAGTTTGCTGTTTTTAACCTTTCTCTGTTGATTTTTAATTCTTCTTCCGCTTTCATGCGCTCGGTGATGTCTAATCCATAAACATTCACAAAATGTTTTTCAATAATCGGAGTAAATGTTAAAGACATAGTTTTATTTTCTATTTCAATTTCAGTGGTTCTGATAATGTTTTCTTCAAAGGTTTTTATTATAAACTGTTTCCACTCGCTGGGAAGAGATTTTTCTTTGGTGTATTGCCATTTTTTGAGTAACGGTTCGCTGGCTTTATTAAAATAAATTACTTTTCCTTCTGAAGAAATACGAAGTACTGGATACGGATTTTCAGCAGGAAATTTTGCAAGTTGCTCGATTTCCTCCATGGCCTGCTTGCGCTCGGTGATGTCCCTTATAACACCTTCAATACCCTGTATTTCACCATCCTTCCCAACAATTACATGAGAACATATTGAACCGATTTTAACTTTTTTATCTTTTGTTATTAATTTTAATTCATAATCAGTTACTTTACCATATTCTTTTAATATTTTTAGTAAATTAATCCGATCAGCAGTATTTTGATACACAACATCAACTGGTTTTCCAATTAATTCTTCAGGTTTATAACCACTTATTTTAAGAACCGATGGAGAAAGATCAGTTATAATTCCCTTATTATTGGCCCGGTAATAAATATTCTGGAATGATTCGAATATTGAACGATATTTTTCTTCGCTTGCTTTAAGTGTTTTTTCCGTTTGCTTGCGTATTACAATTTCTTTGCGAAGATTTCGGGTTCTCTTCTTAACCTGCATTTCCAAAATGAAAATTGCTATGATGGCTATGATAATAATGATGCTGATAATATAGGGTAACAGCATTAAGAGTTTATCCTGGAATGACAAACTATATTCCTCGATTGGCGTCCACCATTTTTTGTGCAATTCATCATAGGTCCCGTTCGCTACTATTATTGATAATCCCTCATTTAGAAGCGCTAACAGTTCTTTATCTCCTTCTTGTACAGCAAAGCTGAAATCCTGGCTGAAACCTTCCAATTCAATATCAAGAACATCAATATTATCAATACCAAGTTCATTCAGCAATTGCAATCCCATAAGTTTCTGGGCAATCACCGCATCATACTTTCCTTCGGAGAGTTGCTGGAATGCAATATCGTAGGTGTCTGTAGCATATATATTATGAGATATTGAGTCTCTGGTGACAAATTCCTGGGCATTATTCCCTCTCATTACTACGATTTCTTTTTGCTTCAGGTCTTCAAGGATTTTAATATCCTTTGTACCTTTTCTCACGAATACGGCTCCATTCATTGTATGATATGGAAAGGTGAAATCAAAGACTTCTTCTCGCTCAGGTGAACGTCCCACCAATGGAAGAGCATCGATCTGTCCATCTACCAGTTCTTGTTTTATCTGAGCCCATGGACCCACCTTGATATGGATATTCAGGTTCATAACTTCTGCAGCAGCTTTAATGAGATCTACAGAAAAGCCGTCTGCGTTTCCCTCTTCATCCACAATGCAGAACGGAGGATAACCAGGTTCTGAGGCAATCAGGATCGTGTCGGTTTTTGTTTTAATATTCCGTCCGGCATTCTGTGCTGCTATTCTGCCAAAAGGTAATATTATAAAAACTATGATGAATAATAATGCACTCACATTTTGAGCACGTGTTTTAGCAAACATCTTAACAGACATATTTACTCCAAATAATTATTATAGAAAAAAATATTCTTCATTTTATCTTCACGCTTCTATCGTTTTCTTCATACGAATAATAAATATTGCTCCGTGCGGCTTATTGTCCTCAACAAAAACTTCTCCACCATATTCTTCGATAGTCTTTTTAAGGATTTTCATCAAAGCTCCTTATCAAAAATCGTGTATTTTCTTTCTTTTTATCATCTGTCCTCTTCAGGTTAGAGACGTCTTATCAGGTTCCGAATGTTGAAGTTCAAAATTTCTTGTAACCAGTTCTAATTTTTTAATAACTCACAAATTATACGTGTCAAGTATTTCATATTCCTTCGAACATTTCTGCCATCATTTTAACATAACATAAATAAAAACTGCGGTTACCCAGAATTAAAACTGAAATATTAATTTCTACTTTTTCATCCATCATAAACTTGATAAGAAAAACACACCCGTTTTTTTCTACACATGACAGTGCAGGATATTCTCAAAGAGCTTGAAAGTGAAAATATTATAAAGAGATTGAAAGATGAATAAATCAAAAGAGACAAAAATTACAATTCGAAATGCGAGCCAAAAGGATTTAGACACGATCCTTCGAATCTGGCAGGATGCTGAACTCATTCATAAACCAAAGGGGCGTGACACAAAGTATAACCTGCATTCACAGCTTCAACTTCCACAAATACGTGTGTTCATGGCATCAAGTGAGGGCAAAGATGTCGCAACGATCATGGTCACTCACGATGGACGCAAAGGATGGTTAAACCGTTTGGCAGTACTGAAAATTTATCGCAATAAGGGGATAGCGCAGAAGTTAATAGCACATTCGGAAAAGTGGCTGGCATCTCAAGGATTAGAGATTTATGCAACTCTAATTGATGATCCCAACGATCCCTCGATGAATTTATTTGAGAAAGCCGGCTATACCAAGCATAATGATATCGTTTACTTCACTAAAAAATTACATCCCAAAGTATAGAAAAGGAATTAAACAACAAGTCTTCGTTTCACTTCGCCTTGGCATGCAGAGAACACCAGTCTCCCTAATAATACGCCGAGGTAGGCAAAGAGAGGATTGTGTAATAAATTTCGTTTTAAACGTTAAGAAATAAGGAGTGTGTCATTCCCATGAAAACGGTATCAGAATGACAAGTGTTGGAAAGATGGAGGATAAAATTCTTATGAGCTGCTGATTTAGAATATAAGACAAACCCGGCTACCACACGGGGTGATAGCCAGGTCTATTTGTATAATCATCAGTCGATCATTAATTTTTTGGTTTCTTGATAATCTTCGGTCTTAAGCTGATAGAAATAAATACCGCGTCCAAAATTCTCGGTATTCCATTCAACAGAGTAATTATTCACCACACGGTCATCATTGATCACTTCTGCGACACGCTGTCCGAGCACATTATAAATATTCAACTGCACAGGACGAACTGTTCCTTCCATCCCGCCAAGACAGAAATTAAAGGTAACCGATTGCCCGATATTTACAGGATTCGGAAAACCTGGAAGCAGATTGGAAGTAATAATATTCATCTCACCATTCTGGTCAACATCGACAGGAGTAAACTCGATCGAGCCATAAAGATTGTTCGTTCCACCGAAGTTCACAACCTCTAACCAGTAATAGTAGATAGTGTAATAAGGATCCGCAGTGAGGTCTGTAAATTCATAAGATTGAGGTGTGGTTGTAGTGCCATGTCCGGGAATGATCGAAGCATTGACTTTTTGAACAGTCGAGAAATTATCCTCTTCAGAACGGAAAATATTATAACCGATCACATCTGTTTCTGAAGCTGTCTGCCAGGAAATAGTGACGAACTCGTTCATATACACTGCTGTGAAAGCAGAGAGTTCGACGGGAAGAGTTCCTTCCTGGCTGAATATGAGTGGAGGATCAATAATTTGTGTTGGAGAAGAATCATCGATTGTGAGTGTTCTGTTATCAGTATAATCTTCCCAAACCCAGGCTGAGCCATCAGCATTTCTCAGGGAAAATTATTTCAGGATTGCTCCGCTCATTGGCTGGAGAGTAATATCTACTTCTCCATCCATGATTTGATAGGACGTATCATTCAGCAGATTTATTGCTGATTTCTGCTCCTTATTAAAGGGAATCTTCACCGTATGAGCTTTTGTGTCATTATTGATCACGACTGTGATAGAGCAGTTATCATCACTTCTTTTATATGAATAAACCATGCCATCAGTTAGCACAGTATGGAAATCCCCGGTTCGAAGGCAGGAGAAACCTTTCCGTATTTGAATCAACTTTTTATACCAGTCACGAAGAGCAACCTTTTCTTTATCCTCAGTATATTTCCAGTTCATTGGTCTTCGGCAGTCCGGATCGTGGGCACCCATCATACCGATCTCGTCGCCATACCATATATGAGGAGCACCAACGTAGGTCATCGAGAAGAGCATAGTGAGTTTGAGTTTACCGGTATCACCTTTAACGGTTTCAAGATACCGGAAGGTATCATGGCTGTCAATGAGGTTCATCATACATTGTACAGACTGGATAGGATATGCAAGCAAGCCCTGCTTGATGTCTCTGTCAAAAGTCTTTGCGGTGCAACTTCTCATTGCAAAGAAGCGCATCACGGGATCTTTGAAGAAGGCATAGTTCATGACCGCATCAAAATAATGGCTGTTAACCCAATCTGTTGCATTGCCCCAGATCTCGCCAACAAGATAGGCGTCCGGTTTGATAGATTTGACTTTGTCGCGGAACAGTTCCCAGAACCAGAATGGAACTTCATTCGGCACATCCAGGCGGAAACCGTCGCAATCCATTTCTTTGATCCAATAATCTGCAACATCGAGAACATAGTTCACCACATCCCAGTTCGGATCAGCATCATCAATATTTTTTATGCTGTTCTCTGCTGGATTAGGCAGCGTAAGGTCCCAGTTCAGGTCCGGCATTTCGCCAACACCCCACCAGCATTCATAATAATCTGAGGGATTGAAACCTGCAGGAATTGGATCAGGAAGGGGCCACTTCTTTATCTCATACCAGTGCCAGTAAGGTGAATCCGGTCCTTTCTCAAGAGCATCCTGAAATGCCCAGAAAGTTTCACCTGTATGGTTGAAAGCACAGTCTATGATCACATGAATTCCGTGTTCATGAGCTTCTTTTACAAATTTTTTAAATTCTTCCGCAGTTCCGAAATGAGGATCGAGTTTCATATAATCTACTGCATCGTATTTATGATTGGATTTTGCTTCGAAGAGCGGATTGAAATATATCACCGTAATACCAAGATCTTCAAGATAGCCAATTTTTTGTCGCACACCTTCGATGTCGCCACCATAAAAAGACCACCCGTCCGGCTTTCCGTCATGCCTGTACGGATTGCTCTTCAAGCTGGAAATATCATACCAATCATCAACCAGGTGGAAGTATTGCTTGTTCGGAGGTAATTTCTTTCCGGGTGCAGGTGGTTGGTTCACACCTTCATAATACCATTCTGTGAAATCCTGGTCATTGGATTTGTCCCCATTGTAAAATCTGTCGCAGAAAATCTGGTAGATAACACCATTCTTCACCCAGTCCGGTGTAAAGAACGGCTCGATTGCATCCTTTGAATAATGAAATACCATATCTTCATCAAAGTTTTCGGTCAAAGCACCGTTGAGAAGATAGAATTCTTTCCCACCATCTACATAAATGAAGTAGTAATCAAACTCATCATCCGGTGAATCCAGCTCAACTATTTTATGATAATAATCAAACGTATCATCCGCATCCACAAAATCCATCTCGATCTTTTCTCCGTCTTTCCAGAGATAGATATTTTCGAGGTCGTTTCTGTGTGCCCGGGCTTTGAATTCAATCTTTGTGTCGGAGAGCGGATTGATCGTTTCCAGTGATTGGTCGGTCGGGATTCCATACGTCATGACATTTCCATCACTTATTTCGATCTGAACTTTTGGGAAGCGTTCGTCAACATCGAGAATGGAATTCTGCCCACCGAAACCGTCATCAGCAAACCGAGAAGCGCTCATATCTGTGAGCCAGTCCGTACCGTTCACGACGAATTTATACTGGTATTCTCCACCCTTGAGAAGGAGGGTCGTACTGTAGACCCCGTCCTGTTCTTCCATTTTGTTGGTTTTTGCATTCCACCCGTTGAAAGATCCTGCCAGGTACACATCGATCACACCTTCTTTATCTGGTCTATATGAAAATTCTACTTTATAGAGAGCGTCTATGTCCTCTTTTTTACCCACGAATACAACGGAATTTTGTCCACCAAAACCATCGCCCACAAACTCGGCTGCGTTCTCATCGGTCACCCAGTTGCCGTCCACAACGAATTTATAGGTAAATTTTCCTTTGGGAAGCTGAACTGTTGTTTTGTATATTCCGTTATCTTCTTCAAGTTGTATATCTTTATCCGACCAGTTATTGAATTCACCGGCAAGATACACGTCATGTTTGCCACCGGTAAGAGGTTGATATTCAAAGGTGACAGAAAAAACTCCGCTTTGTGGTTTAGTTTCTTCTTGAACAAAAGTTGTCATTGGTTTTTCTCCAATAGTTATTACTGAATTTTGTCTAACTTTTTTATCCGAGCAAACATCGAAAACTCCTTTTAAGAATGTTCTGACATTTGTGTCGGTAAACCTATGTCAAGTTATTGCACTCAATTCTCAAGCATTGCGATTTGAGAATATCGGGACTTTAAATCCCATTAATAAAGAGTTTGATGTTTGGTAGTGTGGAGGACTACAAAAAAAAAGACTCGAAAACAGATTATGCATTCGAGTCTATAATCTATACTGCTTATCTTACCGCAGAATTATTGTTTTGTGGATATCGGTTACTTTGTCATTAACCATCAATTTTATGAAGTAAATACCTGCACTCAAATCCATGCCATCCCACTGGAAAGAGTAAACTCCAGAATCAAAATTTTCATTCATAAGAGTAGATACGCGCTCGCCTTTTATGTTATAAATCTCAATTTTAACCTGCGAATTTTCTTTCAGAGAAAAAGAAATTGAGGTTTCCGAAGTAAAGGGATTAGGATAATTTGCATGAAGTGCTGTATCAAGATTCTGAGGTTGATCACCTGCATCCATAAGCTCATGAACGGTTATAAAGACCGTATCGGGATCAGACCATGAATTGCCGTCAAACACCATGAGTTCAATCGGGAAAACTTCGTCCTGTGTTACCAGAGGAGCAGTAAAGCTCGGGTCTACAATTGCCGGATCATCAAGAGTGATCTGTGCCGGAGCAGTCCAATTGTAAGTTAAAGTCAGTCCTTCAGGATCATATGAACCTGAGCCGTCAAGCTGAACATAATCACCTTCATCTACTGTTTGATCAGGACCTGCATCTGCAACAGGTGGATTATCTATAATATTTACTATTACCGGGTCTGTGGGTGAAGATTCTCCCTCGGTGTACACCGCAGTAACAAAGTATTCATACTCACCTATCGTCAGATTCATATCAGTATACATTGTAGTGGGCGGGTAGATTGCAACAATCACCGTATCATCGCGGTATAACTTATAAAAGCTTAGAGTCTTCGCACCGGAGGAAGGGGCATCCCAATCAAGGGTTACATCATCGACATTAACTACATATGTAAGATTCGTAGGAGGATCAAGCTGAACAGAAACTACGTGAACGTAATTCCATTTGGTAATATTATCTGTTCCAAAGAAATTTGTAACTGCGAGAGTTACAGAAAATATTCCAGCTGAAGTATAGATATGAACGGGATTCTGCTCATCGCTTGTTTCCCCGTCACCAAAGTTCCAATTCCAGTCTGTGATATATGAATAGGATTCATCAGTAAAGGTCACCTCAAGGGGAATAGAGCCCGTTCTTGGAAATGCTGAAAAATCTGCAGTAGGTGGCATGCTGTTCAAAACAGTAATATCAACATAATCGGGATCAGAATATAACTCACCATCAAACACGATAAGAGAGAGAGTAAAGATAGTATCCTCATCCACCAGTGGTGCAACAAAAGTAGGATCAACTGCAGTTGAATCAGAAAGCACTATTCCTGATGGGGTACTCCAGTGATATGTCAATGGAAGCCCGTCCGGATCGTATGAACCGGAGCCGTCCAAATATACTGTATGTCCTTCGATCACGATCTGGTCATCGCCTGCATCTGCGATAGGAGGTGTATTTGGTCCAACAAAAACAGTTTGTGTGTTGGAAGGAAGTGATTGCCCTTCAGGATACATTGCCGTAACATAGTACACATGATTTCCAAATGGTACTGAAGTATCAGTGTAGCTTGTGGTGGGATGATACACCAAGGCAAAGACAGAATCATCGCGATAGAGATTGTAATATTCAACATCCCGGGTTGCGGGTGCATCCCAATCAAGATCAACGTTCCACTCATCTACAACTGCGGTGAGATTAGTTGGAGTATTTGGATTGAAATCATTATAATAAACAACAGGAATCGTGGTTACAGTGTCATCGATTGTAAAATTTCTATTCGGCAAATCGAATAATTCAAAATTATCATTAATTCGGTATTTATATTCGATCACATCACTGACACTTCCATAGAATGAATATTCTCCTGTATAAATCTCATCACCATTAACATCGGTAAGCTCCCATTTATTCCATCCGTTCATGGAGCCGCTTACTGCCGATGTATCAGCACCGGGCACGAACCAGCCATTCCATATCTGAAGGGTCATATCAACTTGGAAAGTAATGATTAAATTTTGTTTTAATCCACCGACAATGAAGTATTCATTTGGCTTGTTCATATCAAAAGGATCGGCATTGTTCTGATCGGAATGAGAATTTTGGAAAATCCCACCATTCAAACCCATTACTGCATGAAGAGAGCTTGTCAGTACAAGCACCAAAATTAAAACCATGGTAGATTTTTTCATGTTTGACTCCTTAATATACTGAATTTATTTTTGTGTCTTTTATATTTTTCTGCTTTAAGTGCGAAAGCTACAATCAATGTTAGAAAAATCAGTAATAACTTATTCATATATATCTCAAAAACAATGATTTCATATCAAAGGAAAACATGAAGCATGCAAAATTATGTCAATTAAATCGAGTTTGTAATGAATCATTGGAAATTCATCTGTCATTTTTCTAGCAATTCCTCGTACATTTCTTTTGTCTGCCTTGCAATTATCTTCCAGTCAAAATACTGCTCTACCCTCTTCCTTCCATTCTCTCCGAATGTCTTTGCTAACTCTTTGTCCTCAAGCAGCTTATTGATCTTCTCGGAAAGCTGTTTGGGCTCGGCAGGTTCAACGAAAAATCCGGTTTCACCTTCCACGACTACTTCCTTTATTCCGCCAACTTTGCTTGCAACGACAGGAGTTTTGCACGCCATTGCTTCAAGGTTTATGATACCAAAAGGTTCATAGATGGAAGGACATGCAAAGACTGAGGCATTGCTGTACAATTCTATGTACTGCTCTTCTTTTAGCAGTTTGTTAATCCACAGGGTATTGGTAGTTTCCTGCATTTTTTCTGTGAGCATTTGCTCGATTTCAGGAGTGTCGGGTGCGCTTGTGCAGAATACAACTTTTGCTTTGATATCTTTCGCTGCTTCAATAAGATAGACCATCCCTTTCTGCTTGGTGGTCCTTCCCACGAAAAGCACATACTCCTCATCAATGCCATATTCTTTAAGCGTGAAATCTGTGAGTGTTTCCTTCCATTTGCTTGTGTCAATACCATTGTATATAACTGCAATTTTCTTCTCGTCGATATTGAAATATTTAAGGATATCGGCTTTCATCATATTTGAAACTGCCACAACTCTGTCCGCATTTTCAATGCCAAGTTTTTCCACCCAACTGCTGAGTTTATAACCTGCTCCGAGCTGTTCTTCTTTCCAGGGACGAAGCGGTTCAAGACTGTGTGAGGTAAGCACGAATTTGTTATCATATAGGATCTTAGCGAGAAATCCTGCAAAAGCAGTATACCATGTGTGTGTATGAACAATATCGGAGTCCATGACATCATTCACGATCGAGAGATCGATCCCAAGAGTATCCAGGGCTTTACTGATGCGGGGATCCCCCTCCAATTTTCCAAGAGATGAATATCCTTTGACCCGATAACCTTCCTCTTTTAAATCCTGATCTCCGAAACTTCTCACTTCTATATCTATCATTTTGCGGAGTTCCTGTACAAGATACCGAACATGCACTCCTGCACCGCCATATACATTCGGCGGATATTCTTTAGAAATAAATGTAACTTTCATAAGAACCTTTCTAATATTTTTTATGCAATGTGAAAATCCATGCAGGATCCTCATTCGATAAAGTTATTGATAACTCTTTACCTTTTTGTGTAAAGGTTTTTCCTGATAACAATTCTTCTATCGTATACTCTTCTACTGCTTGAATGCCAAATTTCTCTAAGGGCAAATGCAAAACACCAGAGTGCTCATTATAAGCATCCATATTGACTGCAACGAGGATTGTGTTTTCGTTGTTATAGGATGTTTTCCCATAAAAAAGGATATTATCATCTGACGATTCATAGAATGAGAGATTTCGATAATAGTGTAATGCGACATTCTCTTTGCGTATCTGGTTGAGCTTTTTGATATAATATTTGATATTTCCCGGCCTATCCCAGTCCCAGACTTTGTATTCATATTTTTCTGAATTCAGATAATCTTCCGTGCCCGGAATCGCTTTATTTTCGCAGAGTTCATAACCATTATACATTCCATACACAGAGGAGAGCGTACTCGCCAGTACAATTCTCTGCATGAAAGCCGGGCGTCCAGCTTCTTGAAGCAGAGGCATCAGAATATCGGGTGTATTGGTGAATAAATTTCCTCTGAAATAATACTGCATATCCGTCATGGTAAGTTCTGTCATATATTCTGTAAAATCATGCTTGTTATAGCGCCACGTGAAGTAAGTGTAGGACTGTGTGAAACCAACTTTTCCGAGCAGCTTCATCATTTTTGGTTCTGTAAATGCTTCTGCAAGCAGGATAGCACTGGAATCTTTTTTATGGATTTCTTTTATGATCCACTTCCAGAATTCAACCGGTTTTGTATGAGGATTATCCACTCTAAATGTACGAATACCCTGTTCGATCCAGAAAAGGAAAATATCTCGAAGCTCATTCCATAATTCCCGATAATTCTCACATTCGAAATTCAGCGGATGTATATCTTCATATTTTTTTGGTGGGTTTTCTGCATATTTGATCGTTCCATCGGAATTATGATAAAACCACTCGGGATGTTGCTTTATCCAGGGATGGTCTGGGGAACACGTAAAGACAATATCTATAGCCAATTCAATCCCAAACTTGGCTGCTTCCTTTATAAATCGATGGAAATCTTCCATTGTTCCGAAATCCGGATTAACTGCTTTATGATCACCATATTCATTACCGATAGAAAATAGACTGCCCGGATCATCGGGACCTGCTTTGAGCGAGTTATTTGGACCTTTCTTATTTGTCCCTCCAACGGGATAGGTCGGCGCAAGATATATTGTGTCGAATCCGAGATCGTGCACATAAGGCAACCGGTTTATCATATCATCGAAGGTCGCACTTTTGCCCTTTATCTTTCCTTGTGAACGGGGCCACATCTCGTACCACGCAGCAAAACGCGCTCGTGGTCGATCAAAATAGACTTCATATATTCGATCATGAGTTATGATGCCATCTTCCTCCTCAACAACAAAAGTGTATTCATACAAACCCGTTTCCTTCGTTTTGATTGCCGCTTCAAATCGGTCTTGCCCGATCGAATTCATTATACTCTGCAGCCAGCTCTTTTCTGCTTTTTTTCTGAAATTCAGAAAAACTTTCGAGGTAGCGTTCAGTCCTGTAATTGTGACATATATTTTGAATGGAAGGTCGGTTTCACACTTGCAATAATACTGCCCTCCATCAACTAGCGGAGCTATATTATTAAAGAGGATTTCAGCTTTTTTCATGCAACCTTTGCACTTTTTAGCAGTTCTGATGTCAAGGTTTTTGGAATGGTGAGCGCATTAAAGAATTTTAACCACTAAATGACACGAAAAATCACAAAAAGTTTTATAATTTTTTAATTTTTTGGTAGGAATAATAGGACGCAGTCCCACGCAGATTAAGAATTAAATTTATTTTAAAATTTCCATTTTCTAAATTTTTTTCGTGGTTAATGATATTTTTTTAAGAAATAATTGACATTTTATAATAGGTAATTTTTATTTTTGTGGAGTTTCAAATGAAAAAAATTATTATTGTAATCTTTATTTTATTTCTTCCTTTTATTATTCACGCACAAACTACTATCGATGAAATTTATCTTCTCACGGTTGATGGAACGATCGGACCGCCAATTGCAAATTATATTATAGACAGGATCGAAACTGCAGAGGCACACGATGCAGCAGTTCTTATTGAAATTGATACACCTGGCGGACTCGATACTTCAATGAGGGAAATCATTCAAAAAATAATGAATGCTGATGTGCCAGTTATAGGATATGTCACCCCGGAAGGTGCTCGTGCTGCATCTGCAGGTGCGATAATTATGCTTGCATGCGATATTTCTGCAATGACTCCCACTTCGAGTATTGGCGCTGCTCATCCTGTTTCTATGGGAGCAAAGATAGACTCGACCATGGAAAAAAAAGTGGTCAATGATATGCTTTCATACGTTGCATCCATTGCCCAGAAAACAGGGCGCAATGAGGATATCGCAAAAAAGATGGTCTCCGAAAGCATATCCCTTCCTGCCAGAGAAGCGCTGGACAAAAACATAATAACATATTTAGCTTCCTCGAGAAAAGACCTCTTCAAACAAATAGACTCTTCAGAAATTATCAAGAATGATAAAGTGTTTATCATGAGCACAGAGCACGTAAATGTTATTCCCAGCCGGATGAACTTCATTGAAAGATTTTTATTTTATATAACAAATCCCAATATTGCCTATATCCTCCTCATGCTTGGCATTTACGGACTTATTGCAGAATTCTCATCACCCGGAATCGGTTTTGCAGGAGTTTTTGGTGCTATTTCTCTATTGCTTGCTTTCTTTGCACTTTCCAATCTGCCGGTCAATATTGTGGGATTATTACTTATTATCGTTGGATTCATCTTGCTCTTTCTTGAACTCAAGGTGCAATCCTCCGGAATATTAGGAATAGGAGGTGTTGTGGGTATAGTACTGGGCTCTATGATGTTAATTCAGTCCAAAGTACCCTTCCTCAGAATATCACTCTCACTTATAATCGGAGTCGCGATTTTCACGATCTTGTTCTTTCTGCTCCTGGTCACACTTGTACTGAAGGTACATAAAAGCAGGGTGACCACAGGACGGGAAGGTGAAATTGGCGAAAGAGGACTCACAAAAACAGTACTCAATCCAGAAGGACAGGTTTTTGTTCGCGGTGAGCTTTGGACAGCAATATCTACCGAAGGTAAAATAGAAGAGAACCAACCCATTGAAGTGGTAAAAATCAAAGACCTTACTTTATGGGTCAAAAGGGTATCGTCACAGTATGAAAATTCTTGACGAACTCTCTGCATTTAGGATTTTTCTGAAAATTTTTCTTGAAAAGGAGAACACATGAAAAAATTTCTTCCAATATTCTTGGTTATTGTTGCCGTATTGGTTCTTGTTGCATGTGAAAGTATGTATATGAGAACTGCAAAACTAGCTATTCGTGATGAAGACGATCCGGATAAAGCTATTGAAAATCTTAAAAAAGAGATCGAATCCAATCCTGGAAATGCTGATGCATACCTCTTCATGTCACAAATTTACGGTCAATATAAGGAAGAATATTACACATCCTATCAATACGCAAAAAAAGCGTTAGAAGCCGATCCGAGCAAGGAAAAAGAAGTTAATATAATATACCTTTCAACCTGGAGCCAGCTCCACAATCAAGGACTTGAAGAATTGAAAGAACAGAATTTTTCTGAAGCCATTCTCAAACTGAATCAAGCTCATGAAATAGAACCTGACAGTATGGCAACCTTTGAACTTCTCGGTGACACCTACGTGCGTGCAGATTCTATTAATAAAGCTTTGGATGTTTATCTTCAAATCTATGATAAAGACAAGGAAAGCATTTTCGCTCTCAATAGAATTGCGACAACCTATTTCAATCAAGGCAATTATGAAAAAGCGGTTGAATATTTTATAGTTCTTCATAATTTAGAACCTCAAAATATTGACTGGCTCTATAATATCTGGGTCGGAGAAATCAAGCTCGGAAATACTGAAGCAGCAATGAACTATGCAATAACAGCTATTGAGATTGATCCGAGTAATAAGGAATTGCTCTATAATATTGCAGATATGCATTTCAATCAAAAAGATTATACTGAGGCAGCAATATATTATGAAAAAGTCGTCACTGTTGATCCTACAGAGCTTGAAGCACTTAAGTACCTTTGCTATTGTTTGAGCAATACTAAGAACTATGCTGATCTTGTCTCATACGCACAGAAATGGCTCGAGGTTGAACCTGACAGCACAGAAGCTCAACAATTTCTTAATCTTGCAAAGCAAATGTTAAATAAATAAATGATGCAAAAGCATCAAAAAAAACATAAGGGGGTCGCATGAAAATACTTGCATGGATTTGCGGTATTCTCGCTGTGCTCATGGTTATCTTTGCTTTTATCATGGGACTATTCAATGTTGTTCCTTTCCTTGGAGTGACCAAGGGTATTAATTTCATTCACTTTGCCAATACTCTTATTCTATTTACTATTGCTTTTCTCCTTTGTGATAAGAAGAAGGAGTAGCACAGACTTAGATGCCGGTTAAAGCCATTCTCTTTGATCTTGATGGTGTGATTGTCGATACTCTTCATTTTCACTTTCTTGCCTGGCATGAAATGTTTCACAGATTGGGCGGTGAGGTCCAAGAACTCACCGTCCTTCTTCATGAAGGAAGAAGCTCACGAGAAATTCTGCCACTCCTGATAGAAGAAGCAGGCATTGAAATCCCTGAAGAGCAGCGTCACGATTTTATCGAAACAAAACGTGCCTATTACCGCTCGATCGTAGATGTGCAATTTTATCCCGAAGCAAAAGAAACTCTACTGAAACTTCATAAAGATGGATACACACTTGCATTGGTAACTGCGTGTGCCAAAAAGAACATGAATCACGCACTTTCTGAAAATGAGTTAAAACTTTTTGATGTGATCATAACCGGGGATGACATTCCACGAGCAAAGCCGAATCCGGATCCTTATGAGATCGCCAGGAAAAAACTGGGATTGGAGAAGGATGAATGTTTGGTTGTTGAAAATGCTCCGCTTGGTATCGAATCAGGGAAGAATGCAGGGATAAAGGTTGCAGCCATTGCAACAACGCTCCCAAAAGAATATCTTAAGGGAGCGGATTATTATCTTGATACTTTGAAAGATATATTTCAGTATTTAGTGTAGATTTTTCACAAAAACAATTCTCTTAATTTTTCAGCATTACCAATCAGTTCTTTTGATTTTCCCTCAAATGCGATCTTCCCAAGTTTGATCGAATAGGTTCTATGTGAAATTTTCAATATTTCATTCACCTTTTGTTCGACTATTAACAATGAAGTATTCGATATTTTATTTATCTCTGTAATTTTTTCAAACACATCATTCAGTAAATTCGGAGCCAATCCTAATGACGGTTCATCGAGCAGCAGGAGTTTCGGTTCTGGAACAAACGCTCTCGCTATAGCAAGCATCTGCTGTTCGCCACCGCTCAATTTGCCGGCAAGCTGCTTCATCCTTTTTTTCAGAACAGGGAAAATTTCATAAGTCTGCTCAATTCTTTTTTGCAATTTATTTTTGTGTAACAAATACCCGCCAAGTTCGAGATTATCTTTGACGGTGAGTTCATCAAATACCCTGTTTCCCTGTGAAGCAATTGTAAGACCATTTTTGATATTTTGAGCAACTGAATTACCTTTTATGGAACGATCATCAAGCACAATATCTCCAGCCCACAAAGGCAGTACTCCGCATATTGCTTTTAAAATCGTGGATTTTCCAGCACCGTTAGGTCCGATAATTGATACTATCTCACCATCAGCAACTTTAAGCGAAACATCATACAGCACTTGTTTCTTATCATAGCCGGTTTTAATATTTTTAATTTCTAACATACAATTCTCTAATCCAAATAAGCTTCAATAACCTTTGGGTCGTTCCGCACTTCTTTTGGAGTGCCTTCGCTGATTTTTTTCCCTGCATCCATAAAGATAACCCTGTCACATAATTCCGTAATTGCATCCATGTTATGCTCTATGATGATCACTGATTTGCCTTCTTCAGGAAGCATTTTTATTATCTTGATTATCTCATCGATCATTGCAGGATTTATTCCAGCAATCGGCTCATCGAGAAGAAGTAATTTTGGGTCAGAAGCCAAGCAGCATACTATACTCAGCAACTTCTGCTGCCCGTAAGACAGATCATTTGCAAGTTCATATGACTTTTCATTTAAACCCGCAAAATCTAACAACTCAACAGCTTTTTTCCTATTTCCCGCTTCGGTTTCTTTTACTTTTTTATTTCTAAGAAAAACATTCTCCAGATGCTCTCCCGGTTGTTTGCTAAAAGATAAGAGAACATTTTCCATAACAGTCGTCTGTCGAATCAATCTGAGATCCTGAAAGGTTCTTGAAATCCCAAGATTATTGATCTTATATGCTGGTTTTTTTGAAATATCTTTATTATTAAAAACTATTGATCCCAAATCCTGATTAATGAAACCTGTAATGACATTAAATAGCGTTGATTTCCCTGCTCCGTTTGGACCGATCAAACCAACGATCTCTTGTTTCTTTATCGCGCAGTTGAAATTATCGAGTGCAACGATCCCATTAAAATGTTTATTACATTTTTTGATTTCTAAGATATTATTCATTTTCACTATTTCTGTTAAAATTATATTCCCCGATAAAACCCCGCGGACGCCACAACATAAACACAACCAGAAGTCCACCATAAAGCATTTGCCTTATATTCGCAGCTACGGAATTGGGTAACCCTACAAAGCGCAATAATTCCGGCAGCATAACTAAAACGACCGCTCCTACAACAGACCCTTTCAAATTTCCCGCACCGCCGATGATCACAATTGAGATGATAAAAATAGATTCATTCACCGTGAAGCTGGTGGGATCGATATAGGTTATGTACGTAGCATATAGAACTCCGGCAATGGACGCAAGCGCAGCGCTTACCATAAAAATTTTCACTTTGAAAGCTGCTACATTCTTACCTAGTGATTGAGTAAATACTTCATCTTCGCGGATTGCCTTGAGAATGCGACCATAAGGTGAAGAGACAATCCTATTTGCGACAAAATATGTAAAGGATGCGAGAATTGTTGTGAGAATTAAGAAACTCCAGTGATTATCGATCTTCAATCCGAAAATTATGGGCTGCGGAATTCCGGGAAGCCCCATGGGACCGCCTGTAAAAGAAACAAGATTATTCAAAACACTGAAGGTGATGATCTGGAACGCAAAGGTTGCGATAATAAAATAATCATCCTTTATTCGCAATGAAGGAATTCCAACAATAGCCCCAAAAGCGCCGGCTGCTACGAATGCAATAACAATATTTACAATAAAAGGCGTATGCACATTAAGAGCCAGCAAGGCAACCACATAGGCGCCTACTCCGAAGAAAGCTGCATGTGCCATGGAAAGGATTCCCGTATAACCGGCTAATAAGTTTAGAGAAACTGAAAGAATAACGTAAATGCCGATTAAGATAAAAATATGAAGCAGATAGATCATAATTCAAATCCTTTCCTGAAAGAATCAAATAGACTAAATATTTCTCTACTCTTAGCAGTATCATATTTAGATATTTTCTGAATAGGTGTTGAAAATTCATCTTGAAAATGTTCAAGAAAAGGAACGACAAACTCTTGTTCTTCTTTTTGCAAGTATTGTTTCAGATCAGTCCCCAACAAGAACGCTCCCCGATCTTCATAATTCACTTCCAAAGGAATAGTTGCATCAAACCTTCTTTCACTCATTTCCAACGATTCATAATTCTTAAAAACAAATATTATATCTTCAATATCCTTGGTTATATTCCGATTTATTCCTCGATCTAAAAAAGCTAAAATTTTGGTGAAAAGTAAGATGTGTAATGGAACGACTGGAATATGTAAATCCGGTTGGATTTCTATTTTTTTTGAGTTTTCCAGAAGACGATCAAACCCAAAAACATTTAGAGTATTTCCCGAACCGGGTAATGTTAGGATACCATTATTTACTTCACTATTTAAATAGGGAACAATATCCAGAACCGTATCCTGAAATATAAATCTCAATTCAAAACGATCTTCTTTAAACCCTAAATCGAAAAGTTCTTGCTTTATTTCCTCAAAATCTTTCCAGGAATATGATTGAAGAGTAATATCAATATCTCGCGTTGGTCTATGTTCTGATGCTACCGGAAAATCAATCAGGATGCGGGGAACCTGTGCTCCTATTAAGGCGTAATTAATTCCCTTTTCGTTAAAGTAATTATCGAGTACCTTAAGAGTCGAGATCAATTCAGGTTCTAATTTCATTTAAACATCTTTTTTATATATTTATCAAAGATTATTTCTGCTGTTTCTATTGCTCTATCATTTCCTTGAAAAAGAAGTTCGGCATATATCATTATGGGCAATACAAGGGGAACAGAAAAAGACTTATCTTTAAATAACAATTCATCCGAATATAAATTAGAAAGACACATATTATATTCCTTTGACGGTGCTAATCCTAGATGCTTTATCACATCCATTGTTTTTTCTTCTGGAATAAACACATCGATGCAACCTGCTCTAAAATATTGAGATAGAATTTCGGCTCCTGTTTCACCCCCGAAAGCAAAATCAATGGTGCTATTTTTTAGGATTTGAGCTATTTTTTGAATATCCATTTTGGGAGAAATTTTATACGTTCCTATCAAAAGATTCGGACGTAATCGTTCTCCATAATTATCTATCCACTTGTCGAATAACTTTTTTTTATCGCTGAACTCAAATTTGTTTTGAGAAGTTTTTATAATAAATCCCAAACTTTTTAAGTTATTTATTGAGGTAGCTGTTCTTTCGAATGAGATATTTGCTATTCTATGTAAATATCTTATCGGTTTATTTAATAACAATAAATCATTTAATAATAATGGTAATAATTGCATACCTTTCGTTTGAAATAGGGCGTTTATTTTTTTAGATGGATTCTTCGTCATAGAATTGCCCTGAATATCTATGAACAATTTATTTGGTATATTTAAAAAAATATTTCCCTGACAATCAAAGAACATTACGTTTTGTTTTTTTAAATCCTGAGCTATAGAAGAATTAATATACTCAGCGAATATTACAATTTTATCATTCATCTCATTAACAATTTGTTTAAGGAGTTCGGGAAACGGTCTTTTTATTATTTTTTTTACAATAAGAGCGAAATGATATTTTTCGTTTGAAACTTTAAGATCTAAGAAACCATCAAAAGATTTTCGTTTATTCTCCAGTGTAAATTCATTGAAAAAAAGCTTCTCGATCGATTTAACTTCTCCTAGATTCTTCAAACATTGCTGTATTATTTCCTTTTCCAACATTACATTCTCCCGTGATCGATATTTTTTAATGATCGATCTGATCGATCATGTCGATTTTTCGATCACAACTTTGGATGTCAAGAAAATGGACTCATTTTCAAACATAAATGTCAAAATGCCAATTATGCATAGCTTATACATATTCGTTTATCATAATTGGATATCTCGATGTTCAATCAAACTGAACATACATGATTATTGAACAATTACTTTACTCCCGAAGAATTTCTTTCTGTTCGGTCAGACCGAACAGATACATTTATCGAACACATTTCGGAAACTCAAGAAAACATTTTTTTCCAATACATTTTCAAAATAAACAGATCGATCTGATCGATCATGTCGATTCTTCGATCAACAAAATTCGAGTCGAGTTTAGAAAAATTGTGAAATGATTTAAATTGAATTTTAATGTTCATTATATTTCCTTCTCCTCAGATAGGAGAAGGTTAGTTTACCCCGTGAAATCAGCTTGCTGAATATTTCACTGGGGGATGAGGTTTCAAACTTTGTCAAAATTCAATTACCACTTCAAATCGAAGCTTGACCTGATAGTAAATACCGAAACATAAATCCGACATGGGTTAGAATGTTATGAAGTAGCCGAACATTTAACATTATACTGTTTGCTTCCTTATTTTCTTCCCGAAGAATCCTTCCGGCTTGAACAATAGGAACAGCACAAGTATAATAAAGGCAATCGCATCCTTCCACTGCGAACTGATATACCATACACCAAAGTTCTGGGCAAAACCAAGAAGCAAAGCCGCACACACCATGCCCTTGATATTATTTCCCCCCACGATCATGACGACCACACCCATGAGCAGCGCATTCATTCCCATGGTTGGTGTCATATCCACATCCAGAGCAACAAGAATACCTGCCAGGGCTGCCAGCCCGGAACCGATTGCAAACGACCAGAGAATGACACGATTTGTATTTATGCCAGTATATTCTGCAAGCTCCCTGTCGCTTGCAACTGCCTGCATGGATCTGCCAAGCTGTGTTTTTTTATAAAAGAGAATAATAAGTATGGTAACGACAATAGCAGTAATAATGATGACAATTTGAATAGGTGTGATCCGCGCACCAAAAATATTGATACCCTCTTTCACCACACCGGAACGGATTGACTTTGTGTCATCCCCAAAGAGCATTGAGATGATATTTTGCAGAAAAATGTATATACCCAGCGAAGCAAGCAGCATAACAATTGACGATGTCCCCTTTTTCCGCAAGGGCTTGTAAATGAATGACTCGATCGAGCAACCAAGAACAATAGCACATATTATTGCAAAAGGAATAGCAGAATATATTGGAACACCAAATAATTTATAGAAAAGAAAGGTGAAATAGGCACCAGAGGTGAAGATTATTGCGTGAGAAAAATTGAAGAAATGTGTTATGCTAATAACAATTAATATACTTAATGCAAAATAAATATATATGCAAGTATTATTTAGACTATTTAATAATATCTGTTCCACGATCTAAAATTATCCCCTCTTACACTAAACTTTTTGTCTGAACAAATAATTGAATATCATACAAAATCAATTGCTTTTATTCAGTATGTTTAATTCTTGGAAATAGATTTTCAATTGTACCTCTCAAATAACGTTTTTTTATTTCTTCTTCCCACTTATTTATTTCCTCATTAATATTCTCAAACGAATCGATACGGTTTATTTCATATTCAATTTCCCTACTACTCTTTAAACTAGCATTTATAGTTATTAAAGCTGCTATTGATTGTAGTTGTTTATAATTAAAATTATATTTAGTCTTTTTCCCAATAAAATAACCCAATATATGTTTCTGTTCTGGCATTTGAAATAAATCTGGCAATACTACCCAATGTCCAATTCTTGTTGCGAAATCATACATTGCAATATCATTACTTTCAATCGCCTTACGCTTAAATTCATCTTTCGTTTTATAAGCACTACTAGCAAAGATGTAAAGAATCTTTTTATCTTTCTCTTCATTGTTTTCCGTTTTATCTTTTTCCTTTTTATTACCACCCTTCTTTTCCTCTAGTTCCTCTATCACCTCATATTTAAAATCATCCTGCAAAGGATCAAGCATAAAAGCATAAGGTGAAATTCCTGTATTAATATGAATTTCATCTAAAAAAACTATAATGTTGTTACTTTTAGTGATCTTTTTAAGAAGATAATAGCAACCAAAAATTTTGAGATCCATGGGAGTTATTCGCATAGCTCCCTTTAAACTATATTCTTCTCGTAAAACTTTCTCAACTAGTCCTGTTTTTCCTATACCAGATCCCCCCATAATAAAGCATGAATATTTAGTTCCAGGCAATTTTTTATTATTCATCACCTTTTTTTTATCTGGTAAATGAGTAATACCGCCAATATTATCTTTCCCGAATATTCTAGACCATAAAGAATTATAATAATGGAATAAACCTTTATCTTTAACTGGTTTATATTCTTTGTCAAAACTCGTTTCATCTAAATTCATTAACTTATTTGCAGCAGAGATTGCTTTATATTGCCAATATTCTAAAAAAAACCAAAAACGTTGTGTCATTGAATAAAGATGAAATTTCATGCTTTCTGATGGCTTTAACAAATCATCTATTGCTTGACCTATTATTTTTCTTGCGAACTTTCTAATTCCATCAACTTTAATCTCGCCTTTTAGGGTAGAATCTTTATCATAAACATCACATAACAATAATAATTCAAGAGCCCATCCCGCAGAAAATAGTAATTCTTTTTCAATAGTGTGTATTTCTGGAGTAATAAAATCATGTAATTCTAAACTCGTATATTGATTTCTCTTTATTTCTGGTCTATTTTCAATATAATCAACTAGATTATTAATTATCCCTAAATTGTTTTTTGCTTTTTCTTTTATTAAGCAGCAAAGTATCAAGACTCCAAAGTAATTTAGAGAAATCATTAATCAAATTTACATTTTCAAATCCTTCACCTAATTTGACATTAATTGTTTTATCTAATTTTTTTACAAAGTGATTGAATATTTCTTCGCATTCTGGATTAAATATCCCCGCTTTTTCACCATAAGCAACAGGATTGTTTAACAAAAATAAATTGACTAATAAATAATGTATGTCGGTTGAATATCCTGAATGAAATAGATACCACAAATTCAGCCTAATATCCTCGTCTTTCTCCTTTTCTTCGACAACGACCTCAACATCAACTCCTTCTTCTACGATATCGTCTTCATCTTTCTCTTCTTCGTCTTCTGAGTCTAAATTCCATGCTTTATTTACTATCTTTACATTGTCATTTTTAAGCGTTTTTGGTAAAAATTTTCTGTCAATATAGTCATGAATAATCCTAATCTTTTTAATATATGAATTAATCCAATTAGGCCAAAAATGTATGTATTGGAACCATATAATTACATCAAATACTGCATAAAGTCTATGAGCGATGTAAGCTCTCAGCCCTTGTGAAAAACCGCTATCTGAGGATATTAATGATCGAATATGAGAACCGCTGTCTTCAATGGATGGCAATCCAAATACGGGCGCCAACTCTGGATTTTCTACAATCTTAAGAAACCAATCGAAAACTGGAAATATTGGCTCTTTAAATAAAAGTAATAAAATCCTTTTTAAATCTTTCTCTAATTTATTAAACTCTACTTCCAACGGTTTTTGATTTTCTCTTACTTCATCAAGTTTAGATGCTTCATTTTTTGTTTCTTTATAATTTTCCATAAATTTTTTTATATTAGGGTTTAATTAACAATAATGGTTTAGATGGCTTACTATTTTCTACTTTTGCTACAATAAGCGGAAAATTTACTTCACCATCATCATTTATATTGATTTCTCCAGCTATTCCTTGATATCCATGAATATCTAATAATCCTTTTTTAATTCCCTCTTTTGTATAACTTTGATTCTCTATTGCTTTAGTAATAAGATTAATTGAATCATAGCCAAAAACCTCGAAATATTCAGGTATTGTATTATATTTATCTTCGAAAGAAGTAACAAATTTCTTCATCTCGTCTGTTTTAGGGTTAAAAGTATTAAAGGCATTTGTAGTATAATATGTTCCCTCTATTGCCTCTGGTGCTTGTTGAACAACAAAATTCTGAGAGATAGTACCAGTCGAGAGAATTGTACAATCAATCCCTAGCTTGCGCAATTGCTTAGGAATAAGAGCTATAGTGTTTGCATAGGCTATAATATATACACCATCTGGGTTATAGCTTTTTATTTTAGTTAACTGTGAGCGAAAGTTAGTTTCGCCATGAGAGAATGATTGTACTGATGATATCTCACCATTCAATTCCTCAAAAGTGTTCTCGAATACGTCTGCATAGCTTAAACCAAAATCATCTTGAATGTGGATTATTGATACATTTCTTAAATTGAGATTATTATAAGAATATTCAGCAATAATTTTTGCATCGTCATCTGCTTTTGTGAAAAACCTAAAAACCCACTGGCTCTGTTTAGAAATCCCAGATGCTGATACTGCCGTACACAAAAGAGGAATCTTGTCTCGTTTTGCTAACGGGATAATTGCATTAGTAACAGTACTCATAGCAACAATTATAGCATTTAGACTTTTATTATTTACTAATTTTTCATAAGAAGAAACACCCGTTTTAGGATCATTCATACTATCCTCAAATATTATATTTAAAGGCACAGAATTTATACCGCCTGCATTATTAATTTCTTCTTGGGCTAGTTCCATGCCTTTTTGGATATTTTTTCCAAGATAAGATGCAGAACCAGTTAAGGGAAGAATTGCTCCGATTTTATAATCCTTAGACTTCTTTCCCACATTAGTAAAAACAATTAATAATCCCACAATAACCACCAAGATTATTGCTAATGTAATCCATCTTTTTTTCATTTATTTTTCCTCCCGAATTATATTTTTCCTATTATTATTATGTACAGAGTTACTTCATTTATACTGTCTAAATAGAGATAATCGTTAACCATATTGTCATTAAATCCTCCAATTGGGCAACTTCCAAGGTTTAATGATGTGGTTATGAGCAATAAATTCTGGGCTAGATGACCAGCTTCCAACAACATATAACGATAGGCTCTATCGCCATATTTCCAAGAGCTTTTATTTAAAATTCCAGTGATATAAAAAATTGCAGCAGATTTATTTATCTGAAGATCGGGTTGAAATAAAAATTTCCTTACTTCTTTTAATCTAGGTTTGTTATTGATAATTACCAATGAATGTTTGTTGGAATTATAATAATAAGTTCCCTTTATAATCTCTTTATCAATGTTAGTTGGTAAGGTTAAATATAATTCTACTGGATACAGTGCGCCACCAGAAGGGATAGTTCTTCTATAAATATCAGTTCTCTCTATCTTTGTTGTTGTCTTATATGAATACAATAGTGTTGTAAGCTCTTGAACATCTAAACTATTTCCCGTAAATTTTCTCACTGATTTTCGTTCTGTAATAATGTTTATTAAATTATTAGACTGATCCTTGATTTTATTATTTAGAGGAATTGAGGTAAATCCTTTGTATTTATCAGTATCTTGTGCAATTATCTTAGTTAATTCTGATGTATTATGTAAATTTTGATTTAATATTAATCTTTTTACATAATCAGTTTTACCTTGAGTTTTTATTTTACTTATTTGCTGTTCATAATTCCATTGTTTGGTGTTTTCATGAAAAGTTTCTGCAGTACTGAAGTTAGTTGTAGAATCAGTATAATTTAGATTCATTGAACTTAATTTATTATTCTCTTTCATTAGTTATCTTATGGCATCGGATGGGGCCATTTATGAAAACAATTTTTTTTGTTTAAAATATTCATTTTAAATCTCTTGAGATAATGCGAATTATACTTTCCTACAAACATTGGTATTAATGTTGGGATATATGCTCTTACCACATATAGACCTAATAATCTTATATCTTCAGGGGTAATATCAATAGTTAGTATTTCATGGCCCATTTGATTTAACAACTTTACTACACTTTTAAGTTTTCTTTCTAAGGATTGATTTCTAAATATTACTTTTACTCTATTTTTTTTATATACTTCTTTGAGGTAAGAAAACTATAGCCTTCTCTTGCCCATGGATGGGTGTAAAGGAACACATGATCTTCGAAGCTATTAATATTTACAAAATTATTTTTCACTTCATCATACGTTAAATCTTTTTTACTTGCTTTAATTGTTAAAGCAGATTTCCACATTGCCAAAGCTTCTAATAATGATTTCCTAGAAGCCTCCTTTTCTGACATATTACTTGCTGCACCGCAAGTGAGGCATTCGTTACCTTCTTCATTTCTATAAAGAAATGTAAAACATGTTGGAACACCTAAATCTGTAGTTATATCCAACGTAGTATATTGTAAATTTAGTGAATTACATTTAGCAATTATTTTTTCCATCCCGTCATGTTTTAGATTAGATTGCATAGCATCAATATTTTCCCCTTGGCTGTACCAAAATTGCATAACTGCATCTCGTTCAATAAGCTCACAAATTGCATTTAAACAAGCATACGAAAAACTTGTGCCAGCAGCTATACCATTTGTAGTCAACGTTGTTAAGTTTTGAAAATCTTTATTTGGAATCAAATAACCTAAAAGATCAACTGCCGGGATAAGTATTTTTTTGCTTGTTGAAAGTTTCTTGCCTACTAACCATGGAATTTCTATTTCTTTCAGCTTTTTGATAAAATTATTAAAAGTGACCTTTTCATTGATTATAAAATTTGTTTCCTCAATTGGTAAATAATTTTCTTTTAAATTTGATTCTTTCTCAATTATCACTTTATCTGGTATTAGAGACAACCAGCTATATCTCTCTACAGCCTCCCCAAGAAATGAAGACATAGCTTCTTTATCATTCAATCCAACTCCGCTAGCTTCAGGTCTTATGGATTCAACAGAGTTGATGGGCGATAACCTACCTGCATAGATGTGCAATGGAATATCATAATCTCTTATGGGCACCTTCCTGAACTCCTTTATTATACTATAAGGACTAATTATATGAGGTATTTCATCAATTATATTATGAGTTGCTTTATTTGATTTCATAATTTGCGAAATACTCGTATTCTGGGGATACTGTATTATAACCGCATGCTGGACATCGAGGTAGCTTCAAAATAAAGTTATTGCTTATATTCATTTTTGAAAAATCAATTATATGTTCTTGATTTATTAATAGTGATTGTATGTCGAGAATGTGCATACACAAATATTCTGAAATCATATGTGCCAACGAAAATAACAAGGAGACAGACATAACGGGGATTATGTTAAAGCTATCCAGACCTGATAAAGAATTATCTATTATTTTTTTAGTAACTAATGAATTAATATTAGAATAGTATTGTATATTTCTTAATTCACGACACAATATACATGCTGTTTCATGTGGTTTAACAAATGGACCAATGATTACTTTTGAATCCTGTATTTCTGAAAACAAAATTTTAGTATCGGTCTTTAAACATATTTCATTCAATTTAAGTATAAGTTCCTTACCAATATAAGGTATCGAAATAAGTAAAACATCTATTTCTTTGAACTTAGTTATTAAATATGTTTCGTCCATGTCTAATATAGATTCAAAATCTGGAGAGAATTTTAAATAACTCGCTTCGTTTGAAAGAGCGGTTATCCAATCAATTCCAACTTTAATTTGAGGAGAACTGAAAAAGCACAGTTCTTGGCTGCTTGTATCATGGTTACCTATTAATTTAAAATTTCTTATACCACTTAAATATAGGGATCGAAAAATTATAGGAGATATATATTTTGCACCAACTATTGCAACTGTAGTTCGTTCTAGTTTTTTTAACAGTTCCGATGGATAGGATGAATAAGAGGATAAGTTAGAAAGTTGATGCATTATTATAGATTTATCATGCTTATGTTCCGGAACGTGACATTCCGTTAGTATTGATATAATTCCCCATTTAAACAAGTTGTTAATAATATCTTCAATCTCAGAGGTCAAGGTTGGAGTTTTCTCTTGTGATATTTTTTTTGATATTGTTTTTATAGATTTTTCTCCGTCAATTAATAATACCACCTCTGAAAGCAAATCCCCTGTTTCTTTATCTAAATCAATAAACTCTTCTCTCTCATTAACATTTACTATAAAACGATTATAAGAACTCCTTTTTATTTTACAATCTGGTCGCAAGATAGGAATGATATCAGCGTTTAACTTCTTCTCCATATATTTTATGAACTTTTAGGTATGGTAACCATTGCGCAACACGATGACTGCATGACAACTATTGGTTTCGAAAATGTTATTTTAGAAGCTGAATGTCCTTTTTTTGAAGCACTAAATTCCATTCTTCTTTTCTGTTTAATTTCTTTGTTTTTATCGTCCATTCTTTCAACACCTTTCACATACATAATACATAATTTTAAAATTATTCTTCCAACTTTAGTTTTAAATATTTTTTCATACTACTCATTCAAATCAAATTTTAATATACTATACTTCATTATTTCATTTTAAACTCTTATTCCTGTCAATAAATTCTAAAATTTCACACTAAATAAATTCACTCTACTCTATTGTCTTCTGCACATTCACATCTTCTTTGAGAGATATCAATTCATACAATTTGAACGGCTTACCCTTTCCGCGAAGAGTTTTTATATCCAAATAACGTGCTTCAACTCTTTCTTTCACGGCTTCATAAGTCGTTTCACTAATTATTATATGATTCTCAGTTTCATAAATTTTATTCATGGGCTCGATGCGCGCTCCGGTATTGATGGTATCCCCAATCGCTGTATAGTCAAAGATCTGCTCCGAACCAAGGTTCCCTACCAGCGCAGAACCAGTATGAATACCAATGCCAAACTGCACGCAATCCTTGCCTTCTTTCGTCCATTTCTCTTGCAACTTTCTCAACCGCTCAGCCATAATTAATGCTGTTTTGCACGCATTGTACGCATGCATTTCATAGTAGTATGGTACGCCGAAAAGTGCCATGATCGCATCACCTATGAACTTGTCAATCGTTCCGCTGTTATCCTTGACCACATCCACCATCTCGGTTAAATATTCACGCAGAATTTCCACAACTTCCTGGGTCTCATGCTGCTCGGAATAGGTTGTAAAAGAACGTAAATCGGAGAATAGAACGGTAAGTTCCTGAACCTTTCCACCAAATTTAAGACGCTTGGGATCTTTCACAATAATATCAACAATATCCTTTGCCACGTACTGCTGGAATGCTTTTTTGATAAAGAGCTTCTCTTTCCTTCCCATATAATACTGCATAACAAGATTTCCCAGAAAGGAGATCAAAATCGCTGAGGGAACTTCCGTCACTTTCACAATAGTATGATTTGATTTGAACATCAAATACACAAAAACCAGATAGCCGATAATCAGCAGCACTCCGATCACTGCATTTATTGTGGGCTTGAAAAAATTGAATATGAAATTTACGATGAAAAGCAGAATAAGCAGGCCAAGTACAAGGTATAAATAGCTGAACGATTTTAAATAATTGGAGTGCAGCACCATCTCGATGAAGTTCGCATGTATTTCGACTCCTGGAGTGAGCCCATGCCCTTTCCCGGGATCATAAAAGGGTGTGGGAAAAAGATCATGAAGTTCCTCTACAGATGCACCGACAAGGACGATCTTATCTTTAAATGTATTGCCTTTCAGATGTTCTTCAAAGAGATTCAGGTCTAATCCGAATTCCTGTTCGGTCCGTACTTGGAAGGTGCTGTCATCCAAAATAGTATCCAAATGATAATATGGAAAAGTATTTGCGGGACCATAATAGTTCAAAAAAACTGTGTTCCCGGAGTTTTTGGGCATAATATAGGAACCAAGCACGAAATTACCAAGGGAATTGAATATCTTCGGTTCTTCACCTCGCTTTTGTTCAAGCAGTTTTTGCAGTCCCTTAACGCCAATTGTGTAATAAGGTACATCTGAAAATGTTGAGAAGAGGGTATATTTACGAACAAATCCATCCTGATCTTGAGAAATGCCGACGAGTCCCCAAGGCAAATCTCTATCTGTGATCTCATTAATTGGCGGCACGATCCTCAGCGTGATGGACGCTCCGGTCCGCTTCTCGCTCAATTTTCCTGCAAAAATAACATTCCCATATTTTGCTGCTGTGACAGCCAGATCGACATCCTCTTTAGCGAGTGTCGGTTCTGTGAACTCGATATCAAATATGATGAGCGCCACTCCGGCTTGATTGAGATTTTCTATAAGATGAGCAAAATAACTCCGCGGAAATGGATACCTTCCAAGTTCCTCGAATGCCTGATCCGAAACATCAACGATCACGATGTCTTTCGAAACTTCGAGTGGTCCCCGAAGATTGAAATTCGTATCTATCCAGATGAGTTCGAGATTTTTATAAATTCGGGTCATAGACAGAAGGATGACCACAACAAACACAAAAATTGAGAAGATTAAAACGAATCGAAACTTAATTTTTTTCATCACTTCCTCTTGGGGATGAGATCAATCAAGATCTCTTTCTATTAATTTTCTTATTAATTCTTCAAAGGAAATCCCAACAGCTTTTGCAGTCATGGGCACCAGACTCAATGAAGTCATGCCGGGAAGGGTGTTCAGTTCGAGGAAATAGAAATTTCTTCCATCGAATCGAAAGTCCACTCGTGCATAGTCCGAGCATTTGAATTCTCTGTAAATTCTCTCACCATAATTCAAAACAATTTCAGTTTCTTTATTAGTTAATTCTGCGGGAGTTTCATATACAGTAAAATTCTCAGTATATTTATTTTTGTAATCGTAGAATCCAATTTTAGGTTTGATTTCGACAACGGGAAGTGCTTTGTTTCCAAGCATCGCTACGGTTATCTCCCTGCCCGGGATGTATTCTTCGATTAGGATATCATCATCTATCGAAAAAGCCAGTTCAACGCCAGCATCAAATCCCTTGGCATTATCTAAAATTGTAACGCCTACTGATGAGCCGGATGCATTTGGTTTGATAACAAATTTCTGTCCGAGCTTCGCTCTTATTTCATTATAGGGTGGCTTCGCTCTATTTTTACGGAAGAAAAGTGCATCGGGAACAGGCACTTCGAGATTTTGTGCGAGGAGTTTTGAAATCTTTTTATTCATACAGATTGAACTCGATGCAGCATCAGAACCTACATAAGGAATGCCGGCAAGCTCGAATAATTTTTGGAATGTTCCGTCCTCTCCTTCACCGCCATGCAAGCCGATAAACACAATATCAATTCCGAACTTCTTAATATGATCCACAAATTTCAGGTAGTTGATGGCACCATCTTCCTTAAAATCAGCAGGATCGACAACCAACACTTCTTTGTGCAACGAATTCAGCGCATTTTCAATGGCTTCGCAGGTATGGATGGAGACTTCGCGCTCTTCTGAAGTTCCACCCCGTAAAAGTGCTATCCTTTTCTTCATTTTAAAATTTAGGCCCAAATTGTATTTTTTTAAGACAATTTTCGAGGAGATTCTGAGTGATCAGCATCCGAAATACTTTTGTAGAGCGAATGTCTGTAATTGGTGATATCTCTTGCGATATTATTTCTTTTGCCTGATTAATAACGTGAGGAGTGAGTTCTTTACCTTTAATAAACTCCTCGGTTTTACTCATCCTTTTCACTACAGGTGACACACTTCCCGGAGCCAGTCTTATCCACTCGATTTTACCTTCTGATAACTTTGCAATTGCAGACAGAGATGCCTTTGTGATCGTCATCGCATTTCTCTGCCCGATCTTTCTGAAGTAGTAAATAATAGTATTGTCCAGGAGAAGAGGAATAATAATTTTCGTGATGATCTCACCTTTTTTCAGGGTTGTTGCACAGGGACCGCAGAAGAGTTCGTCAATCGATATA